>Ga0208613_1000042_pt1 | contig 59947 bp, 81 predicted proteins | sample CryBogmetaGMA6M_FD_184543 | JGI IMG/M metagenome (GOLD analysis project Ga0208613, IMG submission 184543) | Freshwater microbial communities from Crystal Bog, Wisconsin, USA - MA6M (SPAdes) | ecosystem: Environmental > Aquatic > Freshwater > Lake | place: Crystal Bog, Wisconsin, USA | collected... | reverse complement strand
CCCCCACCCCCTGTCACGGTTGCTCCTCCAACTCCGGTAGCCCCCTCGCCTCCTTCGCCTGTAAATCCAATTACTATTCCTGATCTTGTTTCCCCAATGCCTATCAAGCCCCCTGACGAGCGCCCTATCACGACTATGCCCGTAGCCGCCCAGCCTCTTGTCACGGTAGCTCCGCCCCCTACTTACACTACCCCTGATCTTCTGCCTACTCCAGTAACTCCTCCTCCTACTACTGTAGCTCCTCCTCCTACTCCAGTAGCTCCTCCTCCTACTCCAGTAGCTCCTCCTCCTACTCCAGTAGCTCCTCCAGCCCCCTTACCTATTCCGGGGGTCAGTGGTGAAGGAAAAAATAGTAGTGATGACATTCGAGCGGGCGGTGGAGACGAGGGCAACGGCTCGGGGGCAGGAGTGCCAGTAAGCGAAATAACAGGGGGAACTCAACAAAGAGAAACTTTAAATCCAAATGCGCGGGATACAGTTGTTTCCACCGGATCTGTTGATCGCAATGGCAATGTGATTGGAGAAATTCCCGCAGTTGATCGTTTTGGCCGCACTATGTATGAAAAGTCTAATAGATTTTCAGATCACACGCTAAATGATCGAATGGAAATGATGGCGGACGGCGGTTTAGCTTCCACTAGCCATCTTTCCCCTGAAATACTACAAAAAGCAGGGATGCTAAGTAAAGGAATTAATCCTTACCAATGAGGCGCTCAAACGCCTCTACCCTGCGCATCCACTTGTCTCCATAGGAATCAAACTCCCTGCCACAAGTCAGGAACTCTTGGGTTTGACCTTCTTGTGAAACCATCATGATCACGCCCTGCCGGATCGACGTGCCGTGGACCTTGTTGTGCGCCATGGCATAAGCGGCCAACTGGATGAAGTAGTCCTCAATCCACTCGCGCTTCTTCATCTTGTTGGTCTGCTTAAAGTCAATGATTGACTCGTCAGACTTGTACACCCCAATGCAGTCAGAAGTGCCTGCATAGCGGCCCGGGTAATACAGCGGGATCTCCGCGCCCCATACCTCATTGACGTGCGGGAAGAACTCCTCAATCAGCTTGTAGCCCATCTGGTAGCCCTTGACTGCCTGCCAAGTCCTCGGGGCCGGTAGATCGCGGTTCAAGAGTAGGCGCTCAACTACGTTGTGCATATGGGTGCCAACAGTGGCTGCTTCATTCTTAATGCGCTCAGCCTGCTCCTCGCCAACCCGTGCTGCCCACTCCTTCAAGTGCGTCCTATCTTTGGTCTCCGACAAAATACTGGTTACGCTTGGCACACGCTCAGATTTGTCTATTTCGTATACACGTCCGGATGACGTGTCTATTCTTTCGAGTTTTTTGTACACATAGCGCTTGCGGATGGGGATGAGTTGCATTAGATGATCCAGCCTTTAAATTTTTCACCCAGCACTGCGCTGGCGATGTTGATTTTGTTCCTGAGTGCCTTGACGATATACTCGTCCACGGTGTCCTTGGCAATCAGGTCGATGTATGTCACGTTCTTGGTTTGCCCGATACGGTGAGCGCGGTCCTCGGACTGTAAGCGCACCTCCAAATCAAAGCTGTTGCTGTAGTAGATCACCACATTGGCAGCAGTGAGCGTCAGCCCATAGCCGCCTGTGCGGGGGTTGCCGACAAAGAAGCGTAGCTCACTGCTTGGGTCTTGAAACTTGGTGACAATTTCCTGCCGATCCTCAGCCTCGGTGTCCCCAAAGTAGGTAGCCACAGAGGTCATGCCGTACTCTTTTTGCAAAGCCAGCTTGATGTTCTCGATGTCCTTTCGGTAGTTGGCCCAGATGATGACTTTGCCGCTGGTTTCCTCCAGCGCGGCCATCAGTTCAGTAATCCGGTTGCTGGGAATATCAAGTTGCCTGCCGTCATCTAATTTGATGTGGCCGCAAACAATTTGATGCAGGCGCATGAGTTGTGTCAACGCATTGTTGGTAGACATCAAATCACCGTCAATCACGGCCAGCGCCATGAGCTTCATTTGATCGTAGTAAGTCTGTTGCTCCTTGGTCAATTCCACATCCCTGCGGGTGTAGATCTTGTCGGGCAGATCAAGGCACTCTTCCTTAGTCACACGGAAGGCAAAATCGTTGAGCTTTTCCTGCAATTCATCCAGCCTGCGGTAGCCGACAATTTGTTTAAATGTATGGGTCGCCATCTTGCGTTCTACGAGGACCGCGTACCGCGCTTGGAAGGCGTAGTAGCTGCTTGCATTGAGGCAGTCAGGGCCAAGAAACTCGCACTGGGCGTACAGGTCCAGCGGGCTCTTGGTGACGGGGGAACCGGTGGCAATACGGCGATACCGCGCTTCCTTGCCGACATGCACAATGCTCTTGGTACGCTTGGCCGTGTGTGTCTTGATGGTGGTGCTTTCGTCAATAGCCATGAAGCACTTGGTAACCCGCAAAAACAGCTTGGCAAAGGCAGAGCCTTTCTCCGTGCTGAACGCCTCCACGTTCATGATCAGGATGCGCATCGTGTCCACCGAATTCATCATGGCATCCATCTCTGCTTTCTCTGCCTTGCGCGGGGTGGGAGACCAACAGGCAATGGACCGAGGAACGTGGTCCGGGAGGTGCTTGGGTAGCTCACTCGTGTACCAGTTCCTGTACACCCCCTTGGGAGCCACCACCAGCATGGAGTCAATCTTGCCCTTGTCGTAGAGCAGGGCGGCATTGTTGATGAGCATGAAGCTCTTGCCCGTGCCCATGTCTGCGAACAGCGCGACTTCTTTCTCCTCCCAAAACCGCTCTAAATAGGCAGCTTGATGGAGGAAGGGTTTATACCTATACGGGTAGGCAGATAAAAAATAATCCATAACTTTCTCACTTTCTGTGTTGACAACCGGAAAAACTATTGTACACTGATCGTACGTTTTAAGAAAGGATAACGTAACGTGACCATAAAAACTGACCCCCGTGTGTTTATTGTGCAAGAGATGCCAAATCACGATATTGCTTCGGCAATGTCTTTTGGCGACATGGTTGTTCTGCTGCCCTTCAATACGCAAATTGCATTCTCCACTGCCCCGGCAGTGCGGATGCTAAAGCGCAAGTTGAGGGGGTATAACAACAATGATTTTCTGCTCCTGACCGGAGACCCTGTAGCTATCGGTTTAGCCTGTTCGATAGCCGCAGCCTATAACTCAGGCCGATACACTGCGTTAAAGTGGGACCGCCGAGAAAAGATGTATATTCCCGTCCGTTTGGACATCACCGAGAAAGGAGAGCAAGATGACTGATATGAATTCGCTGTTCGAAGAGGACGCAGGCGCTTTGGTTGTAAAGAACGAAGACCTATCCTCTGTTGGAGCTTTGGCCAAGCGGGCCAAAGAGTTGGAGAAAGAGATTGAGGACATGAACTTAGTGCTTAAAGAGCGCCAAGATCAGTACCGCAAACTGTTGGAAGAAACCATCCCCGCCATGCTGTCTGAGTTGGGCATGAAATCATTCAAGATGGCCGATGGCAGCATGATCGATGTGAAGCCTTTTTACAGCGCAAGCATAAGGGAAGAGAACCGTGCGAAGGCCTATGAGTGGCTGCGCGATAACGGTTTTGATGACATCATCAAAAACACCGTGTCCGTACGTTTTGGTCGTGGAGAAGACGGCCTGTGCGACACATTACTGAATCAACTGCGTGAGCAAAACTATCCAGTCGAGCAAGCGCAGAAGATCGAACCCATGACCTTGAAAGCTTGGGTTCGTGAGCAAGTGGAACGTGGAAGCGAGTTCCCTACAGAGCTTTTTGGCGTGTACATCGGCCAAAAGGCAACCATCAAATCAGCATGAAAAAGGAAATTGAATCATGGCTAAAAATGAAGTAGCAGCAAAAGCGGACAACGCAATCGTATTGTCCAGTGACTTTGAACAGGACGCATCGGGTGGCTTTGAGTCGATGAATCAGGATGACTTTGCGCTTCCGTTTCTCCGACTCTTGACCAACACCTCTCCCGAGGTAGGTGAAGTAGATGGTGCAATGCCCGGTATGGTCTACAACACCGTCACTGGCGCGTTGTATGACGGCAAGAAAGGCTTGATTGTCGTGCCTTGCCAGTATGTACGTCAGTACATCGAGTGGGCTCCTCGCGGAGTGGGTTCAGGCGCTCCTATCGCCATCTACCCGGCCACGTCTGATGTATTGAGCCGCACGCACCGCGAACCGGGGGACAACAAGGACTACCTTGACAACGGAAACTACATTGAAAACACGGCCAACCACTACGTGATGGTCATGAGCGATGATGGCATTCCTGAGCCTGCCTTGATCACCATGAAGTCCACGCAACTGAAGAAGTCGCGTAAATGGAATTCCATGATGATGTCCACCAAGCTTATGGGCAAGAACGGGCCGTACACACCTCCGATGTACTCGCACCTGTATCGTCTAACGACACAGGCTGAGTCCAACGACAAGGGTAAATGGTATGGCTGGGAAGTTGAGCGTATTGGGCCGATTGAAGACATGAACGTCTATCAAGCTGCCAAGGCATTTGCGCAATCGGTTAATGCCGGTGACGTGAAAGTCAAGCACGCTGATGAGGATGTCGCCTCATCAGGCGCAACAGTACCGTTCTGATTTTCGGGGGGAAAGCGGATGCCGGTACATCGGCTCTAAGCCATCGGTGCAGCGAGTACCCCCACCTTATAGAGATGCCTGATGCAAGAACAACTTGAAAAATTTAGGGCGATATTCAGCGGGCTGGATATTGCCTATGGGACATACGTAATCAAATCGGAGCGCGGTGATGGAAAACAAGCGGGTAAGGCCACAGTGGTTCGCAAGCCACCCATTGAAGAACTTTGGATTAAACATCTTGACGGTGTTGAGCCTAGTCTTGGTATCATCCCTATTCGCTCTGATAATAGCTGCATATGGGGCTGTATTGATATTGATCAGTATCCCATTGATCACAAGGGCCTTGTACAAAGAATTGAAGCGCTAGGCCTACCTTTGGTAGTGTGCCGGAGTAAGTCTGGCGGAGCGCACGTTTTCCTTTTTGTACGGGAACCGATACCTGCTGCCGACATGCAGCATTACCTGAACAATGCGGCTGCATTGCTGGGTGAGGCTGGCCGGGAAATATTTCCTAAGCAAGCTGAGATTTTGGTTGAACGTGGTGACACGGGTAACTTTCTAAATCTGCCTTATTTTGCAGGTGATAACGGCACACGTTATGCTTTTAATCTTGATGGCTCTGCTGCCACGCTAGATCAATTCTTTGCCCTGTACGAAGCCAATGCGCAGGCAGTGCCACTGAGCTACCCTGAGCCACCCAAGCAGGCCGAAAGCCCCATCAAGGACGGCCCACCATGCCTGCAAGCGCTGTGTGCGCAGGGATTCCCTGAGGGCACAAGAAACAACGGTCTGTTCAACATAGGGGTGTTCCTCAAAAAGGCATCGCCCACCACATGGGAGGACAAGCTGATGGAATACAACCACAAGTATGTCTCTCCACCGCTACCCAACAACGAAGCTCAGGTCATCCTGAAGCAGTTGAACAAGAAAGAATACCTGTACAAGTGCAAGGATAGCCCGCTTAATTCCTTTTGTAATTCCGGCCTGTGCAGAAGCCGCAAGTTTGGGATTGGCTCGTCCGGCCCCGATGCACCAAAGATCAGTTCCCTGTCTAAATACGCCAGTGAGCCGCCGCTGTGGTTCTTAGATATCAATGGCCGTAGGGTGGAGTTGGAGACCGACAACTTGTTCAACCAAATGGCGTTTCAAAAGGCATGCTTAGAGCGCCTGAACATTGTGCCGCCTACCTTGCGCAAGCAGGATTGGGAGACCATGCTCAATTCCCTGCTCAAAGAGATGGTGGAGACAGAACAGATCGTCGAGGCCAGCGAAGACACCAGCGTAACTGGTCAGTTCATGGACCTTTTAGAAGAATTCACAACGCACATGCAGCAAGCGTTGGATCGTGATGAATTACTCATGGGCCGTCCATGGACAGACGATACTGAAGCCAAGACCTATTTCAGGATGAAAGACCTGATGGCGCATTTAAAGCGCAACAACTTCATGGGCCTTACCGCTCCCAAGATTGCACAGCGCATCCGTGATCTTGGCGGGGAGCCTATCTCATTGTTCCTAAAATCGCGGGCTACCCGATGCTGGAGAATCCCATGCTTTACTAAGCAAGATGCTCCGTTTGAGACAAACACCATTCGTAAAGAAGGGAGTCCATTTTGAAACAGTTAGATGGCTACGGGCCCGCCATCATCGGCCCAGCATTTATTTGGAATGGCAACGAACGTGTACAGGTCCTTGTCTACAACGCCGAGGCCATCCGATGGATATTGCAACGGCGCGATGGCATGGCTGCTGACGAAGCGCGGGAGTTTATTGAATCCAATATTGAGAACTCCTATGTAGGGCCAGATACCCCCATCCTTGCTTGGCCAGATGATTATTTTTGCTTGACCCCAAATGCCTGATATCAGAAAGATATTTGGGCCCCCCGGCACAGGCAAAACGACATACCTACTCAACGTAGTGGATGCCGAGCTTGTGGCCGGTACATCACCGCTTAGTATTGGCTACTTTTCTTTCACCAGAAAGGCTGCCAACGAAGCGCGGGACAGGGCAATTGAAAAATTCCCGGCGCTCAATGCCCGTACGGATTTCCCATACTTCCGTACGCTTCACAGCCTTGCATTTCGCTGCCTTGGTACGAAGACCGATGACATCATGCAGCCTGCGCACTTCAAAGAGTTTGCGGCAGAAGCTGGGATCGACATTGACTTGACCAAAGATGAAGAGATGGGCTTTGTCAAGGCGGATAACCCTATCCTGAACGAAGTCAACCTTGCGCGGATTAAGGGCCAAGATTTACGCACCCACTACAACCAGTCCGGTATGGACATTGAATGGCATCACTTTGAGTTTGTGGAGCGCACCTACCGGCACTACAAGCATGCACACAACCTACTGGACTTCACAGACCTCTTAGAAATGGTCGTAGCTGAGCCTTCCAGATTGCCCTCGCTGGAAGTTTTAATTGTAGATGAAGCGCAAGATCTATCGCGCATTCAATGGCAACTGGTCGAGGCCCTCGCCTCACGGGCCAAGCGCACTTTCTTAGCAGGAGATGATGACCAAGCTGTGTTCACATGGGCGGGTGCTGATGTCAAGAGTTTCTTGTCATTTGAAGGCTCCGTGACCATCCTTGATCAGTCCTACCGTGTACCTATGCGCATCCATACGCTGGCCGATGCTATCGTGCACCGGATCAGGGAGCGACAGCAAAAGACTTGGAAGTCTCGTGACAGCGAGGGCAGCGTTCTAAGCTACTACCGTTTTGAAGATGTGGATGTGAGCCAAGGCCAGTGGTTGATCATGGCCAGCACCAACTACATGCTCAATCCCGTGCATGAGTGGCTTAAGGGAATGGGCATCCTGTTTGAGCGCAACGGCATCCCTAGCCTATCCCAGCCAGCGGCCAACGCCGTCATCAACTGGGAGCGATTACGCCGTGGTGGCGAAGTGCTGGGGGATCAGGTCGCATCTATTTACCGGTATCTCGATGCGAGTGCCGTGGCCCGAGGCCACAAGACCTTTCGCAGCGGGGATAGCTCTGCGCTATACAACATGCAAACACTGAAAGACAATTTTGGCCTGCTGACTGATGTTATTTGGCATGAAGCGCTGACCAAGATTGCTGACGATACAAAGGAGTACATGATTGCCCTGCTGCGCCGTGGGGTGAAACTGAATCAAGCGCCGAGGATCAGGTTATCCACCATTCATGGAGCCAAAGGCGGCGAGGCGGACCACGTCCTGCTGCTCATGGACCTGTCCCCAAAGTTTGCCAAAGAATATGCCCGCAACCCTGACAACGTACACCGGTTGTTCTACGTGGGCATCACCCGGGCAAAACAAACCCTGCACTTGGTGCTGCCTAAACACATTGAAAAAGGATTCAAGATATGAAGACCATGCCATTATTTCCCACCCCTTGCGAGTGGGTTGCCCCAGACACATTTCCCAACTTATCCACCGCCAAGGAGATTGCAATTGACCTCGAAACCTGTGACCCAAATATGGAATCTTTTGGACCGGGCTGGCCCAGAAACGATGGTTTTATTGTTGGTTACGCTGTTGCTGTGGACGGATGGTCCGGCTATTACCCTATTGCCCATCAAGGCGGTGGTAACCTTGACAAATCCCGAGTTGATCGCTGGATACAAGAAATCCTCTCCACCTCCGCAACAAAGGTCATGCATAACGCAGCCTATGACACAGGGTGGCTTTACGCCAGCGGATTTACCATCAATGGCCGTATCGTGGACACGATGCTTGCAGCGCCACTCATTGACGAAAATCGCTTCAGTTTCTCCCTCAACTCCCTTGGCTACGACTACCTACAAGAGACCAAGTCGGAAACCGGATTGAAGATGGCCGCAGCCGACTTTGGTGTGCATCCAAAGAAGGAGCTGTGGAAGCTGCCCGCCATGTATGTGGGCGACTACGCCGAGCAAGATGCTGCCTTAACTTTAAAACTTTGGCAAGCACTAAAGATAAAGATGAGACAAGAAGAAGTCGAATCTATTTTTGACTTAGAAACTGCTGTGTTCCCTGTGCTGCTGGATATGACTCGTCGTGGCATCCGCTTTGACAGACATAACTGTGAGATGCTGATGGATAAGCTCAAAAAGCGGGAGAAGGAGCTTTATACGCACATGCGCAACCTTGTGGGTAACTCTGTGGATATCTGGACTCCACAAAGCATTGCCTCCGCCTTTGACAAGCTGGGGCTCCCCTACGCCAAGACCGAGGCCGGTGCGCCGAGCTTTACCAAGAGCTTCTTGGAGTCATGCAGTCACCCTGTTGCCAAGATGATTGTGGAAGCCCGTGAGACCAACAAGACCCATAGCACGTTCCTACAGCCCTACCTTGAGTTCAGCGCCAAGACAGGCCGCATCCACCCGCACGTCAATCAGATGCGCAGTGATGATGGGGGCACGGTTACAGGACGGCTGTCCATGGCCAACCCCAACCTCCAGCAAGTACCCGCCCGCCACGAAATCATTGGCCCTATGGTGCGTAACTTGTTCCTGCCGGAAGAGGGGGAGCTTTGGGCATCGAATGACTTTAGTTCTCAAGAACCTAGACTGCTGGTCCACTATGCAAGCCTCTTGGATTTGCCCGGGGCCGATGTAATGGTAAACGCCTATAGGGAAAACCCTAACACTGACTTTCACCAGATGGTGGCCGACATGGCGGGAATTGGCCGCAAGTCTGCCAAGACAATTGGCTTAGGGTTGATGTACGGTATGGGCAAGGGCAAGCTGGCCAACCAGTTGGACTTGCACATCAGCGAGGCTGATGAATTGATCACCAAGTTTCACCACAATGTGCCGTTCCTTAAGGGCACGGTCAATGCGGTCATGAAGCGCATAGATAGCCCCACGTCCAACGGGAGCATCCGCACGCTGCTGGGCCGCAAGTGTAGGTTCCCTTTGTGGGAACCAATGGAATGGGGTGTGAACAAGGCGCTGCCGCGAGAGCAGGCAGTCATGGAATACGGGCAACGGATCAAGCGCAGCGGGACTTACAAGGGTCTCAACAGGTTGATACAGGGGTCGGCTGCGGATCAGGTCAAGTCCGCCATGGTGGCGCTGCACAAAGCGGGGATCAGGAGCATGCTGCAAGTGCATGATGAGCTTGCATTGTCCGTTAAGAGCAGGGAAGAGGCGCAGGCCGCTGCGCAGATCATGATGGAAGCAGTGAAGCTGGAAGTCCCAAGCCGGTGCGATGTGGAAGTCGGTCCGACTTGGGGATCAGCAAAGTAGGTTGTTGGTGGCTGGCTTCGAACCCAGCGCGTAACCCTGCATGGGCCTGTTCTTCCCACCGATGCCTCGGCCCACCTTAAGGTGAATTAGCTGAACTACACCAACACGGCTGGGGACTGGTTTGTCAGACGATGTGTCTGCTGGTCACCGGCAGCTTTCCCGATAAGACCAATCCCCATGCGTGATGGCCACCCCTTACGGGGGTGAGTCGGCGGTATTCTACTTCGCTGTTGGATCAGGCTGCTGCATGTATTTTGCCTGTTGTGCTTGGATGTCGCGGAATTTATTGATCACCGCTTCAGCCGTTACCAGCGCTTTATCGTGGGCCCCGTCAAGGCCGTTGGTCTGGCGGTAGGCCTTAGCCAAGTCATCCAGCACTGCGATTACGTTATCAAAGGTCAATATCATTTTATGGTTTCTCCGTGGGTTTAGGGCAATTCTCGGGGGGTACTACTACGCACCATATAGCGGTCCATTGACCTTTATGTTCCCTAAAGGAAACCCATCGGTCTATGTATGTATCGGGCATTACTGATAAAGAACGATTGATCGCGGTCCGGTCTTTTTCAGTGCGTTCAGCTATCTCAGCTGCGGTCAACCCATCAGGATACTTTTGTAGAGCCATCCTTATGGCGTGGTGGTTGGACTTATACATTGTCACCTCTAGCACTAAAAACATCAATTATCTCAGTTGAGATACGCTGTAGCGTGACTGCATCGCCAACATCATGCTTTTCGTTTATACGTAGCAAGCGCTGTATTTCTCTGAGCGCTAACCACGCTTCATCGGCGTGAATTGCATCAAGCACTTCAGCTTTTTCTTCAAGTTGGATTGTTACTTTCATGTGTTTTTCTCCTTAATAAGGGCTTGCAGTGTTTTGCCAAAATTAATTTGTCCCCACGGCATAGGCGCACCACGGTGAATCTTTACAATATCGTAGTAGACCTGTTCAATCTGACTGTCTGTCAGGTCAACCCACGGGCGCTTTTCTTCCAAAGGTTTTAACTGCCCAAGCGGCGTGAACATGGGGTCGTTCTTGTCCGTGCTAACGTGGTGGTTAGTGGGGTCGTACCATGCGATAGTCATTTCTTTTCCTTTGCTTCGTATCCCGCTACATAGCCTTCGTAGTGCGCTATCCATGTGCCGTTGTGTACCTTATCGTCCAGCGGCGTTTGCTTTTGTTGCTTGATCGCTTCCTTGTGCATTGCTATACGCTTGTTTGCATAAGCCGAAGCGTCAAGGTGTAGTTGGACTCTCTTTATGCTGTTGACCTCATCGTCCTGTGTTCGTTTCATAGACTCCCCCAACGCTTTAACGTAACGAGCGCCAAGCTGATCGTATTTGTCTTCATCCATTGTTCTTCTCCTTTAGTTTGGCTTCAACTGAGGCAATAAGTGACTTTAAATCGCCACCATCCCAATCAATCTCATCCCCATCCGTCAGCCCTACCCACGGGCGCGTCTGCGCGTCTATTATTTTGTTTGTCATATCCAAAGCATTCCTCAAGCGGAGCAATTCAAGCTCAATGTCTTTTAGTTTGGCAATGGCATCAAATGTTTTTTCTTGTGAGTTCATGTGTTCTTCTCCTTTAGTTTGGATTCAATTTGGTCAAACAGTTTGCGGGTGTAGCCTTTGATAGGCGTGTCGCCCCACGGCCCAACGATTTCTTTTATTTCCTCATCCGTCAGGCTTACCCACGGGCGCTTATAGACTTGGATGTCATCATCGTCATCTACTTTGCGCTTAGTGTGATGCACAAGGTACATCCCTTCCTCGTCCAGCGCCGCTGCCTTTTTGCTTTGATAGCCTGTCATGTTGTTCCCCTTGCGCGAATGGCGGCGGCGCATTGAATTCCTGATTCTGCACCTACTTCTGATTTGGTACTTTCAAGCCACCATGTAGTATCCTTGCTCCATACATGGCTCTCACACGCCTTTGCACACGCCTCACGCTCATCGGCACGGGCTTTTGCTTCTACCAAGTTAGCAAACTGCACCCAAGCGTTATCAAGAACCCAGTTGTCCATGCCGCCTTCATGCAGTCCGTTGTCAGCCAGTAGCTGCATTACTTGTTCGTTGTTCATGTGTTACTCCTTGCCTTGTATAGTGGGATAGCGCCATCGTCACCTTTGTTTGCTTCAAACCAAAGACGCAAACCAGTGTCATAGCTAAACCAACCTACGCAGTCTTGCTCAGCCATTGCATTCACCGCCCTGTCAACACTAGACTGCATCTGCTTTTGCATACCGTCAACAAACCCGCGCTCGTAATCTGGGCCTTGCTTCAATACCAAGCCGCCAACAACGTCAATCAGCCTTTTGATTTCAGCCACCAGCGCGGCTGTCGTTTCCATGTCCACCGGAACCATTGCTCCGGGGAATAGCCACTCTTCTTTCATGCTTGTCCCCTGTTACGGATGGCAACGCCGATTGAATACACATCGTCACGACCGTTGGGCCAGTCATCACACACCTTTGCACACGCCTCACGCTCTGCCTCAACAGCGTCATTGATGCGCTTAATCCAAAGCTCTGCACGGGCAAACCCAATCTCACGCTCAATTGAACGTGCAAAGTCCACCACGTTCTGATGCTCAAGGCAGATGTGCACAGCATCTACAACTTCGCCATTTTCATAATTGATGGTTTGGTTGCACTTCCAAATTTGTTCTTCAGTTAGTTTCATCTGTCTTCTCCATCAAAGTTATCAATGTGTGTCTGCAAGTCAACGATGCGGGCTGTTTGGTCGGCAATGATTTTCTCTGTCGCCCTTATCCACTCGTTGGCTGCTTTTAACTCTGCTGCCATGCGCTGGATAGCATCTTCAGCCAACACTGTTTTCGCATTCCAGTGAGAAGCCCTCCAACTTTTGACCTCCGCTAATGCTTCTTCAAAGTTATCCGGTAGTCGTGAAAAGGCCATGCTTTACTCCTTTATGTCGTGGGCGGCTTCAATGGCTCTAGCAAACGCTAAATCAAACTCACCCGTGGGCGGTGACTTGTTCCACTTCATGCGCTCACGGTCAAGAATCTGTGCAATCTCATGGTCTCTTAGAGGCTTGCGCTGTGTGTCATGCGATGTCTGGTCAAGCATCACAGCACGGGCTAACGCTTCACACGTTGAGCAGGGCTGCGCCAAAGCCAGCATCTCTTGCACTTGAGTAGTAGAGGGCCACCAGTCTGCGTGATGTCCGCAAAAGTCTCTGATTGCTTTTTCAGTTTGTGTCATCTTGTTTTTCTTTCTGTGGGAATGTTGACGATAAATAACGCACAGCAGTGTCGCCATCTTTAAGTAGCACCGTTATCGTTGCGGCCTGCAAGTCACTACCGTATATCAGCATCAGTGCTTCCATGATTCTTTGTGTTTCGTTGTTCATCACTTCCCCCAAAACGCAAAAGCAATCATTGCCACACCAGTCGCCACGCACACCAAAGCAATCAAGCCCTTGACGCTGGCAGCAAGATCATCTATTAAGTCAGGCTCAAGCCCATTGTTTCGATTCATAAACGCATCGTTGGCTTCTTGAGCGCGTTGCTTGCGTATAGGGCAATCACGCCCTTGTGTACATTCGCCGTTTGCGTTGCAACAGTTAGTCATTTGGCACGCTCCTTGAGCATGGCCTCTGCCATCTTGTATGCTTCCCTTGCAAGTTCATCGTCGGGCGGTGCGTATTTGCCTGATGTCGCCGCATAAGAAAGCAAGCCCCGCAACGCTACCCCCGCAAATTCATCACGCAAAGTTTTGTCCCTTGCAAATCCGCCGGTCTTTACGTGCCAGTCGGTGTATTGTTTCGCAATCGTTGCATCAATCGTTTCATCTTTCATTTATATTCCTCCATGCGGGCGTTAAGCCGCTCAATGCGTTTAAGGTTGTAGTCAACTACGCTTTGCGCATACTCGACTGCCGTTTCAGCTTGGAGCTTGGCCAAGTGACTTTCAGCAAGCTCCTCCGCTATCATCTCCAAAGGGGAAGGCTTGCGAAATGGCTCTTTAAATAATTCCCGTAACCCGATCTTTCGCATCATATTTTGTATCCTTTCTCAATTCCAAGTTTACGTTTTATCCAATATTTAAACGCCTTAAACCAATTGGAAGAAACATCATCAAGGCGCTGCTGCAAACGTACGTTTTCTATCAAAGCTTCGGTGTGCAACGATGATATTAAGTAGTACGCCTTTGATTCTGCTGGGGTCATGACGTGCCCCCTACCGCCATGTCAGGCAACTCCAACTGGTTAGGATTTACAACTGTTGTTTGCCCATTCATTAACTGCTTATCGCGCTTCTTGGCCTTGATAGCCTCCTTGTTGGCGTGGTAATACTTGCGGGCATACTCACGCTGGCGCTCCAACTTGGCCGCTTTTTCAAAGTCTTCACGCGAATCGTTGGCCTTCTTGTCAAGAATCAAGGCCTGCAACATCCCTGCATGGACGGCCACTGTGTTTCTAGCCTGTCTCAAAGTGCCTTCAAGAATAGAGAGTCGAGTCTCAAGGACCTCGACTCGCGCCAATAGGTTGGCATCCTGTTTAAAATTAAAAAAACTCATTTCACTATTCTCCAAGAATCTTTCACGGCATTCGCAAAGGACCATCCCTTGCGCCTGAACATGAAATACAAACGAACAAAATTACGCATGGTCTAAATCTCCTCCATACTGCTCAGCGCAGCTTTCGCACACGTAGCAGGAATACAGGTCCACGCCCCACGAATCGCGGATCGTGGACTGCTTATGGTTCATGTAGTGGCATTCGGGACACTCAGTGGCCTCGTAGACCTCCAACTGCTCATCCGTAGCCTTGACTTCGGGGTACGTACTCTTAAATTCGTCCTTGGCATCAGCCTCGTTGTCAGCAAGAACCAAAACCGAATACGAACCCTCAGGAATTTCCAGCAATACTATGTACCAAGTCGGGGAAGGGAAGCGGGTATCAGTCATCCTGGCCCCCTGCTACGACTTCTTGGATCGTGACCTCGTAGTCGCCGTTACCACTATGTTCCTCGTAGAACTTGTCCCACGCCTCTTGCTCGTCCTGCGCAAAGATCTGCACTTCACCATGCTCCTTGGACCAAAACAGGTATTCCTTGTCCCTGTCTTCTTCGGTTTCAAAGCGGGTATGCAGCGCCTCGTACCTACGCTGCTCTTCCCGTTGGCGCTCCTCCCGCTCTAACTGCTCAGGGGGTATGGCCCGAAAGGCCGCAACCTTCTGAGCTACTTCCTCGTTGATAAGGTCTCCCATGTTGCTTACTTTATTCATCAAAATCTCCTTCGGGCTCGTCGCCCATAGTGTCAAAAGCGATCTCAGCACACTGCTCAATGTCTCGGATCGTGGAGTAGGACAGGATGTCCATAATCTCAACCTTGTTTGCCTTTACGCTGCTCAATGTCAACACGCCGGGGTCGGCAGGCTCGTCAAAGGTCGCTGGCGTAGCAGGCTCGTAATACAACTCGCAATCCAAAGAGCGAATCGGGCCGGTCAAAGCGTATAAGTAGTTCAAATATGGCATGTCAGTCCACCACGTTGTAGTAGTTTTCAAGCTGTATGAAGATGTCAAAAAAGTCCTCTTCAGACAACAAAGTGATCACTTCTAACGCCTCGCGGCCCACGACGACTTTTACCGAAGTTATACGCGCAGAACCACTGTCATCGTTACCATAATGCACCTCTATGGGTAACTTTAGCGTTAAGTCAGCTATGCTAGTGTGTTTAGGTATCATTGATGTCATTTCTCTATCCTTTCTAAGTTTATGACGATTAAAGGGTTTTGGGCCGTTGCCCGAGGCTTATTCTACCTTAGTTTGCCTTACAAACACCCTTAGTTTTGGGTGTCAATTGTAGAAATTGATACTAGGGTTTACCCTTAGAGATTTGGCTTATATGCCCAAATACATATAAAGAATGGGCTTTTATATGTATTTGGAGGGGTCCCTATAGAGTTTTTCCAAAGAAAAAAGATTTTGTTTTTATTTTCGTGGAATTAGGCGTAATGACGTAATTGGTGTAATAAGTGATATAAATCAATAGGTTATCTCATTACAGTGAGATCAGGGGTAGTGTGATGGTGTAATTTACTGGGGGGTCCCTACGTTTAAAAAAAAAAATTTCCATTTTTATTTTCTGATGAAAAAACTCTATAGGGAGGCCTCTGGAAGTGCCCCTTGCTTTCCTGCCTTACATGAGTTAAACTATCGTTATCCTTGTTTCGATAGGCTTAATGAAATGCTACTCCCAGACCTACAAATTGACCCCGATATCCCCGTTCCTAGGGGAAGGACGCTGTACCCTTTCCGTGAGATGGAAGTAGGCGATAGCATCTTCTTTGCTGAGCTGGCTAAGGGCACGTCCGCTAGGGTGGCTTCTAGCCATTTCTGCAAGACGCATGAGCCCACTTGGCACTTCACCCTTCGCAAAGTGGATAAAGGCTTTCGCCTGTGGAGGACAGCATGACACGTAAGGACGTTTGGAACGTACCTCCGGTTGTGCCGGACAAGGCCAAGCAGCGCATGGCTGGGGTAGTTGTGCCCCTGCGTCAGCAGCGCAAAGTGCTCAATGAAAAAGAATGGAAGTTTGTGCAGGAGTACGTTTCCGGTGACGGGCGGGTGACCCTGAAGGAAGCTGCCATCCGTGCAGGCTACAAGGAGGGCTCTGCAAGCGTCATGGCGTGGAAGCTGACCAACCCCAAGGAGTACCCCCACGTAGTGGCTGCAATACAGGCCTACAGGGCTGAATTGGCCTCCAAGTACAACACCAGCTATGAGCGGCACATGATGGACCTGCAAATCATCCGCGACAAGGCGTTGGCCGCTGGGGCCTTCTCGGCTGCCGTGGCTGCGGAATACCGGCGCGGACAGGCGCTAGGGACCATTTATGTCGAGCGCAAGGAAATCAGGCACGGCACCATCGACAGCATGAGCAAGGAGGAAGTACAGCACCAGCTAGACGAACTCAAGCGCTTGTATGGCGGACCCCCTCCCACTGCCTTGATTGACGCTGATACCGGTCAAGTCATGGACAGCATGGCCAAGCAGGCAGATCCGGCCTTCGACGCAGGCGTACCGGAGCCGCCTCTCGACATTTTTGAGATGGACCATGGCGACGACACCGGAAAGTAAATTCGCGCAGCGCGTGCGGGCTTCCCTTGGCTGCTGTGACATTGAGCGCATAGAGAATCGCGTAAATCTTGGTGTGCCTGACATGCTGGTCGGCGTTGATTCTCGGTTTGTCATGGTCGAGCTAAAGGTCGTTACCAGTGGCCTGAAGGTCGCGCTGCGGTCCCATCAAGTGGCATTTGCTACTCGGCACACGGCTGCGGGCAGGCCTTCTTTTGTGCTGGTCAAACGGGACGGCGGCGCGGCCAGTAGTCAATCGGCTGTCCCGCCTGATTCCATTGCCTTGTACAAGGGCGCGGCTGCAATTGAGCTATACCAGCAAGGGCTGCGCCTTGCGCCCTTGGCGTGGTGGCCTTCGCGTACCATGAACTGGTCAGAATTGCGAAAGCTATTGGCAACCGAATAGCAATAGAAAAATGCAATCGGCGGGACGCTAAAACCCGATTACAATGGTGCACCGGCATAGATTAGCTGGTACTGTTAAACCCAAGAAAGGATAGAGAGATGAAAACCGCAAAAGAGATAGAAGCTTTTGTTGAGGCGTACGGCCAATGCATGGGCTATGAAAGCAAAGCAAATGTCGAGACCATTGCTCTCATGTTGTCGATGGACTACGACGAGGAAAAAATATCGGAGCGTTTTTGCGAAAGCCGCACGGTAATTGACGCATACATTTTGTGGAACCATGCTATGGGCTTTGGCGCTATGTATTGGAAGGAAGGGGCAAAAAATGTTTAATGTTTATAACCATAATCACACCCTGCTCGGATCATTCGACACCAAGCACGCTGCCGACAGCGAAGCCGCTTTTTATATTGAGCAGACGGGTAATGCCGCCTTTGTTCACGAAGGGCCTAACCCCGTAAGCATTCACCGCCAGCACCCCAAGCCGCGCCAGCGCGTGAAATTCGTTGTTTGCTACCCTAGCACCCGCACTGCTGTCGCTGCTTTCGATACTCTCAAAGCCGCCCGTCATCATGCGGAAAATATGGTGATATATGGTTTTCCGTGGGATTTTCCGGCACGCACTGCGATACCTATTATCTCCCGTGAAACCATAGAAAAATACAATCAAAGGACAGCGACAGCTATTGCATAATCAACCCATGCCGGAATAGTCCGGCACAACAGAAAGGATAGCATCATGTTAAAAACAGTAGCAATTAGCGGAAACAGCAAAACGGGCCCTATAGCGGTAACTTACCGCGCAGGCGAACACGAGACATATGGCACTTGCCCGAAGACATGCAAGCTTCACCCGAAAAGCGAAACCGGCACGGATCAAATCGACAGCGAATATATGCAGGCGGTTTATGACGCTGTACCCCGTGGCGGCTTGGCGTGGGCTTACAGTCACTTTCAGGCGGAAGCTTTGCCACTGCCTGCCGAAGGGAAAACGACATTCAATGCGAGCTGTGACACTATGCAGGACGCTGCGCGGGCCGTTGAGCTTGGAAGGCCTGCCGTGTATGCTGCACCATATGACAGCGCCGAACAATGGCCTAAAAAATTCCACGGGATAAGCTTTGTTCGATGCCCTGCCGAATTGTCCGATTCGTTTACATGCCACCAGTGCGGGAATGGTTCCCCCTTATGCGCACGTGGAAACCGCGATTTTGTTGTGGTGTTTGTCGGCCATGGCACGGGTAAAAAGAAAGTAGGCACCGATGCCGAAGGCGGCTGCTACGCTGCATCGGGACCGACAGCGATTCAGTGGCACGCTACTAAAAAGAAGGGCGCGGCCAATGATGCGCAGGCAGTGCGGGATTTTGCGCAGCGCTTGCCGCACCGCTCAATGTTGCGCCACCATATCGCAGGCGATATCGGGAGGGCTACTGCATGATCATGGCATTCGTGGCCCTTGGGGTCATCATAGCCCTAGGCTGGCTACTTGATAAATTCGATTGAAAAATTCAATCGGCAGGCAGTGAATATTCCCCTTATAATTCAGTACCGGCACAAATTAACCGGTACTTTTTAAACTCTACAGAAAGAATAGTTATGGCACATATGATCGACACCACTACCGGCACAGCCGCAATTGCTTACGCTGGTAAAACCCCATGGCACGGCCTAGGGCAGGCACTAACCCCCGATGCTTCAATCGATACGTGGACACGCGAAGCCGGTTTGGCCTATGACGTGCTGGAATCTCCCGTATTGTTCCGCACTGCTGCGGCCACCGAGCCGGAAGCTTTCAAGGGCCGCAAAGTATTGCACCGCAGCGATACCGGCGCGCCCTTGGCCGTAGTGTCTGACGGATACCACGTAGTCCAGCCCGCGCAAATAATGGGGTTCTTTTCTGACTTAGTAGCGCTAGGCGGTTTTCAATTGGAAACAGCCGGAGCCCTTAGCTTTGGCCGTAGGGTTTGGGCGCTGGCATCCGTGGGTGACGCTGCACCGGTTATTGACGGCGATATGGTCAAGCCCTACCTATTGCTGGGCACGTCATATGATGGAACAATGGCCACAGTGGCCAAATTCACCGCTATTCGCGTGGTTTGCAATAACACAATCACAGCAGCAGTAGGCGGCGAAGCCGACACCGAAAAGGGCTATTTGAAAAGTGCAATTCGCGTGCTGCATAGTGAGCGCTTCGACGCTGACGCTGTCCGCTTGCAATTGGGAATCGTGGCGAATCAATTCGAGCGCTTTTTAGTGCAAAGCCGCCAATTGGCAGGCGTGCCAATGACCACCACCGAAGCCGATGCATTTGTGGCCGAATTGCTCAAGCCTTACCACCAAGGGAAAACCGCTGTCACCGATAGCCGCGCATACAAGCGAATTATTCAATTATTCGAAGGCGCGGCCATTGGTTCGGATATCGACGGGGTTACCGGCACGCGCTGGGGAATGCTTAACGCTGTCACCGAATTGGTGGACCATGAGCGCGGACGCAGCGACAATACCCGCCTTGAATCGGCATGGTTTGGCACCGGCAGCGCCCTAAAAAATCGAGCCGTGGAATTGCTGGCCGCTTAACGATAGCGTAACGCTGGCGTATTTCCCCCGTAAAAAGGGAAAATACGCTGGCGCTTTTTCGGTTGTTTTTAATATCGTAAACCTGCCCTCGAGCCGCGCACCGACAGCGAATAAAAATGCACCACGGGCCGCGCTCCGTGGTCCGTGGCACGCGCTTCGCGTGCCACGCTCAAAGCTTCGCGGCCCGCGCCCGAAGGGCTGGCGCAGCCAAGGGCCGCGAAGCTTTGTTATCTATCGGTGGGGCTGGTTTGATTGATAAATACAATCGGGGCTGGGGCTGGTATGCCCCTATAATGTAGCTATGCCATCGGCCGATGGCATACAACCTAGAAAGGATATTTTATGGGCTTAGATATGTATCTCAATGCGCGCAGCAGCGTCAATGCTTATGACGATGCCGAACAAATGGAATTGGAAAAAGTGCCGTTTATCGCGGCCGCTGGTATGCGGGTAAGTGGGATTACTTACCGCGCTATGTACTGGCGCAAAGCAAATGCCATTCACAAATGGTTTGTGGATAACGTGCAAGATGGCGTGGACAATTGCGATTCGTATGTTGTGGAAAAAGAGCACTTGCAGGCGCTGCGCGACACTTGCCAGCAAGTGCTGGACGATAACGCTTTGGCTGGGGAGCTGTTGCCGCCCAGTGCCGGATTCTTTTTTGGCACCACCGATATCACCGATTATTATTTTGACGATTTGCGCGACACTGTAGAGGCGCTGGATAAGGCGCTGGCATTCGCGCAGCGCGACAGGTGGTCAACATTTACTTATCAGTCCAGCTGGTAGCGGTATGCTATCGGGGCTCACGCCCCGATAGATAAAATTGTGTAGCGCAGCCGCCCTGCTGGGGTATACTTACCCCAGCCCCCAGCAGGGCTACATTATCAACTTAGAAAGGATAGCATCATGAAAACCCAAGGCACTAAACTCTCCACGTACGTGAACAACATGTTCGCAACATGCGAGGACATGGAAACAGCATTGACCCAAGCCGCCAATATTGCAGGCGGCGCGGACAACGCAGCGGCAGTGCACACTGCCGTTCATATGGTTTTGAATACGGCCATAAAATTGCATCAGGCAGACATGGCCAAGGCTAACGCGCCGCTGCTCGAGCTAATTGAATCGGAGATTCAAAAGTCTTTCACCGTGGTGCAGAATAGCATCGAGCACGCGCTCGATGCCTTTGATCGAAAGGTGGACGAGAAAATTGAATCGGCCATTGAAGATCTGGATATTGAGGGCCAGATTGAGAACGCGATTGATAACATAGATTTGGAGACACAAGTGCAAGATTACATGTCAAGTAATCCAATCGATGTACAGGATTTATTGAGCGGCGCAAACGTATCAATCACATTTGATTGATGGTATAATTCACCTACCGGATCCGCCGGATCCGGTATCAACCAACCTAGAAAGAATAGCATCATGAAGACTCGTATACTAAACCTCGGATGGGATTGCAAACTGGTAATACCTGAGAGCGTTTCTTCCAAAGACTTGCAAGCGCTTATCGGGTTTATCGGCACGCTGCGCAAGACTTCTGCGCATGGCAACTTCGCTGGCCCTGACTTCTCATACGCCAGCAACTTCGCTGGCGTACAACTTGAGGAAGTAGATCTACACTCAGAGGCGGATGCCAAGCGCTTGAGCGAAGAAAGCAAAGCAGCGTATAAGGCACGCGAAGCAATGGAAAAAGCAGCAGCGTAACCCCGAACTGGGCCCGTGGGCCCAGTTACCCTAAGCGGCCCAGTCGGGCCGCTTTTCTTTTGCCTGTGCGCAGCGCCCCAGTTCGTGCACCTGGCCTATTCCCAAAAAAGCCTTATAAATCAAGCACTTACGCGATGCTTGCCAAATGTAATAGAGTCGCTTTAATGATTTCCAATAACGCAATATAAATTGGTAAGCATTACCCAATAGCTATGGGCGGCATGCCGCCCATAGCCTAAGCCTATCCCCCTATCGCGCACCGCGCCCCATAGCCGCAGGCTATGGGCTGTGGCCCTCCCTTGCCCGTTAGGGCCCCATGCGTGGCATGGGGGGAGGGCCACAAAGGTACCGTCAGCTTCAGCGCCAGCTTCGCCTCTGTTTTACACCTGCACAACGGTATCTAGGACTTACGGAACCCACCCCCTTATTTTTAAAAAGGCAAGGGTGGGGGTATACTAAAAAAATTCAGAACTTTATGAGTCTGCCCATGAGCCTCGCTCCACCGTCCGATGTAGAACACAAACGCCTCTTGCTAGAGCTGCGCCTCCAGCAAATCGATATCCGCGCTAAAGCATCCAATGAATTCCTAGAATTCTGTCGTTACGTCTGGCCGGAGATCATCATTGGTGAACACCACCGGCGTATCGCCAAGGCCCTTGATCGTGTAATCGAGGGCAAGTGCAAGCGGTTGATGGTTGCCATGCCCCCGCGCCACGGCAAGTCACAGATGGGCAGCTATCTGTTCCCCGCCTATCTGATGGGCAAGCTCCCTGCTTCTAAGCTTATTGTTGGATCTCACACTGCCGAGTTGGCTCAGCGCTTTGGCCGGATGATCAGGAACCTTGTTGACGAGGACAAGTACAAGGAACTCTTCCCCGGCGTGGGCCTATCTGCTGACAGCAAGGCTGCTGGTCGGTGGAACACGAAGGGTGGTGGAGAAGCCTATTTCATTGGTAAGGGTGGCGCGATGACCGGGCGCGGCGGAGACATTGTGATCTTGGACGATATCTTGGACGAGCAGGATGCTTTGTCAGAAACGGCTATGGAGAATACGTGGGAGTGGTATACCTCTGGCCCCCGTCAGCGGCTCCAGCCCAACGGCACGATCATCGTGATCAATACCCGTTGGAAGACCGATGACCTTACAGGACGCTTACTAAAGCAGCAGGGGCAGTTAAAGTCTGATCAGTGGGAGATATTGGAATTTCCTGCCATTCTTCCTTCTGGCCGCGCTCTTTGGCCCGAGTATTGGAGCATAGATGAGCTAGAAAAGGTAAAAGTCAGCATTGGCCTGAAGAAGTGGAACGCCCAGTGGCAGCAGCAGCCCACCAATGATGAGGGCGCTATTTTGAAGCGCGACTGGTGGCGCAAGTGGACGTATGATGAGCCCCCGGCCTGTGAGTACATTATCCAGTCGTACGATACGGCGTACTCCAAGAAGGAGACGGCGGACTACTCTGTTATCTCGACGTGGGGCGTATTCACTCCCAATGCCGACTCGGGGCCCAATCTCATCTTGCTCAACGTCAAGCGCGGGCGCTGGGATTTCCCTGAGCTTAAGCGCGTTGCGCGGGCCGAGTACCTTTATTGGAATCCCGATAACGTCTTGATAGAGGCCAAGGCCACCGGAACGCCACTCCAGCAGGAACTCCGCAAGATAGGAATTCCTGTGACTATGTACTCCCCTGGTGGGCGGCGCACGGGCCAAGACAAGATATCCCGCGCCAATGCGGTAGCCCCTTTGTTGGAGTCGGGAATGATTTGGTATCCGCCTGATTTGGAGTGGGCACAAGAGATGGTGGAGGAGTGCGCTGCGTTTCCTAATGGCTCACATGATGATCAGGTGGATTCTGCTGTGATGGCTTGGAGCCGGTTCAGGGCTGGCAACTTTATTGCTTTGGACTCGGACGAGAAAGATCCAGAATATGCAGACAGCGCGGTGATGGAGTACTATTGACTCGGCTTGACGACTCAGTAAAATGGTGATAATACGCATCATTCCCGCTCCGAGGACCACGGACCATGGCTAACCCATCAGATCAAGAATTCATCAACCGCATCATGGATGCGGAAAGCAGTGGCCGTAGGTATGATAAGAATGGCAAGCTGCTGCAAGGTCCAAGGACCAAGCATGGTACTGCCAAGGGTGAGATGCAGGTTATCGATAAGACCAATCTTGATCCCGGCTTTGGGGTAACCCCGGCCAAGAACAAGTCTCCTGATGAGCGGGCCCGGGTGGGCAAGGATTATGCGCAGGCGATGTTGGATCGGTATGACAAGGATCGGCAAATTGCTGCCATGGCTTACAACTGGGGTCCGGGCAACGTGGACAAGTGGGTTGCTGGGGGAAAGAAAGGCGCTATCCCCGAGGAGACAGCAAATTATGTTGTCAGGGTGACGGGCTCCCCAATACAAACAGCCAAAAAGGCAGAGCCTACTCCTTCTTTCGCTGCCGCCGCCCCCGCTCCAGCAGCCACCGCTGGCGCTCCCAAACCTCCGGCTACGCCTCCTGTGAGGAAGGCAGAGGCTGCGCCGACCGAGGATATCAAATCGAGGATCGCGGCCCTCGGACCAAACTACCATGCCGCTATGGCGCTGTCCTATCTTGCAGACAACACCGATGAGGATGATCCGACGATACAGGCGTACAGGGAGCGCAATGAAGGCGGCAGTGATTGGTTGAGTCAGGAGTCAGCCCCTGTTGCTTTGGCCAGCGTGGACCTCAAAGCAAGCAGCCCGTTCCAAGAACCGGTGACCGCTGCCCGGGGTGGGTTGATCCATCGTGCGGGTGGATCGCCTGAGGAGGGAGAAGAAATTGCCAGTGATAGCGATACCATGGCAAGCAACACTGATCCTGAGACAGGTCGGGTTGTTACCACAAAGTATGGTGAACAAACCCCGGTCTATTCTTTCCAAGGAAAAGATTACCCCGCTGCGCAAGGTGCTAATCTACCACCGTCACGTTCTAAGCAGGCTCTTGAGGCTTATGTACAAGCAATGGTTCCTGATGCAAATGTACGGGAAAAATACCCTCTCAGTGATTCGGTCAGAGGATTTATAAGTCGGAAAGATCCCAGCACAATTAATTTAAGTCCTATCCTTTCCCCCGGCTCACGCGAAGAAACTATGCTGCATGAAGCCGAGCATTCAATGGATGCCCGGGGTGGGGATTTGCTTGGTCGGCCAAATATTAAAGGCATGGACAACAACTACCGGGCGTATTACCTGATGGGAAGCCGGTGGGCCCCTATCAACATGACGGTTAAGAACATTGTGGACAACAAGGATGAACTGGAACAGTTCTTTGGCCGTCCGTTAGACAACTCGTATTTCAGAAAAGAAACGTATACCAATGTTGCCAAGGATGGCGATCCGTCTGCTTTGTTTTCTGAACAGTTGGCAACTTTGTCGGCTTTGGAGCGGCAAACGGGAAAGTTTTTGACGCACGACCCTAAGATGCGTGAACTGATTTTCCCGTCAAACCCTTTGTACAACAACACCAGCATGATGGCGGTGTACGATGCGCTGACCGGGCCGCGCCAGACTCGCATGGATGCGCGGGACATGCCTCCCCATACCCCTGTTCCTTCTTACTTGTATGAAGAGCCGGGATCCATGACCCGTTTCTTTCGCAAGCACACAACTGGCCCAAATGAATACGGTATTCCCATCAAACGCGCCGATGGCTCCCCCGAGGAAGGGGAAGGTTCTCCTGAGTATTCTTTTATGGGGGTTCCTCGCACGGACAATGAGCATAAGCTTTACCCTAAAACCGAGCGCATGAACCCTGTTGTCAAGGCGGTAAAGTCGGGAGTGGACACTTTCAACCGTTTTATTGATAGCGGACCATCAGTAGGTAACGTGGTAGGTGACGTAGTGGGGGCCATACCTTTTGTTGGCCCAGACCTACGTAAAAGCATGGAAGAGTCCACCGTTACTTTGCCTACGAGGTATACACGTTCTCCCACAAATCCAAACGTGGCAGTAGGTGTTGAAACTTCTAAGGTTCCTGTAACTGACGCATTAAACAGCGTAAAGATGTCCGACCTTGTTGGCGGAACGGGAGTGAGCAATGTTCTGGGCAGTGTTGGCAAAGGGTATGCGCCTTCCCCGCTGGATGTTTTGGACACCGTAGGTGCTGGCGCTGTCGGCTACAAAGCGGCCAAGGCGGGTGTAAAAACTGCCAAAAAAGCTTCTGACATGTTGAAAGAATTAAAAACTCCAGCGCAAGTGGCCGCTAACATTGAGCCTGCACTGGATGCAGCAACTCCCGCCGCCGCATCCCTTTCTGCTATGGCTACCCAAAGGGGAGCTACGCCCACCCCATTTTTTAGCCCTTTGGATGCATACGCTCAAACGCTAACAGGCCCCGTTACCCCGGCTGAGTTTATTAAGCAAGTACAGAACAAGGGTTTCCGTGCATACGAGGTAGAGCGGGCAAAAGAAGCCATGCAAAAACTAGGCACGGGCCAAGTTTCTCGTTCCCAGATTTTGGATTCATTAGACGAAACTTACCATCCTGAAAACTTTATCACCAAAGTTGCAGAACCGGGAACCGTTGGATACACCCACCCCGAGGTAGATAACGTGTTCAACGGAAGATACCCTTCTGATCCAGCGCTTTCGTGGACTATGGTCAATGGGAGAGGCAAAAGCCCTCCACAAGGCGTAATAAGCTTGCATCTTCCAGTTACGGATCAAATGCGGGAAGCTAGGCAAGTACAAATTGCTTTAGAAAACTTAAGAAGTTATAAATTGAGTTTAATCAACCCCAGTGTTACATCTAACTCCGTAATGACATCAGCGGAAAAAGCAGCCAGTTTGATAGCGGATGTCCATGGGCAACGCAGTGAAGAAGCCCTTGATGCCATGGAATCTGTAGATCTTATACGCCGGAAACAAGAACAAATTGTTCCTTACTTAGAGCAAATTCCTGAATACTTAAAATTACAACAAGAATTTAAATATCCCATGGCAAAAGCAGATGCAAAATTGTTTTCACAAAAATATGAGCAAGAAGGAAAAATTATTAGTCAACAGTATCCAAATCTTTCTGGCACAGAAAGAGCGCAGATGATTACAAAAAATACGGTAGAAAAATTAAGAGATGAAACCCGCAAAAAATTAATGGTTTTCTTTGAAAAACACAACGTCCTTAATCATGAAGTTAAAACCATGTTTAAAGATGCCGTTGATGCCGATCAAGCTATTGGGGATGGACAAGGTACTTACACTGATTTCGCATTTAAACAGGCGGATAATGTAATAAACCGTGATTTAAAAGACTTTCACACAGCAACGGGCTCAGAGTTTGCTAGGCTAAAACATAAACTTCCTGATTATTTAGTCCCTGACCTAGGTCATGGTGATTTGTATTCCAGCAAACTCCCTGAGGGGGAGGGGTACACACACATGATGTTGCATTACAGCCATGAAACAAACCCGGTGGCTTTTAGCCGGTTTACTGACCACACTGTAAATCTTAATGGTCAAAAAATGGAAGGAATGTATGTGACTGAGCTACAGTCCGATTTGTATAAACGGTTAAAGCAAAGAGGCGCTGTTGGGAAAAGCGCGGCAGATGATGCCCCTAAAATTGATAAAATAAAACAAGAACAACAAAATTTAAATTCCCAAATAGAAACTCTAAGGGAAGAACATGAGTCGTATTCAAAATACGGAGAAAACCCAAATACTATTAGCTATGAAGTAACGGGGGCTAAATTACGTGATTTACAAAATGAATTGCTTAACAAAGATATTTTAATTTCAGACATTAAAAACAAAAAATACGATGTTGCTCCAGCTTATGCGGGAATGGAGAATTCTCCGCAAGTAATTCAACAACTTGCAGCTAAAAATGCAGTACTTGCTGGCGTAAAACGTGGAAAGAATTTCGTGGCTTTTCCCGGGGTAGAGTCAGATCAAGCAAAACTTTATGAAAAAATGCCACGAAACATTGATGAAATTTTAAGAGACCTTGGCCCCGGTTTTGAACATCAAATAGTGCGTCTTCCTTTGCCTGAAGGGGTGGATAGCACAAAAATGTACAAACTGATGAAAGCAAAGTCTGTTGAATATCCAACGGATGCAAATGGCATAGTTATGAATAACGAGCCCCTTACAATGCTTTCGCATGCGATAGTCTGGAGCCCCGAAGCCGCTGCGCGGATCTTGAAACAGGGTGTACGCTTCCGCCACGGCGGCTCCGTTGAACGCCAATCGGACGATAATCGCCGCTACCTATAAGGACAGAATATGCCAGTTGAAAAAGCCCTACGTGCTGAAGACCTGCCTTCAGGCAGCATGGACATTGAAGTCGATGACGGTCCGCTGCCCGATGTCAACATCACCTTTGACATTGAGACCGGTGGCGTGGTCATTGACATGGGCGAAGACGATGCTGCTGAAGTCCCCTTTGACAGCAACCTTGCCGAGGTAGTACCGGAGTCTGTCCTTGCCTCTATCTCTCAAGAACTAATGGACATGTTTGATGCGGACGTGGCATCACGCAAGGAGTGGGAAGATCAGTACAGCAAGGGCCTCAAGCTCTTGGGCTTTAACATCGAAGAGCGCACCCGTCCCTTCAAAGGAGCGTGCGGCGTGAGCCACCCCTTGCTCACCGAGAGCATCGTCCAGTTCCAATCCCAAGCACTCAAGGAATTGCTCCCTGCCGAAGGCCCCGTGCGTACGCAAGTGATGGGCAAGGAAACCCGCGAGAAGCTGATGCAAGCGGATCGCGTGCGGGACTACATGAACTACCAAATCACAGACGTGATGGAAGAGTACACGCCTGAGTTTGACCAGCTTTTGTTCTACACCGGTTACGGCGGCTCCACTTTCAAGAAGGTCTACTACGACGAGAACAAGGGTCGCATGGTGAGCGCTCTTGTGTTGGCCGACAACCTGTACATCCCGTACCACGGTTCGTCAGTCATGAGCGAATGCGAACGCATCACGCACCGCGTATTCATGTCCGCCAACGCCTACCGCAAGGCCGTGGTTCGCGGTCAGTACTTAGATGATGCCGAGACCGCAGACGCTGGCAGCAATAGCCCAAGCGTTATCCAAAAGGCAGTGGACAAGCTGACCGGCGTGGCCCCCACTCCTGATAACGATGAAGTCTCCTTGCTGGAATTCCAAGTTGACTACGATCTCCCCGGCTTTGAAGACAAGGATGAGGAGGGCGAGGAAACAAATATCCAATTGCCCTACATCATCACTGTGGATGAGACCTCCAAATCCGTTGTTGGCATCCGCCGCAATTGGGAAGAGGGCGACAAAAAGCATGCACGCAAACAGTACTACGTGCACTACATCTTGGTCCAAGGCCCGGGAGCCTATGGCCTTGGTTTCTTGCAATTGGTTGGTGGCCTGACCAAGACAGCAACGTCTGCCTTGCAGCAACTGGTCGATGCCGGTACGTTCGCCAATCTGCCAGCGGGCTTTAAGGCCAAGGGCGCACGGATCATGAATGATGACGTGCCGCTGCAACCGGGTGAGTTCCGGGACATGGATGCAGGCGGAGCAGAGTTGCAGTCCTCCCTGTTGCCGCTGCCGTACAAGGAGCCAAGTCAGACGTTGTTTACTCTGCTTGGATTTTGCGTGGACGCTGGTCGGCGCATGGCATCTATCACCGACATGCAAGTTGGCGACAGCAACCAAAATGCCGCCGTGGGCACAACGATTGCACTGCTGGAAAAAGGCAGCGCGGTCATGTCCTCTATCCACAAGCGCCTGCACTACAGCCAGAAGCTGGAGTTCCAATTGCTGGCCAAGGGTTTTGCGGAGTTCCTTCCTGACCAGTATCCGTACGATGTCCCCGGCGAGTCGCGCCTCATCAAGAAGTCTGACTTTGATGACCGTGTGGACGTACTGCCGGTATCTGACCCCAACATCTTCTCGGTGGCCCAGCGCATTACTATGGCGCAAACCCAGTTACAACTGGCTCAGAGCGCTCCGCAGATGCACAACATGTACGAGTCGTACCGTAGGATGTACGAAGCCATTGGCGTGCGGGATATTGACTCCATCTTGAACTCGCAGAACGTGGACAAGCCTAAAGACCCGGCCAGCGAAAACAGCATGGCGTTGGACGGCTCACCGCTTAAAGCTTTTGCTGGCCAACAGCACGATGCGCACATAATGACTCATTTAATGTTTGGTATGTCACCAATAGTGCAGGGCGCTCCGGGCGCACCCATTATTTTGCAGAAACATATCCTTGAACACATCTCTATCCAAGCCGAAGAGGCCGTGGAAGCTGAACTGTTTAAGCAATACGGCACTGACCCTGACTCAATGATCTCGCCGCTGCAACGCGAAGCCATGGTGGCTTTAAAGGTAGTAGAAGGTTTTCAAGCAATGAAGGCTATGCAGGACAAGTTGCAGCCTCCATCTCCCCCTGATCCATTGATTGATTTGAAGAAACAAGAGCTTCAGCAGTCTGCTGCCAGCGATCAAGCCAAGCAACAGGTCAATCAGGCCAAGCTACAGCTTGATCAGCAGAAAGAACAGTCCGATGAACGCATGGATCAGGCCAACTTGGCCTTGAAACAGCAACAACTAGGAGCCCAAAATGGCAACCAAGCCCGTTAAACCAAAGAAAATGCCAGAACAGCCGCAAAAAACGGCAGTAAAAGCCTCAGAAAAACCAAAAGTTACGTACGTCTACCGAAAAGATGCGTTTAATAAGGTAAAACTTGCGTAGTTTTACGGTATAGTACGCACGAACCCTTCAAACAGGGGCCAAACTGTTTGCTTTCATAGGAGAAATCCATGCTGGAATTTGCAGAAGCGGTATTTGTTCAGATCAAACGGCTCCGTAAAGAGTCCCAAGAGATGATTTTGAATGGCCGTGTGCAGAATATGGAGCAATACAAGTTCATGATGGGCCGGTTGGAAGGGTTTAACTTCGTTGAGGATGCTGTGCAAGAGATTCTCAAGAAAAATCCAAACCTTTAAGGATCTATTGATGACTGTAGCTACTCCATTGGAAGAAAAGTGGGCTCAGGAATTTGCCGCAAAGGCAGAAGCCGAGGCCCAAGCGGCAATTGCAATGCAAGAAGACGAAGCTCGTGCCAAGCAAAGCCATGAAGAACAGCTTGACGCTGTCAAAGACCATTTGCCACAGCCTACTGGCTGGCGAATTGTGGTTTTGCCTTACCGAGGCGTTGGCCAAACAAAGGGTGGAATTCATTTACCCGGGCAAACCCTAGATCGTCAGCAATTGCTCACTACTTGTGCCTACGTTTTAGCCGTTGGCCCTTTGGCATATGCCGATACTCAGAAATTCCCTCACGGTCCTTGGTGCAAGGAAGGTGATTGGATTATTTTTGGCCGATATGCCGGTGCAAGGATGCAAATTGAGGGTGGCGAGATTCGAATCTTGAACGATGACGAGATCTTGGCCAAGATTAAAGACCCCAATGACATTCTTCACATGTAAGGAGCCCAAAAATGGCACGACAATTTATGAATGACAACCAGCTAGAGTTTGATCTAGGTGAAGGCGAGGTCGCCACGGACATTTCCGTGGAAGATCCCGTAGAAGAAGGCGGCGCTGCTCCTGCGGCCCCCTCGGAGAATCAAGAACACCGTGATGAACTGGACACTGTCAGTGAAGGTGTTCAAAAACGCATCTCCAAGCTTACTGCCCGCATGCGGGAAGCCGAACGCCAAAAGGATGCAGCTATTGCCTTTGCCCAAGGCTTGCAAAGCGAGAAGTACACCCTTCAGCAAAAGCTTGTCAACACGGATTACAGCCGTTTGAACGAAGCCAAGGGCCGACTGGACACTCAGCAGGCTACTTTGAAGGCAATCATCCGCAAAGCCCGAGAAGAAGGTGACATTGACACCGAAACCGAAGCCCAGCAGCGTCTGACTGACCTGACTATGGAGTCCCGCCAAGTTACAGGCTGGCTCCAGACCCAGCAACAGCAGGTGGAAAACTTCCGCCAGCCCATGCCGCAGCAGCAGGTCCCTCAGGTACAACAAAAACCCACCCCCTCGCCCCGGGCGGAGGATTGGGCCTCTCGCAATACATGGTATGGTCAGGATCGCGTGGCTACTTATGCCGCTTGGGGAATCCACCAGACTCTTGTTGAGCAAGAGGGGGTTGAACCCGATTCAGATGAGTATTACAATGAATTAGATCGAAGACTTCGGGAAGAACTCCCGACCCGCTTTGCAGCCCAACCCAGACAACAGCGTTCCGCGCCTGCTGTTGCACCTGCTTCCCGTAGTTCGGGGATAAATAGTGCGCGCCGTACTGTCCGGCTATCGCCGAGTCAGATTGCTATTGCTAAGAAGCTGAATGTTCCTCTTGAGGAATATGCTAAGTACGTAAAGGAATGATCATGAGCGAAAAAATTACCATCGATAGAGCCGCCCGCCCAACTCGGGATAAGGAAACTCGTCGCAAGCCATGGGCAGCGCCTTCACGCTTAGATACACCACCGCCTCCAGAAGGCTATGGATACCGTTGGATTCGTGCAGAAGTCAATGGATTCGTAGATAAGCAAAATGTCTACAGCAGCATGCGCGAAGGTTATGAACTCGTGCGCATTGAGGAATTGCCTGAAGAATACCAAGGCATGATGCCCACCATTGAGGATGGGAAGCATGCAGGGGTGGTCACCACCGGTGGCCTGCTTCTAGCAAAAATCCCTGATGAGACTGCTGAAGAGCGTAATGCCCATTACCGTATGAAGGCCCGTGAGCAGTTGTCCGCAGTAGACAATGAGTTGATGCGAGAAAACGCACACTCTACAATGCGCATTCAATCCCCCGAGAGAAGTTCCAAAACAACTTTCGGAAACCGTTAATTCGGATTTTTTAATCTTTTAGGAGCTACAAATGGCAAATGTAAATAAGCCTTTTGGTCTGCGTCCGCTAGGTAATCTTTCAGCTACTGGTGCTCAAAAGCAGTATGGCTATCTGATTGCAAGTGGATACGGAACTGCGATCTATCAGGGCGACTTAGTTGTTGTCTATGACGGATACATCATCAAGTATGACGCTTCCACACACACTGCCCCCACGGGCGTGTTTAACGGTTGCCAATACAACGACCCGACTCGCACCGACAAACCAACTTGGAAGAATTACTACCCCGGTAGTATTACCCCCAATATTGGTAGCATTGTGTGTGAAGTTCAGGACGATCCAAACCAATTGTTCCTTGTACAGGCAGATGGTTCGGTCACCCAAGCAAACATCGGCAAAAATGCTGACCCAACTGCGTCTACCACTGGCAGTACCTACACCGGTATCTCCAATGGAACTCTCAGTTCGTCCTCCATTGCTAAGACTGCTGCATTGACGTTCAAAATCGTGGGTCTATCCGACACCTCGACGAACGCATTTGGCACCTATGCACAGGTGGTTGTGAAACTTAATCAACATCAATACGGTAGTGTTGGCGTTGCAGCAGACGGAGCATAATCATGGCTATTACACGTTCACAACTCGTAAAAGAGCTAGAGCCCGGACTCAATGCCTTGTTTGGTATGGAGTACAACCGCTATGAAAACGAACACGAAGAGATTTTCGAAATCGAATCTTCTGACCGTGCGTTTGAAGAAGAGGTAATGTTGACCGGCTTCGGTTCTGCTCCAACCAAGGTTGAAGGCGCAGGCGTGCAATATGACACCGCGAACGAATCGTTCACGGCCCGTTATACGCACGAAACCATTGCAATGGCGTTTGCATTGACTGAAGAAGCTGTAGAGGACAACCTCTATGACCGCCTCTCTGGTCGCTACACCAAAGCACTGGCGCGTTCGATGTCTCACACCAAGCAAGTCAAGGCGGCTTCTGTACTGAACAATGCATTTACTGGCGGCAATTATGTCGGCGGTGACGGCGTTTCTCTGTGCAACTTGAACCACCCCACTGCACTGGCTCAAAACTTTGCCAATACGCCTTCGACTCAGGCTGACCTGAACGAAACGTCTTTGGAACAAGGTTTGATCGACATTGCAAGCTTCATCGACGAGCGTGGCTTGAAGATCGCTGTTATGGGCAAGAAAATGATTGTTCCAAAAGAACTTCAGTTTACTGCCGAGCGCCTGATGAAGTCCACTCTGCGTACTGCGACTGCCGACAACGATATCAATGCCATCAAATCGATGGGCTTGATTCCTGACGGTTATGCCGTGAACCACTTCTTGACCGACACCAACGCATGGTTCATCATGACCGATGCGCCCAACGGTCTGAAGATGTTCCAGCGTTCGCCAATCAAGACCGCCTTTGAAGGCGATTTTGACACCGGCAATGTGCGCTACAAGGCTCGTGAGCGTTACAGCTTCGGCTGGTCTGACCCTCGCGGCATCTACGGCTCTTCGGGTTCGACCTGATAAGCTTCAGTACGGTAGAGGTGACTGGCCTGCCACTAGGGCCCCTTCGGGGGCCCTTTTTATTGTTTCAAATCTGTCATAAATGCCGCCTAAGATGTGCTTGCAGCGCGGTGTTGCATCATTTTTATAGGGGTTTATCATGGACATTACATTTGTGGCTAAAGTTGATTTGTTTGATTTCCTTAGCTATTTTGGGGTTGAAGTTGAGGATGTTTTTGGTGATGAAGTTGAAGATGAGTTTGCTGACGAAGAGTATGTATATGATGATGAAGGCGTAGCGTATTGGTACGACGAAGAAAATGAAGTTTGGTACGCATACGACGAAGAGTCTGACGACTGGTACGAGTGCGAAGAAGTTGCGGAAGACGAAGCTGAAGAGGAAGAGTCCGCTGCTTAATTGGGTACGACCCTACCCAGATTGGGAGGCTTTGGCCTCCTTTTTCTTTTGTCTTTCATTGTAGTGGTGTATGCGGTGGCAGTTTGAACACAGAACTATACATTTTGCCGCTTCTTTGTACGCTAGTTTGTACCGGCCGTTTTGGGCTAACTCATTAACGCTGTATTCTTTAGTATCCGGCGGGTGATGGAAATCTATACAGGCGGGGTGGTTAAACCCGCAATTTGAACAAGATAGACGGGCTTTGTAGTCTTTCCACTCCTTGCGTTTTTCCCTGCGACGATCATTGATACGGTTTTTTTCAGCCTCTTTGTTCCTTTCGTAGTACTTTGCTGAGTATTCCTTGTGCTTTGCCTTGTGAACTTCTGGGTCTTTGAAGGGCATATTGACAAGCCTTAAAAATAGTGTATATTGCAGCTAACCCGGGCTTTCCGGTACATTGAACTGTCCCGGCAGACGACATACCGATCAATGTACTTCACTTGTATGTAAGGACTATTAATATGGCACGCACTACGTTCAGCGGCCCCCTTCGTTCGATGGGTGGCTTGTATCAACAGGGCCCCGGCGCTGTTCTTACGCTCACTTCCAGCACTACGCTGGACCCCGTCACCCACGGCGGACGGCTTTTGGTTATTGGCGGCTCTTTGGCGGCTGCTTTGACCTTGACTCTCCCCACCATCAACACCAACGCTGATGCTTCCACTGCTGGCCCGGGCCGCGATTACAACACCCAGAATAATCTAGGCGTGCTGTACACCATTTGGGTTTCCACCACGATTAGCACTAGCTCTTTGAAGATTGGTACTGATGGCACTGACAAATTCATCGGCTCTCTGTTGTCGGTGGACACCGATTCGGCTGGCGCAATGGTAGGTTTTACTGCCGCAGCTTCAAACGACTTCATCAATTTGAATGGAACGACCACTGGTGGCGTTGCAGGCACTTGGATTGAGATCCGCGCAATTGCCGCATTGAAGTACTGCGTCACTGGCGTGATCCTCGGCACTGGCACCGTTGCTACACCGTTTGCCGATTCCTAATAGGAGGCCCTATGAGTGGCTTTCAATTTGACGTAAAAAGTTCGCATGTAAATGCCAGTGGCCAAATGGTCACTGGCAGAACGCGCCTGAAAGGCGTTATTGGTATTGGCTCTGGCACAGCAGGCACAGTGAACATTTGGGATTCTTCTGCGGCCCCAACTGCCGTCACTTATGGCCGTGCTGGAACTCTTATCACCATTACTCTGGCCTCCCACGGCTTGACTACCGGTGATGTGGTCGGCCTCGCCTTTGGCGCAGGCACAGGTGGTACAGCTACCAATGGAAATTATGTTGTTACGGTACTCACATCGAGTACATACACTGTAACGGACATTAATTCCGGTAGCATCACTGCCGGTGCAGCAGCTTCCCAAAGCGCCGTTGGTTCCCGTTGGATGACTTCATGGGACACCACAAATAACTCCGCTACGGTCACACTGTTGATCCCCGGCGATGGTATTTGGGCAACTAATGGCTTGTATGCTCAATTGTCAAACCAGACTGGCTTGACTATTTATTACGGATAAGGAGTCCATCATGGGACGTGCAGCAAAAATGGCAGATGATCAGTACCAAGGCGAATGCCAGCCCGGTGCGCAAAAGCAAGACATGGGCAAGGGTGGCCCTAAACAAACGCCTAGGAAGCCCGGAAAAGGCCCCGTAAGCTCTGTTTCTCCCCGTGGTGTAGGTCAGGCCCGCAATAAGCCTTGCAAGATGTACTAAGGAGCAGCCATGAAGCCCGGTTTGTATGCCAACATCAATGCAAAACAGGACCGGATTAAAGCTGGTTCTGGTGAAAAGATGAGAAAAGTTGGTAGCAAAGGCGCTCCAACCGCTGCTGCTTTTAAACAATCCGCAAAAACTGCAAAGAAGCCTAAAAAATGAAGTCCCCGGCATGGCAGCGTAAGGAAGGCAAAAACCCCAATGGGGGCTTGAATGCCAAGGGCCGCGCCTCTGCCAAGAAACAAGGGATGAATTTGAAAGCTCCTCAGCCAGAAGGCGGTAGCAGGAAAGATTCTTTTTGTGCACGAATGGAAGGCATGAAAAAGAAACTTACCAGCGAAAAAACGGCGAAAGACCCAAATTCACGAATCAATAAAAGCCTTCGTGCTTGGAAATGCTGAGGTCAATATGAACGATGCACATGACGCAAAGACAATGGCTGATGGCGCTGCGGTAGTCATGGGCCTTGGCGGTTTTTTAGGATGGATGACTCCCGTGGTAACACTTATTGGCGGCATCTTGACTATTGTGTGGCTAGGTATTCGTATTTGGGAAACCGATACGATACAGAAACTGGTAAAAACCGATGCCTAGTAAGAGTAAAAAGCAGCACAACTTGATGGAAGCGGTGGCGCACAGCCCCGCTTTTGCCAAAAAGGTTGGTATCCCACAATCCGTGGGCCAAGATTTTTCTAAAGCGGACAAGGGCCGCAAATTTCAAAAAGGTGGCGATATGAAAGCAAAGATGAGCATGAAGAAGTTTGAAGCATCTTCTAAGGACATGGAAAAAGGCATGAAAGAAGGCTCCAAAAAAGACATGATGGCTGATAAAGAAGCCATGATGGGCTACAAAAAAGGTGGAATGCCTATGAAGATGAAAGATGGCCAAAAAGTGCCTGCTTTTTTAAATAAAGGCGGCGCAGCACTCCGTGGCCAAGGCATTGCCCAGCGCGGTTATGCCGGTGGCGGTAAGGTGTCTAGCGTACAAGTAAAAGGCATGGGTGCAGCACGCGCACGCACTGCAAAAATTTGCTAAAAAATGACCACTTCGGGCGTAGCCAACTTTGACCTGCAATTTGATGACTTAATTGCCGAGGCGTACGAACGCTGCGGCATAGAGGTCAGGGCAGGCTACGACATGAAGACCGCTTTGCGGTCTTTAAACCTGATTTTTGCTGAGTGGGCCAACCGAGGGCTTAATCTGTGGACGATTGAGCAGCGGACCGTGACCCTTGTGGCTGGGACAAACAACTACAACCTTCCCGATGACACCGTAAATGCCCTGTCAGCGGTCATTCGTACGGGAAGTGGATCCACGCAGCAAGACATCACGATTGATCGCATCAGCCGCGCTGAATACCTGCACATTCCCAACAAGAACACTCAGTCCCGGCCCGCCCAGTACTATGTACAGCGCTCTGTACCTACAACTTTGTACCTGTACCCTGCTCCCGATAGTACGACTACCTACACCTTTGTGTATTACGCTGTTCGCCGGATCGACAATGCAGGCACTTACATCAATACGGCAGACATTGTTTTCCGTTTCCTCCCCGCTTTGGTTGCAGCGCTGGCGTACTACCTTGCTTTGAAGCGTGCACCTGAGCGCGTGCAGATGCTCAAGCAGTATTACGAAGAAGAGTTTGCCCGGGCTGCCATGGAGGACAGAGACACCGCCAGTGTGTTTTTGATACCTACTTTCACAGGTAGATAGCCATGTCAGGCTTCGCTTCTGGTAAGTTTGCGATTGCCCTCTGTGATCAGTGTGGGCAAAGGTACAAGCTGCTTGAGTTGATCCGAGATTGGAAAGGCTTTAAGGTCTGCGAAGAGTGTTACGAGCCTAAGCATCCGCAGTTGGAGCCCAAGCGCACAATTACAGAGCCGCAAGCCCTGTATCAACCCCGCCCAGAGTCTAAATTGCTTGTTACAATCTTTGTAGGGTTTACGGCGGATACTTCCTTCTCAAGTGTAGGTATGACTCCTATGCCTTATGCCAAACCGTTGGATGCAGCAGGACTTATGGGGCAAGTTGGGACACGAATAACATGACCTACACAGAACTTTGCGCAGCAATTGCTGACTACACCCAGAATACGTTCACGGCAACGGAACTTTCTACGTTTACGAAGCAGGCAGAGCAGCGAATCTACAACACGGTGCAGCTTGCCAACTTGCGCAAGAACATGACGGGCACTGTTACGGCAAACAACAAGTATTTGTCGGCCCCAGATGACTTTTTGTCGGTCTATTCCCTTGCAATTTTCCCGTACGGGGGCGGCGATTACACCTACCTGTTGGATAAGGATGTCAACTTCATCCGGGAAGTCTACCCTTCGTCCACTACCACGGGCACGCCCAAGTATTACGCCATTTTTGGACCACAGTCGAGCAATGTAACGGAGCTTTCCTTCATCCTCGGACCAACGCCAAGCACCACGTTCAGCGTGGAGTTGCATTACTACTACTACCCCGAGTCTATCGTCACTGCTGGTACATCGTGGCTGGGCGATAACTTTGATTCGACCCTTCTTTATGGCTCCTTGGTCGAGGCATACACCTTTATGAAGGGTGAGCAAGACTTGATGGGCGTTTACGATGCCAAGTACAAGGAAGCTTTATTGCTACTGAAGAACTTGGGCGATGGCAAGCAGCGGATGGACACGTACCGCGATGGCCAAGTCAAGAATAAGGTGGCCTGAGCATGATTACCGCAGGCCTTACCAATAGCTTCAAGTACCAACTGTTGTTGGGGCAGCATGATTTTTCCGTGGACACGATCAAGATTGCTTTGTACACAGTAAGCGCTGATATGGGCCCCACCACCACGGTCTATACGACCACCAATGAAGTGACGGGTACTGGGTATACCGCTGGTGGTGTGACGGCCACCAATGTAACGGTAACCTTGAGCAATGGCGTGGCGTTTGTGGACTTTGATGACCCAACGTGGGCTGGAGCCACCTTTACTGCGCAGGGGGCCCTGATTTACAATGTTTCCAAATCCAATAAATCGGTGGGATTGCTTAATTTTGGTCAAGCTCAGGTAATGATAAACCAAGGTTTTCAGATCTTGATGCCTTCCAACTCCTCCGATTTGGCACTTATACGTATCATCTAAGGAATTCAAGTGGCACTTGTAACTACCACCAAAGGCGACATGGATGATTCCTTGCTTGAAAAGCGGGAAGGCACAGTCGATAATGAGAATGAACTGACAACGTGGGTTGAGTACTGGCTGGATGGCGAGTTGGTTCACCGATCAGCGCACGTTACGCTGAAGAAAATGCCTACCTTTGCAGGTGGCGAAGCTGCTTCTTTTTAAGGAAATATTATGAGCAACACGCAATCAATGGTCACTTCGTTCCTTGGGGAACTGATGCTAGGTCAACACCAGCTTGGCACTTCTACTATCGTTTCTCGCGGGAGCCTAACCTCACCTACTACGGACACAGTTAAGGCGGCGTTGTACTTGGCTTCTGCTACGGTCAATGCTTCCACTACAGCGTATTCTGCTACTGGTGAAGTTTCCGGCACAGGCTACACAGCGGGCGGGGTGACGGTAACGAATGCAACGGCTCCAACTTCTACCAACTCGTCTTCAACGGCGGGCGTAGGGTACTGGACACCTTCTGCTTCTATTACTTACACAACCGTAACGCTGTCTACTGCGTTTGATTGTGTCTTGATCTATAACTCGACGCAGAGTAATAAGGCAATCAGTGTCCACACCTTTGGTTCCCAGACTATTACTGCCGGAACCTTTACCTTGACCATGCCTTCCAACACGACTACGACTGCTCTGTTGCGCTTGGCTACAACCTAAAGGTAGGTCATGGCTGGATGGGGCGTTGGCGCTTGGGGCTACGGCACTTGGGGCAACGGCGAAACCATCCTCACTGGGGATGAGGCAACCGGCTCCCCCGGTTCAGTCACGCCTAGCAGGACAGTAGCTCTAAGCGGAGTATCCGCAGCAGGCGCAGTAGGAACAGTAAGCCCAGTCATAACGGTAGCCCTGACCGGAGTATCGGCAGCAGGCGCGGTTGGCACAGTCTCCAGAGGAAACACATCCCTTGCTTTAACTGGGGTAGCGGCTTCAGGTGCGGTTGGCACGGTTGTTCCAAGTACCTCAGAGAGTGAGGATGGGGATGTTGCAGCAGGTCTAGTAGGTACGGTCACCCCAAGTTTGACGGTTGCGCTTACAGGCGTGTCAGCTTCTGGGGCAGTTGGGACTGTAGTACAGAGTAAAGCGGTAACGCTTACAGGAGTTTCAGCCGCAGGTGCGGTAGGTAACGTAGCTCTTGGTACTCGCTCACTTGCATTGACAGGTGATGCTGCTGCGGGATTGGTGGGGACAGTATCCCCAGATAGAGATAAAGCCCTGACAGGGGTCGCCGCCACAGGCGCAGTAGGTACGGTGGTTCAGTCTGCTGCTGTGCCTCTTGTGGGTGTTATGGCGCAGGCAGAGGTGTCGCAAGTAATTGTTCCTCTTAGCCCGTTGACGGCTACAGGTTCGGTTGGTTCGGTTACTCAAGGACTCTCTATTGCGCTGTCTGGAGTGTCTACGGCAGGTGCGGTTGGTTCGGTTGGTTTAGGGCCAAGAAGTTTTGCGCTGACAGGTAACTATGCCAAGGGTGATGTAGGTGTAGTTATCGCGGTTTACTGGAAATTGATAGATGACATGCAGGTAGCTGATTGGCAGAATATAGGTAATAATCAGACACCGGGGTGGTCAGGAATTACGAACGACGAAACACCCAACTGGGTGCTTATCCCAACTGAGTAGGAGTTATAAATGACGGTCAATTACACAACCAATCTAGCCCTCGGACAGCCGGTAACCGGCACAGAATCCGGTACATGGGGCGATGACGTAAACAACAGCGTTACGTCTTACTTGGACATTGCCATTGCTGGCGGCTTGTCGGTCTCTATCACCACGACAGACGTTACGCTCACGCTCACACAGGGTACAAGCTCGGCAACTAACATCGGCTCGACCACGGCGCAGTACGCCATCCTGAACGTAAGCGGGGCAATGACCGCAGCGCGTAACTTGATCCTGCCTAGCAGCAGCCGTCAGTACGTCATCAACAACAATACCACTGGTGGGTTTGCCCTGACGGTTAAAGGCTCTGCTACCAGCGGCGTAACGATGGTCAACGGCGAGAAGGCCCAAATATTTTGGAACGGCTCTGACTATGCCAAGCTATCCAACACACCGGGCGGCGCAGGAACATTTAGCTCCATCACCAACACCGGCCTGACATCGGGCCGTGTGGTGTACTCCACCACTGGTGGCCTTGAGACTGACTCTGCCAACCTTTTGTACAGCGGTACTGACCTGACTGTGTATGGCCTCACCGTGGGCCGTGGTGCTGGTGCTGTGTCCACCAATACTGCGGTGGGGACTAGTGCTTTAAGTGCTAACACTACAGGTGCAAACAACACTGCTATAGGCTATCAGTCTTTATTAAACAATACAGCCAACAACAATGCGGCTTATGGTTTTTCTTCATTAAAAGCCAACACATCTGGAACTCAAAATACAGGTATTGGACAGTCGGCTGGTTTTGGTACAACCACTGGAACAGATAATACCTTCCTTGGATTTACCACTGGTTATGCCAATACCACTGGCGCTCAAAATACTGCGCTTGGCTCCCAAGCCCTTGCGGCAAACACCACAGCCGCTAACAACACTGCTGTAGGTTATCAGGCTAGTTACAGTAATACAACGGGTACAGCAATAACTGCTGTAGGTCAAAGTGCGTTGTATTCAAATACTACAGCAGCATATAACACTGCTGTTGGTATGCGGGCTGCTTATACCAATACTATAGGTGCCGGTTTAGTTGCTATTGGGTATGGCGCTTTACAAAATAATACTACTGGATCTAATAACGTAGCAGTAGGTGGATATGATGGTAGCGCAGCACTTCCCCCGTTAAATTCCAATACTACAGGTTCTTCTAATACTTCTGTAGGTAACGGTGCATTAACCTCCAACACCACAGCATCAGAAAACACTGCTGTAGGCTATACCGCTGGTTACGCCAACACAACTGGCGTTCAGATTACCGCAGTTGGTTCTTATGCTTTAAGGTTAAACACAACTGGTAATTACAACTCGGCACTTGGTTCTGTTGCTTTGTACTCAAATACAACTGGCGGAAACAATACAGCAATGGGTTACTACGCCCTTTACTTAAACACCACAGCATCTCAAAACACCGCCGTAGGTTATCAAGCTGCGTATAGTAATACAACAGCAAATGGTATTGTAGCAATTGGTTCACTGGCTTTATACAGCAATACTACTGGTGCGGCTAACACTGCGGTGGGATCGTATTGGGGCGGAAATATTGAATCCCCTTTATACAGTAACACTACAGGTTCAGGTAATTCAGCTTTTGGGCCGGGAGCTTTAAAGTCCAACACTACTGGGTCTTCTAATGTTGGTATTGGTGTTTATGCACTTGTCTCCAACACCACAGCATCAGGCAACGTTGCTATAGGTTATCAGGCGGGATACACAAATACCACTGGCAATCTTGTAGCCGTTGGTTATCAAGCTGGTTATGGAAACACCACCGGATACTCTAATAGTGCTTTTGGTGCTACAGCATTAAAAACAAATAGCACAGGTATAGCTAATACCGCAGTAGGTGAAGGTTCTTTATTTTCCAACACCACAGCAAACTACAACACTGCTGTAGGGTATCAAGCCGCTTACGCAAATACCACAGGAGATGGTAATGTTGCTCTTGGTTATGCGGCTCTTAAAGCAAATACCACGGGATTACAAAACACCGCGCTTGGCTATTTGGCGATGTATAGCAACACTACTGCTACTCAAGGGTTGGGTGTTGGCTCTCAGGCTTTATACAGCAATACAACAGGCGCTAACAATACAGCCGTTGGAGCGGCTTACGCTCTTTACTACAACACCACAGGATCCAACAATACCGCAGTAGGTATGCAGGCTCTTGGAGCAAATACCACAGCCTCAAACAACACTGCTGTAGGTTATCAGGCGTTGTATTCCAACACCACCGGCGCTCAAAATACTGCTGTAGGATATCAGGCGGGGACTGCAAATACTACTGGTCAATACAATGTTCTGATTGGATATAGGGCTGGTGACGCTATTACTACAAACGGTGGGAATTGCATAGTAGGGCCGTTAGCGGGTATTGGTTCTACAGGGCAAGGCAATACATTTGTTGGAAATTTGGTTGTTGGTTCTACCAATGGTTGCGGAAGCTCAATGACCACAGGTTCCAAGAACACCATTATTGGTGGTTTCACCGGCAACCAAAGTAGCCTAGACATCCGCACAGCAAGCAACTACATCGTGCTGTCTGATGGGGATGGGAATCCACGGGCTTTTATAAATAACTCGGCCCAAGTTTTCTTTGACACGGTAACGGCTACAGCAACTGCTGGAGGAACATGCATCCTAGGCCCAACTTCAACAGGAAGTCCAAGAATTGCAACGGGCCATGCAACTGGGACTGCTGGAGGTAATGCGTATGCTCAATATATGCTTGCTGGAACAGAAATTGGCTCTATTACTCAAAACGGGACAACAGGCGTTTTATATAACCTAACCTCTGACTATCGCCTGAAGAACAACCAACAACCTCTGACAGGCGCTAAAGAGTTTGTCATGGCCTTGCAGCCTAAAAAATGGCAATGGTGGGACGGCTCTGGTGAGGGCGTAGGCTTTGTTGCCCACGAGTTTATGGAGGTCGCCAAACATTCAGGTCAAGGCAAAAAAGACGCTGTGGATGCCGACGGCAAGCCCGTTTACCAATCCATCCAGCCATCTTCATCTGAAGTAATGGCAAATCTTGTTTCTTTAATCCAAGAACAACAAGCCCTCATCACATCCCTGACCGCCCGTATCACGGCACTTGAATCAACCTAAAGGAGCTTAAAAATGGAAATCGAAATCACAGCAGAACAAATTGCCAAGCACTACAGTGCAGCAATGGACAGCGTAGCCCTCATCAACGGCGGCAAGCCTGAGATGATGTCCGACGAGGACTGGGCCGATTGCCTGTCCCGCAACAAAGATCACTTGAAAATAATGCTTGAAAAACCGTACTGGACTACAGAAGACCTGTCGCCTTTGCAAGCAGCATCAGCATAACGGGAAGCCGCCACCCGACCTTGGCGGCGCATTAAGAGGAAAAACGAAATGGAAAACAAAAAGCCCCAGATCGTAACGATAGACGGCACGGAATACGATGCTAACGACTTTAACGAGCAGGAAGTTATGTACCTGAACCACCTAATGGATTTAGATCGCAAGATCGGCTCCACGCAGTTTCAGCTACAGCAACTCATGGTAGGCAAAGACGCATTCCTGACAATGCTAAAAGCTGAGCTTGCCAAGCCCAAAGAAGTTGAAGTATTGAACTAAATCATGATTGACCCGATAACCGCTTTCGCTACGGCCCAAGCGGCTATCAAGGGGGTGCAAGCCGCAATCAAGATGGGTAAGGACATCCACGCCATTGGCGGGGAGATGATGAAGTTCTTTGAGGCCAAGGATGTCGTCCAAAAGGCGGCATCCCAACCTAAGTCTAGTTTTGCTAAGTCTGATACAGCGGCTGCGTTTGAGATAGTGATGCAGGCAAAGCAATTAGCTGATGCCGAGCGGGAATTGAATAACTGGATGGTGATGTCTGGACATGCTGACCTCTGGCAGCAGCTACTGGTGGAGCGCAACAACCTAATCCAGAAACGCAAGACGGAAGAGATACTGGCAGAGAAGCACGCCAAGAAGCGCAAGGAAGATATCGAGGACTTGTTGACTTGGTTGATAGCAGGGGCATTGGTTATCCTGCTGTTGGGTTTATGTTTTTGGTGGACAACTTTACTTCTGGGGAAATAAATGCTGACGATTCTGAGTACCTTGATCTCCTTCCTGATGGGCGGCTTGCCTAAGCTGCTGGACTTTTTCCAAGACCGGCAGGACAAGAAGCATGAACTGGCTCTAGCCCAGATGCAGATTGAGCGCGAACTTGAGCTACGCAAGGCTGGATTTGAAGCGCAGGAACGGGTGGAGCAGATACACAGCGCCCAGCTAGAGATGGAGACTACCGCCAAGGCCAATGAGAATCTGGTCAATGCCCAAGTCGCCGAGATGAATGCCATCTACCAGCATGACGAATCCCTTAATGAAGGCACTAGCCAGTGGATGAAGAACCTACGTGCCGGTGTGCGTAGCTTTATTACTTTGGGATTCTTCTTCCTACTGTGCTTTGTGGACATCGGCATGTTTGTGTACGGCTGGAACAACGGCGTGGCCTTCCCTGCCCTTGCAGAGCGCCTGTGGGACTCCAACACCCAAGCGCTGTTTGCTTCGATAATCGCGTTCCATTTCGGGGGCAGAGCCTTTGGCAAATGATCTGGACTCTTGTGCTGGTAACAGGTATTAACATGAATAGTATCCTAGTTGTTGGTTACTTTGAGGGGGAGACTGCCTGTCAGCGGGCAGCAAAGGAGTGGCGCGACTTGGGATACAAGGTTGGCTGCGTGCAGAGTACTGTGAAAAAATGAAAGTTTCTGACAAAGCCCTTGGGGTCGTCCGCCACCATGAAGGCGTGCGCCAGCGCCCGTACCGTTGTCCAGCTAAATTGTGGACTATCGGCGTAGGTCACGTGCTGTACCCCGAGCAAGGCCGGTTAAAACTGGAAGAGCGCGATGCCTTCCCGCTGCGCCCGGAGGACAACCGGCAGTTCAGCATGGAGGAAGTCAATGGAATTCTTGCAGCAGACCTACAGCGCTTTGAGCGAGGAGTGGAGAAGTTCTGCCCTGTCCCTCTTACACAGGGTATGTTTGATGGGCTTGTCAGCTTTTCTTTTAACTGCGGCCTTGGGACACTCCAGCGTAGTACGCTTCGCCAGAAACTGCTTCGCGGGGATAAAGAAGGCGCTGCTGAAGAATTCTTGAAGTATTGCATGGCTGGGGGTAAAATCCTTAAAGGGTTGCAAAACCGCCGCATTGATGAACGCGCCCTATTTCTAGGATGACCGATGCCCTTACAAAAACTGTTGCTCAAGCCGGGGGTGAACCGGGAAAACACTCGGTACACCAACGAGGGTGGGTGGTATGAGTCTGACAAGGTTCGGTTTCGTCAAGGCACGCCCGAAAAGATAGGCGGTTGGCAGCGTATTTCTGCGGCCACATTTGCGGGCGTTTGCCGTTCTTTATGGAACTGGGTAACGCTTGGCGCACAAAACTTGCTGGGCGTTGGTACAAACTCTAAGTTCTATATTGAGAACGGCGGGTTTTACTACGACATCACCCCGGTCCGCGCAGAACACACCCTGACCAACCCGTTCACTACCAATGGCACAACTACAGTGCTTGTGACGGACGCATCAAACCAAGCCCTCAATGGGGATTACGTAACTTTCTATGGCGGTACTGCGGTAGGCGGACAGACTATTTTGGGTGAGTACAAAATTTCGGTACTTACAGGCAACACCTACAACATTACCATTTCCGCAGCCGCTACAGCCGCTACTGGCGGAGGTACGGTCTACGCTGTATACCAAATCAATATTGGCCCTTCCTACGCCGCACCGCTTTCTGGTTGGGGTGCAAGTACTTGGGGGTCAGGCACATGGGGAATTGGTACTTCCTCCACGGATGCAATGCGTATTTGGAACCAGATTAACTGGGGCCAAAACTTGGTATACGGCCCTCGCGGCGGGCCGATGTATTACTGGGATGCGACGATTGGTTTGCGTAACAGTGAGGTATCTTTGTCCATTGCAACCCCTTGTGTAATGACAACGACGATCACCCTTGCAGACAAAACCCCAATTACGTTTACAACGACAGGCGCACTGCCTACCGGTTTGCTGCCGGGGGTTACCTACTATCTAAAGTATGTGACTGCTACAACCTACAATCTTGCTACTACTGCGGGCGGCTCATCCATTAACACTTCGGGCTCACAGTCAGGCGCTCAGTTTATTTCTTCACGGGGCATGCTGCTCTCACAGCTTCCCAACTCAGACGGCTATTGCCCGCTGTACCAAAACACGTTTACCGTGTCTGATGCCAGCCGGTTCTTGCTTGTGTTTGGTACTAACGATTACGACAGTTCCATTCTTGATCCTATGCTAATTCGTTGGTCAGATCAAGAATCGTTGACCACATGGTTTCCAGCAATTACCAATCAAGCAGGTAGTGTTCGACTATCCCATGGATCCAAAATCGTTACGACCTTGCAAAGTCGCCAAGAGATTGTGGTGTGGACAGACCAGTCTTTGTACTCCCTTCAATACCTCGGTCCGCCCTATGTCTGGGGTTCTCAGCTTCTTGCAGACAACGTGTCTATCGCTGGCCCCAATGCAGCCGCTATGGCATCGGGCGTTACCTATTGGATGGGCGTTGACAAGTTTTATAAATATGATGGCCGGGCACAGACTTTGCGCTGTGATCTGCGTCAATACATTTATGAAAACATCAACATGCTGCAATTTGACCAAGTATTTGCCAGCACCAATGAAGGCTTCAACGAAGTCTGGTTTTTCTATTGTTCTCAAGCCAGCAACACAGTGGATAGGTATGTTATCTATAACTATGCCGAGGACATTTGGCAATATGGCACGATGGCACGTACAGCTTGGTTAGATACCGGCTTGCGCAATTATCCCATCGCAGCTACCTACAGCAATAACATTGTCTACCATGAATACGGCGTGGATGACAACGAAACGGCAACTACGCTTGCTATCACAGCATCCATAGTCTCTTCCCAGTACGACATTGGGGATGGGCACAATTTTGCTTTTGTGTATCGTATGCTGCCAGATATAACTTTCCGTGGCTCTACTTCTGGTACAACCCCCGCCGTTACAATGTACCTACAAGGATTGGCCAACTCAGGTTCTGGGGTTACTCAATCGGCAAGTGCCCCCGTTGCCTATACAGGCCCTGCTCCGGCGGTCATCAACGTCGATGAATTTACGGGGCAGATATATACCCGGGTTCGTGGGCGGCAAATGCAGATGCAGATTACTTCCAACACAATTGGTACACAATGGCAACTTGGCGCTCCCCGTATTGACATCAGGGCGGATGGGCGCAGGTAATGGCACAGAAAAATGTAGTCGCTCCAAAATTCCCTGCTGCAATAGGGGATAAATATGACCCGGCGCTTATAAATCAGATAACGAACGTACTACGTCTGTACTTCAACCAGCTAGATAACGCTGGGCCAATAACAGCCGCCACACAGCGTAACGGAGCGGATATTGTGTCAGGACTAAGCTTTTTTCCTACGGGGAAAACAACATCTCCCAGTTTGCCTACTCAAGCCGATTTAGCCAATTTAAGGGTTGGTGATATCTACTACGATACCTCTGCCGGTAACGTGTTAAAAGTAAAAACATAAGCCCCTACGTGATATTATTTGTACACTTTTAGCCTAAGGAATAGCCATGGCAACAGCACCAGATCAAGGGATCATGTCCCTACCCCAAGCGGAACAAGCTCCGCCGCCTCAATTAAGTCTTAATGAGTCTTATGGTGCGGTGCAGCAGGGCCTGCAAAATGCCAGCCCAGATGCATCCAAGGCAGTCAATGACACGTTGGACAAACTGGCCCCGATGCTCGATCAGTTGGATGATAAGACATTGGATATGCTCTTGCAGCTCATTCAGTACTTGATGGATCATGAGAAAGAGTACCCGCAACTAATTGCCCAGCTTGCTCAAAAGGGTGCATTCCCAGAAGGTACGTTTCCTGAGCAGTATGACCCTCAGTTCTTGTCCACTTTTGGCATGATGATCATGCACGCGCAACAAGCGCGTAGCGCGGCCCCCGCTCCTTCCCCCGAGATGACCCCTCCGGCGACCATGGCCCGGGGCGGCATTGCTGAAGCTGCGCGAACCGTGGCCCGTCAAGGACGGGGCCAAGACAGCATGTTGGCCCACATCACTCCACGGGAAGCCAGTATCTTGCGCTCCCATGGCGGCATGGGCACGATGAACCCCAACACAGGCCTTCCAGAATTTGGTTTCTTTGATTTTGTAGGCGACTTCTTCAAAGGCGTGGGCGATGCAATTGGCAATGTAGTCAAGGGCGTAGTCAATGTCGTCAAAGACGTTGTATCCAGCCCCATTGGCAAGATACTGGGAACTATTGCGTTGGCCACGTTCCTCGGCCCAGCAGGGATGGGGCTGGTTAGTTCAACGCTGGCTTTGCCCCTTGCTTCGGCAGGCGTAACACTGCTTGGCGGAGGAGATCTTAAAGATGCCCTGATCAGCGGCGCAACGGCCTATTTTGGCGCTCCGGGCGGCGTGGTTTCTGACTTTGTCGGCAGCTTTGGCGGCGTGATGACCAACACCGCTGTCAACGCAGCGGTATCCGCTGGCCTCGTAGGCACGGGCGCAGGCTTGCTACAAGGTAAATCCTTGGCCGATTCTGTCAAGAATGGTTTGGTTGCTGGCGCGATTGGCGGCGGCATGGCGGCGTTGCCTTCCTTTACTGGAGGGCAGGGGAAAGTTGCCGAAACTAGTACTGGTCAGATGGGGGCCGAGGGAGCCAGTAACCCCTTAATTGCAAAAACAGGAACTCAAGATTTTGCTACCAATCTTTCCAATGATGGAAATCAAGTTGCGGCTTTACAAGGCCCGAATGGAGCTAATCAAGTTGTTGCTGCCGAAGTGCCTTTGCCTATAAGACCCGGGCAGCAAACTTCCGGGCCTTATCAAACTCCCCGCGATTTTCAAATGCCCACAAGGCCCGGACAAGAAATGATGTCCATGCCAAATTCCGGGGCTGAAAATGTTCAAGGTGTAGCTGCTCCAGAGACTTTAAGTTCACCGACTCAAAGTAATGATTTCAAAATGCCCACAAGACCCGGGCAGCAGACTTCCGGGCCTGCCGAAGCTGGGACAAGCTTTATGGATAAAGCATCCGGCATGTTTGATAAAGCAAAAGAGTTTTACAATGAAAATCTATCTCCGGCTGGTATTAAGCAGGCAGGGATGGGAGCGGCGGAAGAGGCAGGTAATGCAGCATTAAGCCGGTTGCCTGCAAATGCCCCTGATGCTCTTAGAACAGCGGCCTATCAAAAAGCCTATGACGCAGCCATGCCCGGTATGCTTCAAACATATGGCCCGTTGGCAGGGGCAGGTATTGCTGGCCTAGCCCTGACCGGTGGATTTGACGTAAAGCCCGTGCAACTCACCGCTGAACAGCAGGCTATGCAGGATCAAATAGCCGCTGAAAGGGCTGATCTGGCTGCAAATCCCGGTAAATGGTATAGCAAAAACCTAAAGGGGGTTACTTACGATAGTAGAGGAGTGCCGATTTCAAGTAAGCCCTACGATCCTTCAGCGGGCCTGCCAAGCTCCTTGGTTCCCGCCACGCCTCGTCCATCCTATTTACCGGCTATGCAGCAGCCGTACAATACGTCAGCAGTCTCTTCCGACTTGAACCAGTACATGTACAAGCCGCCAGCTAAAAAAGCAATGGGCGGGGGCATCGGTTCTTTGGGCACTGGCGGTTATCCTCGCAAAACGGGGGCTATTGCTGGACCGGGGACCGCGACTTCTGACTCCATACCGGCCATGTTGTCAGACGGTGAATTCGTTATGACGGCAAAAGCCGTACGTGGCGCAGGCAAAGGTAGCAGATTAGCTGGGGCGAAGAAGATGTACGCCCTTATGCACCAACTTGAGCGCAATGCGTCACGGAGTTAAATATGGCAGATACTTCCTACCAATATGTGTCCGAATCGCCGGACATAGCGGCGGCTAAAAAAGCCTTAATGGAGGAGGCTAATCTTCTTCCATCACCTCAGTTAGCGAATTATCAGGTTGCAGGGATGCAGCCTGAGCAACAGGCAGCGATGGACCTTGGCCTGCAAGGCATTGGGGCATACCAGCCCTATCTTGCCAATGCTGCTGCTTCGGCCACACAAGGAGCAGGAAACTTAGGGGAAGCCACCGACATCCTACGTGGCGCGGATACCCGCAATCAGTTTTCTGCTGGCCAAGCTGCCTTAAATGCTGCGGGAACTGCTGCTGGGAATATTGGGCAATATGCCAATCAAGCAGGCGCGGGCCTTGGGAATATTTCGGCAGGCATTGGAGCAATTAACACTGCACAAAATTTGGCCGCACAATCGGTCAACCAGCCCGGATTTGGTCAAGCAGCAGGGAGTTTGGATTACGCTTCTAAGGTAGCGCAGCAAGCGGGGCCATCTAATTTTGCTGCCTCAGGTACTTTGCTGGGTAGCGGCCTAAATCGAAACGAAGCTGCGGTGCAGCAGGCTCAGCAAGCAGCAAATCAATCCGGGTTTAACCAAGGGATTATGTCTTTGCAGCAAGGTGCGCAACAGGCACAACAAGCAGCAAAGTTAGGGGCTGCCCCCACTGCCACTGCACAGCAGGCAGGCCCTGCACAACAGGTAACCACACAAAGCTTTGCCCAACCCGGTTCCGCTGATGCGTACATGTCGCCGTACATGCAAAGCGTGGTGGACATTCAAAAACGTGAAGCTGCGCGGCAATCCGGTATCCAAGGTACTCAGCAGCAAGCGCAAGCTGCGCAAGCTGGCGCTTTTGGCGGTGGGCGCGATGCTATCATGCGTGCGGAACGTGAACGTAATCTTGGCCAACAAATGGGCGATATCCAAGCCCAAGGATCGCAGGCCGCATATCAACAAGCCCAGCAGCAATTTAACGCTGAGCAGCAGGCACGTTTGGCCGCTCAACAGTCCAACCAACAAGCTGGGGTGCAGACTAATCTTGCCAACTTAAATGCTGGGCAGCAAACTGAATTGGCAAATCAAGCAATGAAAGGCCAGTACGGCCTCGCGCAGGGGCAGATGGGCCTCAACGCAGCCAACCTACAACAAAACGTCGGCCAAGCGCAATTGGCGGCGGCAGGGCAGCAAGGACAACTTGGTCTTGCTGCGGCGCAGCAACAGTTTCAAGCAGCAGGCTACGATGCCAACACGGCCATGCAAATGGCGCAACTGCAACAAACGCAACAGCAGCAAGCATTGCAGCAGTCCCAAGCTATGCAGGGTATTGGATCGTTGCAAGGGCAACTTGCAGGGCAACAAGGGGGCATGCAACAAAATGCTGCCAACATCATTGGCAATCTTGGGAACCAACAAGCAGGCCTTGCAGGGCTCAATGCCAGTATTGCAGGCCAACAGGCCGGTATCCTCGGTCAGCAATCACAGGCCCAACAGGCTCTTGGCCAAGGCATCGGAAACTTGGCTGCACAGCAGTTTGGTATTGGTAGTCAAATGGCGCAGGGCATCGGCTCGTTGGGCACGCAACTTGGAAATATTGGAACGCAGCAAGCAGCATTGGGACAAGGCGCACAAGCCATGGGCCAAGCCGATGTCAGCCAGTTGTATAACATGGGTGCGTTGCAGCAGAAGCAAGATCAAGCAGTGTTGGATGCCAATCGTGTCAATGCAAATCAAATTGCTCTACAGGATCAACAAAAGCTTGCTTTTAAATCCGACATTTACAAGGGTGCGCCTTCTTCGCAGATGGCAATGACACAGCAAACGCAAGCAGCGCCAAGCCCATTTCAACAAATTGCAGGGCTAGGCACGGGCCTCGTTTCAGGGGCAGCGGCAGGTGCAAAAGCAGGACTGTTCTAAGGAATCATGATGAAAAACGATGTTTTAAAGCGGTCAATGTTTTCTACGCCTATGACCAAGGCGGCTAAGTCTTCAGGCATCATGGCCGGATTCAGTGATTCTGATATGCAGGATATGGCTCCGCCTGAGCAAGATACGATGCCTTCCATGGCCCGTACTCCTCAGAATCCAGAGATCCTGATGAACAACCTTCGCGGAGACATGCGCTCGATTGATGCCCGCCGCCAAGAGCTTGCTCTGATGGTTGGCGAGGACGCAGCAGATGAAACTCCTCCTGAAGTACTTGCAATGCTGCAAATGCAGCTTGGACAACAGCCGCAAGCACAGGGTATTGGCGCACTTCCCCAAAGCGCCGGTATGCAGCCTCCTCCCATGCCCGGGGCTCCCCCAACGGGTGCTGGTATGCCTCAAGGTGCTATGCCACCCGATCAAGGTGCTATGCCACCCCAAGGAGCCATGCCCCCGGGCATGGAGAGTGCTGGCCCTTTACCGCAGGGCGGTAGTCCCGCCCCACAAGGTTTTGCAGATGGCGGCTCAGTAAGCGGCGGCGGAAATATTGATTTGCACATCCCAATTGACATTGGCGGTGGAGCAGGGGGCAGCGGACAATTTGGAAATCTTCAAACCGACTTGCAGGGCGGTTACGGAGCAGGCGCTGGCCAACCTTCTCCTTTAATTTTCCCACAAGGGGGCGCAGGTCTTGGTGGCCTGTTTGGCCAATCCAATAATCAGTCTCAGGATGATTTTGTACAAAAACTTACGGAAGCATTGGGCAAACAACAGCCTATGCTTGGAGCTAATAATCCATATCAACAACAGGTATTTGGGCTGCAACCGCAAGGGGCACAGGCGCAGCAGCCTGCCCCCTCAATGTTTTCCCATGGCGGTTCCGTAGAGCCGCCGACCTCGGACGGCATGCCTCCAATGCATGCGTTTATGGGCGCACTTGCAGCGCCTGCTACTCGCGCTGCTCAATTTATACAGGGCGTAGGAGCGCGGGCCGTGCCTTACTTACAGGAAGCCAATGCCGCACTGGGGCGCACATTTATGCAGCCCAGCATGACCCAGCCTTTCCTAGAAAATATTCGCGGAGCGGGCGGGCGCTACACGGCGGAACAAATCAACCGTGGCGGTGACCTAATTTATCCTACCCTGACGCAGGGTGTAGCTCAAGGCGCCTCAGCGTTGGCCAGCCAGTATCCAACGGCGGCGAAAGCTTTGGGGGCAGTGACAGCAGGTGCTGGTGCAATTGGTTCGGCCATGGGTTTATCGGGGGAAGAGTCAACTCCCTTGAGCCCCGAGGATCAAGCACGGTATGACCAGACGCAAGCAGCCATGGCAGAGGTCAATTCACCAATGAATACAGGAAAGAATCCGCGCTATAAGCAACCGGATTTTAATCCCAAGGGCGTGGGGCCACGCAGCCAAGCGGCGCAAATGCTTCAGTATGAAAAAGCAAATGATACGCAAGATAGTAGCGTTGCCCGTGCTTTTACTGACACCGATGTGCCCGAAAGCGATGTGTCTTCTTTTATCAATCAAAAACTAGCTGCAAGCGATGCAAAAGCAGCAGCGGGCGAAGGCGATACCACTCAGAAAGACATCAAGGATGTGGCCCAGTCTCGTCTTGACCGCATAAAAAACCTTCGAGGTGATTATCAGGGTCTATACCGTGAACTGCTGGGTGGCGATAGCGAAGATGCAAAGATGAATGCTTTGCTGCTTTTGTCCAATGCTGGATTTAAGTTTGCGGGCAGTAAAGCTCCCACCGCAGCCATGGCTTTAAGTGAAGCAGGCAGTGATGTCGTCAAAGGCTTTGCATCCATCGTAGCTCAGCAACGTGAGCGTCAGTTAAAGGTGGATACCGCAGCGTTATCTCAAGCTATCACCGATGTAGATTCTCAAGACAAGTACGCTCAGGCCGTCAAACTTCAAATGCTCAAAGGTGATTACGAGCTTATTAAAGAAGAGTACAAAAATGGCGGAACCAAGCTTGAAGATGCAGGCCTTGGTGGTCGTAATGCAATATCAAGACGTACCGGTAGTTTTGAAAAGTTTGGAATTGACCCCAATGATCCTGCCGTCACTTCTGCTATTACGAGCCCGTACACTCTAAACCCCACGGACAATCCTTTTGTCCGTAACATGGGCCAAGCGCCTACAGCGGTAGTGACTGATAAGGAAAGCCGATTGAAGCTGGGGCAAGCGTTGTCCGCAATTGACAACAACTTGAACACGATTGGCCAGATGAAGAACACCGTGGCAAATGCCTATTCTCCGGGCACATGGGTATCCAATAAGGTCAACAACATCTTTGTTCCTGTGAGCGGAGGCTTGCTTAAGCCTAACTTCAACACTGCCGATGCTGCTACCAAATTGCGCTCTGGATTTACTTCCGTGGCCAAGGGCTCCGCTGCTGCACAGGATACGGGACGTGTAGCCGTTCAACAACAAGAATGGGAGCAGAATAATCTTGCTGCCTTACAAGATCCAACAGCGTTCTTTAGCAACCCTGAAATTGCAGCAATAACGCTCAATTCTTTGGAGGCTACGCAGCGCAATGCACGTCAGTCTATCTTGACCCAGCTTGGGTACGAGAAGAACAACTATGTCATGGATACGCCCAATATCGGCACGAAGAACGATCCTTTTGTCATCCCAACTGACAAGGATTCCCAGCAATCGATGTTCACGTTCCTTGGAAGCACGATTGGTAAAACTACCAACCCGAACGCTTTGATCTACCTTAAGATGCCAAATGGGAATGTCAATGCGTTCAAGCCTGCACAACTGCAAGGTCTCATGGGGACTAAATAATGGCCGTAATCACCGATGCAAATGGGAATGATGTTGATCTAACAACGGGGGAGATTGTTGGGCGGGCAAACGCTGCCCCCGCACAATCCCAGCAGCCCATTACTGAAGGACGCACTCCACAGGGTGTCCCTGCGCGGGAAACGAATTTAGACCTCTCTTCAAAGAGCCCTATGGATGCCGTGACGGGCTTGGTCAACAATCTATCGTGGGGCTTTAACTCTGCACTTTTTGCACTGCCGGACTTGGCCTACAAGAAATTTGCAGAGGCCAATGGCCTTAAGGGCGAAGAGATCACGCAGCTTTCCAAGATCTTTAATCGTGGAGAAACTACGCCAAAGAACTCATACGAGCGCTATGCGCGGGCCATTGGCGAAGGCGCTGGAATGACACTTCCCTTCACCGGAGTCTTGGGCGCGGTTGCCGCAGCACGCCCCATCACAGGTTTGATGGTTGCTCCTCAAGCGGGCATAAAAGGCGTACTCAAAGGTATTGCCGATGACACGCTCAACTACATTGCCAAGAACCCAATGCAGGCCGCTGCCACTGATGTGGCTTTTGGCTCAGCTTATGAGGGCTTGAAGCAAGCTGTGCAGGAGAACGTGGACGATAGCGATCCCAACAAAGGAATGCTTAAAGAAGTCCTTCCCGCTGCTGCCTTCTTGGGCCCCGCTGCATGGTACGCGGTTTCTCCTACGCGCAATGTGGCCAGTTGGGTAAAGAACAAAGTATCGGGCGCTACTATTAAACCTGCTGATTTAAGCGGAGTCCAACAAGAGGCACTGGAAAGCCTGCCAGCCGGTTACCAGCTTCCAATTATCAACATCTTCCCCCGCGCCATGCTTAAACGGGCGGAGCAAAAACTGGTCAATGTATTTGGCCCGATTGCCGAGAGCCCCGAAGCAAAGACTGCGCTTGACCAACTACAGACCGCGCTCCAAGACCCGCGAGTCGCGGAACACTTTCTTGTCAATGGCCAAAGCACTTTGGATGCCGCAGAGCAGACCATGTATGGCCCATTGCTGCAAGAAAAGGCACGTTTGTTGAATGAGCTTGGCCCAGCAGAGTTGGCCAGCGTCAAAGCACGGATCGCGGACAATCAACAGCGGTTTAGCGCACTGATGGATTCTTTTGCCCCAGAGACCCGCAAACCTATTGAAGAGGCCTTCCGCGCTGCACAGGCAGATCGCCAAGCCTTTTTTGAAGACATGTTGCGCCAACAAAAGGATTTGACGGCAGGGGAGGTTGAAGCAATTTCCCAGCGCCTTGGCCCGCAGGATATCAATAACCTAAACAATGAGTTGCGTGGTGTCATTGCTGCAAGCATGGAGATGGATTCCAATATGCGTAAAACCATATTGGGAAGAATGGGGCTGCGTCAGGGCACTTCTCCAGAAGGATTGCCCATGCCTACCCGTGAACAAGGAGCTTCCTTGTTCCCCTCAGAGGACATGGAAATTGCCGCAACCAATTTGATTGAGAAGTACAAGATTGACCGCCCCTCCATGCGCCTATCTTTGCCTGAGCCTATCAAGCTACTGAGCGATTTTGTCACCCGGCAGCAGCTTGCCCGCGACAAGATTGAGACTAATATGTTGACGCAGTTGACCGATCAATCAATATCTGAGCAACTGATAGGTCTCCCCGAGGAGTTCCAAAAAGCACTTCGCAGTGAAGTGCTTAAAACCATTAAAGGCGAGGTTGGCAGCAAAGGGCGCAAGCGGGGCGTGGCGCTCTCTGACCTTGCCAGCAAAGCTGATGCGCAGGGAAATATCTCCCTACCTTCCGGCTACCCCGGCAGGAACATCGTAATCAATCCTACGCAGATCAAGGCTGACGCTGCGCGAATCGCGGAGGAAAGCACCAAGATCGATATCAACATGCCTGAGGCACTTGACTATCTGTCCGCTGCCCAACGGTTCCGTAATGACTCTCTGTTCCGATACAACAACGCCATGAAAAATGGCCGTATGCGTATTACGGATGCGGACCGGTACATCAAGACGGGCGATTCGGTTTACAGCGATATTGAGAAATTGATCTTGGACCACGTGCCAAAGATCAACCGCAACTACGACAACATGAAGGGCATCCTCACGGACTATCGTGCTGGATATGAGCAGACGCTGCCTCTTTTGATCACCCAGAAGACCCGTGGTGGCGAGTCTTATTTGCTTCCTAACGAACAGTTGATGCAAAAGGCTTTCTCTGATGCGGGGAGCTTGAAGCAGCTACAACTGACGCTTGGCAACCTACCACAGAGCGAGGACTTGCTTCGCCGGGGCACGATTGACTGGCTGCGCAGCAAAGGTGTTGTCAACCAGCAAGGCTTGGTAGATCCGGCAAAGATTCGCTCGGTGCTGGACAAGAACTTGAACATTGTCAATGCCCTTCCTGCCAACATCCAAGCGGAAGTCAAGAACGAAGTAGCGTTGGCTGACAGCTACGTTTCCCGTTTGGGAGAGCTTGATCAGCGGATGGTCACTGCAAAGAACGCAGAGTTGGATTCCATGCTGGCCAAGGCTTCCCGCGCTGATGCTGATCCCTCTACAGTGTTGCAAAAAGCTCTGTCTGACCCTGCCACCATGCGCACGCTGGTCACTGAGTTTGGCAAAGACCCTGAGATGCTTAAATCCCTGCGTAGGTCTGTCTACGACATGGCCACGAAAGGAGCGCAAAAGGGCGGGGCGCTTAAAGGCTTCTTGGACCAGAACGACAAATCCCTAAAAGTTTTGTTTGGGGACACCACGCATTTACAAGACTTGAAGACCTTGGCCGACATGCAACGCCGGGTAAATGCTTTTGCTGATGTGACGGGGCAGATCCCGGTGTTTGAGTCTACGGACGAGAAGCTGAAGCGCCTGTTTGGCTTTGGCATTCAATTCTTGACAACCACGGCCCGCGAAGCGGCAGTAGGCCGTATCAATCCCGAAACAGGGGCGCTTGCTTTGATGCTGCGCTTGGCTGGGAAAACTGAAACTCAGTTATACCAGCGCCTGTTCACCAAAGCGCTGGAAGACCCCAAGTTTGCGCACTCCATCACGCATGTGGGCACGCCCCAGCAGGCTACCGCTGTCAATGGAATGCTCCAAGATATCGGCATTGACCTGAACAAGGTGTACCAAGCTCCTCGCATACCAACACCTACTACCGGCCAGCGGGCCGTGAAGCAGGCTGCAATAAAGGAGCTACAGCCTGATCAGGGCCGTCCCCAACCTACGGCGCAGCAGATGATGAGGGCACTGCCCCCAGCACCGTCTACAAGGGGCACAGCGCCTATAAACATGCGTGTTGGACCGCCGCCCTCCGCTGCGGCCCCTAACATACAATTAATGTACCCCGCCATGTTCCCCAATGACCCAATCAGCGGTCTCCTACAGCAGCGGCAAGCGCAAGCGCAACAAGGACCACAAAAATGATTGATAAGCTTATTGCTACGATGTTCCTTAGCCGCGAAGTGGCTCACAGGGAGCACTTACGGGTAACAGGTACGGGAAGTTTTTCCATTCACATGGCTCTGAACACTTTTTATCTTGAAATTGTAGAGCGGGCAGATGCGATTGTTGAAGCTTACCAAGGGCGGCATACCATCATCTCCAACATTCCAATTTTGACCATGGAAATGGACAAGGATATCGACGATATCTTAGAGTCCCACATGAATGATATTGAAGACATGCGTTACTCTGCGGTGGACAAAAAAGACACCGCAATCCAGAACCTAATTGACGAAGCCGTGGCGCTTTATTTAAGCACCCTGTACAAACTCCGTAACTTGAAATAAGTGAGAATAATATGGCTACATACGCTCCCGCCACTGTAACAGGGTCTGCTGTTGGAAGAATACCCGAAGGCGCAATAGGGGGCGTAGGCGCAGGCATAACAAACGCTGTTGGCTCAATAGTAGGAAAAACTGTGGCACAGCAACAGCAAGAAGCCGCAACGAAAGCATTGCAAGAACGCCTTACCGCAATGTTGCAGAAGAATCAGAATTTTCATACTGCACAGAACACAATGCTAAACCAAGCGCAGGCCGCTGCGCAAAAGCGCATGGCTTCGCATCAAGTGGCACAACCATATAACACTGCTGCGCCTTATGATTTTGCCCAGACACAGGCATACACCAACCCAACACAGAACCTTAAACAACTTCCCGCTAATTTTGACAAGAAAGATGTGGTAGCTCCCCCACTAGTTAAGATTGCCCCCCCAACTCAGGTCACCCCATTGCCTGCTCCCCCGCCCTTTGTCCCATTTACCCCGACAATACCCAAAGGCTATGGGGATAAAATTCCCAAGCCTATTCCACCTGATATTGTTACCCCTTCCCCGGT
>Ga0208613_1000040_pt1 | contig 60617 bp, 67 predicted proteins | sample CryBogmetaGMA6M_FD_184543 | JGI IMG/M metagenome (GOLD analysis project Ga0208613, IMG submission 184543) | Freshwater microbial communities from Crystal Bog, Wisconsin, USA - MA6M (SPAdes) | ecosystem: Environmental > Aquatic > Freshwater > Lake | place: Crystal Bog, Wisconsin, USA | collected... | reverse complement strand
ATTTTTGCCAAATCAATGCCAATTGTTGTAGTCTTCATTTCGGATGCCCCTTTCTATTTGAGTGGTTGTTTTACAGCCTCTACTTTGGCACTTTGATGCCGTTTTAGGAAGTGGGCGTCCATTCCATTAATCCAAACAACAGCCAAACGTCTTCAAGGTGTAATGCAGGAACAAGCGGACACATCAAACTACGCAACACAAGGTGAATTGATTAGCGCTGAAAACGCAACGCTTAAACCCCGCCAGCTTTCTTTCAGCACATGGCGCGTAAATGACTACGACTTACAAATTCAGCACAACGAGGCAGTGGAGCTGGCCTGTCAGCATTTGGACGTGACACGTACACGTACCGACCCCTATTTCGATGGACTACAAGGTAAGCGTCTGGTAAAAATCATCCCTTTCAACCATCCGCTCACGCCACTTGACTTGGAGGCACTACGCACCGAACTTAAAAACCGCATCAATGAAGAGCGGGACATTATATTGGTGAGCTTGGGCATTGAACATTCAGCCCGCAAATGGGTGGAAGACTACAACCGCAATCGTCCGGTCAACAAGCTGCATTTGATTGAGCTTCGCACAGATCGCAAATACGGCGGCATCATCAAACATGAACCAATTTCAACCGACATCAGAATCCGCAGCGAGGGGAATAATTTGGCGGTGGAAATCATTGATGTAGTTTCCCCTACCATTATTCAGCGGCTAAATCTTGAAAAAGGCGTGTTTCGCGCTCAGATTACCGACTGGCGCGCCGTGGTGGATTGCGTACTCATCGATACACAATATAACGGTGATTTGTTCAACATTACCCTTTCTGATGTGCCGGAACGGAAGCAAGATTTAGTGAAGGGGCGATATGAACTGCTCGCACCTCCCACCGGCTCAACAGTCGCAGTAAAAATTATCGACATGCTCGGGGAAGAAATTATTTGGACTGGACAGGTTGCTTAATACTTTTTCCATTGGTCGCATACTAGCGTTGTTACTAAATTTGTTCTCGCTCATTACAAGCCGAGATACAACTCCCCAGTCCCGCGCCGACCGGGCGGTGGCAGGTTGTAGCGGCTGCCGCCGTAAATGTGCCAAGGAAGGCTATTCAATATAGGCACTGCATTTGCCGCCGTCAACGGCATGGGAAGCACCTCCGGCAACAGGCCATAGAACCATCTGCCCGATGCGGTGAACGCTTCATACTCGACAAAATATTTTAGCCAACGCCCGCCACATTTGCGGCATACCCTCAGCTCCACCTCGCCATATACGTTATCCGTGGTATCGACGCCCAAATCTGTGGTGTCATACTCACTGGGGCCACCTTCGTGGCATTCACACTCTGGGAGTGTTGCATTATCATTCGGCGTCATTTTGCATTCCTCTTTTCTGAAGTTAATCGGGTAATTGGCTGTTGCCAGATTTTCTGAACAATTGTGCTGGGCGAAATGCACCGACTCGCATTTCACCGATTACTGGTTCTATAATTTTTCGGTCATCAATACGACGGCGGAAGCTGGATTTATCCAAGCGGCGGCCCAGTATCAATTCACAGGTTGCTTGCAACTCACCCAGCGTGAATAGATCAGGAAGATATTCCAACGGCAATTCAAGCTGGTCAATTTCAGCACGGGCATCCCTGACCGCGAGTTGAATGAGGTTGCTGTGATCGAAGGCAAGATGTTGATCTGCCATGGCTTCATCAACAGGACACCAGCGAAGTTCATCAAGACGCTTTCCGGCTGCGGGCATGAATTCATCATGACGAGCATAGGCCCGATACACGATGCTGATTGCCCATGGCGCGCGCGGATCGCGACTAGCGCCTCCAACGACACACTGCTGGCGCAAGTACGGAACCTTGATACCCAAGCGTTCTTCAGCGACCCGCTGAGCTGAAGCATCAAGGTCGGCATCAAGATCAATCCGCACCACACCGCCCGGCAATGCCCATTGCCCGATGTAGGGGGCTTGTTCACGTTTGCCCAGCAGCACTGCCAGACCGTCAGCCACCACTGACAGTACAACAAGTTCAATCCGGGTAAAGGGCATAGGATAAATATTTGCTGAAGGTACTTCGAGAACTGTATTCATGATTTTTATATGTTAGTTGCAAGACACAACGAACTGTACTATAGTTAGTTGCGAATAACAACTAACTATAAAAGGAACAATGCCATGACACCGCGATTCACAAAAGCCATCTCCCTCGCCGCCGAGGCCCACGAAGGACAGGAACGCAAAGGCACATGCATTCCCTACATCACTCACCCCGTAGCAGTTGCGGCACTGGTCGCACGATATGGCGGCGATGAAGATCAGCAAATTGGCGCGTTGCTCCATGATGTACTTGAAGACGCCGGTGAAGACTGGGCTCCACGCATTGCAGAATTTGGCGACCGAGTGCTGTCTATCGTCCGCGCCTGCACCGATGGCACACCCGATGCTGTGACAGGACAGAAAGCGCCATGGCGTGAACGCAAGGAAGCCTACCTCACACACTTGTCTGAAACGACTGACGATGCGTTGCTGGTGTCCGCCTGTGACAAGCTACATAACATCCAAGCGATTCACCTTGATCTGACTGAAGTAGGCGCAGCTGTGTTCGATCGCTTCACTGCAAGCTGCGATGAAACACTCTGGTACTACCGGAGCCTTGCAGAAATTTTCAGCGCAAGAAGCATTGCACCAGCAGGCGCGATCCTCCGCGAATACGAAAAAATTGTAGCTGCGTTGCAAGCCTGAGAAATCAAATTAACGAAGGGAGAGCAATATGCCTTGGGAATATGTTGGCGAATGCGGCAGCGGCGATATGCCGGAAGATGTGGAGTGGATTGATTATTGCCTTGAAGCGGGAATGAATTACTTGAGGTATGTGCTCGGTGAGCCGCCCGCTGGTTGCGAACTTGGCATCATGATGAATGATCATGAACTTGGAAATTATCCCAGTGTAGGCGTGTATTGGTCATTTCCCGTGGACGAAGCTCCTTGGGAATACATAAGCCGGGCCGAAGATTTACTCAGCGAATTCGACGATGCCACCGATTGGGGGAAAATTCACACACAGCCAGAATATGCCCAGAATGACGATGAGGACAGTGAACTGTCAGAATCTGGCGAGGAAGTCGCAGAGCCTCCTTTTGAAACCCCCTCACCGGCGACAGTCAATTATTACACCTACAAAGACCTGCAATATCGCTGCAAGCATTGTGACTGGCAAGGAATGGGAAGTGAACTGGAATTCGGGGAAGAATTTGATCAACTGGTCGAGTTAGATTGCCCGGCATGTCACACCAAGGTGTCGTTTGTTGCCTATCCAACGCTGGCTGACATGGAGAACAATTGGGACAGGCTGTCTGACGACGAAAAAATGCAGTTCGCGAAAATCGAGAGTGAACAAGCACGCTTTGAAGCACTCTATTTGAAATCGCCGGAGCAACTACCTGATATTGATGAGTTGTTTTTTACGCTTGATTGGGATTTTGACGACGAAATGATTTTGTTGCGATATGGCAAAAAAGAAATTTTCAAGGAGCCTGCTGTATATGAAGGCTATGAGCGTTTTGAAGAAGTCGCCCGCATATTGAAAGCCAGATACGGAAACGCGCTGCTAGATATGGCTCCTACCCAAAATAGCGAAGTCTACCTATACGGTGATTCATTGACGGCAGCGGATCGTATAGCCAAGTTTAGGAAGGATTTTTTCGGAACTGCTGATTGAAGCTTGTTGGGTTGTGTAGCGAATTTTACAGGAGGTTTTACCATGACAGGAATATCGTATTTCACGATTTCAGCAGCCCCGGGCAGGTATTTCAACTGTGAGGCTCAAAGCTGCATGCTCTCGGAATCAAGTTGTGCGTCTCAGTTCAAACGCGCCAAGGTCGGCACCAGCAATTGTACCGATTGCAAAGTCGGCGCAGAGCACGCAGGGGAAGCTATAAATTATGGTTTTCCTGAGAAAATGTGTTGTCGGTGTGGCGAGACAGACAAGCGATTGATAGGCAAGCGCGTATGCGTGTCCTGTTACAACCGTGAACGTGAATACCTGTCCGGACGCAATGCAAAAGGCAAATTCCCTGTCAATGCGAAGCCGATTAAGTTGATCGATGTATTCGTGACCGGTATCGGTGACCTGACCATATTTGCGGCCAATGCCGCTGAAGCTATGGCCATCATCATCCGGAAAACGCCATCCGCAAGCGTGCATCCAATGCGTCACCCAGTCCATGTAATGCAATTAAGGTTATTTTAATGACAAAAGCCAAACGCAATTTTGTGGAAGTGCTTGATCACCTGTGCCGGTTCTGTGAGATAGGCCGACTGGCTAAGAAGATCATGCCTGATGGTCGCGAGGGTGTGTGGTGTACCAATTGTGAGATTGAGGCCACAGGTGGAGCTGACAAGCTGTGCTGGTGTGGTCATAACTTCAATTCGCGGCGTCACTCAAGGCTATACAAGTGCGTGCGTAACGAAAACCTGACGCCTGAGAATCCGCACCGGGTAAACGTAACGCTCGATACCGGCGAGGCTAAGGCTCTGCGTGAAGGTAAGAAGCGCGCAATTCAGGATGATGGTTCAGTGGATATGTTTGATGGTCGTGAAATTAAGCTAAATCATGGGTAGAAAATCTAAACTGACTGAAAAGCAGAGGGTGCCCGGCGGATTCATGCAGGCTCTACAACCTACGCCTAATCACTGTTTAGATTCAGGCTATTCCTGCACAGCAAGGTTTGCATTTTAGAAAAGCGCCAAACGAACTATTTGATATTTGAGGTGACAGCATGCCAGCAAGGAAATGGACACCAGAGCAACGAGCAAGACAAGCTGAGCTAATCCACAAGTGGAAGCCGTGGCAGCAATCAACAGGGGCGAAGACACCAGAGGGTAAGGCAGTAGCCAGTAAGAATGCACTGGCGTATTCATTGCGGGAAACCCTGAGGGAAACAAACCGGACTAACCGCGCCGTGTTTGTGCAAATGAAAGAGTTTTTTGAGTACAAGGCAGAGCTGGCAAAACAAGGCATTACAGATGAAGCACTGTTAGCAATTATTAATAGTTACAAAGGTTGATGCACAGCGCACCAAGATAGCGTCATGGTGCATCGCCCGTATGAATGCACCAAGACTCATGAAAGCCATGGACGAAGAGCACGGGAGCGACGACACCAGAAGGACGGGCCGTGGCTTAATCAACTTATATAAGGAATGAAAATTTAACCACTACCGATTTCTTGGACGCACTGCCAGTGCATTCATCGTTATGTACACCAAAATGGTGCGTGACACAGGTAAGTAGCTCAGTGAGTAGCTTTTTATCGTCAATCTTTCAAACGCCATTTATATAAAGGCATTTTTAGGATTGGTGTACTACAGCATCAATCGCTGACAGGTAGCAAATAGAAACGGGGCCTGGTGCCCCGTTTTTTACGTCTGAATATTTGTTTTGTCAGCGCTAGTGTCATGCCCTATACTCAAACCGACTTTTTGCCGGAGAACATGAATGAACTGTAGATATTTGCTAGTCTTGTTATGCTTGATACCCGCATGGGCTCAAGCGGATATTTACAAGGCCGTGGATGCCGATGGTCACGTCACCTATTCCAGCGCACCATTAAAGGGCGGGAAACGAGTCGTCGTATCGCCTTCTGCCCCACAAGCAGCACCGGAACGCGCTCGCGCAACCCCTACTCCCGCAGGATTCCCCAAGGTCAATGAAGAAACACAGCGCGGACGCGATGACACGCGACATAAAATACTCAATGACGAATTAAATACTGAAGAGGCTTTACTCATCACCGCACGGCAAAACCTGCAAGCGGGCGAGGCTAATCGCAGCATTCCCCGTGATAACGACAAAATGAAAGACCTCAAATCGCAGGTTGATTTGCATAAGCGCAATATCGAGGCGTTGAAGACCGAATTGTCCAAACTGAAATAAACTTACATGGGCACGATTGTTGCTTATTTATTCGCATGCCTAACTTAACTCATCTGACGCTCGACTACTTATCCACTGCCATCATTCTGCTGGATGATGAGTCGCGTGTGACCTATCTCAATACGGCAGCCGAAAATCTGTTTGAGGTAAGCGGCAGAAATCTGATCAAGCAGACATTGCAGTCGGTTTTTGTCGATACTACGCAGCTCTTCAGCGCGATGCAACGGGCATTGCGCAACCATGCCAGCTACATCGAGCACGAATTGATGTTGACAACACATGCTCACAACAAATTGCATGTGCGCTGCACGGTCACGCCCGTGAGACTGGAAACGCACTGTCTGCTGCTGGAATTCCATCCGATGGACCGGCCGTTGAAACTGGCGCGCGAAGAGCAGATGCTGGATCAGACTCAGGCCAATCGATTGCTGCTGCGCAACCTCGCGCATGAAATCAAAAATCCGTTGGGCGGCATCAGAGGTGCTGCGCAACTGCTGGAACAGGAACTGGAAAAACCCGGACTGCGCGAATACACTCAGGTGATCATCCAGGAAGCGGACCGGCTGCGCGCCTTGATGGAAAAATTGCTCACACCGCAAAATGCTTCACATTACAGCGCGCTGAATATACACGAGGTATTGGAACGGGTACGCTCAGTCGTTTTGGCTGAGATGCCTGAGAACCTGGAAATCCAGCGCGACTATGACATCAGCCTGCCCGCCTTAATCGGCGACAAAGAACAACTGATACAGGTGATACTGAACATCGTGCGCAACGCCGCACAAGCCATGCATGGCAAGGGACGCATCATTCTGCGTACCCGCATCGCGCGCCAGGTCACCCTGATCAAACAAAATCATAAACTGGCGGTGATGGTGCAGATCATAGACAACGGACCTGGCATCCCGCCTGCCTTGCGCGACAAGATTTTTTATCCTTTGGTATCAGGACGTGCCGATGGTCACGGACTGGGGCTGACGCTGGCACAGGATTTTGTCAGCCAGCATCGCGGCACGATCGAATTTGACAGCGAACCCGGATGCACACGATTCACCGTGATGTTGCCATTGCCTTAAAAACAGTCGCGAGACGTAAGTCGATAGCGAATGCAACTATTTGAATATTAAAATAAATTAGATTGATCGAGCATACTATGAAACCAGTCTGGATAATTGATGATGACCGCTCGATACGCTGGGTGCTGGAAAAGTCGCTGACGCGCGCCGAGATTGAATTCAAGAGCTTTGCCTCGGCAGATGACGCCCTCAAAGCGATGAGTCATGAGCTGCCACAGGTCGTGGTCAGCGATATTCGCATGCCGGGCAGCTCGGGGTTGGATTTCTTGCAGGTACTGCATCAGCGCCATCCGCTGATTCCGGTCATCATTATGACCGCGTATTCCGACCTTGAGAGCGCCGTTTCGGCATTTCAGGGCGGCGCCTTTGAGTATATGCCCAAGCCCTTCGACATTAACCATGCGGTCGATCTGATACGCCGCGCGCTGGAACAGAGTCGGCGCAAATCGACCGATGCGGGGCAACTTGAAGTCGGCGCAGATATTCTGGGGCATGCTCCGGCCATGCAGGATGTGTTTCGCGCCATCGGCAGACTCTCACAGTCCCATGCCACAGTGCTGATCAACGGAGAATCCGGGACTGGCAAGGAACTGGTGGCCCACGCACTACACAGGCATAGCCCGCGTGCAGACAAGGAATTTATTGCCATCAACACCGCAGCGATTCCCAAGGATTTGCTCGAATCCGAGTTGTTCGGCCATGAACGCGGCGCATTTACCGGTGCTGCAGCGATGCGGCACGGACGCTTTGAACAAGCCGAAGGCGGCACCCTATTCCTAGATGAAATAGGCGACATGCCTTCCGAGTTGCAAACCCGTTTGCTGCGCGTGTTATCTGACGGGAATTTCTATCGGGTTGGCGGTCATCAACCGATCAAAGCCAACGTACGCATCATTACCGCCACACATCAAAATCTGGAAGAGCGCGTCAAGCAGGGATTGTTCCGCGAAGACTTGTTTCATCGTCTGAACGTGATCCGTCTGCGCCTGCCGCCGCTGCGTGAACGCCGCGAAGATATTCCCTTGCTGGCCAAATTTTTCCTGCAAAAGAGCGCCTCCGAACTGGCCGTCGATCAGAAGCAATTTAGCGATGCCACCCTGCAACACCTAAGCTCGCAGGATTTCCCGGGCAATGTCCGGCAACTGGAAAACCTGTGCCACTGGCTGACCGTGATGACCCCGTCACAAGTCGTTGAGATAGCCGATCTCCCTCCCGAATGGCGTAATATTGAAAGTGCGACAACCACGCCCGGCGACTGGAGTTCAGAGCTGGCAAGTCAGGTCGATGCGGCATTGCAGCATGGCGACGAAGGCATCATGGATCGATTTATGGCGCAATTTGAGCGTACGATGATCTTACAGGCGCTGCATCACACCAACGGACGACGGATTGAAGCTTCAACCTTACTCGGTATCGGTCGCAACACCCTGACCCGCAAGATTCAGGAATTAGGACTGGAAGAGCAGGAAGCGTAAATCGCTACCATATCGCCGCCGAATAATGATTGCGAATATTCTGGTCTGCCGTCAGTAAGGGCGATTCACGGTGCGCAGCCTGGGCAACGATGATGCGGTCAAAAGGGTCACGCGTCCATTCGATCGGCAACGCTGCACCAATCGCAGCAGCAAAAGGTTGCGTGCAAGTTTCCAGTCCAATGTCACGTCTTAAACTGTCCAGTATTGTGTGCGCGTTGCAGTTGATACGCGAAATTTCATGAAGATAAGTCAGTTCCAGCTCAACCATAGGTGAAATAAGCAGTTGTTCTGCGGCTTCAATCGCGCGCACGCCCTCCGGTGTCAGGCGCACCGCACCATCCTGGTAGAGCCAAACCAGAATGTGTGTGTCGAGATAAAGCCGTTTCACAGCGTAGGTTGCCAAGTTTGCTCCCACGATAAACTCGCGAGATCATCAGCATCGCCGTTAATAGTGTGAGGATGAGGCTGGAGGGTTGCGAGGCGCCTGGCTGAATTGTCGCAGACGATGCGTACCAATCCGCCGGGACGTTGAATTTCAACCGATTCTCCCGTGTTAGCGACAAGATCCAGCGTACTGAATAATTCACTGCGTAAACGGGTCGCGGTGAGTCGTCTTTGCATGATTAAATATCCTTCTGATGAACGCGTACATGCTATACCTAAACATGTACGCATTCAAGCTGCTTACGAGAATCGCTTTCCGTAGATGTAACATGCCTCGCAGCGTTCTTTTACGGCACAACACAATGCGGAATGGATGCCGATCGTGCTGTAGAATGGAGCGACTCGCGGGTGCCCGCAAAGTGCCATCAGCCGCCACTCGGATACCTGATATTGAAAACTGCATTATGTAGTAAAGCCTGCATTGATAAAAAGTCCTGCAACTCCACGCAATCAGGACTCTGACGATAACGATAGGTCTAATCGAGTAGATCGCCATCTCAACATGACTATAGAGCAGGTGATATTGAATATATAAGCGATTAATAGTAATAGGTATTTATTGCACCGCCATATAGATCCAATAGCTCCAAATTATCATGGAAATTAAATGCTGAACCTTATCATTTCGCCCCCGGATAGCAGTGTGCTCTACACCGGAAACTATGACTTCGTGCTGGTCAGTTTATCCGTCATTGTCGCGATATTCGCATCCTATGCAGCGCTGCTGGTTTCCCAACATGTTGCAACAGTTGCATTGGCAAAAACCAGACATCTGTGGATTGCCGGCGGCAGCCTGTGCTTAGGTATCGGCATATGGGCCATGCATTTTGTCGGCATGCTGGCCTTCAGCCTGCCCTGTTCGACCAGTTATGATGCCAGCCTTACCTTCCTCTCAACGATTCCCGGCATTCTAGCCAGCGCATTTGCACTGAAAATCATCAGCCGGCGTGAATTATCCCGTTCGCAGCTTGCGCTGGGCGGATTGCTGATTGGTGCCGGCATCGGCGCCATGCACTATTCCGGCATGGCCGCGATGCGCCTGAACGGCCTGATACGCTACGATATCAAACTGTTTACGCTGTCTATTGTCGTTGCCATCCTGCTGGCCACGCTTTCACTGTGGATCAAATTCCGGCTTCAGTCACTGCATGGCAGATGGGCAAAGTGGAGCACCGTCGCAAGCGCAACTGTGATGGGACTGGCCGTCTCAGGCATGCACTATACGGCAATGGCATCCGCCTATTTCGTTCGTGGCAACACCACCGTTGCCGATGGAATCGCGCCGGCTTTTCTTGCCGCGATCGTGCTGGCGGCAACAGGCCTGATTATTGTGATCACCATCATCGCCACCTACACCAACCAGCCGAACCTGTTATCTATCGGGCGCTCCTACAAGTTGATCGCTTTGCTGATCGCATGCTGGACAGGCCTTGCCTGGTTAAGTGCTGATTATTACTACAACCGCCTGACCCAAACCGTTTACCAGGATGAAAAACAACGGTCCATACAAAGGAGTGAACAGGTTGCCGGTAACCTGGATAACAACATTGAACTGCTCAAAGGTATTGCGCTGGTATTCGCACGCGATATGGATACGCTGCAGGTATTGCGCCATTTTAATACGCCCCCTTCCAGCCTGACGGTCAAGGAACGCAAACAGCGCTGGACTCAGGATAGACAACTTGGCGATGTAAACACTGAGCTGGCGAGTGTTGCCAGCAGCCTGGGGGCCGATGTCGTGTTCATCCTGAATGCGGCGGGTGATTGCATCTCATCGAGCAACGCCGACAAACCCGAGAGTTTTATCGGCATAAACTATATGGATCGCGATTATTTCCGTCAGGCGCGCGCGGACGAACACGGCCATCAGTATGCCGTGGGACGAGCCAGCAAAATTCCCGGGTTGTTTTATTCTCACTCGGTACGTGAAAAAGGTCACTTTCTCGGTGTCGTGGTGGTCAAACGCAACATCACGCAATTTGCCCGCTGGACAAATCAAGCTAACGCCTTCATCACCGATGCCAATGGCGTGATCATACTGGCACCGGACAAGCGTATCGAATACCACTACCTGCCCGATGCGACTGTCACAAAATTGTCGGCAGACAAGATCATGCTGCAGTACAAGCAAAGTGCCATTGAACCCCTGGTGATTACGCCATGGGAAAAACAGCGATTCCCCACTGCCGTGCTGATCGACGGCAAACCCGTCGTTTTTACAGCAAAGAATCTGCCCGACGATGCGATCACCATCTACACCTCCCGATCTCTGGATGAGATTGTACGTCTTGACAACGAGAAGATATGGCTGTTCCTGTTGCTCGCCTCTGCCGGCAGCATGCTGATCATCACCTCTTCCGCAGTCGTACTTTATCTGCGCGAATCACAGCGCACGGCAGCCGATCTGCGCATCGCCGCCTCCGCCTTTGAAGCACAGGAAGGCATGCTGATCACCGATGCCGACGGGATCATCCTGAGGGTGAACAAAGCCTTTACCGCAATTACCGGTTACAGCATTGAAGATGCGGTCGGTCAGACGCCGAAGCTGCTCAATTCGGGCCGCCATGATAGTCATTTCTATCAGCTGATGTGGGAGAGCATCAGGGACACCGGCAGCTGGGAAGACGAAATCTGGAATAAACGCAAAAACGGCGAAATCTATCCGCAACATCTGACGGTCACCACGGTGAAAGACAAAGATGGCAGCATCACCCACTATGTCGGCACGTTTACAGACATCACCGCAAGCCTGGCGGCCGCCGATGAAATTAAGCTGCTGGCGTTCTACGATCCGCTCACCGGCTTGCCCAACCGGCGTCTGCTGACAGACCGCCTGAAACAGGCGCTGGCATCCAGCGCACGCAACAACCGGCAAGGGGCACTGCTATTTATCGATCTTGACAACTTCAAAGCACTCAACGATACCCTCGGCCACGACATCGGCGATTTGCTGCTAAAACAGGTTTCACAGCGTCTGACGGCCTGTGTGCGGGAAGGCGATACCGTCGCCAGAATGGGCGGCGACGAATTCGTGGTGATGCTCGAAGGCATAAGTGAACAAACAGCGGAAGCGGCTGCACAGACAGAAATCGCCGCCCACAAAATTATCGACCGCCTCAACCTGCCCTACCAGCTCGCCGCACACGAATATCGCAACACCCCCAGTATTGGCGCGACCTTATTTAATAGCAGCAGCACCAGTATTGACGAACTGTTCAAGCAAGCCGATATTGCGATGTACCAGTCCAAGAATGCCGGGCGCAACACGCTGCGTTTCTTCGATCCTGCGATGCAGGAGACCGTCAATGCACGGGCATCACTCGAAAACGAAATGCGCGCTGCACTTAAAGCCCGGCAATTTCATCTTTACTACCAGATTCAGGTGGATAGTGAGCATCATCCGTTGGGTGCAGAAGCCCTGATCCGCTGGATTCATCCTGAGCGTGGCATGGTATCCACCGCCGAATTTATCCCGCTGGCGGAAGAAACCGGACTGATATTACCGATCGGTCTGTGGGTACTTGAGACGGCATGCGCGCAGCTCAAAGCATGGGAACAACATGCATCCACCCGCGACCTCGTGTTGGCGGTAAACGTCAGTGCCAGACAGTTCAATCAAGTGGATTTTGTGACTCAAGTACAGTCCACAGTGCAACGCTATGGAATCAACCCGACGCGGCTCAAGCTGGAGCTGACCGAAAGCATGCTGATTGAGAAGATAGAAGAGATCATTTCAACTATGCTTATGTTGAGAGAAACCGGTATTATGTTCTCGCTGGATGACTTTGGTACCGGTTATTCCTCTTTGCAATATCTCAAGAAACTTCCTCTCAATCAGCTTAAGATTGATCAGTCATTTGTGCGCGATATGACCATTGATGATGGGGACAATGCTATCGTGCGAACCATTATTGCAATGGCACATAGCATGAAGTTGAACGTCATCGCCGAAGGTGTGGAAACAGAAGAGCATAAACAGCTTCTGTATCGCTATGGATGTCATCACTACCAAGGCTATCTATTTAGCAAGCCATTGCCAATTGAGCAGTTTGAGGCGTTAGTAAAACGGGGTTGACGTTGTGAATTGATTGCCAGTTTGCTGTCAGTCGCCACTATCTCCTTAGTCTCGATTGCAGACAGACGATGTTGTTTGTTACCTCCCAAATGCAGCGAGTAACAAGCACTCGCCGCGCAAGCTATTTATCTAATTTTTTCAATAACTTATCGTGTATTCCGCCGAATCCCCCATTGCTCATCACCAGAATGTGATCACTAGGGCGAGCAGCGTTGGAAATAGCCGCAATCAATAGATCCAGATCCTCCAGCACAACTGCTTTATCACCCATAGGTGCTAACGCGCCTTTTGCATCCCAGCCCAGATTTCCCGAATAGCAAAATACCAGATCCGCATCTTTCAGGCTGCCGGGCAGTGCGTCTTTCATCACCCCCAGCTTCATGGTGTTGGATCGTGGTTCCAGCACCGCCAGTATCCGTGCCGTGCCGACTTTGTGGCGCAGTCCGGCCACGGTAGTGTCGATCGCGGTCGGATGATGGGCGAAATCGTCATAAACCGTGATGCCGTTAACGACGCCCTTCACCTCCATACGGCGCTTCACGTTCTTAAACAAACCCAACGCTTCAAGTCCTAGTGCGACAGGTACGCCGGCATGACGCGCGGCAGCCAGAGCCGCCAGTGCATTCATCCGGTTGTGTTCGCCCAGCAAGTCCCAGTTAAGTACACCTTGCAGTTCGCCATTCAGCGTCACGCGATTTTCATCGTCTATTTGCCAACCACTGGTATTAACTCCCTCGCCCTTTGGGAGAGAGCTGGGGTGAAGGAGGCCGAACGTCTCCACCGGCGTCCAGCAACCGCGCTTGATCACACGCTCTAACGATGCTTCGCGGCCATTGGCGACGACCAGACCATTGCCCGGCACGGTGCGCACCAGATGATGGAACTGCGTCTCTATCGCATACAGATCGGCAAAGATGTCGGCGTGATCAAATTCCAGATTATTCAATACCACTGTGCGCGGATGGTAGTGCACAAACTTGGAACGCTTATCGAAGAACGCGGTATCGTATTCATCGGCCTCGATCACGAAAAACGGCGATTCGGTCAGACGCGCCGAGATATCAAAGTTCTGCGGCACGCCGCCAATCAGAAAACCCGGATTAAGCCCCGCATGTTCCAGTATCCAGGCCAGCATCGACGCGGTGGTAGTCTTGCCGTGCGTACCTGCCACACCCAGCACCCAGCGATCGCGCAGCAGCGTGTCGGCGAGCCACTGCGGGCCGGAAACATAAGGTAAGTTGCGGTTTAAAATTTCCTCCATCAACGGATTGCCGCGCGTGACCACGTTGCCGATCACATAAATATCCGGATTGAGTTCCAGTTGCTCCGTACCGAAACCGCTGATCAGTTCTATCCCCTGCGCCTCCAGTTGCGTGCTCATCGGCGGATAGACATTGGTGTCGCAACCGGTGACGCGAAAACCTGCATGTTTGGCGATGGCTGCAATGCCGCCCATAAAAGTGCCGCAGATACCGAGAATATGGATATGTGTTTGTTTGCTCATCATTAATTCCAATTTCGTCATTCCGGCGAAGGCCGGAATCCAGGTATTTAGAATAACTGCACAGCAGACAAAACCTAATGTTTGTCCGCTACGCGGGATTTTTTTATTGGCTGGATTCCGGCCTTCGCCGGAATGACGGGTTATGTTCTAAAAATAAAATACACCGCGCCCATCATACAGAGTGCGGCATAAAGATAATCCCACTTTAAGGGTTGGTTCATATACATCACGGCAAACGGCACGAATACCAGCAGCGTGATGACTTCCTGCAGGATCTTCAACTGACCGAGATTGAGTACGGTATAACCGATGCGATTGGCGGGCACCTGTATCAGGTACTCGAACAACGCAATTCCCCAACTGACTAACGCCGCGACATACCAGGGCGAGGTAGACATATTTTTCAGGTGACCATACCACGCAAAAGTCATGAACAGATTCGAGACAGCCAGCATCAGCGCTGTGACTAGCAGAGGTTGTGAAATCATTCCCATCAGGTTTCTTCCGGCTCCATCTTGATCGCACCGCACGGGCATTCCGCCACGCAAAGTCCGCAACCCTTGCAATAGTCGTAGTTGAATTGAAATCCTTTGCCCGGCCCCAACTTAATCACCGCATTGTCAGGACAAACGCCGTAGCAGTTATCGCACTCGAAACAGTTGCCGCATGACAGACAGCGGCGCGCCTCGAACAGTGCGGTGGACTCATCAAGCCCCCCCTGCACTTCATCGAAACTGGTCTGGCGACGGATCACATCCAGCATAGGACGCACGGTCTTATCGGCATCCGAGTAATACCATGTGTTGAGTTTGCCGTATTCCGCCAGCTCGTGTTTCTCTGCCGGCGCATAACTTGAGCCTTGCAGCCATGCGTCGATATGACGAGCCGCCTTCTTACCGTGACCGACGGCCACGGTAACGGTACGCTCGGACGGCACCATGTCGCCACCGGCGAAGATACCCGGATGACCGGTCATCATATTCGGTGCGACTTGCACCGTACCGCTCACAATTTCCAGTCCGGCTACACCTTGCAGCAGCGACAGGTCGACATCCTGACCCAGCGCCAGCACCACGGAATCCGCTTCCAGCGTTTCATACTCGCCGGTCGGTTGCGGAAAGCCTTTGTCGTCCAGCGCCATCTTTTCGATGGTGATACTACTGTCGCCCGCCTGCTTGATGGTGGACAGCCACTTGATCATCACGCCTTCCTGTAAAGCCTCTTCGATCTCAAAATCGTGTGCGGGCGCTTTGTCGCGCGTGCGACGGTAAACGATGATGGGCTCAGCCCCCATGCGCTTGACGGTACGCGCCACATCCACTGCGGTATTTCCGCCGCCGTATACCACCACGCGGCGACCCAGCAACGGCTTATCTTCACCCTCCATCGAGCGCAACACCGATACCGCATCGACAATTTTCGCCGCATCTCCCGCAGGTATCATCGCGCGTTTGCCGATATGTGCACCGACCGCGAGAAAAGCGGCGTCAAAGCGCCCGTCTTTCATGCTCTGTTCGATGCTGGATACTTTGCAGTTCAGTTTGAGCGTGACACCCAGATCAAGGATACGCTGCACCTCGGCATCGAGCACCTCGCGCGGTAGACGATATTTCGGAATGCCGAAACGCATCATGCCACCAGCCAGCGGGCCCGCCTCCTGAATCTCGACCTGATGCCCCATGCGCGCCAGATGATAAGCGGCGGAAAGCCCCGAAGGCCCGGCACCGACAACCAGCACTCGTTTGCCGGATGAACTGGCAGGCGCGTCAAATTTCCAGCCTCGTTTGATGGCCTCATCGCCTAAGAAACGCTCCACCGAATTGATGCCGACCGAGCTGTCCAGTTGTCCACGATTACAGGCGGTTTCACAAGGGTGATAGCACACGCGCCCCATCACCGCTGCCAGCGGATTGTTTTCCGTCAGCACCCGCCAGGCTTGTTCGTAATTACCTGATTCTGCATGAAAAAGCCAACCCTGGATATTTTCCCCGGCCGGACAGGCATTATTGCAAGGCGGCAGACGGTTGAGATACACGGGGCGCTCGGTGCGCCAGGTTCCGGTCATATTGGCCAGCGAGGTACCGGGCTTGAGCGTGATGGCGAATGGTTTGTACATGTCAACAACCCTCCTCGTCGAGCAAGCCGTACTTGCGGATGTTGCGGTCGGCAATCGCCTGCATGCGCGTCACCATCTCGGGATGCCCGTTCGTACCGAACAGATGCGCGAAACGTTTCTGTGGCTGCAAATATTCTTCAACCGGTATTTTGTGACGTATCTTGGATACACCGACCACTTCGCCGTACTCGGCCTCGAACACCGGGAACATGCCGGACTCCTTGGCCAGCCGCGCCATGCGGATGGTGTCGCTGGACGCCGTTCCCCAGCCCAGCGGACAGGGAACAAATATCTGGATATAACGCGCGCCATGCATCTTCATTGCGCGGCGCACCTTGTATTCAAGATCGCGCAAGTCGGCAACCGTCGCCGTGGCGACATAAGGAATACCGTGCGCCATGGCGATTTCCGGTACATTTTTTCCCTGACCGAAGGCATTGCCGGGATTAGGGCCGACCGGCATGGTGGTTGCCGTACGCGCAGCAGGCGGCGTCGCGCTCGACCTTTGTACGCCGGTATTCATATACGCCTGATTGTCGTAGCAGAGATACAGCACATCGTCATTACGTTCGAACATGCCGGACAGGCAGCCGAAGCCGATGTCAGTCGTGCCGCCGTCCCCGCCTTGCGCCACCACTCGAACTTCCGTCTTGCCCTTCACCTTCATGGCAGCCGCGATACCGGTCGCAACCGCCGGCGCGTTACCGAACAAGGAATGTATCCACGGCAATTGCCAGGACGATTCAGGATAAGGCGTGGAAAAAACTTCCAGACAACCGGTGGCATTCGCGGCGATCAGCTGCCCTTTACTCTCCGCCATCGCCGCATCGATCGCATAACGCGCACCCAGCGCTTCACCGCAACCCTGGCAGGCGCGATGCCCCGAATTAATCGAATTGCTGCGCGCCTGACCTGATTGCACACTGCGCTCATCGGGTTCCAGCAAGCGGTTGCCGATGGTGAAGGTGCCAGTCTGATAGAACTTTACGGGTTGAAATCCCATGATGATTCCTTATCCGAATTTGGCCGAAATCAGGCCCTTATCGTGCAGCATGTTCTCGGCAGCGGGACCGGAACGGCGGGTCTGCTGCTCGCGGGTCAGCTGTTTGTTGACCGCCTCCCAGTCGAGATCAACGAAGGTGACAGGTGGCAACAACTCCTGTTCGGCCTGAAGGAACAGTTTATGCAAAGTCGCACGGGTAATCGGTCGCCCGCCCAAACATGCGATTGCGGTGTAACCCTTGAGACCGGAACCTGTCACCGCCATGCGTACATCGGTCGCCACGATGCCACCCATGCCGACCGCCAGGCTCTTCTCCAGCACCACGAAACGCTTGCAACTGCTCAACGCCTCGCGCACCTGTTCCAGCGGGAAGGGGCGATAGCTGATGATGCCCAACACCCCGATTTTGTGACCTTCGGCGCGCATCTCGTCCACGGTGTCCTTGATGGTGCCCAACACCGACCCCATGGCGATCACCATCGTCTCGGCATCTTCGCTGCAATAGGTGCGGATCAGTCCGCCGCTATCACGACCGAAGATTTGTTTGAACTCGGCGGCAAGTACAGGAATACGCTCGATGGCCTGCATCTGTTTGGCATGCGCCAGGTATTTCACCTCCATAAACGCTTCAGGCCCTACCATCGCACCGATAGATACCGGTTCTGCAGGATCAAGCACTTGGCGCGGATCGAACGGCGGCAAATAGCTGTCAACTTGATTTTGTTCAGGAATATCAATACGCTCAAAGGCATGAGTGAGGATAAAGCCATCCATGCAGACCATGATGGGCATGGACAATTCTTCTGCCAACCGGAACGCCTGGATGTGCAGATCAACCGCTTCCTGATTGGTTTCGGCAAACAATTGCATCCAGCCTGAGTCTCGCTGCGAGAGCGAATCGGAGTGGTCGTTCCAGATATTGATCGGCGCGCCTATGGCGCGATTGGCCACCGTCATCACGATGGGCAGCCCAAGCCCTGCGGCGTTATAGACCGCTTCGACCATGAACAGCAAGCCTTGCGAGGCGGTCGCGGTATAGGATCGCGCCCCTGCGGCCGAAGCACCGATCGCCACCGACATCGCCGCAAATTCACTCTCCACATTGATGAATTCACAAGGGGTCAGATTTCCCGCTTTCACCATCTCTCCCAACGCCTCGACGATGTGGGTCTGCGGCGAAATCGGGTAGGCGCAGATCACTTCGGGGCGGCACAGTGCAATCGCCTCGGCGACCGCCTTCGAGCCTTCGGTCTGTTTAAGCATGATTTTCCCCCTTCAATGGGGAAGATGCGAAGGGGGTGCACATCATATCTTTTACCAGATTGTAGGCTTCGGTCGCGGCCGCAATATTCCCCTGAGCAACCTTACCTTTGAACTTCTCATTGATTGCGAGAATCACCGATTCCAGCTGGATAAGGCCGGAGAGCGCGGCAAATCCGGCAATCAACGGCATATTGGGAATGGGGCGACCGATGTGTTTTAGCCCCAGATCGGTGGCTGACAAGGTACAAAACCTTGTCGCGTCGAAATGTGTGATGAGTTCGCTCAAGCCCAATTCTTCGAGAGAGTGGCGCGAGTTGAGCAGAACGTATCCGTCGGATTTTAACCCGGCGAAGACGTCGATTTGATGCAGCAGTGTGGGGTCCTGAATGATGAGCGCATCCGGTTTCATGATAGGTTCGCGCAATCGTATTTCGCGATCGGAAATACGGCAAAATGCCACCACCGGGGCACCGGTGCGTTCTGAACCGAAGCTGGGAAAGGCCTGTGCGTGACGTCCTTCCTCAAACGCCGCCACCGATAACATCTCGGTGGCAGTGACGACACCCTGACCGCCGCGCCCGTGAACCCGAATCTCAAACATTTAGCTACCTCGTGTTTTTTTCTTGCTGATTTTAGCCAAGCGCAAAAAATTAGCCAGCTCCTCGACCCAACGTAATTTTTGTTCTGCCGTGAGCTGCCCGAATGCACGCAAACGCTCGTCACTGACGAAATAGGTACGATCGCCAGGATTAAATACCGGCTTCATGTCGATTTGATCCGTTGCAAATGCTCGATGTCTGAAAGGTCGATCGGGCGCTTTACTGCATTTTTAAGCGCAATCAAATCATCAATTGCAACCACCTTAATCGGCGTATCGGCAACATCAAATTCAACCGCACGTTCAGCCATGCCCGAAAAATCAACCGGCGGAAACAACAGCACGTCTATCGTTACACCAGCCAGTCCTGGCGCACACATCGCGAACACTTCCAGATTGCGATGCATGTGCCAATCTCGCAGCAATTCGATATCGCCAAGAGATTCCAGTGTAATAGGCAACACTGGCGTGAGATTCAATTCCTTCGCCGTTGCTATTAATGCTTCCAGATTGAGCGGATTCATTGCCACCGTAATGTCCACATCCATCGTGGCACGCTCTACACCATGCAGCGAAACAGCCAATCCTCCGATCAACAAATAATCGACTTTGTGGCGATCCAGTGCGGCGAAGAGGTCAATGTAAAACATGATGGTGGTCAGACACCGGGTTAGTTTACGCCCAGCAATTCTACGTCAAATACCAGCGTGGCATTAGGAGGAATCACGCCACCCGCACCGCGCGCGCCATAGCCCATTGCTGAAGGAATAATCAGTGTACGCTGACCGCCCACTTTCATGCCGTCAAACCCCTGATCCCAACCCTTGATGACCTGACCTGCGCCCAACGCAAAATCAAACGGTTCACGGCGATCACGTGAACTGTCAAACTTCTTGCCCTTATGTTCTGGTGCTGTTTCATCGTACAACCAGCCGGTGTAATGCACCGTCACGTGTTTGCCACCTGTAGCCAGTGCGCCAGTGCCCAGTTTTGTGTCATTCTTGATCAGTTCGCTCATGTTGCTCTTCTCCATTTTAGGTGTGGGTGCGGCGGCTTGTTCAGAGCACGCGGTAGTTGAAAAAGCAGCGAACATCACTGCCATTGATAAATAAGCGATTCGTTTCATTTAATCTTCCTTTTTGACAATTTTCGCAAGGTGGAAGCCCAAAGGACGTTCCACACTACAAAGTTTCTTTGCAATGTTCTGTTAGCCTTGCCAATTTCTGATCGAGTGTTAGCAAGGAAAGATTGTTAACAAGTGATGTCGCGGCAACGATGGCATCCGGCAGCTTACAGTGACTGCTACGCCGTAACCGTATTGTCTGGCGTTCGACAGCATCATCAATGAAGAGCACGCGGCAGTTTTGTAGAAAATCAAGAATGGCGACCTCTTCTTCCAGCGCCAACCCCGGAAAGCCAAGTAACTCCATGCGGGTAATTTGGCTGACGGCCGCTTTACTCAAATCAAATAAATTAGCTTCGATTAACTCAATAGCTGCATTTTGCTGCTTGAGCAAGCCAATCACCACATTGGTATCAAGCAGCCATTCAGCTCCACTCATCGCGCATCTTTCGCTGAATTTCCACCGGGTCAGCATTAAAATTGGGCGAACCGCTCAACCTGCCGGCAAAACTACGCCAGTCTGTATGATCGTTCTTTTCAGGCAACTCCGGAATCACCAGCGTCAGGAGAGCCCTTCGCTCTGCCATTGGAGGCAAAGCCTGCAGCGCATGAATAACTCCTTGGTCATCTATTTCAACCTCTATAGTTTGCAACATGATGACTCCTTCCAGTTACTTTGCGATACATTCGAGATTCTACTACGTTAGCAACACAATTCCGGTGCCAGCCTCGCTGGCTTACGCCACTTCCAGCAATTCGACTTCGAACAACAGTTTGGCATTAGGTGGAATCACACCCCCAGCACCGCGACGACCGTAACCCATCTCAGGCGGAATAATCAAGGTGCGTTGTCCGCCCACTTTCATGCCCGCAACGCCGGTATCCCAACCTTTGATCACGTGACCTGCGCCCAGCGGAAAGTCAAACGGCTGCATGCGATCAAGCGAACTGTCGAACTTGATGCCCTTGTTTTCAGGAGCAGTCTTGTTGTAAAGCCAACCGGTATAGTGCACGGTGACATGCTGACCGGGATGCGCCTGGGCGCCATCGCCCAAGCGGGTGTCTACGATCTCGGTCCGGATGACATTGAGCAGCTTCACCTCGAACACCAGCGTCGCATTAGGCGGAATATCGTCGCCCGCACCGCTGGCACCATAACCCATTTCAGGCGGGATCAGCAGCGTGCGCACACCGCCTTCCTTCATGCCCTGCACGCCTTCATCCCAACCGCTGATGACGCGACCGGCGCCCAGTGGAAAATCGAACGGCTCATTGCGGTCGAGGGAGCTGTCAAACTTACTGCCCTTGTTATCCGGTGCGCTCTCGTCATACAGCCAGCCGGTGTAATGAACGACCACGGTCTGTCCGGCTTGTGCTTCAGCGCCTTCGCCCAATTTTGTATCAACTTTGATGAGAGTACCCATATTGCATATATCCTTTGTAATTAATTGATTAAACAATGTTTTATATAATTAATAGCTCAAAACCGGTGCCAGCCAGCGCTCCGCCGTGTCGATATCCCAGCCCTTGCGCTCGGCATAGCTTGCCACCTGATCGCGATCGATCTTGCCGGTGGCGAAATATTTTGCCTCAGGATGCGAGAAGTAGAAACCGGAAACAGCTGCGGTAGGCAACATCGCAAAACTGTCGGTGATGGAAATTCCGGCGCGGCGAGTCACATCCAGTATCGCAAATAACGGGCCTTTTTCGCTGTGTTCCGGACAGGCGGGATAGCCCGGTGCAGGTCTGATGCCGCGATATTTCTCAGCGATCAAGGCATCGTTATCCAAACCCTCGTCAGCCGCATAACCCCAATATTCCTGGCGCACCTTTTTATGCAACAACTCGGCAAAGGCTTCCGCTAGGCGATCTGCCAGCGCTTTCAACATGATCGCGTTGTAGTCGTCGTTTTGCGCCTCAAATTCTGCGACACGCGCATCGATGCCGATACCGGTAGTGACCGCAAAGCCGCCGATGTAATCTGGCACGCCGCTCTCCTTGGGAGCCACGTAATCGGCCAGACAGAAGTTGGGAATGGATTCCGGCTTTTTAGTCTGCTGGCGCAGGTTGTGCCAGGTCATCGCCACGGTTGAGCGCGATTCATCCGTGTAGATTTCGATGTCATCGCTGTTCACCGTGTTAGCCGGGAACAAACCGAATACGCCGTTCGCGGTAAGCCACTTTTCGCCTATGATTTGCTTCAACATCGCCTGTGCATCGACGAACAGCTTGGAAGCTTCCTCCCCCACCACCTCATCCTGCAAGATTTTCGGATAACGTCCGGCCAGTTCCCATGCATTGAAAAATGGCGTCCAGTCTATATATTCGGCGATTTCCGCCAAGCTGTAATCGCGCAATTCTTTCACTCCGATGATTGCTGGCTTAGGCGGTGTGTAAATCCCCCTCACTCCCCCTTTTTCAAAGGGGGAAGCAGGAGATCCCCAGTCGGTCTTCAAGCCGCGCTGACGAGCTTCCGACAAAGGCACGTAAACCGCTTTACCCTTCTTGGCTTCGAATTGCGCCCTTGCATCGGCGTAGTCCGCCTTGATCTCGGCAATGTAGCCATCTCGCGAGGTGCTGGAGAGTAAATTGCTGCACACGCCGACCGCACGCGACGCATCAGTGACATAAACCACGGTTCCCGAAGGATAATTTTGTTCTATCTTAACCGCAGTATGCACACGCGATGTCGTCGCGCCGCCAATCAGCAGCGGAATCTTGAAACCCTGCCGCTCCATCTCTTTGGCGACATGCGCCATTTCTTCGAGGGAAGGCGTAATCAATCCGGATAAGCCGATGATGTCGGCGTTGTGTTCGCGTGCTGTGTCGAGAATCTGCTGACACGGCACCATCACGCCCATGTTGACCACCTCGAAGTTGTTGCACTGCAACACCACGGTGACGATGTTTTTGCCGATGTCGTGCACGTCGCCCTTGACGGTGGCCATGACAATCTTACCCTTGGTGCTGGTGTCACCCGAACGCAGCTTTTCTGCTTCGATAAAGGGAATAAGATGAGCGACCGCCTGCTTCATCACACGAGCAGATTTGACCACCTGAGGCAAAAACATCTTGCCCGCGCCAAACAAATCGCCGACCACGTTCATACCGCTCATCAGCGAGTTTTCGATCACCTCGACCGGGAACTTCGCAGCCAGTCGCGCTTCTTCAGTGTCTTCGACGATGTAGGTGGTAATTCCTCTTACCAGTGCGTGAGTTAAACGCTCCTGCACCGTACCTTTGCGCCATTCCAGATCTTCGACCTGAGTTTTGCCGCCACCCTTGATGTTTTCGGCGATTTTGACCAGTTTCTCGCCGGCATCCGGATGGCGGTTCAGCACCACATCCTCTACCGCATCGCGCAGCTCACGCGGAATTTCTTCGTAAACACCTAATTGTCCGGCGTTGACGATACCCATATTCATACCGGCCTGAATGGCGTGGTACAGGAACACGGTATGAATCGCTTCACGCACCGGTTCATTGCCACGGAAGGAGAACGACACGTTCGACACGCCGCCGGAAATCTTGGCGTAGGGAAGATTTGCCCTGATCCACTTACACGCTTCGATGAAATCTACCGCGTAGTTATTGTGCTCTTCGATACCGGTCGCAATCGCAAAGATGTTCGGATCGAAGATAATGTCTTCCGGAGGGAAACCGACCGTATTCACCAGAATGTCATAGCTGCGTTTGCAAATTTCAATCTTGCGCTGATAGGTGTCCGCTTGCCCTGCTTCATCAAACGCCATCACAACGGCAGCTGCACCGTACTGGCGTACCAGCTTCGCATATTTGATGAAGTTTTCCTCGCCTTCTTTCAGCGAAATCGAATTGACGATAGACTTACCCTGTACGCATTTGAGCCCCGCCTCGATGATGCTCCATTTGGAGGAGTCGATCATCAGCGGCACTTTGGAGATATCGGGTTCGGACGCGATTAAATTCAGGAACTTGACCATCGCGGCTTCGCCGTCCAGCATCGCCTCGTCCATATTGACGTCAATCACCTGTGCGCCTGTTTCCACCTGCTGCTTGGCGACTTCCAGCGCCTCGTCGTATTGTCCTTCCAGAATCAGGCGCTTGAATTTCGCAGAACCGGTGACATTGGCGCGCTCGCCGACATTGACAAACAGCGAACTGTCGCCGATGTTGAACTGCTCCAGACCAGACAATCGACATTCAACAGGATTAGTTGGAATCTTACGCGGCGCGATGTCTTTGACGACTTCTGCAATCGCCTTGATAAATGCAGGAGAAGTGCCGCAGCAGCCGCCGATAATATTGAGAAAACCGCTCGTCGCCCACTCCTTGAGGTGGCCCGCCATATTTTCCGGCGTGTCGTCATAACCCGTTTCCGCTAATGGATTGGGCAGGCCCGCATTCGGATGCGCGCTAACATAACAGTTGGCGACACGCGACAATTCTTCCACGTACTGGCGCAACTCTTCCGCGCCCAGCGCGCAGTTCAGCCCGATGGAGATCGGGTTAGCGTGTGCGAGTGAGTTGTAAAAAGCTTCGGTGACCTGGCCGGTCAGGGTGCGGCCCGACGCATCGGTGATGGTGCCGGAAATCATGATAGGCAAGCTAGTGCCGCGCTCCTCGAACACGGCTTTCACCGCGAAGATCGCCGCCTTGGCATTGAGCGTATCGAAAATCGTCTCGATCAGGATGGTATCCGCTCCGCCGTCCATCAAGCCGCGCGTTGCATCCGAATAATCTGCGACCAGTTTGTCAAAAGTAATGTTGCGTGCCGACGGGTCATTGACATCCGGCGAAATCGTGGCAGTTTTATCGGTTGGTCCTAACACGCCTGCGACAAAGCGCGGCTTGTCGGCTGTGCTGTAGGCATCGCAGGCCTCGCGTGCCAAACGTGCACCAGCGACATTCAACTCATAGTTGAGTTCGGGCATCCCGTAAGCATTCAAGGTGGTCGCATTCGCACCAAAGGTATTGGTCTCGATGATGTCCGCGCCTGCCGCAAGATATTCGCTGTGGATCGCGCGGATCACTTCAGGACGCGTCAGCACCAGCAAATCGTTGTTGCCCTTGAGATCGCGCGGCCAAGTAGCAAAGCGTTCTCCACGATAGTCTGCTTCGGTCAATTTGTAACGCTGAATCATCGTACCCATCGCTCCATCCAAAATCAGGATGCGTTGCCGGAGGTGTTGTTCGATAGGGTGCGGGGTATGGGTCATGGTAGGCTGCTAAATAAAAAGTCGTGCATTTTACCATGCGACTATCGTGGCAGTAAGATGTTGAATATTCAGACTCTGGATATATCCGTTCCACACGAAATCAACTTCGTTTTATCCAATTTTTCACTATAAGAATGGCAAACTTTTCAGCCACATCGATCAAGCGAACTCCTCGCCAAACAAGAGTGACCACGCGTTACGGTAGGCCACTTGATGTTGCACTTGAGCCGGGAGTCTCTTCAGAAAATTTCTGTGATTTTGATCGTATTCAACGATGCGCTCAATACGATCGCCCCCCAAATCCAACGCGGATAAAAACCGGCTCGGACAGGCAGCGATAAGGTCACGCCACGCAGGCAAAAGTGCGCCATCATTCGCCCAAACTCGCGCATGACGCTGATTACTTAAGGGATAGATCGAATTTGCATCGCCAAACGCCGTATCGAAATATAAATTCGGGAAACGGTTCAGCAAAGCCTCGACATAGGTAGGCGTATAACGGGAGGCGCGTTCTATATAGCGTATTTGTGCCAAATGACACCAGATCACCCGTGCCTTCGGATATTGCGCCAGCATCTGTTCGAGTGGCGCCAGCAACTCATCTTCTATTTCATAGTGAATCTGGAACGGCACTCCAGTTTTTTCGCTGAAACTGAACACGCGATGGCCGATAGGGCCATCAATCGGCAGCTGAACGTCACGATCCAATTCGCCGCGCTTTACCTGTCTGGGCGAGGGGTAGTGGCGAAACTCATATTCGCCCAGCAGCAGAATTTTTCTGTCCCTGACTGCGGCTTCTTGAGCATCTAAAAATGAGTCTGTCGCCTCGGTCAGCGCAGGAGATTGGCCGCCGTTGCCGACTGGGATGAATCGATCAGGATAACTGGCCAATAAGCGTTCTGATAAAGGATCAAAAACTACCCCGTCCCTGAACTGCTCGTGACCGATATCGGCAGACAGCGCCATCAACCCGATATTGAGCCTGTCCATGCGTTTGGCGACGAACTCAATATCCAGCTTCCTAGAATTGCACGAACTTTCTATGTCAATATAAGGTAAGTCCCCGGCAGCCAAAATCTTCTTCAGACGTCGCGCGTAGCCGTCCTTCAGTGTCGCGACCCCGGTAATACTTTCCGCCAATCCAGGCAAGCAGACAAACAAAGGTAGCGCACAAAATATCTTGATAAACCGGCGTCGAGTCATCATATTGATCCCGTAACATCCTAAAAAACAAATTAAATCAATGAATTGCAACAGACTTGATGTGCAATCAGAATTGTTTATCCATGCGCCTGTATTGCACCGCTTCGGCGATGTGCGCGGTCTGGATAGCCGCGCTTCCTGCAAGATCGGCGATGGTGCGCGCGACCTTGAGGATGCGGTGATACGCGCGAGCGGACAGGTTGAGGTGGCTGATCGCCTGTTTGAGCAAGCCGACACCTTCAGTATCAGTTGCGCAAAAAGTGTCTATTTCAGTCACGGATAACTGTGAGTTGGGTTTGCCCTGTCTGAACTGTTGGCGTTGACGTGCGGCTTCGACCCGTGCCTGTATCACCGCACTGGTCTCGCTGGCGGTCTTGCTGAGTAAATCATCCTGCGGTACGGCAGGCACTTCAATCTGGATGTCGATCCGGTCGAGCAAAGGGCCGGAAATTTTACCTCGATAGCGCGACACCTGATCCGGCGTACAGCGGCATTTTCCGTTGTAGTGCCCCAGATAGCCGCAAGGGCAGGGATTCATCGCGGCGATGAGCTGAAATTGCGCGGGAAATTCGGCACGCCGGGCTGCGCGAGAGATGGTGATGTGTCCCGATTCCAGCGGTTCGCGCAGCACTTCCAGCACGCTGCGGTCGAATTCGGGCAATTCATCGAGAAATAACACCCCATGCAAGGCCATGGAGATTTCGCCGGGGCGCGGATTGCTGCCGCCACCGACCAGCGCCACGTCGGATGCCGTGTGGTGAGGCGCACGATAAGGGCGGGTTTTCCACTTCGTTACATCGAAATTACCGTCCAGCGATTGCAAGGCCGCACTCTCCAGCGCTTCCCTTTCTGTCATATTCGGCAAAATACCGGGGAAACGCGCGGCCAGCATCGACTTTCCCGTGCCTGGCGGCCCCATCATCAGCACGCTATGACCACCAGCGGCGGCGATTTCCAAGGCACGTTTAACCTGATCCTGGCCTTTAACCTCGCTCATATCGGGATAGTGAGGTGCGATCGTCTGCGGCTGACTAATATAGGGTTGAATCAACTCACGTCCCGACAGATGCGCGGCCACCTGCAACAACGTTTTGGCAGGATAGACCACGGCCGCTTCCACCAGCGCGGCTTCGGCCGCATTAACTTCAGGCAAAATAAAGGCTCGTCCGGAGTTTGCGGCACGATAAGTCATCGCCAGTGCGCCGCGTATTGAACGCAATTCCCCGGTCAGGGCGAGTTCACCCGCGTATTCATACGCACTCAATTTTTCTGACGGGATTTGTTCCGTTGCCGCGAGTATGCCCAGTGCAATTGGTAAATCGTAGCGACCACTCTCCTTGGGTAAATCGGCGGGAGCGAGGTTGACGGTGATGCGCCGCGCGGGAAATTCAAAATGACAATTTTGCAGTGCGGCCCGCACGCGCTCCCGGCTTTCCTTGACCTCGGTTTCCGGCAGGCCAACGATGGTAAAACTGGGCAGGCCGCCCGCCAGATGCACCTCGACGGTGACCAACTCAGCCTCCATGCCGGATAACGCACGGCTATAGAGTACCGCCAGACTCATAACGTCATCCCCGCGCAGGCGGGGATCCAGCCGTCTGAACAGCGTCGCGCAGTGCTTCCAGTTCGCCAACCCGCGCTTCCAGTGCGACCAGTTGTTCGCGAGCACGCGAGAGCACTTGCGCCTGAATATCGAACTCTTCACGGGTGACCAGATCAAGCTTGCTAAAGCCTTGCGTCAACATGGCGCGCATATTCTTCTCGATGTCTTTAGCGGGGCTATTATTGACCGCCTCACTCAGTTTGGCAGAGATATCTTCAAAAATTTTGGTATTCAACATGGTGCGACTCCTCAGATAGGTAAGTGGTTTTTTGAACAGCAAACAAGCCTTTGTGTGAGTGTAGCAAAACTGGTGCTGCGGGGCACGCTATTGGTGCGCTTGCGGGGCATATTGCATGAGCGTGGTGCGTGGAGTATCAGCAGTATATCAATGGAAATACACAACATATTGATTATTAATAATAATTAATTCTGGCACGCATCCTGCTTATAAGTTCATGCAGAAAATTCACTTTGTTATAAACCTTAAGAAAGGAAACATCATGTTACACAGCAAATTATTGAACACCCTGATCCTCGCAGCTTTGGTAGCCCCTGGCATTGCAATGGCTGAAGATGCACCTGCTGCTGCACCAGCACCGGCTTTCACATCAAACGTTGCGCTGGTATCAGACTACCTATATCGCGGCATTTCACAAACTGGTGGCAAGCCTGCGATCCAAGGCGGTTTTGACTATGCTCACACTAGCGGATTTTACGCCGGCGTTTGGGGTTCAAGCATCAGCTGGTTGACCGACAGCCCTGCAGTAACCGGTGCCACCAGCTCACAACTTGAGCTAGACACCTACCTCGGCTTCAAGAACAGCTTTGCCGAAGACTTTAGCTATGATGTAGGTTACCTGCGTTACAACTACCCGGCCAGCTATACAGCCACACTGCCAGCCGGCGCGGCAAAAGCTGATACAGATGAAATCTACGGTGCATTGGGTTATAAATTTGTTACTGCGAAATACTCCTATAGTCTGGGCAATGTATTCGGTATCGACAAATCAAAAGGCACGACTTACCTAGATGTAACTGCAACGTATCCAGTTGCTGATTCTGGATTTACCTTAATCGCACATGCAGGTAAGCAAACATACAAGGGCAGTGTTGCTGACGGTCTGGTAGCAGCAAACAGCACACCTACTTACAGTGATTACAAGCTTGGCGTTACAAAAGACTTCGGCGGCTTTGTATTTGGTCTGGCATACAGCAATACCAATGCCAACAAGACGCAATACACCAGCGGCACCGGCAAGTTCCTAGGCAAGAACACCACAGTTTTGTCTCTGACACGTACATTCTAATTAACACAGGGCGGGAGCATTCCCGCCCTACCCGAGGAGATTGTTATGAAAATGATCACAGCGATTATCAAGCCATTCAAGCTTGATGAAGTGCGTGAAGCGTTGTCCGCCATCGGCGTGCAAGGCATCACAGTCACCGAAGTCAAAGGCTTCGGACGGCAAAAGGGTCACACCGAGTTGTATCGCGGTGCGGAATACGTGGTGGATTTTCTGCCTAAAATCAAACTGGAAGCAGCCATTCAGGCAGACCAGCTCGATCGCGTACTCGAAGTGATTGAGAAGTCGGCTCAAACCGGCAAGATAGGCGATGGCAAGATTTTCGTACAAGATCTTGAACAAGTGATCCGTATTCGTACCGGCGAAACCGGTCCGGAAGCCCTTTAAGGAGATCGAAATGAAGAAACTATTAGCCTCATTCGTGCTGCTTTTCGCCTTGTGCGGAATGTCAGCACCAACATTTGCTGAAGAAGCAGCTTCCGCTCCAACAGCAACTGCAACCGCTGCTGCGCCTGCTGTTGCCGCCCCCGCAGCAGCTCCTGCTGCAGATGCTGCATCAGGTGTTGCTGCAACGCCGGCTCCTGCACTGGTACCAAACAAGGGTGATACATCCTGGATGATCGTTGCAACATTGCTGGTCATCATGATGTCGATTCCTGGTCTGGCACTGTTCTACGGCGGTCTGGTTCGCAGCAAAAACATGCTGTCCATCCTGATGCAAGTATTCAGTATTTTTGCACTTATCAGCGTGCTCTGGGCTGTTTACGGCTACTCGCTGGCTTTCACCGAAGGCAATGCATTTATCGGTGGATTTGACAGACTGTTCCTGAAGGGGATTTTTGATCCTGTGACAGGTTCCGTTGCCAATGCAGCCACCTTCAGCAAAGGCGTTGTGATTCCTGAGTTCATCTTCGCTGCGTTCCAGGCTACTTTCGCTGCGATTACCGTTGCATTGATCGTCGGCTCATTCGCTGAACGTATGAAGTTCTCAGCAGTCATGTTGTTCTCCGGCTTGTGGTTCACTTTTGCTTACCTGCCTATCGCTCACATGGTCTGGTTCTGGACAGGTCCTGATGCCATCACAGATGCAGCTACTCTGGCGACAGAAACTGCTAAGGCTGGCTGGTTGTTCCAAAAAGGTGCACTGGACTTTGCTGGTGGTACCGTGGTTCACATCAACGCAGCGGTTGCAGGTCTGGTTGGTGCGTTCATGGTCGGCAAGCGTATCGGTTACGGCAAAGAAGCCATGGCTCCTCACAACCTGGTGATGACCATGATCGGTGCTGCACTGTTGTGGGTGGGCTGGTTCGGTTTCAACGCAGGTTCTGCACTGGAAGCGGGCGGCACTGCAACTCTGGCTTTTGCTAACACTTTCCTGGCAACTGCGGCTGCGGTACTTTCCTGGTTGGCTGCTGAATGGCTGTTGAAGGGCAAACCAAGTCTGTTGGGCGCTGCATCTGGCGCTGTTGCAGGTCTGGTTGCCATCACTCCTGCTTGCGGCTATGTTGGTGTCGGCGGTGGTATGTTTATCGGTGCACTCTCCGGTGTTGTTTGCTTCTGGGGTGTTACTGGTCTGAAGAAACTGCTGGGTGCGGATGATGCGCTGGATGTATTCGGTGTACACGGCGTAGGCGGTATTCTGGGTGCGATGCTCACTGGCGTATTCAACAACTGGAGTCTGGGTGGTACTGGTATCTCTGACTACGTTGCTAACACGGTTGTGAACACCGAAATTGGCGCACAAGTCTGGATCCAAGCTCAAGCGGTCGGTACAACCATCCTCTGGTCTGGTCTGGTTGCCTTCATCTGCTACAAGGTTGTTGATCTGACTATCGGTCTGCGTGTTACAGCTGAAGAAGAACGCGAAGGTCTGGATACTTCATCTCACGGCGAGCGCGCTTACAACTACTAGGATTTACCTCTCCTCCCTGGAGCCAGTCCCGGCTCCTTTTTACAGGGCACCCCAGGGTGCCCTTTTTTATAAAAAATATTTTTAGGGTCTTTTCACCGCCGCACATAAATAATTTATAACTATCTGATTAAATTTATTATTTTGCAACGATGAAAATATCTTTTACTTTAACAGGAGAATCAAAATGGCGGGCGAAATGGAAGTATTGTTTTCTTTGGCAGGTCGAATGCACACCTTAATGAGACGTGAAACCAGTCGCATCATCGATGTTGAATGGATGTGCATTGATGGTGCGTACACGCGGGAAATCCTCAGGCTGGTTGATACCAGCGAATCCGACGAACTGCAAAAGTTGGGCGACAGAATCAGAGAGGTGCATCCTGCATTGCTAAAAACGGAAGCAAAGACGTCGCCACTCAACGTCCCGAGTGATCGCAAATATATGAATACACTGAGATAACTCAGCGGCACGAGTTGAAACGAAAAACTGACTGCGCTATGTGAATTTCACAGGTGGCACTTCACATCACCCGTGGATTTCACATAGAGCCAAAATAGTGATTAGCGGCTAATGGCGCACATCGCTAGTTTCAACCGCTGCGGTCACAGAAAACAACTGGGCGGCATCGACACGATCGAATTCGTAGCGGTGATTACAGAACTCACAATGCACCTCGATGACGGGTCGTTCGGTTAGCACCGACTCGACTTCCGCTTCACCTAACATCCGCAACATCTGCGCGACGTTGTCGCGGGTGCAGGTGCAATGAAATACAACCGGCTGCGCCTCAAACAATCTCACATCTTCATCGTGAAAGAGCCTATACAACAAGTCTTCCGTCGGCAATGCCAGCAATTCATCGTCATGCAAAGTATCCGCCAGTTGCGTGTATCGCGGCCAGGCATCTACATCTACATCGTTCTGCTCAGGCAACTTTTGCAACAGCATACCGGAGGCCGATTGCTCGTCAACCGCCAGCCACAAACGTGTTTCCAATTGTTCGGAACGGAACATATAGTTTTGCAGGATCTCCGCAATACTCTCCCCTTCCAGTTCGACGATACCCTGATAAGCCGGCTTACCATCTTTTTGGATGAGCGTGATGACGAAGCGGCCGTCCCCGAAGAGTTCAGAAAAACTACCTTGCAACTGTCCATCCCACTTCGCCGTTGCACGCAGCTTCAGGTCACCGCTGCATTCCACCACCAACAACTGGATCGGGCCGGTTCCCTGTATTTGCAACAGCAGCGAACCGTCCAGTTTGAGCGTGGCGGCTAGCAACACCGCAGCAGCCGTCAACTCACCCATCATCTGACGCAAGACCTGTGGATAGTCGTGGCGTTCCAGCACGTTGCGCCATGAGGCATCCAGGTGCACCCGTTCGCCCCGTATCGGAGCATGTTCAAACAAGAAGCGGCTAACAGTATCAGATTGAGATTTCATGGATGCAATGATAACACGTCACAATGATTCCCCGGCTGAAGCAACCTTGGCAGCCTCCTCTTTCAGCGCTGATGCGCGTTGCTATCTCCGGCTTGACTTTACGGCTGTGATTTAATCCCAAATAATCCATTAGTTCCGTCATTGATGAAACCACTAAACATTATCTAAGCTGACAAAATACGCCAGCTAAGACCCTGTTTATCCCGCGAGATATACATTCCGCGAAGCGTACAAAACCAAGGTTATGTCCCACTGCGTGGGTATTATTCGATAATCTGGATACCGGCCTTCGCCGGTATGACGTGTTTTTGGCTAATGAACAATCCGGGTTAATAACAACGCGGCTCCGTTGACTAAACCAACTGGTCGGTGGCGAACAGCAGCTATCGTTACGCAAAATAAGGGCAATTGATATATCAAGCGTTTTCGTACCAACCCTTGCTGCGCTTCACGAGGTAGACCACGCTCAACATCACCGGCACTTCAATCAACACGCCGACGACGGTTGCCAATGCGGCACCGGATTCAAAACCGAACAGACTGATCGCGGCGGCGACAGCTAACTCAAAGAAGTTGGATGCGCCGATCAATGCTGACGGTCCGGCCACACAATGCGCTTCACCTACACGGCGATTCAGCCAATAGGCCAGCGCTGAGTTAAAGTACACCTGAATCGTGATCGGCACGGCGAGCATGGCGATGATCAACGGTTGTTCGACGATGGCTTTTCCCTGAAATGCGAACAGCAACACCAAAGTCAGCAGCAGCGCGGAGATAGACCACGGGCCGATTTTTTCCAGCGTCTGATCGAAAGCGGCTTGTCCGTTTCTCAGCAATACTCTGCGCAATAGTTGCGAGAGGATGACCGGAATAACGATATACAGCACCACTGACACCAGCAGCGTATCCCACGGCACAACGATGGATGACATACCCAGCAACAGGGCGACCAACGGCGCGAAGGCGAACACCATGATCGCGTCGTTGAGGGCGACCTGACTCAAGGTGAATAACGGCTCACCGTTGACCAGACGACTCCAGACAAACACCATCGCGGTGCATGGGGCTGCCGCCAGCAAAATGAGTCCGGCTATATAGCTGTCTAGTTGTTCGGCTGGCAAATAGGGTGCAAAAAAATGGCGAATAAATAACCAACCCAGCAGCGCCATCGAAAATGGCTTGACCGCCCAGTTGATGAATAAGGTTACACCTATGCCGCGCCAGTGTTTGCCCACCTGATGCAACGCGCCAAAATCGATGCGCAACAGCATGGGAATAATCATCACCCAGATCAGCAAGCCGACCGGCAGATTCACCTTCGCCACTTCCAGACTGCCCAGCCAGTGAAACGGTGCCGGCAACATCTGCCCCAATACGACACCGACCACGATACACAGAAAAACCCATAGGGTCAGATAGCGTTCAAATACATTCATGATTTAATCCTTACCAAGTTTGACTAGTGCTCGCAACGCCGCAATTCCGACCGGCTCTTCCGCCTGAACTGGAACGACGGCGACGCGCTTCGAATATTGCTGGACGGCGGCCAGTTGCGCCCATTCATGTTCAGCCCGTAGCGCGAGCAGTGGTGAAGCCGGATGGGCTGCGGCCAGACTCTGATTGACGATCCATGCCCACGGCTCGATGCCCGCACGACGCAAATCTTGTTGCAAGCTGGCCGCCTCCAGTACCGGCGTCGTTTCTGCCAGAGTCACGATCAGGATGCGGGTGTGCTCCTGATTCTGAAGTTGCATCATCGGGGTCGACAAGTGCGCGTCATTCTTCATGTTGCGTGCGACTTCGCGGTGATAAGCCCCTGTCGCATCAAGCAACAAGAGCGTATGACCGGTCGGTGCAGTATCCATCACCACAAAGGCACGATCAGCCTCGCGGATGGCTCGAGAAAAAGCCTGAAAAACGGCGATTTCTTCGGTGCAAGGGGAGCGCAAATCCTCTTCCAGCAAGGCTCGACCTTGTTCATCCAGATTGCACCCACGGGTTTCCAGCACGTTCTGACGATAACGTTCGGTCTCAATACGCGGGTCGATGCGGCTCACCGTCAGATTGGCTATTTCACCGTGCAACGTATCTGACAAATGCGCCGCCGGGTCGGATGTGGTGAGATTGACCACATGTCCACGGGCTGCCAGTTCAACCGCAATGGCGGCTGCCATAGTGGTCTTGCCCACCCCGCCTTTACCCATCAGCATGATCAAACCATGGCCGTTTTTCTCGAACTCATCGACCAGGCCGCCAAGATCGGGCAATTCAAAATCGCGATGCTCAACAGCAGCAGGAGTACTGACTGGACGGTCACTGAGCAAAGCACGTAATGCGTCCACCCCAACCAGATTGAAGGGCAACAGGCTGCGCATATCGGTAGTCAGACCGCGCAACGCTGCCGGCATATTATCCAGCGCATGACGCTCACGCTTGAAGATCGCCAATGCCAACGGGTCGAAAATCTCACTTTCAGGCATGCAACCGTTTATGACCAAATGCTGTTCGGCAAAACCAATGTGGGCCAATTCCTCGCTGGTACGTGCAGCCTCTTGCAAGGTGGAACGCTGTGCTCGCGCAACCAGAATCAGTCGTGTACGGCGTGAATCCGACAACACGGCAACGGCATCACTATAGCGTTGACGCTGTTTCTCCAACCCTGCCAACGGGCCAAGACAGGATGCATCGCCCTTGCCTGCATCAAGAAATCCAGTCCAGGCACCCGGCAGCTGTAATAGTCGGATTGTGTGTCCCGTCGGCGCGGTATCGAAAATGATGTGATCGAAAATTTCCGTCAAGGCGGTGTCGGTCAACAAGGCGGTGAACTCGTCGAATGCGGCGATTTCGGTCGTACAGGCGCCAGATAATTGCTCTTCTATCCCTCTGACGACTGCCTCCGGCAGTACTCCACGAACGGGGCCGACGATACGGTCGCGGTAAGCCTGAGCGGCAGCCTGCGGGTCAATCTCCAGCGCAGACAAATTAGGTACCACAGAAATCGGCGTGATGTGATTACCGATGGCGACACTGAACACCTGCCCTACGTTTGAGGCGGGATCCGTACTCACCAGCAAAACCTGCCGCCCCTCATCGGCCAGACGAATGGCAGTAGCGCAAGCCAGCGAAGTTTTACCGACCCCACCCTTGCCGGTGAAAAACAGGAAGCGAGGGAGGTCTATCAATATATTCATGGCAGTATTTTCATCACGTCGACTCTATATGGGCAACTTAGCAGCGGCCGGAGCAACAACCTTCGGCTTTTACTTCGGCTACAGATGCATCAACGATTGCACTCGAAATACCGGCAAATCTCGCCAATTCTTGTCGAGTTGGATAGCGTCCCGCCATGGCGATTTCGCCTTCAACCAGAATCAGCGGCAAACCTTCAGCGCCCGATCTTTCCAGAAAAGCCTTCGCAACCGGGTTATTAACAAAATCCATCGGTTGCTGCGCAAGGTTAAAACGCTCGATCTGCCCACCCGAATGTTTCAACCAATCCACATCAGCACTGAAATTAACCAGCGACTGATCGATTTCAGTGCCACAAACGCCGGTGCTGCAACACAAGGCGGGATCAAAGATCTGTAGTTTTTTCATGTCACTCCTTAGTCTTGGATACGACCGATTTCCGACAGTTTTTCTTTCAGTGTGAGCTTATCCAGCTTATCGATAGGTAAACTCATAAACAGCTGGATGCGCCTAGCCAGTTGTTCAGCGGCTTTATTAAAAGCAGCTCGGCGTGCGTCATCGCCTTCGATATGCGCAGGATCTGGAATACCCCAATGTGCGGTAGCAGGATGACCTAACCAAAGCGGGCAGGCTTCCCCGGCCGCGTTGTCGCATACGGTAAAAATAAAATCAAATTCAGGCGCACCAGCAATGGAAAACTCATCCCAACTCTTACTGCGTAGCCCTTCTGTACTTTGCCCATTCGCCATCAGCCATTCCAGCGCGCCCGGATTAACTTTGCCCGCCGGTTTGCTGCCTGCGCTGTATGCCTTGAACCGTCCCTTGCCCAGCGTGTTGAATAACACCTCACCCAGAATACTGCGTGCGGAGTTGCCAGTACATAATATCAACACGTTATATTGCTTTTCGCTCATTTCGTTTTCCTTCAATGATTAACAAATTTTATCTGGCAGGTTGCAAGCCGCCGGATTGCCACCGCAACAGTTTTCAGTCAAGTACCCAACCATGCCATTCATGACCTCAAAATTCGCCGAGTAGTAAACAAAACGACCATCCTGCCGACTCTCAATCAGACCCGCATGGCTCAGCGTTTTGAAGTGAAAGGACATCGTGGCGGCAGAGACATTGAGCTGTTCAGCAATCTGTCCAGCTGCCATTCCTTCCGGACCGCATGCCACTAACAAGCGATATGCCGCTAATCGCGTTGGCTGCGCCAGTGCTGCCAGTGCCTTCACTACTTGACTCGACTCCATCATTCTATACTTCCATTATTAAACAATTATTAAACTAATGTCCGCATTACATCATAAATTCATTACCAGCTCAACTCTTTTGCCGGAACTCAACGCCATTGAGCTCACAGTCAATCTAGAAATAATGAATTGATGAGCTCGCCAACAAAAGTGCGCTCCGCTTGAAAAATAGCTATTCACGGCCTATTCGGTTCGAATTTTTCACCATCAGGAAGTAAAATGCCGTAAACCACAAGACCACCCAGCCTATATCCATCGCCAGCACTTTCACCAATGAATGATCGCTGACAATGATAACCATTGCGCTAAGCAGCGTCGTCGCTAACATTGCTTTTCCAGCCGACGAAACTTTGGCAGGATCATGCTGTGCCCAAATCATCAAATAAGGTAACACGATAGTCACAACGAATGTCACCAGGTCTCCAGGTATCTCATTCAAAATCGCAACCCAATCACCGCCAGACTTCAGCAACGTTGGGCCACCGTCCACCCAAAAATAGACATACAACTCCAGCACAGCATTGACAACTAATCCGCTAAAAAAAGGGGCGGTACGAAATATGCTTCGGTTCATACAGATCCATTCCTGGTCATCCTGGACATTGTTAAATCAGACCTAAACGATACAAGCACACTGAGAAACTCAGTCAATTTATGAAATCGCCTGCATTGACAGCTTTACATTCCACAATCTGCCGCGCTACGCGCAGATTAATGTAATTTTTGCATGTCCAACTTGCGTAACTTGGGTGCTAAACGTGCTGTAACGGCCACAACGGCCAGTGTCATCATACCGCCAAACAGGACGGATGGAACCAGTCCCATCAGACGTGCAGCCAGCCCGGATTCAAATGCGCCTAACTCGTTGGACGAGCCGATAAAAATTCCGTTGATAGCCGCCACACGTCCTCGCATCGCATCAGGGGTTGATAACTGCATGATGGTGCTGCGCATCACGACAGACACGCCATCACAGATGCCTGACACCAGCAGCAGAATTACCGCGAACCAAAAGTTACTATTCAACGAGAAAAGGATAATGCATAAACCAAATCCTGCAACGGCGCCCAGAAACCAGTGACCCGCATGTTTATTCAAGGGGTGTCTGGCTAGGATGATGCCGATCACGATCGAACCTGCCGCTGGCGCCGCACGCAAAATCCCCAATGATTCAGGTCCATAATGGAATATGTCGTGAATGAAGGCAGGCAGCATAGCGACCGCGCCGCCAAACAAGACAGCAAACATATCCAGCGCTTGGGCACCCAAAATGATCTGATTGCTGAACACAAAACGCAAACCTTCCCCGATACTGGTGAATATCGGCGAGGAAGTGGCTGACGGGGGTTCTTCAACGCGCAATAAGAACAAAGTGATCGCTGAACTGAATGCTAGTACCGCCGATACAGCATAGGCAACGCTCATACTGCCCCATGCCACCATCACCCCGCCCAGCGCTGGCCCCATCACCGCCGCCAGTTGAAAGGCTGAACTGCCAACACCAGCTGCGCGTGCATATTGAATACGCGGCAATACCAGCGCAAATAATGAGCCGTAACTAGGGCCAATAAAGGCACGGGCGATTCCGCCGCTGGCGATCGCAGCATAAATCCACCAGGACGAAACATTTTGATCCGGAATATGAGTCGTTGCGACCAATACCAGCGCATTTAAACTCACCATCACGCCTGCAAATACGCCAAATAACCGGCGCGAGTGATGATCGACTGCATAACCTGCAAACAGTGCACAGAAAAAATAGGGAATCACCTCGGCAAGACCAATCAACCCGAGTGCTAACGCATCGTGGGTCAGTTCATAGATATGCCAACCGACCACCACGGCAATAATCTGATAGGCCAGCACAATCTGGATACGGAAACCCAACAGCATGAAAAAACTGCGATTTCGCAACGGGTGCATTAAAGTGACAGAGGGCAAAGAATCCATGAATTCACAATGACTAAGGCGAAAAATTAAAGTTAAGCGCTAAACAAACACCGGTTAGTATTTATACAAGCGGCTCGATAATCGTTTTATCTTAATAAACAATTAGTTATTATGCATATTTAGACTTTATTTCATTGTGCGGCGGCTGGCTGCCCAGCTAATTAAGGAAAGTAATGCCAGACCGCTGCCTATAAGTAGAATACCCGTCACTTCGCTAACCTTAAATTCTTCTCCCAGCATCATTCGGGAAGAAAGAATGGCCACCACCGGCGTTCCAAGCACAGACAGACTGGCCTCCCAAGCAGGAACACGGTCGAGAATGTATATCCACAGCCACCAGCAGAAGCCCGTACTGACCACGGATACGAACACAAGAATACTGATATAGGACATGGACCACTGAGTGGAATGTTCTGGAATGACGATCGCAAGCAACACTAAGGGCACCGCCCCCATTATCATTTGCCAAGCCGTCATGGCAAGCAAATCCACCTTATGACTGGCGCGCAAGCGCTTGATTAGAATAGAACCGATGGACCAACACAGTGCCGCCATCACCCCGAGGAATTTGCTGAGCAGACTGGAATGCATATCCCAGGGTTCGATGATCAGCAGCAGGCCGGTTAGTGTGCTTAAGGCGGCCAACCACTGCTTGCCTCGTATACGCTCGCCCAGAATGGGCCATGCCAGCAGCAGTGTCCAAATAGGCATGGTAAAGATCAGCACCGCCGTTTTTCCCGGGCCACCTTCAACCAGAGCCCAAGTCTGAAATGCCATAAAACCTGCAGCCTGCGTTAAACCGATAAGCAAGGTCGGACCTGGAGCCACCAAGCGGACGGATTTGCCCATGAGCTTGATGGCTATAAACAGAGCCAAGGCGCCGCCTGTACAACGCTCTGCCGCGAAAGCAAAGGGAGGCGCATAAGTCAGTGCCTGTTTAGACAGCACCCAGGTGTAGCCCCACGTGATTGAAAGAACGAGCAGCGCCAGCGCGGGTAGCCAGCGAGTAACCGTCAAGGAGGATGTCATGCAAACGCAATCCGTGGCTTGAGGCCCGGTCACTTTACCTTCCATTCGTAAAAATACCGTTCAGCCGTCTCAAGGCAGGTCAACGTGTTGGATAGTGTTCTGTGTTAGATGAATAAACTCATCCAATACAGTCAGCAAGTCGGCCAATATTTTTTTCCCGCAGGCTTGTTCCAGATAAGAATATTGCAAGTCTATCAAAGGGCCGATCTGACTCAACAGCGCTACCCCTTTCTGCGACAAAGACACAGTCACCCTTCGACGATCTCCCGGTATAGGACCGCGCATAATCAATTGTAGCTCTTCTATGCGAGCCAGCATTCCCGCCATGCTGGGGCTCGAAAAATGACACAAATCGCATATTTCCCTTGGTTCCAACTGCCCATACTCGTCTAGCGTACGCAATATCCGCCATTGCTGTTCCGTTATGCCAAAGTGGTTCAGGATGTGGCGAAAATGTCCTATCAGGCTTTCACGCGTTTTCAATAAACGCTGCGGAAGATTCGGGTAGGTAATGTTTTTTTTCAAGCGGCACTCCATTACAAGCATTATGCGAGCAGGTTATACAGCCGGTTGCCGTATTAATTTTCATTGTACCCCTTGACTCACTAATATGTTAGCGATTAAAATTGCTTACATATTAGTGAGTATTCGCAATACCACTCAATTATTCTCCTCCCTGAAGTATTACCCCACTTCAGTTTTAAGGGCATCTGATGATGCCCTTTTTTTTGCTTTGCTCGTGTCCAGCATAAAACAGCGAATCATCGACGATCTGATCTATTAAGCAATAGGCAGATATAAACTCACCGTCGTTCCCACGCCATATTCACTTTCTATCTCTATCGAGCCGCCATGATATTTGATGATGTCAGCCACAATGGCCATGCCTAAGCCTGTGCCGGGAATCAAGCCAGATTGATCTGCACGGTAAAACTTTTCATAAACGCGACACTGTTCATCTGGCTTCATGCCGATGCCGTGATCTTGAATAGCAATTAAAACCTTAGGCACTCCCTCATGCATAATTTCAGAAACACGCATGTTGATCTCGTCATTATTCGGCGAAAATTTATACGCGTTACTCAACACATTTCTAACCACCTGCTCAATTTTAGTTTGGTCAATATTAAGGTCAGGCAGGTTCGGGCTGATTTCAAACACGACTTTATTGTGGTTTTCTGGCGTGATAAATGTATTGGCGAGCGATTCCAATATAGGCTCTATGGGCTGAAGCTTGATCTGATAGAGGTTGGCGGCTTGCGCCTCTATTTTTGCGATATCCAAAATATCATTTAATAGAACGATCATGAGTTTAGATTGCGCATGAATCGTGTTGATAACATCTTTTTGGACTTCAGCAACAAGCGGCACGTCTTTTAATAACTCTGTGTACCCAAAAATCGTGGTCATAGGAGTTCTGAGCTCATGGGCCGCAGTCGTAATAAATTCTGATTTCATTCTATCGACTAGCGTTCTTTCAGTCACGTCTTGAAAGTGAACGATGCGGCTGATGCGGCTTATATTGCAATCAATATAGCTGCGTGAAATAATCTTGATACCATTCAAATTAATTTCAAAATCCAATTTATCAGTTTTGGCTGCGGAGATACTTTGTTTGGCTTTCAGGCCCGCATTAATGGGTAAGCTGGAGGTGGCTAGATACTGATTTTTATCCGTGCATTTCTCTTGAATAAAATCATCAAATTCCCCTTCAGAAAGCCCAATTAGCGTGGATTCGTTGACATTAAACATCTGACCAAAGGCCGGATTGATGTCTGAGACTTTACCTTTGTGATCAACAACGACAATGGCGTTTGGGTTCATAACGAACAGAACTTCTTTATCCTCCTCGTCTTGCATCACTGAATTTAAAGTAATGACTAGTTCAGCAGCGCGTTTTTCTTTCTCTTCGTTTTGAAAGACCAACTCGATGTTGGCGATGACAAGCTCAGCAGCGCGTTTTTCTTTTTCTTCATTTTGGAAGGCTAGCTCGATGTTCGCGATGACAAGCTCATCGGCTCGCTTTCCTTTTTCTTCGTTGTGAAAAACGAGCTCGATATTAGCGATAACCAGTTCAGCAGCTCGCTTTTCTTTCTCTTCATTTTGAAACACCAGCTCGGTATTCGCGATGACAAGCTCATCGGCTCGCTTTCCTTTCTCCCCGTTTTGAAACACGAGCTCGATGTTGGCAATAACCAGTTCAGCGGCGCGTTTTTCTTTCTCTCCGCTTTGATAGACCAACTCGGTATTCGCGATGACAAGCTCATTGGCGCGTTTTTCTTTTTCTCCATTTTGAAAAACGAGCTCGATATTAGCGATAACAAGTTCAGCAGCTCGCTTTTCTTTCTCTTCATTTTGAAAAACCAACTCGGTATTCGCGATGACAAGCTCATCGGCTCGCTTTCCTTTCTCCCCGTTTTGAAACACGAGCTCGATGTTAGCGATAACTAGTTCAGCAGCACGCTTTTCTTTTTCTTCGTTGTGAAAAACAAGCTCGGTGTTCGCAATGACAAGCTCAGCAGCGCGTTTTTCTTTCTCTTCGTTGTGAAAAACAAGCTCGGTATTCGCGATAACCAGCTCAGCAGCGCGTTTTTCTTTTTCTTCGTTTTGGAAGGCTAGCTCGGTATTCGCGATGACCAGTTCAGCAGCGCGTTTTTCTTTCTCTCCGTTTTGATAGACAAGCTCGGTATTCGCGATAACCAGCTCAGCAGCGCGCTTTTCTTTCTCTTCATTTTGGAAAGCTAGTTCTTCGTTGGCCGTAACAAGCAGTTGTTTTGATGCCAATAAAGTTCTATAGGCATCGAGTTGAGCTTGCAGTTCTATATCGACTGGCATGATGACCCTTTGTGTTGAACTTATGTTCAAAATCTAGGGCTGTAGCCTTGACGGATGTTAAGACGGCTCGGAGAGTATTTGACTTGATGCTAGCATATAAATAAGACACTTTATGCTTTATTCCTTGACTGAAATCGTCGTTGATTCAGAAATATCTAATTTGCAGAATCTGTCATTTGGGCACATCACAAATAATTACAAACAAGCAATGCAAATATTCAACCATGGCCCTTATCATTGCAATGATCACGCTATTGTAAGTCCGGCTCAACAAGCAGCCACAAACACGAATGACTATCGCAATAGTCCGCTAGCCGATAATTTATTAACCTATTGATTTTTAATAAAAATGGTGCGCTCGGCGGGAGTCGAACCCACGACCCTTGGCTTCGGAAACCAATACTCTATCCATCTGAGCTACGAGCGCGTATGCTGAAACAACGGTGATATGCTGATTTTTGAAAGACACCCGACGCGACTCACGCATCCCTCTTCTTTCAAAAGGCCGTGCAGCATAGCGGTTTTTGCTCATTTCGTCCACGATGAGCTTGCGATCGCCACGCGAAGCCTGCAAAAAGTGCTATCTTTACAACCTCGACTAATTCGCCCTGCCGCCATGTTTGTTAATCCAGATACAGAGTCCATCCGCCAGATCCTCAAACAAATTCACACCGTGGCGGTCGTCGGCTTATCAGCCCATGAATCCCGCCCCAGCTTCCGGGTGGCACAAGGCTTGCAAAGCTTAGGCTATCGCATTTTTCCGGTGCGCCCCATGGTGACTGAAGTGCTGGGCGAACGTGCTTATGCGGATCTGGAGAGCCTGCCTGAAACCCCGGATATCGTGGATGTATTTCGCGCATCCGAGCATGTGCCCGAGATCGTAGAGAGCTGCATCCGCTTAGGGATTAAACGGATTTGGCTGCAAGAAGGCGTGGTGCATGAAGCGGCGGCAGAGCGTGCGCAACAAGCCGGTATCACGGTGGTCATGGATCGTTGCCTTTGGCGCGACTGCCTGCAACTGGGTGTGCATCCGGCATGAGCGAGCGTTGCGCCTGGGCGGGTGACGATGCGTTGTATCAGCGCTATCACGATACCGAATGGGGCGTTCCGCTGTTTGACGACCGACTGCTGTTTGAGTTTCTGATTATGGAAGGCGCGCAGGCTGGATTGAGCTGGATTACCGTGTTGCGTAAACGCGAAAATTATCGCGCCGCCTTCGATGATTTCGATGCAGAGCGCATTGCGGTTTATGACGCGAATAAAATAGAATCTCTGCTGCAAAATCCCGGTATTGTGAGGAATCGCCTCAAAGTGAAATCGGCGGTCATTAATGCACAGTATTTTCTGCAAATTCAGCGCGAATTCGGCAGTTTCGCCCGGTTTATCTGGCAGTTCGTCGATGGGCAGCCACGACAAAATTCGTGGCACAGCCTGGCCGATGTGCCGTCTAGTACGCCCGAGTCGGATGCAATGAGCAAAGAACTAAAACGACGCGGATTCAAGTTTGTCGGGACGACAATTTGCTATGCTTTTATGCAGGCAACCGGCATGATCAACGATCACACAGAAAAATGTTTCAGGCATAAAGAAATAATGGCGTTGAGCACCTCCGCCAGTATAAAATAAAATCCATAGGAATCAATATGTTGATAAAATTTACCAAGATGCACGGCGCAGGCAACGATTTTGTCGTTCTGGATGGTGTACGCCAACGCATCTCACTCACCACCCAACAATTGCGTCTCTTGGCAGACCGGCATTTCGGCGTAGGCTGCGACCAGATTTTACTGGTCGAAAAGGCGCATGACACCAGTGCAGATTTTCGCTACCGCATCTTCAATGCCGACGGTGGAGAAGTCGAGCAGTGCGGTAACGGCGCGCGCTGTTTCGTGCGTTTCGTGCATGAGCAAAAACTGACCAGCAAACCAGAGATCGTGGTCGAAACACACAACGGTCTGATCCGCCCGAGACTGGGAGAAGACGGACGCGTGATGGTCAACATGGGCGCGCCGGTTTTCAGCGCAGAACGCATTCCTTACACAGGCGGCGACATCGAAGTGATGCAAGCGCTCGATGTGGCGGGGGAATCGGTGATGATCAGCATCGTCTCGATGGGCAATCCCCATGCCGTACAAATCGTGGACGATGTAGAATCCGCTCCGGTGGAAAAAATCGGGCCACTGATTGAGAATCACCCCAGCTTTCCGAAACGCGTCAATGCAGGTTTTATGCAGATCATGGACAGACAGCATGTGCGTCTGCGCGTCTTTGAGCGCGGCTCAGGCGAAACCTTATCCTGCGGAACCGGCGCTTGTGCTGCCGTGGTATCCGGTATCCGGCGCGGCCTGCTCGATAGTCCGGTGAGCGTTGCGACACATGGTGGCACCCTGTCGATCGCCTGGGCAGGAATCGGTGAACCGGTATTGATGTCAGGACCTGCGATCAGCGTATTTTCAGGCGAAATAAATCTATAAGGTACTCAGTATGAATTCAGAAGACGTCGCACACTATTTAATCAATACGCCGGAATTCTTCGAGGAGCATGTCGAAACGCTGGCGCAAATCACGCTGGCTCATCCGCACGGCGGACGCACCATATCTCTGAGCGAACGCCAGCTGTTGGCGCTGCGTGAAAAGAATAAGGGGCTGGAGCGGCGGCTGCACGAACTGCTGGAATTCGCCAAGGCAAACGATGCTCTGCAACACAAGGTGCATGAATTCACCACCTCGCTGTTTGCCGCGCGCGAGCTGTCCACCTTGCAGGACATTATTCCCCATCTGCTGCGCGATATTTTCATCGTGCCGCATGCCACGCTGCGTCTGTGGCAGGTCAATCCGCCCAGCATGGAGGTCTTGGTGTTCACCGACGGACAGGCGACACCGGTCTGCGTGCAACAGGCCGCACACGACACAGCCGAATGGTTTGGTGAAAGCGCGGCACAACTGAACTCGTTTGCTTATCTGCCACTGCATGCCGGCAGCGTCTCCATCGGTCTATTGGTGCTCGCCTCCGAAGACAAGCAGCGCTTCTACCCTGAAATGGGTACGGTATTTTTGCAACGCATCGCCGAAGCGGCCGAGAGCGCACTGCACCCGTATCTCGAATTAAAGTGAGCAACACAGCCACCAACCAGAAGTATCTGCAAGGCTATTTGGCGTGGCTGCTGAATGAGAAGCGTTATTCGAAGCTGACCGCCGAGAGTTACGCGCACGACCTGAAAAATCTTTTTGAACTCAGTGCCGACACGCCACTGGGCGACTTGAAGGTTCACCATATCCGCCGCTATATCGGGCAATTGCACAGCAGCGGATTGGGCGGGCGCTCGCTGTCTCGTCTGCTCTCGGCCTGGCGCGGTTTCTACAACTATCTGCTGCGCGATCACGGTTTTGACAGCAATCCCTGTATCGGCTTACGCGCGCCCAAGTCGGCCAAGGCTTTGCCGCAAGTGTTGTCACCCGATCAGGCGATCCGCATGGTGGACTTGCCGGCGGACACCCCTGACGCGCTGCGCGATAAGGCGATGTTCGAATTATTTTATTCTTCCGGACTGCGACTAGCAGAACTGGTCGATCTGAACGCGGATGCGATGCGCGCCGATATTCCCGCAGGAGAAGTACGCGTGACCGGCAAGGGGCAAAAAACCCGCATCGTGCCGCTGGGTAGTTGCGCCATCAACGCATTGCAAGCCTGGCTGGCGGTGCGCCCGCAACTGGCCAATGCCGGTGAAATCGCGCTGTTCGTCGGCAGCCGTGGCGCACGCATTTCGCCACGCGTCGTGCAATTGCGTATGAAACAATGGGGCATCAAGCAGGGCGTCACCAGCAACGTCCACCCGCACGTGCTGCGCCATTCGTTTGCCACCCACGTGCTGCAATCATCCGGTGACTTGCGCGCCGTACAGGAGATGTTAGGCCACGCCAGCATCTCCACCACGCAGGTCTACACGCACCTCGATTATCAATATCTAAGTAAAATTTACGACGCCGCGCATCCGCGCGCTAAAAGAAAACCATGACTGACAAAAAACCAAATAAATCAAACAACAGACCTTCTACGCCACACCGCGCGTCCCAAGGCAACCGTGATTTCCGCAAACGCACCCAGCGCAACGAACGCCCTGAATCGGCTAGCCCGGCCCGCACCGTGCCGGTACACGCCAATACGGGCGGACAGGCTGGAATATTCCTCAAAGAGGGTCGCGAAAAATCGCTGCAACGACGTCATCCCTGGATTTTTTCCGGCGGCATTGAACGTATCGACGGCGCACCTGCCAGCGGCGACACCGTACCGGTGCGTGACGCTAACGGACAGTTTTTAGCCTGGGCCGCATACAATGCCAGTTCGCAAATCACCGCACGGCTCTGGTCATTGCGTGAAGATGAAATCATCGACGCGGATTTTTTCCGCCGCAAAATTTCACTCGCCATCGCTGCGCGTGCCGGACTCAACCTAGACCGCGACAGCACCGGCATGCGCCTGATTCATGCCGAATCCGACGGCCTGCCGGGTTTGATCGTCGATCAGTACGGCGATGTGATCGTGATGCAGATCGGCAGTGCCGGGCCTGAGCGCTGGCGCGAAACGATCGCGGATATCTTGCAGGAACTCCGCTCCCCAGTTTGTATTTACGAGCGTTCAGACTCCGACTCTCGGGCTTTGGAAGGGCTGGAATTGCGTAACGGCGTACTGCGCGGCGAGTTGCCCTCCGCCGTGGAAGTCATCGAAAACGGACTGCGTTTTGGCGTGGATGTGGCCGATGGTCAAAAAACCGGTTTTTATCTGGATCAACGCGATAACCGTGCATTGACCGAAACACTGGCCGAAGGCTGCGATGTGCTCAACTGTTTCTGCTATACGGGCGGCTTCTCGCTGTATGCCTTGCGCGGCGGTGCCAAGTCGGTGCTGTCGATCGACGCTTCCGGCGAGGCGCTTGAAATTGCGGCGCAAAACTTAAACCGCAACGGTCTGGATGCCGATCGCGCTGAATGGCAGGACGCGGATGTCTTTGCGGCACTGCGCAAACTTCGCGATCAGGGACGCACTTTTGATCTGATTATCCTGGATCCGCCCAAATTCGCGCCCACTGCCGCCTTCGCGGAAAAGGCCGCACGCGGTTACAAGGACATCAATCTGCTGGGATTCAAGCTGCTGCGTCCGGGCGGTTTGTTGTTCACCTATTCCTGTTCAGGTGGCATCAGTGAAGAACTGTTCCAGAAGATTATCGCCGGCGCCGCGCTCGATGCCGGTGTGGATGCGCAGATCATCCATCACCTGCACGCCAGTGCTGACCATCCGGTGCTGCTGAGCTTTCCGGAAGGCGCTTATCTGAAGGGACTGGTGCTGCGTGTCGCAGGATAGGATCGGTCAAAGCCCGGCCAGCCAAAGCCTCAATCTGAGTCCTATTCCGGTGGTGTAGCCGACTTCGACGAAACGGATATTGCCATCCGGCGAAATCACGAAACTGACCGGGACAGCGTGCACACCCCATGCCCGCGCGATGCTGCCATCGGGATCGTTCACCACAGAAAACGCAACCCCCTGCTCACGCATATGGTTCTCCACAGCATCTGATTTTCCGCTCTGCATCGCCACGGTCATCGTGTTCGGGTAGTCCTTCGCAATGTCGGCAATCGCGCTTTGTTCGGTGCGGCAGATCGGGCACCACGTCGCCCAGAAATGCACCAGCACCGGATGATCGGGGTGAACGGGCAAGGTATAGGGCTGACCTGCCAGTGTCATGCCTTGCAATACGGGTGCGGCACCGCTCACCATGTCGCGTTGCTGCCAGATCCGTATGCCGGCAATGAGCAAGACAAACAGCACAATTTGGGCTATCCGATTGCGCCAGCGCTTATTCGCCACGTCTGAATTTCTCAATCTCGCGCCGGTCGCGTTTGGTAGGTCGAAATCTGAAGGTCGCGACATCGGGCTGAAGTTTGCGCTGTTCGGCAACGACTGCGCGTCGGACTATGCTCTCGTCGGATTCCCGGTAGAGTGTTTGAGCAACAGATGCCGGACCACGCATACTCGACAGCGCGAGTACTATAATGTCGAAGCGTGCCTGTCCCAAATGCAGCACCAACTGATCGCCCACAGCGAGGGTCTTGGCGGGTTTTACACGCGCACCATCAACCAGCACGCGACCATTTTCTATCGCATCAACTGCCAGAGCACGCGTCTTGTAGAAACGCGCAGCCCACAGCCATTTGTCGATACGCATCTTGCTGTCAGGTTCACTCATGCCAGCCACTTACCACTCTCAACTTCCAACTCCCAGTTTAGTGCATACTCACCACAGGCATAAAACCCAGTTTCTCGCGAAAGCTCTCACGACTGTTACGTGCTTCCACCTGATTAGCATAAGGGCCAACGTGCACACGTATCTTGTCGTTTTGCGTGAACAAAACAAGCTGCTTACCTATATTGCCCAGTTTACTGCGCATTTCTGACTGAAATTTCTCGGCGGCCGCCAGCGTGCTAAAGGCACCCAGTTGTAAAAAAGCATTGCCAGACGAAGAAACGCGCGAGGGTGTTTGCCTTGTCGCAGTCATCTCATCCACCTTATTCAGCGGCGCGCTTTGCACGGATTCCGCTTTGGCAATCGCATAGGTATTGGGTAAGTAGTTATCGGCGACGATGCTTTCAATCTCTACCGTAGAACTGCCGTTATTGGACAGACCCAACTTGTGTGCGGCGGTGTAGGAAAGATCGATGGCGCGATTATGCATGAAAGGACCACGATCGTTGATGCGGACGATGACAGACTTATTCGTTGCAACATTGGTAACCCGCGCATAACTGGGAATCGGCAAGATAGGATGCGCCGCCGTCATGGCGTACATGTCGTATTTTTCGCCGCTAGAGGTGCGATGATCGTGAAATTTCTTGCCGTACCATGACGCGATGCCACGTTGTTTGAAATTGCCCGGCGCACTCAGCGGCGTATAATTCTTGGCCAAAGCAACGTAAGGGCGATTGGCATAGCGATGTAGCGGCTCATTCTTCGGCACCGCATCTGGAATTTCATCTATATTCGCCGGGGGATTCGCGCCTGGGCCATCTCCAGCGAGATAACCGCCACTGCCAGTGGCCGGTTTCGCAGCAGGCGCCAGCGTATGATCTTCAATCGGAGCTGGTGGCGTGGTGCGCGATTCAACCGGACGATGAGAACTCGTGCTACAAGCGCTCAGCACCAGTGCGGTAAAAGCCAATATACCAATTTTTACAATCATGTATTCCCCTGATTTAGCGGATTTAACTCTGAAGAATAACCATTGTATGCGAATTTTCTAAAAAACGCTGTAAACACAGAAAGTTGACTCATGAATCCGGCCGGATTTTCTCCGCCCTCATCAATCAGTCACAACGTGAAGCTAGCCTCTCGGGTGATGTTTGGCGTGCAATTGCTTTAAGCGTTCTCGGGCGACATGAGTGTAAATCTGCGTGGTGGAAATATCCGCGTGTCCGAGCAGCATCTGCACGACGCGCAAATCCGCGCCGTGATTGAGCAAATGGGTCGCGAAGGCGTGGCGCAAAGTGTGCGGCGAGAGTGGTTTGTCGATCCCGCCGTTACGCGCATGCTTTTTGATCAGATACCAGAACATCTGACGTGTCATCCCCTCGCCTCTCGCTGTAACGAACAAATCGTCGGTAATTTGTCCGCCTAGCAACACGCCCCGGCCATCCTGCATGTAGCGCGCGAGCCAATCCAAAGCCTCCTCACCTAAGGGCACCAGCCGTTCCTTGTTACCCTTGCCCGTCACCCGGACTATGCCCATATCCATGCTCACCTGGCCGATATGCAATTCCACCAATTCAGACACACGCAAACCGGTGGCATACAGCACCTCAAACATGGTCCGATCGCGCAGACCCAGCGGCGTCTGACAATCTGGGGCAGCGAGTAATTGTTCGACATCCTGCTCGGTGAGTGTCTTGGGCAAATTGCGCGGCAATTTGGGGGTGTCAATTTGTAAGGTCGGATCGACGGTGATCTTGTTTTGCCTCAGCAGATAACGAAACAATCGCTTGAGACTGGAGAGATTTCGCCCCGTGGAACTGGCTTTGGCCTTCTGCACCATGAATAAATCGGCAATATAACCTTGAATATGCGCGTGCGATGTTTGCAGGATACTCTCGACCTGATGTGCCTCCAGCCAGTCCGCGAATTTGTTCAGGTCGCGCCGGTAGCTGTCCAGCGTATTGCGCGACAGGCCGTCTTCCAGCCAGAGCATGTCGGAGAACTCATCGAGCAATTCAGCGTTGTTCATGGCTCAGCAACCAGCGCTTGATATTGAGCGGCGAACCATCTGCATGGTGCATGAAGCCGCCAAGGCTGGATTTTCCAACCACACGATGACAGGGAATTACAATCGGGATAGGGTTTGCACCGCAGGCTTGCCCGACGGCCTGTGCGCAGGAATTCAATTGAGTGGCCAACTCGCCATAGCTGCGCGTTTCACCTCGCGGTATGAACAACATGGCTTGCCAGACTTTTTCCCGGTGTGCGCTGGCTGTATAGCGAAGCGGAATAGTGAAGGGCGTATCCGGATAGGCAAAATAATGTTGCAATTGCAGGCAAACGGCTTCGGCCATCGCGCTAACCGGTTGTTGTAGCCCATCGCTCGCCGGCAGAAACTCGATACCGAGCAAAGCTGTGTCATCGCAACGGATGCCCAGCACACCGAAGGGAGCAGCCAGCTTTGCCTGATAGTTCATAATCCCAGCTTGCAACTATGGCGCTTATCCGCAAAATTGCTATGCAAATCAAACACTCCAGTTCTCGATTTGCAAACCGTCCACCCGGACAAAATCGCGCTCATTATTCGTCACCAGTATCCAGCCCTCTGCCCGTGCATGCGCGGCCAACCACAAATCGTTATTACCTATAATTTGTCCGCTGCGCTGTAATGCGGCTCGAATCTGACCATAATGCTCGCCGACCGATTCAGTCAGCGGGGCAATCAGCATCATCGTCTCGAGTTGATTGATGACGGCAATTGCTCGCTCACGAGACTGACTCTTTTCGGCACCGAAGCGCAGTTCGCCCAAAGTAATCACCGACATGGCAAGTTCTGAAGCTGCATGACGCGCGAACCGTTCCCGCACGATGGGCGGATTGTGCTTGGCGATATAGATGCAAATATTGGTGTCGAGCAAATAACGCACAGACATCAGAAAAATTCCCTGTCCTGTGCGGGCAAGTCTTCCCGTCCTGATGCCATAAAGTCTTCAGGCAAACTGCTCAATGTATCGAATAGTGCCAGAGCATTGCTGGCCCGCTCACGCAACACGATTTCATTGCCGCGCCGAAAAATTTCCACTTGTGCCACGTCAAAACGGAATTCTTTAGGCAGCCGCACGGCTTGGCTGTTGCCTGATCGAAAAACGCGCGCATAGTCCATATCAGCCCCCGAACACAAAAATATACGTTAAGTATATACATGGCTGCCGCATCGAACAAGACGACTAATTTTTAACTCAGTTGCTGTCCGTGTTCGCGGGTGGCAAAAAACTGCACCTTAGGCCAGCGTTCCTGAGCCAGACGCAGATTCACGCCGGAGTCAGCCAGATAGGCGTAATTGCCATCCACGTCTTTCGCCAGACGGTTCTGATTGGCTTTGACGAATTCGGCCAGATGCGCCGCATCCGGACAGGTGACCCAGCGAGCGGTCTGTATCCCGGCACGTTCGAACACCGCATCCACGCCGTATTCGGATTTCAAGCGATGTTCAACCACTTCAAACTGCAACTGACCCACCGCACCGATCAACGGATTGCTGGTATCGGTCAACGGTTCAAACACCTGAACCGCGCCTTCTTCACCCAATTGACGCAAGCCTTTTTGCAACTGCTTGGCCTTCATCGGATCGCGCAGACGCGCGCGGCTGAACAGTTCAGGAGCGAAATAAGGAATGCCCTTGAAGGTGAGCGCCTCGCCTTCGGTCAACACATCGCCGATTTGCAACTGGCCGTGATTGTGTACGCCGATGATGTCGCCCGCATAAGCTTCATCCATTCGCGTGCGCTCATTGGCCATAAAGGTGACCGCATTGGCCAGCTTCATGTCCTTGCCGGTGCGGCGGTGTTTGACCTTCATTCCGGAGCTGTAACGGCCGGAACACACGCGCATAAAGGCGATACGATCGCGGTGATTCGGGTCCATATTGGCCTGAATCTTGAACACAAAGCCGGTGAAGGCAGGTTCAGTCGGCTGCACCATACGCACATCGGTTGCACGCGGCAGAGGAGCCGGCGCCCAGTCAACCAGCGCACGCAAGATTTCACGCACACCGAAATTATTTACCCCGGAACCGAAAAATACCGGGGTTTGCTGAGCCTGAAGAAACTCATCAAGATCGAACGATGCGCCCGCCCCCAGCACCAGTTCGGTTTCATCGCGCATGGTCTGCATCTCGCTTGGGCACTGTTTAGCCAGCTGATCAATTTCGACGCCTTGCAACACTTCGACCTCTTGTCCGGCCTTGGCTTCGCCCGGCAGGAAACGCAGCACCTGATCGTTCAACAGGTGATACACACCCTGAAAGCGCTTACCCATACCGATCGGCCAGGTGACCGGCGCGCACTTTATTTTCAGTACCGATTCGATCTCATCGAGCACCTCCAGCGGTTCGCGCACTTCGCGGTCCATCTTGTTGATGAAGGTGATAATCGGCGTATTGCGCAAACGACACACTTCCAGCAGCTTGATGGTTTGCTCTTCCACGCCCTTGGCGGCATCCACCACCATCACGGCGGCATCCACGGCGGTCAGCACGCGATAGGTATCTTCCGAGAAATCCTGGTGACCCGGCGTATCGAGCAGATTGATCACACAATCATCGAAAGTAAACTGCATCACTGAACTTGCCACGGAGATGCCGCGCTGCTTTTCGATTTCCAGCCAGTCTGAAGTAGCGTGACGTCCGCTCTTACGCGCCTTGACGGTACCGGCCATCTGAATCGCACCGCCGAACAGCAGCAGTTTTTCCGTCAGCGTGGTCTTACCCGCATCCGGATGCGAGATGATCGCAAAGGTGCGGCGGCGTTTGACTTCGAGCACGATGCCCTCAGCACTCACAGGCGCGTCATTAGTCAGGATTTCTTCGGATGTTTGAATCATGTTTTTATACCAAAATGCAAAAGGCTCGCTAAGATTTAGCAAGCCTAAAATTCAATACTCTAAATCGGGCCGCAATACGGCCAAGTGGCAACATTATACAGCGCCTTAAACACCGGCGTAGCCCAAAGACGGGGAACAGTCGAAAAATAAACTCCATGCCCACGCAGGGATATCTCACCGCTGTTACAGTACGTTACGATTCAACGTGATTTACTCAACATTAGCCGAAGGCTGCCGATATCAAAGACAACTTTTGGATTATTATCGACCATCGCTATATCGCGCGACTGAACGAAAAAAGGTCAGCCGCCCCGCTTACCGGCTGCGCATCATGACTTCTTGAAAAATAGCCTTGAATAAATCATCCCTTATTCGGCCAAATCAGTTACATCATCGCTGCTTTCTGAAAGTCCAAAACGCCCCTTATTATCTCGAACAATGCGACCAAGAGCCGTTTTTGGATCGTGAGTAAAAACCAGCCGACCATTGCGCGCCAACAAATCCTCGAGAAGCAGTGTCTTTTCATCAATCAAAACTTCCGGAAAACGATCATAGCCCATGGTCATCGGGAGATGAACCCACGGGACTCCGGGTATCAAATCGCCGCCGAATACAACAGGCCCGCCAGGCATGACTACTTCAGGTATGAGTTGTCCGGGTGTATGGCCATCACTAAAGTGAAAACGCCAGTCCGGCCCGAGCGTCAAGGACGCAGCACCATCGTCGATTAGCTCTAACCGGCCACTTGCCTCAAGCAATTCGAGAAGCTTCGGGATATAGGAAGCCTTATCTCTGGTATGTGGATTATTGGCGCGCTGCCATTGACGACGTCCAGTGATAAACCGGGCACTGGGAAACAGTAAACGCGCGTCCTCGCCTTCTTTCCAAGCAGCCAGCAGTCCGCCGGCATGATCAAAATGCAGATGAGTCAGAATCACCACATCAATATCGCTATCAGACAGCCCCAACTCCCCCAACTTGTCCAGCAGGACGTGGCGCGCATCCTCAATGCCATATCGTTCTTTCATTTCCGGACTGAAGAAAGCTCCGACCCCCCCTTCCACAAGAATTGTTCGCCCTGCCTCACGCACCAGAAGAGCCCTGCACCCCAGTTCGATGCGATTTTGCTCATCCGGTGTAAACCAGCGCTGCCAAAGAGCACGCGGCGCGTTGCCAAACATGGCTCCCCCATCCAGCTTCTGAGAATTTCCCGAAATCGTAGTCAGCGTTCGCTGCTTAAAAGCCATATCCGTATTCTCCGTAGCGCTTTGATAAAATTTTGTCACGATGTGCCCTGTCGTCATTCGTCAAGGCAAGGCTGGAGAATAGCAAAAATTTTGCGGGAACGTGAGGCTCAGGATAATTTTCTGATATCGACCATCCGAAATTTTTCACTCTGTGACCGTCACACAAACGCTGCGTTACTTCAGGCTATTGAAAGCGCCTACGTGCTACTTCCATGCCTGTGTCAGCAATTCATCCAGCGCATCGGCAATCCGTTTGCCTGCTCTGGCAAGTGAGCCAACCTTGTCACCCAACTGTTCCAGTCCGACAGAGACAATTTCCAGAGGATACAGAACGACTTCAATTCCATTCACTGTAAATATCGGATTGATCCGGCTGCTCTTCAATACGTCTGAACCAGTTAATGTGCTGCGCCGCACCAATGGTACAACCACTCTGCGCCGGTAACGAGCGTTAGCATCTGCAGGATTATTCAGCTCCAACAGCACCATGGGCAGTCCGTTAACGAACAGGATGATGTCCGGGCGGCGGGTATGGTGCGCACCCTTTGATAGAGAACTGGTTAATCGCCAGCTACTCATTCTGAGTTGAGTCTGTCCAATCAATCAGACGCACGAAGTCGCCGCGAGTCTCGCCGCCCAATTGATACTGCACTGGCACACCCGTCACCAGCAGCTTATGAAAATGGCGGTTAGCAGAGAGCAGCACCGGAATACCCAGATCAGCTACCTGCTTAATCGCGTCATCTCGTGCCGCAGCAGGTATGGCGGGATTGAGTGTATTGACCGCCTTACGCAGCCGCTCCAGCAGCACTACCTGACGATAGTCGGTGCGTTCAGGATCGTCGCCACACCCCAGTGTGCCTTCTCTGGCTTCGCCATTCACCTTGTCAGGGGCAATATCCACGCCGTACAGCACCGTGTAGCCCACATCAGCCAGCTTAGTGCTTCCCGTTCAAGTTGGTCTTCGGTCATTTCTCACTCACAAAGTTTTCCTACTCCTGTAGGTCCAGCATAACCCGACCTATGCCAATCCATTAGCGCGTCAGCAATTCGATATACGGCTGATAACTAAAACTGCGATTTTTCTTCTGTCCGGTAAATTCCACCACGATGCCCAAATTTTCCAACACCTTAACAGCCGCATTCGCCGTCGGGAAAGTCGTGTTCAATTTTTGGCGCACCTGCTCAATGCTAAAGCGCGGCATCATCGGCAACAGCTCAAACAAGCGATAACTGGCCAGCCCGCCTTTTTCCGCCGCCAGCAAACGTCGCCTATCCGCCGCAATCAAACTTGCCACCGCCACAATATTACGCTCCGCCTCCAAAGCCGCCACCGCCACGCCTTCCAAAAAGAACGCCAGCCAGCCCTCCCAATCGCCATCCGTGCGAATCGCAGACAAACGACGGTAATACTCCGACTGGTGCTGCTTCAAATAACCGCTCAAATACATCAACGGCTCAGGCAACAACACCCAATGCTCCATCAACGCCGCAATCAGCAAACGACCAATACGACCATTGCCATCCAGAAACGGGTGAATAGTTTCAAACTGCGCGTGTACCAACGCAATCTTCACCAAAGGCGGCAAATCCTCTGCCGCCGTCGCGTGAATAAACCGTTCCATATCTGCCAGCAACGCCGAGTTTTTTTCTGCCGGTGGTGGCACAAATGCCGCATTACCCGGCCGTGTGCCGCCTATCCAGTTTTGCGAACGGCGCAACTCCCCCGGCTGCTTGCCACTGCCTCTCACACCATTCAATAGCAGACGATGCGCCTCACACAACAAACGCACACTGATAGGCAAGCCATCGGCAGCGCGCAAATTGTCCTGCACCAAACGGAAAGCACGCAGATAGTTCGTCACCTCTTCTACATCGTCGATGTTGGCAATAACAAAGCCCGCCTCCTCGTCGAACAAATCGGTTAGCGTCGCCTGCGTTCCCTCAATCTGCGAAGTCAGCAGCGCCTCTTTACGCACCGCGCTATACAGCAACCAATCCACCGACGGCACCAACCCGGACACCCCAGCCAAGCGCGCCAACGCCAACTCCGCCGCATGGTTGAGTGCCGCATAACTCGTGGCGGCCAACACGGGCGCGCGCGGAGGTAAGGCATGCGGCACAAACGCCTGCACCGCCTCGCCCAAGGTTGTAGAAGTTACATAACTGCCCGTAATCCGCATGGTATGAAAATTTTCTTTAATGGAATGATTGTATATTAAAGCAATCTTTAATACGGTGTCCAGTTAAGAAAGAAAACTTGCCCAGCTCGCAGATTGATTTAGATGCAGCCGTTCCAGCACTTGAAGGTAGTCGGTGCGTTCTGGGCTATCACCATCGGGGGTCTTCGGCCATGTCAAAATTCCTCTATGGGGCATCATCTCGACAGGTTTGCGACGCTTAATTTTCCACTTGTGTCCACACCCGATGCACTGGCGCTCCGGTGAATCGTCATCAATACAGCAACCTCCCAATACGACTTCGCCCCTTTCGGCAGCTTCCGCCATGTCGATACCGGGCATCCCATATTGAATATTTACCCCCAATTTTTCGCCACAAGCAGGACAGCGATATTTGCGTGTTTCTTTAAATAAATTCATGTCACATCCTCAAGTAGAAGTTCCGCTTCGGGCAGTCGCAGTTGACCTGATATTAGACGGGCGAGCAAGGTGTCACGGAGGGTGGTGAGGGTTTGGGCTTGATGTTGAATCAGCTTAATTCTTTCAAAGATGAAGCCAACTGCGTTTTGAAAAGCCATTGCCAGATCAACATCGGGCACCTGGATAGGAATAGACTTAACCGTTTTAGAGTTCACAGCGTCCGCAATTGATGAGGTACTGCTCAACTGTGAGTAGTCAAATTGCTTCAAGTGCAAATAGATAAACTCGCTAGTCAACGGCGAATGTACGGGGTCGAAGTCAACAAACCATGACTTGAACAGTGCCTGAGGCTGTCGTAGGTTCTGGCAATACTACGCACATCAAAATGGCACTGGAGGCAATAAAGACCATAAATACACCGATGAAAGAGCTTGGCAAGCGCTACTCTGCCTATATGGTGGATAAACCCAATATCGGCATTCTGGACGATGCCTTTCTTGCAGATGTGCGTAACCTGCCGGAGCGTAACCTTGCGGTAGAGCTGCTGGAGCGACTACTGGAGGGCGAAATCAAGAGCCGCTTCATGAGCAACGTGGTGCAGGAAAAGAAGTTCTCCGAACTGCTGACCAATGTTATCAAGCGTTACCAGAACCGCGCTATCGAGACCGCACAGGTCATCGAGGAGCTTATCGAGATGGCGAAGAAGTTCCGTGCGGTTGCAAGTCGCGGTGAGGAGCTGGGGCTGACGGAGGATGAAATCCGCTTCTATGATGCCTTAGCTGATAACGAGTCTGCGGTGAGGGAGCTCGGAGATGAGACTATGAAGAAGATTGCCCACGAACTAACAGAAAGCTTGAGGCAGAACCTCAGTGTAGACTGGTCAGAGCGAGCGAGTGTGCAGGCTAAGCTGCGGTTGATGGTCAAGCGTATCCTGCGCAAGTACAAATAGCCGCCGGATCAGCAGGACGCAGCGGTGCAGTTGATACTGCAACAGGCTCAGGCGTTGGGCGAGGCATGGGCTTAGGTGTGAAGGTTTGAAAAGGGAACACAAAGCCCAAAAGGGACGGGGTGAGCTGCATTCATCGGTCCGACTCGGCAAAACGCTACCGAACGCATCTGTAACGGTGATGTACCGGACGTTGAACGGTTGCTGACATTGAAACCCGTCTGGGTTATGGATGGAATATTGAGTTTCTGTACGAACAGCAAGACGCGTGTTCTTTTGCGTATGTCGTGGGGGTATGCCGAGCTACGGGGTACAGGCGGGGTACACGGATTTTTAAAGTGTCCCGCAAAAGACAAAGCACCTAGAGTAATTAACTCTAAGTGCTTGTTTAAATTGGTGGCCCGAGGCGGAATCGAACCACCGACACAAGGATTTTCAATCTTAAGTGCGAATGATAGATCAAGATTGATATACATACATGAGCCTCTATTTATCAACAAGTTACAAAACAAAGCAATAAACCAAGATTGATTAAAATGCACCAAAATATCCCCATTACGTAACCCCAGCGTAACCCCAGAATATGTATAATCCCTCAGACCATATTCTGGAGAATACAAAATGGCCGCCACGATTAATTTTACCAAGGCAACTCTGGAAGCCCTACCCTCCCCCGGCACTGGCAGATCTGAATATCAAGACACCAAAATTCCAGGACTAAAAATCCGAGTAACATCCAAAGGCGTTAAGACATTTTGTGTACTCAAACGTGTGAAAGGTGGCGCTCCTCTTCGCTCAACGCTTGGCCGTTTTCCGGAAATGTCCATCGAACAAGCCAGACGACAAGCAATGTTCGTACTATCCGAGATTGCCGAGGGCGGCAATCCAGCAGAAGTTAAACGTGCACTTAAAGGCGAACTCGCTTTCAGCGACCTCTTCGAACTCTATATCACACGCCACGCTAGTGTCCACAAAAAATCATCGAAGAATGATGAGCAACGTTACAAGCAATACCTTGAAGCACCACTAGGCAAGAAAAAGCTTACATGGACGCCCACATTTGCCAAGCTTTCAATTCATGATTTTGATTAGGTAAAGATTGCAGCCATACATCCGGATTTTGTATGAGACTTATCGCCTCTATCCCTGATGGAATTCGCTGATTGGGGC
>Ga0208613_1000036_pt1 | contig 67818 bp, 48 predicted proteins | sample CryBogmetaGMA6M_FD_184543 | JGI IMG/M metagenome (GOLD analysis project Ga0208613, IMG submission 184543) | Freshwater microbial communities from Crystal Bog, Wisconsin, USA - MA6M (SPAdes) | ecosystem: Environmental > Aquatic > Freshwater > Lake | place: Crystal Bog, Wisconsin, USA | collected... | reverse complement strand
CTATTGTATGCCATCAGCTCATCCCACTGATACAATCCTCCGTAAAGAGTACAATTTGAAGCATTGTCGTTGTAACAGTATTTTTCATTAATACAATTATCGGTTTGTTCTGTGGTACCTTGCAGAGAAGTTCCGTAATTGAGGTTTTTCTGCATCCAGCATTGAGTCCCAAGCTGTACAGTTGAATAGACCTTGTTATCCCGGATATCGGTCATGTTCTGTCCGCAGTTGAACGAAGGAGCTGCCTGCACGATAATAGTCTTTGATTTGGAATTTGCACAGGAGAATGAGTTCTGATAGAAATACGTTATAGTTTTTGTCCCAATCCCGGCTGATGAAGGTGTAAATACCCCGGTTACTGAATTAACGCCCGGACCTGAATAAACACCACCTATCGGCACCCCACCTTTAAGTTTGAAGTCTGCAGCATTAAGAGTGGTGATGCTGTCGAAACACAAGGTAAACGAAACCGAAGGAGCAGCCAGGGCATTCATCAGGATCGTGTTCGATGTTACCGGGTTATTGGTGATGCAAGACAGGCTTGAAGTCATCACGCACTGAACGATATCCCCTTGCATCGGAACGAAAGAATAAGTGGATGCATTTATCCCGGCATTGACCCCGTTCACTTTCCACTGGTATGAAGGTGTAAATCCACCATTGGTGGGGGTGGCTGAGCAGTTCACAGTATTTCCTGAACAGAACGGATTGGGAACGGCTATAATGGATATCCCTGCCGTAAGATTATTGAACACGGTCATAGTCACGGCATTGCTTGCTGCCGGGTTGTTCGTTGTGCATGAAGTATAGGAAGAAGTAAGTACACAGCTTACCACATCATTGTTCACCGGCGTGTATGAAAAGGTTGATGAGTTTGCCCCGGTGTTCGCTCCGTTCACTTTCCACTGGTATATGGGAGTTAATCCTTCATTGACCGGGTGTGCTGTGAATTGAACCGAGGTCCCCTGGCAAACCGTATCGGAGGGTGCGGATATGGTCACTGATACCGAATAATTCGGGTTAACCGTCATAGTCACCATATTGCTGGTGGCAGGGTTATTCGTGACACAGGTTGTAAGCGATGAGGTCAATACACAACTGACCTGGTCATTGTTTACAGGAATGTAGGTGAAGGTGGATGAGTTGGTCCCTGCATTGACGCCATTCACCTTCCATTGGTAAACCGGTGTTAAACCAGGGTTAACCGGTAAGGCGGTAAACAGGACTGTATTCCCGGCACAGACTGGGTTTAATGAAGCGGATATCGTCAGGCTCACCGGGTGGTTCTGATCCACCTGCATGACTATCGTATTGCTGGTGGCGGGATTATTCGTGACACAAACAGTAAGCGAAGAAGTCAATACGCAGCTGACCTGGTCATTATTCACAGGAATGTAGGTGAAGGTGGATGAGTTGGTCCCGGCGTTGACACCGTTCACTTTCCACTGGTAAACCGGGGATGATCCTTCATTGATGGGATTTGCAGTAAACAGGACCGTATTTCCTGCACAGACCGGGTTTAAGGAAGAGGTAACGCTGACCGAAACCGGCATCTGGGGGTTTACAATCATCGTGATGGCATTCGAGGTGGCCGGGTTATTGAAAACGCAGATCGTGTTTGATGAGGTAAGAATACAGCTTACCACATCATTGTTGAGCGGGATATAGTTGAAAACAGAAGAATTTGTCCCGGCATTGACGCCGTTCACTTTCCATTGGTAGGAAGGAGAAGATCCTCCGTAAGTAGGTATTGCAGTAAACGTGACCGAAGTTCCTGAGCAAATATTATTCCCGGAGGCTGAAATGCTCACTTTAACCGAATCCCCCGGATTTACTATAACCTGATAATCCACCTTGGATCCGCTGCAGCTTCCTATTTTCGGAATAATATGATAGAAAACTATTCCCGGAGTTGTAAGGGGATTGGTAAGGACCTGGTTGATGACCAGTCCAGAATCAGCGCTGAACCCTGTGACATTGCCCGATGACAAGGAAGCAGTCCAGTGAAACATTGCGCCGGGCGGAGCGGACGAAAGCGGGATGTTGGTTGATTCTCCAGTACAGATTGTTTTTACAAGCGGCGGGGAATTGGATACCGCCGGTATCGGGGTTGTTGAGAGTTGTACTGTATCTCTTCCGATACAACCATTGGAACCGGTTACAATAGCGGCATACGTTCCAGCCTGGCCGGTTCTGAAGGTTTGGGATGTCCCCACCGTAGCTCCCGTACCAAGATTTTTCCATAAATAGGAGCAACCGGAACAGACACCTGCATCAAAGGTTACCGAATCACCGATACAAATGGTCAGATCTGGACCCAGATTGGGTTGTGGACCGGGTAGAATAGTGACCACCTGCCAAGCTGTATCCATTCGTTTATCGTTATGACGAACAATCAATTCAACATTATATGCTCCTGCAGAAGAAAAGATATGGGATGGGGTTGGAAGGTTAGAATAGTTCAGAGATCCTGAAACAGGATCTCCGAAACTCCAGCTTAAACTATCCACCGGTGGAAACAAAGTGGTTGAAAACCTAACTGTATCACCCGGGCATTGGCCGATATGACTTATATAAACATAATAACGTTGTAATAATTGCGGGAATCCCCAAACTGCCTCCCTTCCAAGCAGATTAACGGCATTATGTTGATAATTACACCCTAACCCTTGAATTGAAGGGTTATTAATTACATCAAGAAATGTTCCCCATTCCGTACAATAAATCTTACCATCAGGTCCTAACTGGTACCCTATACTCATTGAAGCTGAATCAATGATAACTTTAGATTGTATAAAAGATAAGGAGTCTGTTTTTGAAGCATCGAATTGGACACAGTGAGCCATGCTTGAGGAAGGTTGTTCCGTTACGTATACATATTTTGAATCGCGGGAAAATTCCAACATACCACGCATAGATGACATTAAATTAGGGATAAGAAATAAAGGGGTTATTTGTCCTGTCTGTGAATTAAAATTGCAAACTTCCAGCAGGCTTGTACCAACATACGTAGAAATTAATTTGTTCCCATCCGGTGAAATTTTAATTGTCTCGATAATCTGTGAGGGCCCTCCATTGATGTTAATTGGAATTAAGCTATTGCTTAACACAGCAATGGTATCTAACCCAGTATTACTGACTGAATAGGAAGCGTAATAGGAAGAGTTATAATATTTTCTGGTTACAACCCAAGCAAATTTATTGTTTCGATGCCGGGTTCCGGTTACAGTTTGGCAAGCATCCCAAGCGCTCGGTATTGGAATATTCTTTTGACCGGATTGGATATCTCCAAGCCCCCCATCTAATTGCATATCAATTACGGAATACCGTAATCCATTCGGAGTAGGATAACTACTGGTAGGATAAATGTCGATAGTAAAGAGAAAAAATAAATTGGTATCCTGTAAGAATGGGACATAAAAAACGATTTGTGTTTGAAATCCACCAGTCAAATTCAGTCCATGTCCATTTGGCATGATATTATGATTTCGATTAAATACATTGAAACCATCAGAATAAAATAAAAGATTGCCAAGAGAATCGGAAACTGAACAAGTTGCAAAGTTATTATGGAAAGCATTTGCACAATTTGTCAACGCTACTGGCGCCCCATTATTAAATGTGATGCCAGCATGATATCCAAAGTACCAGTTGTTGAATTCGCCTTGGGAGAAAAGAAATAAAGGGAATAATATGCAGATTTTACAAAGAAAAATTTTGATTGTAAATGATGTTTTCATTGCTATATTATTCCCTTGCGCAATTATAACGCTTACCGGACAAACACAGTTATTAATTTAAGTTAATCAATTTGTAGATATAGAAACATCACCTCCTTGAGTTAATGTATTCATATCATAGGGTCCCCAATTATTACCATCACAGCAAGTGTTAGTGTTCGGCGGACTAAATCGACAAATGCTAATTCGGACCGTATAATGATCGAATGCAGTCAAAGTTTGACTGCACACCCAGGTAACTTGCACTCCATTAGGTGCTTGAGAAGTATTCTGTATATCATACTGATCGTGCTGACAAAGTGTAACACCATTTAGTATAATGGCTATACTGACATGATAGTATCCAGTATATGGATTTGGTGTCTGACAATTGTTATAATTGTCAGTAACTTTCAGCATAAAGTTGATAGTAGTTGATGCCGTTGCAATATTATTAAATGCAAATATTGCTATTAAAATGAATGCCAATGTTATAAATATCTTTTTCATCTTGTGTTGATTTTCACTTGTAATTAATGTAAAATTACTGAAATCTGAAACCATTACATATCTCCTACTTAGTTGTTGTGCCCAAAGTGCGGAGAAGTATACATTCACAATTGTTTTTAATATTTCACCTTCTGATCAGATTCAACTCAGAGGAACCTTGTGGACCAATGGATGAAAGACGTAGGAATCCATTGGCCCTGATAGCTCCTTATTATTCTTACCTAATAATTGGAGTGTTATTTCAATAAAAGGGTTGCCTGGAGGGGTTAGAGAAATACCAGGATTAATATGCCTTCTGTGGGAATCAAAAATGATGATTAAACCCAGCAAAAATTCTTTGTTGAGGAAAAATATAATTAATTGTCGAAGGAGAAAGAGATATTGCAATATCACCATCTTTGAATTGATTTGAAAATTCAGGGAATTTTAGTACTCAAGACATTTTTGTTGATGATCTCCAAACTCCTCTATCCAAACATCAACACAAAGCTGGGAACCGGAAAAGATGATACCTCCCCATGCACGATCATCGATTTCAACACTTAAGGAATCGGATAAATCAAGTTCTGAGCATTTAGGTCACAATTATAGGTGACCATAAAGACAAGAAGAAATACTGGTAAAACTGTTTTCATAGAATAAAGAATTATAGGGTGAATAATAAATAAAAATAGATATGCAAGAACGTACTGTAAAGATATATAATCTCAAAGCCCTTGTCAATTGCGGTTTTCCACAAAAATTTATTGCGGTTTTCCGCAAAGTTGAAAAAATACAGATTGATTATCAGAATGATAGTCCAAGGCGACTAAACATACAGAAAACTACATGTTTGTCGGGGATTCGACCTCCAGAGCCTTCAGCTGATAAGAAAAAAGGAAATTGTAAAGTGGGAAAATGCTAGTGTAAATCGGGTATTATTCTATTGAATTTATTTGGCAGATGTATGTAAAATACCTTGCTCATAGCAATATTTAATAAGACCGGTATTGGTTTTTGTCTTTGCAATCTGTCTTATTTGTTTTAAAAGTTTCTCCACATTCGATTTGGTGATTCCCAGGATTTTCCCAATGGTCTCCTGGTTGTTATCCTCACATAAAAGTTTTATAATATCAAGCTGGTGTTGGTTGAATTGATTATCTGAATTAACGGTGGGGATTGGGCTGTAAAGGTCTGTCTTTAGTTTGATGAATAAATCACCCTGACTGACTTTCAACAAAGTGAATTTAATTTCCTCTTTTAAGGCATTCTTGGTGATATAAGCCCTGACTCCGGCTGCAAACATCCTCTTCCTCCAGTGTTCACTGTCCTCTCCGGTATAAATGACAATGGGTTTATCGGGCATGGCCGTTTTGATTTTTTGAACATTTTCAACAGTATCAGTGCCGGGCAGGTATAAATCCAGCAATATCAGGTCGAACTTATAACGGCCTTTCCTTTCAATCAGTTCATCAACGCTCTTCATATCACCTACAATTTTAATCCCGTCATTTGACAGATGGAACATCTGTTTCAAGCCGTCAATGATCACCGGATGATCCTCAATGATTACTATGTTAATCATAGTTTGTGTTTTTATATTTCATATCTGAAATCTGTATATCCCAACTGGTCTTGCTTCCGGGTATTGTCTTCAGTTTTGCAGTACCATTAAGCAGGAGAACTCTTTCAAAGATATTGGAAATTCCCATACCCTTGATCTGATCTGCATCGAAACCGGGACCCTGGTCAAGATAGAAAATGCTTAATCCACCCTCGTTTTGAGAAATCGTCAGGTAAACCTGTCCTTTATCTGCATATTTCTGAGCGTTTGTAAAAAGTTCCTGTATAATGCGATAGATGTGAAGCTTTGTTTCATCGGGTAACCTGACCTGATCTCCGGTAAACCGGGTAATAATCTCAATTTTCCCTTTTTCAGTATAACTGCCTGATAATTCGGTGACCAATTGCTGTAAGGTCTTTTGACCGAGGATGGTATTACTCATTCTATGGGATATTTCACGGGTTCTCATCCAGAATTCGTTAAGCTGGTTTTTTAAACCATTGCGCACCTCAAAGGAATTCTCTGTAATATTATCGATGGACTGGGAAATACCCTGAAAGAAGGTGCCGAGGCTGTCATGTAATTCCATACCAATACGGTTCTTTTCAGTTTCTTCCATGCCGATCAGCTTTCTTGCCGATTCAATTGTTTTCCGTTGTAACTTCAATCTCGATCGTTGAATGATCAGAATTATTGAGGCAATAGAAAATAGTAATAGCAGCGAAATTGCAGCCAGAACCAGTTTTAAGTGTGACAGCTTAGCGTGTTGTATGATCACTGTTTTCCTGGTATTAGTGATCTCGAGGTCTTTTTGTTTAAGTTCTAGGATACTGGCCAATAACCTTATTTGTTTGGTCGAATACTGAAAATCGGCAGCATTTTTTTCCCGGTAGGCTTTCTTTTGCAGTTCCGCAGCCTTTTTGAAATCCCCCGACTGAAACAGGATATCCGAGTAACTGTCATAAAGTGTCGAAAGCCAGTCATGGTCCTTTTCCTGGATAGCCAGTGGTATAGCCTTATCGGCAAGGCAACTGACAGCAAGGGGTAATTGCTTTTTATCCAGGTAAATATATGCCAGGTTGTTGTATGCCGAAATCTGTATCCGGGTAAATGAATATTTTTCTGCATAACCTATCGCTGCCTCAAGATATTTAAACGAAGAGTCCGGATTACTAAAGGAGAACCCGAGATTTGCCAGGATGCTGGCATATTCTTCCTCAGAACCCGGAATATTGGCTATCAGTCCCAATGCCCTTCTGTTAAATTCAATAATTTCATCAGGATTTTTCGCCATCAACGCTTTATTTGCAAGAGCCAGGCCTTTTTGAAAATTCATATGATGTTTATCGGCCAGGTTAAAAGCTGAATCAAACAAATTTCCTGCTCTTGATGAGTCTTTTGATTCGAGGGAGATTGTTCCTTTCAGACATAACCCAAGAGGTAAGATTGACCAGTCGCCCATCCTTAAAGCAATCTGAATGCATGTGTCAAGTAACATCAGTGCATCTTTACTGTTAAACGCATTGTCGTTAATCAATGCCAGGTAATACAAGCTCTTAGGATATAGTGTATTATTGGTCTGAGTTTTAGCCAGTTTTGAGGTAGTAAGGAAAAACCCGTAAGCCTTTTCTGGATCATTTTTCTGAAACACACGGCCAAGGTTATAGTAAGCCCTGGTTAAGGCTTCCTTATCTGAAAACGTAACAGCCTTTTCCAGAGTCATAAAGGCTATGCTCTTCGCCAGTTTATTATTGATTACCAGGTTCCGGCTGATCAGGCTGTCCCAGGACTTTAGCGAATCTGCCGGTAATCTGTTTTGAGGAGTGTCGGCATTGCATCTGCCGGCAAGGGCTAACGTGAAAACAGTAAAAACGAAAAAGCCGGCCGTGCGAATTAATATTTGTTGGTTCATACTATCAGAGAATTATTTACCTGCTTCAAAACCCTGAAAAAGGAAAGCTATCTGATACAAATATAGTAAAATGCTATTTAAACTGGAGGAGGAAAAAACACCGCAACCTTTGCATTGGATTTTCCATATAAATATGGGAATACAGATGTTTTAACGAAAGAAGGGGTGATCCTTTAGTTTCTCTGCAGTCTCCAGCTTAGTGACCCTGATATATTTTAAAAATGATTCAGTTTTCCTGTGTCCTGTGATCTGCATGATGTCCCGGATAGGGATTCCTGCTAAATAGGCATTCGTTGCAAAGGACCTCCTGGCGGTATGTGTCCTGATCTCAAGCCATTTATTAATGTTAATACTCTTGATTTGTTTACTAAAAGCTAATTGACCAATGAACCGGATTGCTTCATTTGTTTTCTGCAAGGAAATGACACCCAGTTTGTTATTGTATTTATTCAAAATTTCAAGAACCAGCGGTTTTACTGGTAATATAACCGGCTCATCTGTTTTTTGAGTCCGAACATAAAGGTTGCCATTATGTATATTTTCAAAAGACACCTTTGACCAGTCTGAATGCCGTAACCCTGTAAAACAGTTTAAAACGAAAATATCACGGACCCTTCTCTTTTCCGGGATATCTATTTCAAGCTCATACAATGCCTGAATTTCAGCCTCAGTCAGATAAACTGTGTCAACATCAACTTTGATTACTTTAAAATCTCTTTTATGATGCTCCAGGTTGGTTGTAAGTTTATCTTCAACAGCTTCATTCATTAATCGCTTTACACGTTTAATATGAGACCCGATTGTATTAGGTTTGAGACCGATTTCTTTTAGGTAGTACGTGAACTGTAAATAAAAATCTTTACCGATCGTATCAAAGTCAACTCTGAATCCCTTCTTTTGCTGAAATGATTCAAGGTGGGTTTTTAGGGCATTGTAATGTAGAATATGGGTAGGGTTGAATCTGTTTTTGTATCTCTCCTGGAATACTCCGATGAAAGACAATAAGGTGGTTTGAACGATAATTTTTTCCTCTTTTCTGCCGGCAAATACCTGGTAAGAATCTTTCAATTCTTGTGATTTTCTTTTAATTTCATCCTTTGAAAATATTGATTCAGAGGGGAATAGCTCGTCATACTTGTCAAGCAGGAAATTTGTGATTTCTCGCAAACGTTTGTTAGTTTCGGCAAATTCCTTCATTGGTTTCGCTTTCTGATCATCTTTATCCCAGGCTTTAGCAGGAACCGTTAAGCCCGTAGAAAGTCTCAACCTTTGGTGATTAAATGTAAACGTTATGAGAATCAATGTTTTACTATTAGATTCCTTGTGCTGATAGTATTTTACTGATGCCATATGGAGTCATTTAAAAAGTTGCCTAACAAAGATAGCGTTAGGCAGGTTATTAGGCAAATTGTGCTGAAAAAGTTATTAACAGCATGTAAATTGGTGTAAACGGGTGTAAATAAAAAACCAGCAATGACGCTGGTTTCCGTGTTTTTGGCCTGATTTTCAAGGGGTACTTTGTGATCCCGGCGCGATTCGAACGCGCGACCCACAGCTTAGAAGGCTGTTGCTCTATCCAACTGAGCTACGGGACCCCGATAAGGTTGCAAAGTTAAGGATTTTGCTAACAATTGCTTCAGGGTTTGCTCCGAAATTCTATATTTGCTAATCAAAAACTCAGTCGCGGGTGCAATATTCGATTGAATTATTCGTCGGCAGTAGGCAGTCGGCAGTCAGCAGTCAAAAGAAAAAATAAAATAATGAATTCTGATCAGGAAGGTAACGGCGTAACACCCAATGGTGAATTACCGGAACTGGAATCGGGCTCTCTTTCCCAGACGATCCATCTGAATGATATGTACCAGGGCTGGTTCCTGGATTATGCTTCATATGTAATCCTTGAGCGGGCTGTGCCTGAGATAGACGACGGGCTGAAACCCGTTCAGAGGCGCATACTGCATGCGATGAAAGAACTTGACGACGGGAGGTACAACAAGGTTGCCAACATCATCGGCCATACCATGAAGTACCATCCTCACGGAGATGCTTCCATTGGGGATGCACTGGTGCAGCTTGGGCAGAAAGACCTGCTGGTCGATTGCCAGGGTAACTGGGGAAATATTCTTACCGGCGACAGCGCCGCAGCTGCTAGATATATAGAGGCCAGGCTCACGAAATTTGCACTTGAGGTGCTGTTCAATCCGAAGACAACAAAATGGAAATCCTCATACGACGGAAGGAACAAGGAGCCTATGGCGCTGCCTTCCAAATTCCCCTTGCTTCTTGCACAGGGAGTTGAGGGCATTGCAGTAGGCCTCGCATCAAAGATACTTTCACATAATTTCAACGAACTGATCGATGCATCCATAAAAATCCTTCAGAATAAGGAATTTGACTTATTTCCTGATTTCCCCACCGGTGGCATGATAGACGTCTCAAAATATAACGACGGGATACGAGGAGGGAAAGTAAGGCTGAGGGCCAGGATAGTACAGGAAGACAAAAAGACCCTGAAGATCACTGAGATCCCTTACGGAACAACAACAGGGTCCATCATTGATTCCATTCTCACCGCTAACGATAAAGGCAAGATCAAGATTCGCAAGATCGACGACAATACTGCCGAAAACGTGGAAGTGATGATTTACCTGGCGCCGGGTGTTTCGCCTGATACCACGATGGATGCGCTTTATGCCTTCACTGAATGTGAAGTATCAATTTCACCGAACTCCTGTATTATTCAAAACGGTAAACCGGGATTCCCGGGAGTGTCGGAGATCCTGAGGAATAACACAAAGCAAACGGTTATACTCCTGAAAATGGAGTTGCAGATCCAGCTTGAAGAATTGAAAGAACATCTTCATTTTTCATCCCTTGAAAAGATATTTATTGAAAATGAGGTTTATGAAGGGATAAAGAAATGCAAAACCGATGAGGACATAGACACTGCTATACTTAAAGGACTGAAGCCATTTGCGAAACAGATCATCAGGGCAGTAAGCGAGGATGATATCAGGAGACTGAGAAAGATCCCGATTGAACGTATATCAAAGTTCAATTCCGACAAGTCTGATGAAGTGATGAAAGGCATCAGGATGGACATGGAGGAAGTTCAGAACCATCTTGATAATCTTACGGACTACGCGATAGAGTACTACCGGCAGATTCGAAAAAAATACGGGAAGAACCGCGACCGAAAAACCGAGATCAGGAATTTCGAGGTCATTGAAGCAGCGAAAGTTGCCGCAGCCAACGAAAAACTTTATGTTAACAGGGAAGAAGGGTTTGCCGGAACCGGTCTCAGGAAGGATGAGTACGTTTGCGACTGCTCAGATATCGATGATATTGTGATTTTCAGGGATGACGGCAGTTTTATTGTGACAAAGGTTGCAGAGAAGGTTTTTGTCGGCCAGAATGTAACATATATCAATGTCTTCCAGAAGAATGACAACCGCACGGTATATAATGTGATATACCGCGACGGCAAGAACGGGAAGATCATGGTCAAGCGATTCAGTGTTCTTGGAGTTACCCGTGATAAGGAATATTATGCCACCAAAGGCACACCCGGGTCGAAGATCCTGTATTTTACCGCAAATCCGAATGGGGAAGCTGAAGTCGTGAAAGTGGAACTGAAACCCAAGCCAAGGCTGAAGAAAACTTCGTTCGACTTTGATTTTGCTTCCCTGGCCATCAAGGGAAGATCGTCGATGGGCAACACCCTCAGCAAATATGCTGTAAGAAAGATCGAAATACGGCAGGAAGGAGTTTCAACCCTGGGGTCACTGAATATCTGGTATGATGATACGGTACAGAGGCTGAATACCGATGGCCGCGGGACTCTGCTGGGTGCATTTGCAGGTTCCGACAGGATACTGACCATAAACCAGAGCGGGGCCTATAAGGTTACATCCTTTGACCTGTCAACTCATTTTGATGAAGATATGATCTTTATCGCGAAGTTCGATCCTCTGAACATTTGCACTTCGGTTTACCAGGAGACTGACACTAAACTGTATTACATCAAACGCTTCACCATAGAACCCACTGAGAAAAAGGTCGAATTTGTTGAACCTGCTGATAAAATGGTTCTGTTCACGTTTGACAAATATCCCCAGGTGCAGATCCTTTTCGATATGAAACTGAAAACGAAGGGCGCTGAGTCGGAGATTGTATCAGTTCATGAATTTATAGGCGTTAAGGGTGTAAAAGCAAAGGGCAGGAAGGTCACTGTGTATCCAGTGAAAAAAATCGAATGGCTGGAACCCCTTCAGATTGCAGAACCTGTTGCAACGGCAGAAGCAATTCCACCTGTTGAGGTTCAGTCGGAAATACCAGTAATCATACCTGCCGAGGACCCCCTGCCTGAAGTTCAGGCCAGGGAGCCTGGAAAACGAAAACCTCCTGCCACTCAAAAAAAGACAGGAGGGGCAAAGCCCGGGCCGGGACAAAATCAGGATGAAGCAAAACCAGCTCCTGAAACCAGGCCTATTGTTGATCCTAAGCCTGCAGCCCGGCCCAAGCCGGCAAAAGGCGGCGTTACAGGTAAAGAAGTAAAGCAGGCCCCGGCGGCAGAACCCGGACCCGGAGCCAAGGGAAAGGCAGGAGAAAAACCTCCGGCCGTTAAGCAGGGTAAAAGGAAGTCCATAGAAGAAATAAAAGGTGAACAGATGGAACTTTTTTGAGAATGAAGATGTTTACCCGGATTATTTGCAATCAGTATCATGAACGACAATAAAATACTTCCCCTTACCAGGGATGTTACCTGGATCGGTGTTCTTGACCGCGACATAGTGACGTTTGATGTGGTTATGGAAACGAAGTTCGGAACCACTTATAATTCCTACTTCATCAACGCCGAAAAGAAAGTTGTTATCGAGACCGTGAAGGAGCGTTTCTGGGATGTTTACAGGGAGAAACTCAGCAGGCTGACCGACCCTGCCGCGATTGATTACATCATCATGGACCATACCGAACCTGACCATTCCGGTTGCGTGGCAAAACTGCTGGAAATTGCACCAAAAGCAAAAGTGGTCGGAAGCGGCAATGCAATCCGTTACCTTAAAGACCTGCTTGGTTTCGAATTTCCACACCTTATCATTAAAGACGGGCAGACCCTGGATCTTGGAAATAAAAGCCTGAAATTTATCGGCGCTCCGAACCTGCACTGGCCTGATTCTATCATGACTTATCTTGCCGAAGATAAAATACTGTTCACCTGCGATATTTTCGGCGAGCATTTCTGCAACGAAGCAATGTTTGATGATGCAGTGCCTGATTTCAGCAACGCCTTCCGTTACTATTTCGATGTGATCATGAAACCATACAGCAGGTTCATGCTGCAGGCCATAGAGAGGATGCGCCCGCTTGATATCCATATGATCGCGCCGGGGCATGGGATGATCCTCAGGCAGGACTGGAAAAAATGGGTTGACATCACAGTAAAATACAGTGAGGAATATCTTAAGAACCCAAGCCGCTACAAGGTATTCCTGGCTTATGTTTCAGCCTATCACAACACGGGTCTTATTGCTGAAAAAATAGCCGAAGGGATCCGTTCTGCAGGCAATATCGACGTGGACCTCTGCGATATCGAAAATATGGAACTGTCGCTTATTGAACAAAAACTGGTTCAAAGCTCGGGCATTATGATCGGCTGCCCTACCTTCAGCCAGAATATACTGTTGCCTGTTTACCAGATGTTCGCTGTGATCAATCCCATCCGTGACCGCGGCAAACTTGCTGCAGTTTTCGGTTCCTATGGCTGGAGCGGGGAGGGGGCAAAGATCATGAGCTCAGCCCTGACAAACCTGAAGCTTAATGTAATGGATGAAGGGTTGATGATAAAATTCACACCTCATGCCGACACGCTGAAGCGTTGCTTTGATTATGGCAGGACTTACGGGGAAAGGTTTCTATCCTTATAATATTTTAATGATTAGGCAGTTATATTTACTATGATCCGGATAAAGTACCTGGCAGTAATTTTGGGGCTCGCCCTTCTGTTGCTTGCATCCTGCCTGCCCGAACAGAAGTTCGCACGGGATTTCGTGAAAAAAGGCCCCAAAATCAGGTTGCTGGTAACGCCACCTGATTTTGTGTATAAATACAATCACAAGGGGGAGCAGATCGAGGGTTTCGCAAAAATGACGGATAAAGAGCAGGATTCGGCTCTTTTTTTCGGCAGTCTTTTTATCCAGAGGATGAACGATTCCGTTATACTTGAAAATTATGTGAACCAGTTCATTGCCGAGTTGCGAGCTTCCAATTTCGACGTTTATCTGCCTGACCAGATGGAGGAGTTTCTCACCGACAAGACACAGGCTTACACTGTCAATATTTCCCAGATCCAGCTTGATGAATACATTTATCCCTTTGAGGATAAAGAACCTATTAACGATACGGTATACTATCGTAAATTCGACCTGAATGCGATGGATTTCAGTGTTTGGCTGGAGCTTAGCAAGGTCAATGCAGAAAAGCCAAGGAAGACTGTATTGTATGATTCCGAGTCGGCTTACGACAGCTTTGACGGTAATTTCGTTGTCGACCCCTGGACAAGCTCAGTGAGGTATAAATTTCACCTTGATACGCTTTCCCTCAAAGATATCTATGGCATGTGCGGCTACCTGGCAAAAAAGCACGGGGAGTATCTTTTTGACTTCTTTATGAACCAGTGGGTTGCATTTAACATGCCCCAGACTCAGTACGGCACCTATTACTATCACTTCAACCGCAAGCGGAATGTTATGGAAGCCACGGAAGATGAAATGTTTGAAATCCTTAAAAGCAAATAGCCTTAGAAGCTGATCCTGGCGTAAGGAGTATCGGACTGGCTGCCAAAAACCCGTTTCAGAAATTTAAAATACCCTGTTACAGCTATCATTGCTGCATTATCGGTAGTATAAGCGAGAGGGGGAATGAAAATATTCCAGCCTTTTTGATGCCCGAGCCCGTCAAGGCCCGCACGTAATCCTGAATTCGCTGAAACCCCGCCTGCAATGGCAATGTCGTGTATGCCGGTTTCAGTGGCCGCTTTGTCAAGTTTCGAGATCAGTATGCCGACGATGGTCTTCTGTATGGAGGCACAGAGATCGGCTTTGTTGTTTTCGATAAACAGGGGATCTTCCTTCAGCCGGTCCCTCAGAAAGTAGAGGAAGGATGTTTTAAGCCCGCTGAAACTGAAATCAAGCCCGGGGATGTTCGGTTTTGAAAACGAAAACCGGTCAGGGTTTCCTTCTCTGGCAAGTTTGTCTACAACAGGCCCGCCCGGATATGGCAACCCCATGATCTTTGCTGCTTTATCGAAGGTCTCACCTGCGGCATCGTCAAGGGTCTGGCCTATGATATGCATATCGAAATGATCCTTTACGATTACAATCTGGGTATGCCCGCCCGAAACGGTGAGGCAGAGAAACGGGAATGTGGGCACTGAACCTGTTTTCCCGGCATTACGGATAAAGTGGGCCATAATATGGGCCTGTAGGTGGTTGATTTCAATAAGAGGGATGTTGAGTCCCATGGCAAAAGCCTTGGAAAATGAAGACCCGACCAGGAGGGACCCCAGCAGCCCGGGACCCCGCGTATAGGCAACTGCAGAAAGCTGATTTTTACCTATATTTGCTTTTTGCAGTGCTGTATGAATCACAGGTATGATGTTCTGCTGGTGGGCACGGGATGCAAGTTCGGGGACTACTCCTCCAAAAGAGGAGTGGATGTCCTGGTTTGCAGTAACGTTTGAGAGGATCACATCATCAGCGATTACTGCAGCGGCAGTGTCATCGCAGGAAGATTCGATACCTAGTATGTAGTGCGGCATTCTGCAGTTTAATATAAGGGATGCTCACAGCCTTTATGCAGGGGCATCATTGAAAAACGAAGCAAAAGTACCATAAAAACACTGATCAAAATATTGCTCAGTTTCCTTGTGATCATTTTTTCGCTTGGATTCACGCTATGGTCGATAGTTCAGAGCAAGGCGGTTCAAACACTTGGGGTACGGATAGCGGTAGCTTATTTCTCAAAAGAATGGAAGACTGAATTCAGGATACGGAGTTTCAACCTGAGCCTGCTCGACGGGCTGGTGATCCATGATATCAGCCTGAAGGACCGTAAAGGTGACTACCTGTTCAAAGCCAATGAGCTGGCGGTAGTCCCGGGGCTCATCCACCTTAAGACCCATAAGATCAATATCCGGAAGGTTTTTATTGACCATGGTATTGTACAACTGCTGACCCATAAAGGAGATTCGTCGCTTAATCTTCAGTTCATCATTGATTATTTTGCATCTTCTGATACGACAAAGAAAACCGATACTGTGAAAGGCAGGCCCTGGGACTTCACCATCTCAAATGTAATTCTTGATTCCACAAGGTTTCACCTTGAAGATGAGAATACTCCAAGGATCCCGGTAGGCATGGATTATGCAAATATCGATGTGAATGATATCAACCTTCACATAACCGATATCCGTTTTGATGCCGACACCATACGGGCCAACATCATGGAACTCTCGGCAAGGGAGAGGAGCGGGTTTCATGTAAAACATCTTAGTGGGGAATTTCATGTCAGCCCCTGTTTTCTGAAAGCAAATAACCTTAAAGTCCTTACCGACAATTCGGACATCTCCCTGAGTTTTGCTTTTCTCTACCCTTCCTGGAATGCCTATAATGATTTCCTGAACGCCATTACCATCAAGGGGAATATTGCCCCTTCGTATCTCGACCTCCAGGATATAGGCTTTTTCGCCCCGGATATCCGCAGGATGAAAGATCGTTTCCGTTTTGAAGGGAAGGTTGACGGCACCGTTAGCAATTTCAGGGCGAAGGAATTCAGGATCGCATACGGCAACAATACCTACTTCTGGGGTAACATCAGGGCTTTTGGTTTGCCCGATGTAAAAGAGACATTCGTGGATCTGGCCGTTAAGACCATGACCACTAACCGAAAGGATATCGAAAATTTCATGCTTCCCGGGGAAGGGGACAGCATACTGTTGCCAAAGATGTTGTCGAACTTAGGCGTGCTCAGCTTCAACGGGAATTTTACCGGTTACTACAATGATTTTGTTTCGAATGCGCTTTTCAGGACGAATCTCGGCAACATCCGAACCGACCTTGTGATGCACAGGACCCATGATGAATATGAACTTTCCTACCGGGGCGACCTGGATGTTTCAGGCTTTAACATTGGAAAACTCATCGGCGATACTTCAAAGATAGGGGTAACAACTTTCAGGGGTGAAGTCAAAGGAAAAGGGCTGAGTTCCGCCAATGCGGATATTGAGATGAACGTGCATATAGATTCCACCCGGCTGTTGAATTATAATTACCACCAGCTTGATGTGAGGGGGCTTTTATTCGATAAACGATTTACAGGGTATCTCGACGTAAATGACAAGAATCTTTCGCTGAATTTCACCGGCATGGTGAATTTTGCTGATACCATACCCGGTTTTGATTTTATCTCCGACATCCACCATGCCCAGCTTTTCAACCTGGGCTTTCTCCGCCGCGACAGCACCGAGATCCTGGGAACTCTGATCAGGGCAAAGTTTACAGGGAACAAACTGGATAATATCGACGGCCATATCGGCCTTGAGAATACGAATTACGTGGAAGGGGTCAAGTCGGTTCATATGAAGAACCTCCTTCTGACCAACGACATTGATAAAAACGGGGGGAAGTCATATCATCTTACCTCTGATTTCGTGGATGCTGATATCAGCGGGCAATTCAGCTTCAAACAGGTTGTCCCTTCATTGTACATATTCATTAAGAATTACCTCGCCTCATTTTATCTTAAAGATTCAGTCAAAGTTGAGGCCCTGGTAACTTCCGGACAGGTCTTGAAATGCGATGTCAGGTTCAAAAACACCGACCAGCTTACGAACATTTTCGTGCCCTTCCTGAAAGTCTCGGAAAATGCAACTATCGAAGGCTCTTACGATGAGCTCAAAGGCATTTTGGCTGTAAGGGGCCAGGCTCCTTCGGTGGATGTCTCGGGGATACTTATCCCGAAATGGCATCTTTATGCCCATACCAACGGTAAGGAGTTGACTGTTCAAACGGGTTCCGATGCAGTGTATTTTAAAAAGGCTTCCAAAAACGATAGTGTCGAGGTAAGGCTCGACACCATGAACATCACCGCAAATATTCGCCACGACAGCATCCTGTATGCCTTCTCCTGGGCGGAATCAGGCAGGTTGAGCGGCTTTGACGGCTTTGTGAGTTTTTTCAACAACCCTAAAACGGAGATCAAGATAACGAATATGGGCGTTCTTGCCAACAACCGTGAATGGACAGTCGACCGCGATAATTATATAACGATTGATACAAACCTGATCCAGCTCAATAAGTTGTTTTTCTCCTCGGGGGACCAGTTCCTTCATGCCGACGGCAGTATATCGGCCCGGCAACAGGATACCCTTTCTCTTGCTTTTAACAAAGTTGATATCTCATCCCTAAATAAATTCACGGGGACCACTGCTATTAATGTCGAAGGAATGCTCAGCGGGAAGCTGATGCTGATGAATGTTTACAAGGATATAAGGATACTCTCGGACCTTAGACTGGAAAATTTTAAATTCAATAAGGAACTCCTGGGCGATGCCTTGTTTAATGTCAATTATATCAAGACTGACAAGCGGTTTGACGTAAGAGCAAGGATAGAGTACACCGGGAATGTGGGGAAGAACATTCCTCTTGACCTCAGCGGAAGCGTTTATACCGGGAAGGAAACAAAACTTGATTTCGCACTTGATCTGAAGAACCTGAACCTGAAAATGCTTCAGCCCTTTGTGAAAAGTTTCATGACAGGGGTGAACGGTATGGCATCGGGACACACCAGCATAAAAGGAACCCTTGAAAAGCCCTGCCTTTCGGGGAGCCTCACCCTGAGCCGTACCGAGTTCAAGATCACCTACCTTAATGTAATGTATTCGATTGCGGATGTGGTGCGCATTGATTCCAATGCATTTGTCTTTAACAAGATAACCATCTACGATTCCCTTGGAAACAAGGGGACCCTCAACGGACGCATCAGCCATGAATACTTCAGGGATATGCGTCTTGACCTGAACGTTGACCTGAATAATTTTTCTGCCTTTAACAACACCTACGCGCAGAACCAGGTATTTTACGGCAAGGCGAGGGGGATAGGGTCAGTGCATGTTTTTGGCCCGCTCGATAATATCACCGTTGCAGTTAAAGCCGAAACAGGAAAGAATACTTCAGTTGCCATACCGCTAAATCTTACCGCCAGCGTTTCGCAGAATGACTTCATCCAGTTCATCAACAGGAAGGATACCCTTAATCCGCTTGAAAATGTTGCTAAAAAGGACGAGTCCAACCTGAACCTGAACATTGCACTGAGGGCAAACCCTGATGCCGTTGTCCAGGTTTTTCTCCCTGATCAGCTGGGGAATCTTAAAGTTCAGGGAACCGGGAACATTGTAATGGCAATGACCCCGGCAACACCCTTCAGCATGACTGGAACCTATGCCATAACGAAAGGCTCCTTTGTATTTCAGATCAAGAACCTGCTGAGGCTGCCGATGAGCATAAGCGAAGGAAGCAGGATCTCTTGGTCGGGCGACCCTGCCGATGCCATGCTGAGTGTAAATGCGGTGTATCGCACGAAAACCACACTCGCGGGGCTTACTTCAGATGCCACCGAGGCCCAGACCAGGTTTCCGGTTGAAGTTATTTTCCATCTTGGGGGCAAGCTTGAAAATCCTGATATAAAATTCTCGATGAACCTTCCCAATGTGGAAGAAGATATCAAGGTGAGGGTTTACCAGAGTATTGATACAACCAATGTTTCGGAAATGAACCAGCAGATGCTATACCTGCTTGTCACAAACTCTTTCAAACCCGTAGTTTCCTCTACTGCTTCCGCCCTCAACGTAGGAGCTACATCTGCATCCCTTGTTACGAACCAGATTAATTCGTGGCTTTCGGGAATTTCGAACAACGTCAACCTGGGGGTCAATTACCGCCCGGGCTCATCCACCGACAACCAGTCGTGGGACGTCTCCATGTCGACCCAGTTCCTCGACAACAGGCTGCTTATAGATGGTACATTCGGGATGACGACCTATAAAAGCAACTCCATCCAGCCTAACCAGATCGTTGGTGATATCAATATAGAGTATATCCTCAGCAAGAACAGGAGGTGGAGGGTGCATGCCTTCAACCGTACAAACAATCTCAATTACCTGAATAACAACTCACCTTATACCCAGGGGGTGGGAGTCAAGTACCAGAGAGATTTTTATACCTGGGGTGAATTGTTCCACGGGAAGAAATGGGCCGAGAAGCAGGCCAGGAAAGCAAAGAGCAAATAATGTCTTTTACCGTATACAGAAGCTCAGCCGGATCAGGCAAAACCTATACACTTGTAAAGGAATACCTGAAGATTATTTTGCAGGACACCGACAGCTTCAGGAATATACTTGCAGTAACGTTTACCAACAAAGCGGCAGGGGAGATGAAGCAAAGGGTGCTGAGCTGCCTCGAAGAGCTTGCCGGGCCTGAGGCAGGAAGCGGTAAAGCTACAAAGTCCCTGCTCCCCGAACTTGTTGAAGCCACAGGGCTCAGCGAAACCGAACTCAGCCTGAAAGCCGCGGAGGTCCTGAAAAAGATACTTCACCATTATTCAGATTTTTCAATCGGGACCATCGACAGCTTCTCACACCGCATCATCCGCACTTTTGCACATGACTTCGGCCTGGCTGTGAATTTTAAGGTGGAACTGGATTCCGACGAGCTGATAGAAACCTCTGTTGACCTTCTGCTGGATCAGGCGGGTGATGACGGGCAGCTGACTTCCCTCCTGGTGAATTTCCTTGAAAGCAATATTGAGGACGATAAAAGCTGGGCTATTGACCGTTCCCTGATGGAATTCTCAAAACTCCTGATGGACGAAGAAAGCCAGCATCATCTCGTGAAGCTGAGGAACATGAGCGTTGAGGATTTCAAAGCTGTCGCGGCATTTCTGCGAAAAAGCATAAGGGAGTTCGAAAAGGCCATGAAGGATGCTGCCTCTGTGGCATGGAAAGCTATTTGTGACGAGGGCCTTGAGCAGCAGGACTTCGCTTACGGAAAGTCTGGTTTTGCGTGGTATTTCGAACAGGTGGCCGGCGGAAGGACCGACAAACTCGTGCCTGGCTCCAGGCTGGTCGCCGCGGCTGAAAAAGACGGCTGGAGCGGAGGTAAAGCCTCATCCGCAGTCAAAAATAAAATTGAAGCGATCAAACCCCTGCTCTCTGAAAGTTTTCAGACCATGCTGGGCCTGGTAGAAATCTCCTATCCCCGTTACAAGCTTTTCAGGCTGCTGGGTAAATCGGTATATCCGCTGGCGGTGCTGAACAGCATTGACCAGATCATGCAGGAGTTCAAGAAACAGAATAACATCGTTCATATTTCGGAGTTCAACAGCAGGATCGCAAGGATAGTCATGGGAGAGCCTGTGCCATTCATCTACGAAAGGATGGGCGAGAAATACCATCATATCCTTATCGACGAATTCCAGGATACTTCGGCCCTGCAGTGGCAGAACTTCGTGCCCCTGATCGAGAATTCGCTGGCATCGGGCTATTTCAATCTTGTTGTCGGCGACGGCAAGCAGGCTATTTACCGCTGGAGGAACGGTGATGTTGAGCAGTTTACTTCGCTTCCCGACCTCAAAGGCAGCGCAGGGAACCGGCTTATCAGGGAAAGGCAGGAGTCCCTGAAGAGGAACTTCAGTGAACAGAAGCTTGACAGGAATTTCAGGTCGGGAAAGGTGATCGTCGGTTTCAATAATGATTTCTTCGGATTTATCAGCTCCGTGCTCGACGATCCCAGGAAAAAGGTCTATGAAGGCCTGGTCCAGATTGCCGACAAGGCCAGGGAAGGAGGGTATGTGAATATTTCCTTTACAGGGAAGGGCGGGGATGAAGAAGAAAATGCCGAAGACCTGATGCTGAAAAAGGTCCTGGGCGTTATAGTAACATGCAGGGCCGACGGTTACAGGTTCGAGGACATCGCGGTACTTTGCCGGTCTAACGGCTATGCCTCGCAGATCGCAAGAACCCTTATTGACAAAGGTATTCCCGTTGTTTCAGGTGAATCCCTGCTGCTTAATTATTCCCCCCTGGTGCGCCTGCTCACAAGCCTTGTCAGGCACATCTTCGGCCCGGTCAACCCGCTGATACAGGCTGAGATCCTTACCCTGTACGGAAAACAGCATCCAAACAAAAATCCTTTTTTTGATTCATGGCTGATATGCGATCCAGGGCAAAGGACGAAACGTTTTGACGCATTCCTCGCCTCAAGGATGGGAGAGGATGCCGCAGATTCCTTGAAAACATTGCCTGTTTACGATCTTTTCGTAAGCCTGGTAAACTTTTTCTGCCCTTCGTCGGCAGGAGACCCTTATGTTCAGTTCTTCCTGGATGCCGTCCTCGATTTTAGCTCCGATAAATCCTCTTCCGCTCCTGATTTCCTTGAGTGGTGGGATGAACATCATGACAAGCTTTCGGTGATCATGCCTTCGGGACTCGATGCCGTGCAGGTGATGACCATTCATAAAGCCAAAGGGCTGCAGTTCCCTGTCGTGATTTACCCCTTTGCAGGCGATTCTTTAAGGAACACCAGGAAATATCTCTGGGACGGGCTCGATCACCAGGAAGTGCCAGGTTTAATTGCCTCTATCATTCCTTCGGAGAAAGAGATGGAAGAAACCCCTTTTGCCGGGAAGTATCTTGAAGAAAGGCAGAAATCGAAGCTCGACCTCATCAACGTGATGTATGTGGTGATGACAAGGCCTGAACAAAGGCTGTACCTTCTTCCGCCCCTGCCGAAAGCATCTGAAGAAACGGTATCAGTCCCTTCATTTCTCAGGGCCTGGCTGAAGCATAAACAGGTATGGGAAGACGGCCGGTTTGATTATGACTTCGGATCACCAGCCACGGTGAGCCCGGCGGTGAAAGAAAAAAAGCAAATTCATCCTATGCCTGCCCTCGCTTTCGCTGAATGGAGGGGGAGGATCAGGATACGTTCAAACGCACCGGAGATGTGGAACCTTGATGATCCCGACAGGAACCGGAGATTCGGGAACGTGCTCCATACCTTGCTTGCCGGCCTGACTACTGCAAGAGATTCAGAGGATATGATATCCGCCATGCTTGAAAACGGTCTGCTCGACAGGGCCTGGGAACATGAAATCCGCAGTAAGGTAAAATCAATACTGGGTGAACCCGGCCTGGCTTTTATTTTTGATGAGACTTCGGATGTCCGCCCCGAAGCTGAAATACTGACTCCCGAAGGGCATACCTTACGCCCTGATCGTGTTATTATAAAGGACGGGCAGGCTGTGGTGGTCGATTATAAAACAGGGAAGCCGATGGAGAAATATAAGACCCAGCTTGAGCAGTATGCAAAATGCCTTGAGGATATTGGTTATAAAAATGTGAAGAAATACCTGTTGTATCTTGAGCCGGAGGTGAGGCTGGAGGAAGTGTAGGTAGCGAGGAGCGAAATAGCGAAAAGCGAAATAGCGAAAAGCGAAATAGCGAAAAGCGAAAAGCGAAAAGCGAAATAGCGAAAAGCGAAAAGCGAAATAGCGAAAAGCGAAATAGCGAAAAGCGAAATTTTGGGAATTATGAATATTGAAGAAAAGATAGCAAAACTTTACCGTTCCTGGAGCGGGAGTGATGCTGCGAGGATTGACAGGATAGCGGGATCGGGTTCGTACAGACAGTATTTCAGGATCAGCGGTGGTTCGGGAAGCGTGGTTGCCGCGTATAATGCCGATATCCGTGAGAACATTGCTTTCCTGGAATTCACCAGGCATTTCCTGTCGGTGAAAATGCCAGTGCCCGGGGTGTTGTATACAGCCCCTGAAAATGATGCCTACCTTTTACAGGACCTGGGTGATACAACCCTTTTTTCAGCCCTTTCAAAGCTGCGTTCGAGTGACAATCATATTTCTGCCGAAGGCGGGAAACTCTATATGTCGGTTGTGGAACAGCTGACGGGATTCCAGGTGAAGGCAGGACGTGGTATCCCTTTTCAGCATTGTTACCCGAGGCCTGCATTCGACAGGCAAAGCATGATGTGGGACCTTAATTATTTCAAATATTACTTCCTCAAACTGGCAAAGATCTCTTTCGATGAGCAAAAACTGGAGGAGGACTTCAATGCTCTTGCCGATTTCCTGCTGGAAGTGCCCCTTGAAAATTTCATGTACCGCGATTTTCAGTCGAGGAATATCATGATCCATGAAAATAAGCCCTGGTTCATCGACTACCAGGGCGGGCGTAAAGGAGGTCTTCAGTATGACCTTGCATCTCTTTTATATGATGCAAAAGCCGACCTGCCTGAAGAATTCAGGCAGGGATTGCTCGATCATTATGTAAGTGTAAGCCGGGAATCAGGATCATTTGATGAATATCTTTTCAGAAGGTATTTTGACGGCTTTGTACTCATCAGGATACTGCAGGCTATGGGGGCTTATGGTTTCAGGGGGTATTATGAAAACAAGCCACTGTTCCTTCAGAGCATTCCTTATGCAGTGAAAAACCTTAAGATACTGAAAGAAAGATCGGGAATACCGCTTAAGCTGCCGGCGTTGATGAAAGCCCTTGAAGAGATCATCGGCAATCCCTCTTTTTCATCGGTCAAACCCTCTTCAACCGATCTTAAAGTCAGTATCTCCAGCTTTTCTTATAAGCAAGAACTTCCTGCCGATGATTCAGGGAACGGGGGCGGATTTGTCTTCGACTGCCGTGCACTGCCAAACCCGGGACGTTATCCCGAATATAAAACCGTTAGCGGCAGGGATAAGCCGGTGATCGATTTTCTTAAGAAGGAACCTGAAGTCGATGTATTTCTGAACCATGCTTTCGGCCTTGTAAGCCAGAGCGTGCTGAACTACATTGAAAGAGGATTTTCAAGCCTGATGGTAAGCTTCGGCTGTACCGGAGGTCAGCATCGGTCGGTGTACTGCGCCGAGGAGATGGCCAGGCATTTGACTGAAAAATTTAATGTTAAAGTTGAATTAAAACATTTGAACCTGGAAGGAAAATAGTCGGCAGTCGGCAGTCAAAAAAATAAAAAATTATGAAAGCATTGATACTTGCGGCAGGATTGGGTACGAGGCTTAAGCCTTTGACCGATTCCATTCCCAAAGCCCTGGTTGAGATAAACGGGAAGACCTTGCTGGAACATTCCATAGACCACCTGAAACGCTACGGTGTGAAGGAGGTGATTATAAACGTGCACCACTTTCCCGACCAGATCATCAGTTTTCTTAAAGAGAAGAAGGATTTCGGGCTCAATATTGAAGTTTCGGATGAAAGGGATGAATTGCTTGATACCGGCGGAGGGGTAAAAAAAGCTTTATGGTTCTTCAGGGAGGGTGGGGCGTTTGTCGTAAGGAACGTGGATGTGCTCTCCGATACCGATCTTGGCGCAATGCTGGATTTTCATAAAAAACACAAACCACTTGCCACGCTGGCAGTAAGGAACAGGGAGACTTCGAGGTATATGCTGTTCAATGAGCGCTGGGACCTTATCGGCTGGACCAATGTAAGTACGGGTGAAAGGAAACTGAGCAGGAAAGATCATAAGCGGATGTATCCTCTTGCCTTTTCAGGTATACAGATTCTGGATCCTGCCATCATTCCGCTTATCACGGAGGATGGAAAATTTTCGCTCATCGCCATGTACCTGAGGCTGTCGAGGGACCACCGGATCTGCGCTTTTTCGGATAGTGAATCCTTCTGGTTTGATGCAGGCAAAAGAGAGGATATCAAGTGATGAAAGCTTTCCTGGAACAAGCAGCCGACCACCTGGCAGCATCCTATGGTGATGATGTTTCAGGCCTTTGCATTGTTTTGCCCAATCTCAGGGCCGGCTTGTTCCTCAGGAAATTTCTTGCTGCAAAGCTTAACAAAACGATTTGGTCACCCTATATCTGTTCAACCGAGGAATTTCTTACTTCAGTGGCGGGTTTGAGACCAGCAGATCCATTGCAGCTTTTGTTCAGGCTTTATGGTATTCATAAAGAGATTGAACAGGATAAGGCACAGCCCTTTGAGGAATTTATCAGTTGGGCTCCCCAGTTGCTGAGCGATTTTGACGAAGCCGACCGTTATCTTGCCGACACCAGGCAGTTGTTTTCGGCCCTGACCGATGTCCGCGCCATCTCGGTATGGAACCCCGAAAACCGCGAGCTTACCGATTTTGAAAAGCAGTACCTGAAATTCTACAGTTCCTTATACGATTATTACAGAAGGCTTGTGGATGAGCTGCTTGAACATAAACAGGCATATCCCGGGCTCATCTTTCGTATGGCCAGCCTGGGAATAGAGAAGTTCAGCGAAAAGCTTCCATGGAAAAAAGTTGTATTTACAGGATTCAATGCTCTTTCTGCTGCCGAGAAACACGTGATGGACGTACTTCACCGGCAGGGGAAAGCTGAATTCCTATGGGATGCCGATGAATATTACCTGGATGACAATGCCCAGGAAGCAGGGGAGTTTCTAAGGGACAACCGGAAAAAGTGGGGAGGCAAAGAATTTAGCTGGGTTTCTGACGATATAAGATCCCTGCCGAAAATCATCACGATTACAGGGGTTCCCAATAACACAGCCCAGGCCGGTTTCGCAGGGGAGCTCCTTGAAAATATCAAAACTCCTGATGAGAAAACCGCGGTGATACTCCAGGATGAGAAGCTGTTGATCCCCCTGCTGTATTCACTTCCGGCCGAAGGAGGAGAGATGAATATCACCATGGGCCTTCCCTTGTCGCAAACACCACTGAGCGACCTGCTGGAGCTCATATTCAGGCTCCAGATGAACAGGGAAAAATTCACGGCAGGACGACGCGGAACCGATCTTTTCTATTTCAGGGATGTACTTGCATTGCTCAGGCATCCGTATATTTCGGGCCTTTCGGCCGGGATGATGGAAGACAATCGTTTTGTGTTTGATAAAATGATAGAATCCATAAGCTCGGGAAACAAGGTGTTCATCAGGTCTGAAGAGATTCTAAACCCCGGGACAGGCCTTTTTTCGGCCAATGCCGATTTTCTTAAACCCTTGTTTTTTGCATGGAAGTCGCCCGAAGATGCATTACTCGCATTAAAAGAGATAACAGGCAGCTTCAGGGACCAGCTGTTAAGAAAGGCTGAAACGCTTGAACTCGAGTACCTGTTTGCTTTTGCCAAAATAATTCAGCAGGTCGACAGCCTGCTCGGACTATATCCGGGTAACGTTAAGACCCTGCAGACACTGGCCCGGCTTTTCAGCCAGGTATCGCAGAATGTGACTCTCCCGTTTTTCGGCGAACCGCTCAAAGGGATGCAGATCATGGGTATGCTTGAAACGAGGGTGTTGGATTTTACTAACCTTATCATGCTCTCCTGCAATGAGAACCTGCTTCCCCGGGGGCGGTCAGGAAGTTCATTCATCCCCCTCGACCTGAAACTTGAATTCGGCCTGCCCACCTTCCGCCAGAAGGATGCTGCGTATGCCTACCATTTTTACCGCCTCCTTCAGAGGTCAACTGATATCCACCTGGTTTATAATTCGGAACCGGGCAAACTGGGAGGAGGGGAAATGAGCCGTTTCCTTCAGCAGGTCATCAGCGAGCTTAAACGGGCAAACCCATCCGCAGTCATCAATACTGAAATACTTGTAATGGATCCGACGCCTGCAGGTAATGCGAACGCCATCAGCATTGAAAAAGATGAAACAGTAGGGGCAATGCTCAGGAAAAAGGCCGAGACCGGTTTTTCACCTACTTCACTGAATAATTTCAGATCCTGCCCTCTCAAATTTTTCCTCAGCGACCTCGCAGGACTGCAGGAACCTGATGAAATGGACGAAGAGATTGATAACCGCATCCTGGGAAATATCGTGCATGAGGCCCTGCACAGGCTTTACAAGGGAGCTGTCGGGAAGAACCTCAGTCTGGCTGATGTTTCCGGCATGAAAGCCAATGCCGACCAGTCCATAGATGAGGCCTGCAGCAAGGAGTTCAGCGGCCGGGATGTAAATTACGGGCGTAACCTTTTACTTGTGAGGGTTGCAAAAATGATGCTGAAGCGTTTCCTCGAAGCTGAGGAGTCATACCTTGGCGAGCTTAAGGCTGGTGGAGAGAAACTCAGTGTGGTTGCGCTGGAACAAAGGCTTGAGCGAAGACTGACAATGAAGACCGGTGATGGCGACATGACAGTGAAGGTCAAAGGCTTCGCCGACCGTATTGACCAGGCCGGGAAGTGTTTAAGGATCATTGATTACAAAACCGGGGCCACCGATAATAAAAGGACCAGGGTCACCGACTGGGATGAGTTTGCCGGTGATGCCGGCAAGGACCATGCCTTCCAGCTGCTGGCATACAGCTGGCTGTATTACCCGAAAAGAGCCGATGATTTTCCCCTCCAGGCCGGGATACTTTCACTGAGGAAATTAAGAGAGGGAATTATTGCAGTAAGCGTTCCCTCAGTCGATGAGAAAAAAGGCAATGACATCTTAACAGCCGAAGACCTTGGGCAGTTTGAAACCAGCCTGCGCCAGGTTCTGAATGCCATCTTTGACAGCACGGAAGGCTTCACTCAAACCAGCGATACCAAAATGTGCGCAAGATGCCAGTACATTGGTGTTTGCGGGAGATAAGGGGAGGGGATTCCTAAGCGGTGAATTAAATTTCAATGGATCTTATCTGAAAACAAGTTTCCTGCTTGCAATACATGCTCCCTCATGGTTTTTTGCAAGAAGCAAGTACAGGCCGGCAGGAATATTACCCCTTTGAAAAGTCAATGGCATACCCCTATACTTTACGTTGAAGACTGGTTTCCCAAGACAATCAAGCAATACAAGACTTATCTCATACCCGGGGGAAAGCCCGTGTAAAGATATTTCAGCATTGTACTCTACAGGGTTGGGGGTGACCCGGATTAAAAACCCGGAAGTCGCATCAAGGGACCCAATATCTAAAAGTTTTTGGCATGAAACAGCCCGAGGGGTACCCCATACTTTAGAGCCCTTTATGTAATAGATCAAATAATATTCAGAACCCGGCACCCCGGGGTGCAGGTTCCCGGCAGAGAAATCTTCCTCAACCAGCCCCAGCCCTTCACAATAATACAGGTTGTCATAGGTGTTTGTGTTGTCGTTTCCCCAGCATGCGGGATCCTTGCTTCTGTTTACGGCATTCCTGTCATGAAGCCTTTCCCTGTTGCTGCCCCATCCGATATCTCCTGCATTCTGGACGAAAATATCGGCGCTTGCACCGTGTGGGACGAACTGGAAAGGAAGGTAATAAAAGGCAGAATCCTTTTGCGTCAGATTAAAATCATAATGCTCAATGAGCGTATCGTTTTTTTTCAAAGTGTCGCCAAAATGCGGAGCCGACCTGGTAATTGAGCACACATTAACCAGGTAATCAATGGTATTGCCAGGGTTTACGGTCTTTTGCAGGATGCGTTTTATGGAATATGTCTCTGTCCAGTCTCCTCCAAGCTCTAAATATTTGTAATGAAATTCATCCCCTGCATCAAAGTTGAATACCTTGTCCATTGTAAGGTCCCCTATCCCGAGTTCGGGCTTCGTTTTCCCGACAAGGGTATATGATACCGTGTCAAACGGAACGGAATACAGGTCTAATATCTTTGTCAGTCCGTAATTCCGGCTGAGTTTGAAAACCTGCTGGTTGAATACTGATGGTATATTGTTCCCGTTTTTGTCCCTGGCCTGAAGAGATATTGTTTTAACAAGATCCGCTTTCCCGAAAACAGTTTCTGTATTTATGGCTGTGACCTTCGCCAGTATATAACTGCCGGTATCCAGGTTGCAAAATCTCCAGGTGTCGTACAAAGCTGCCTGGGTATTGATCGCGATAGTATCGTGTCGCCTGTTAAAAAAGAAAAACCTGCCGTCATGTCTTTTGTAAACTGTATTTCCCAGGACAGTACCATGAACGGAATCAAAACATGCGCTGCCTGTATAACTTGTTGTGTCCATAACTTCAGGAAAAGCAACAAACAGGCTGTCGTAATTTCCCCTTGAAATTACGGTATCGCTGCGGAATGCAAAAAGCCAGCCATAGCCATCCCTGGAATAATATGTTATCCCCGGGCTGCAAATGTTCTGGTAATCCTGGGACCTGGCCACCGAAGGCAACAGGAAGATCAACCAGAGAAGAATTGCCTGATATGTTTTCATTGCTGAAGAATTTCTAAGGTCAGACACAAAATACATTACTCACGACCGCCAAGACCATCACAACTGTCACGATTGTCAACAACCATCACGGCCATCACTACCCTCACGCTTCATTCCCCGAACACGCAAGCCTCATAGGTATAAAGCTCCGCATCCTTCCAGCCGTCCCAGCTAAGGCCGGCCTTATCGCGGGCACAATGGCCCAGGAATTCCTCCCTGCTCCATCCTGTCTCGGTTGCAACCTGGGGAAGGAAAGTCCCCGAATAATATCCTTTTTTAATGTAGATCCCGTGTTTTCCAAGGACGATCTCATCCGCAGAGTAAATCCTTTTCATAGGTGAAAGAACAGAGATCTCAATCTCAAGTTTATCGACCTCCCGGGCCGTTACCGGCGTGAAACGTGAATCCTGGGTGGCCGATGAAACAGCCATCTGCTGAACAACCTGCCATAAGGGGATGTCGGCAGTGAACCTCCCGATGCAGCCGCGGAGTTCGCCTTTCTCTTTCAATGTGACAAAAGCCCCTGCATGCAGCTTCAGGCCGGGGCTGAAATTCTTATCATCCACCCCGGGGGTTTTATGCTGGCTGATATAAACTGTGATGGTGTTCCTTGCTATCGCAAGGAGGGTTTTCTCTTCCTCTTTTGTAAAGCTGAAGGCTGATGAAGGTTTTGCTGCGCCTCCAGCATTGCGGCTTATTGCGACAGACCAGTATCCCACGCACTGGGTATGATCGCCGTATTTTGAGTCTCCCGAATTCATATACTGGACGGGTGTATATGTAATAGAGGCATCTCCCGAAGTCATGTAAAGCAGGGTGAGGACCGAAGTCCATCCGCATAGGCTGGTCACCAGGTTCGGGATGTTTTTCTTTTCGTTATCCCCAAGCGCTTTCAGCAATGCTTCAGGGTTGTTCATCAGGATAGCATCGCAGGTGGCTTTATCGGCGGTTCTGGCATCGATATACTGTGGATAATGTGAAAAATCACTGCTTACCACAAAGAGGTTCCTGTCGTTGAAATACGGTTTAAGGGCTTCTGCGATGCGTTTACAGGTAAGGTTGCTCTGGCTGCCGATCACAATGGGAACTATCCTGAAAGGTTTCTTCATATGGTACTGAAGGAAAGGAACTTCCACTTCAAGGCAATGCTCGTTGAGATCCGCATCGTACACATAGCTGAACACAGGGTTGGCTTTGATCAGTTCGTTAGCCAGCTGCACGTTTACAGCAACTTTCCCGAGAGGTGTGAGGTAATCACCCTTGTTGTAAATTGAAGCCCCCATGAAGGAAGCCTGGTGGCTTGAGCCAATGATAAAAATATTGTCGTACATCTTGTCGGGGTCAACCTGGTTGATCCCGCTGGCAGCCACCCCGCCTGAGAATACGTACCCCGCATGAGGGAGGATGACAGCCTGCAGGTTTCTGGCAGTGCGAGGTTTGGCATTACGGAACAGCCCGGTCAGCTGGGCATTGAGGGAATCCTGGCTTGCAGGATAGAACCTGCCCGCTGCAGCAGGCTTCCGGTCGGTTTTCTGACTGTCCTGGGGTGAGGATTTTCCGGGAAAAGAGAATGTAAGTGCCATAATCAACATGAATCTGATAATACTGCACATTGTTTGCTAACTTTGAAAAAAATCCAGGTAAAGATACGAAAACATGAGAAAAAATGCAATCCGTTCGGCTCTGTTCGGTCTGGGTTTTCTCTCGATCTCCACCCAGATCTACCTTCTCCGCGAGAGCTATATCGTTTTCTATGGAAATGAGCTGATCCTGGGCATAATGCTTTCGGTATGGATGCTTCTTACCGGTGCCGGTGCCTGGCTGGGGAGGTACTTCAGCGGGGTCAGGCGCAAGTTCAGGTTTATCCTGTTCCTGATGCTGTTGCTTTCGGCCCTGCCTGTGCTGATGATGATCAAGCTTGATCTTTACCGGGCGCTGGTTTTACCTGCCGGGACTATCGCAGGGCTGAATGACGTGATCTATGCGGCATTCCTTGTGCAGTTGCCTTTCTGCCTTATCAACGGCTTCCTGTTTTCCTCACTCAGCGCCTTACTGAGACACGCCGGCAACGCATATTCCCTGGAAGCCTCGGGAAGCATGGTCGCAGGAGCGGTAGTCAATTTCATCCTGCTTTGGTTGTTGCCGGCCTGGCTGAGCCTCCTGCTGATGAGCGGACTATACCTCGCCACGGTCGTGTTTTTTTCCTTCAGTTTCCAGAACAGGATGGTCCCCCTGCTTACTGTTTTTGTCTCCGGCCTGATATTATTTGCTCTTTTCACTGCAGACGCCAGGAGAATTGGATATCATTCAATGTATCCCGGTCAATCGGTCATTGAAAACAGGGAAACCCCTTATGGTCAGCTGGTCATCACCGCCAACGCGTCCCAGCTGAATTTTTATGAGAACGGACTGCTGATGTTTTCTTCGGGCGACAATATCAATAACGAGGAAAACGTCCATTATGCCATGGTTCAGCATTCCGCCCCTAAGAATGTACTGATAGTATCGGGAGGCTTATCAGGGGCTATAGCTGAGATCCTGAAATATCATCCGCTGAGGGTGGATTACGTGGAGTTAAACCCGGCCCTGCTCAGGTTCAGCGAAGGATCTCTCAAAGAATTTGAAAAGAAAGCTGTATTCCTGCATGCCGGGGATGCCAGGAGGTTCGTGAAAAACTCATCCGCAGTATATGATGTTGTTCTAATCCTTCTGCCCCCTCCGTCAAGCCTGCAGCTGAACCGCCTTTACACTTCTGAATTTTTAACTGAATTAAAATCACGGCTGTCGCCGGATGGCATCGTCTCGTATTCCCTGCCCACTACCAGCGATTATATAAGCCATGCAGGGGGAGGGCTTAATTCAATCCTTTACAGAACCCTGAAGGAATCATTCAAAAATGTATTGCTTGTGCCGGGAGGGAAAACCTATTTCATAGCCTCCGATTCTGAGCTGAGCCTTGATATTCCAATATTGATAGAAAGGAAAGGGATTCCCACATCCTACGTGAATAAATATTACCTGAATACGTCGCAGATGAAGGAACGCTCAGCCTACATGAACGCCAGCATCTCGCCTGTAGCAGGCATCAACAATGACTTCAGGCCACTTATGTTCTTTGCCCAGATGAACTACTGGATGAGTTATTTCAACCGTCATTACATTACCGCCATGATATTGTTACTCCTGGTGTTCCTGGTCGCACTGTTCAACCTTACCCCTGTCAATACGGGCCTGTTCACCGGCGGGTTCACTGCAGGTGCATTGCAGATACTGATCCTTCTTTCCCTGCAGGTCTATTGCGGGTATGTATTCCAGCTGACAGGCTTTATCATAATGCTGTTCATGCTGGGCCTGTCCATGGGAAGCCTTGCAGGGGCAAGGTGGTCAGGAAAAGATCCCTTCAGAAGTTACCTGGCTATACAGCTAAGCCTTGCAGCGCTTTCGGTGCTTATCCCCCTGGCCCTGATCATGGCAAGCCGGATGGCGCTGCCTTTATGGGTGTTCCCGGCAAAAGTTTCAGCTGTTACTGTTGTTCTTGCATTCATGGTTGGAATGGAGTATTCCTTTGCCTTCCGTTTATCGCAACGGAATAAAGCCCTGGCGGTGTCAAAGAATTACTCGGCCGACCTTTTCGGCTCAGCCCTTGGGGCTTTCATAGTCCCGGTAATCCTTTTCCCCCTGCTGGGACTGATGAACACGGGTTATGTACTGGCATTGCTGAATACTGCAGGGGCCGCAGCCCTGTATATAAAGCGCAGGAATTTTGTATCTTTATAGTGTGAAAACCGAAGGTGGTCAGCGGTTCAGCAAGCGGCAGTTCCTCCGCCTGGGTATTGCCACGCTGGGTATTGCAGCGGCAGGCATAAGGCCGTTCCGCAGCCTTGCTAAAAATCTTACCGATATGAATGCAGGTATGCCTTCTACCCCGGCCGGGCCCGGTAAATACAGCAAGGAGTCGCTGTATTATGTCAATACTCCCAAAGGTGTCAAATGCCAGCTTTGCCCAAACCAATGCACCCTTAAGGAAGGGCAGGAGGGACTTTGCCACAACCATGTTGCTTACGGGGAAAAGATTTATTCTATTGCATATGGCAACCCCTGCAGCGTGCATATTGATCCCATAGAGAAAAAACCCCTGTTCCACTACCTGCCATCGGCCGAGAGTTTTTCCATTGCAGCTGCGGGCTGCACCCTCGCCTGCCTTAACTGCCAGAACTGGGAGATATCGCAGGTCAGCCCCAGGACCACCAATAACGTGGAAATGTTCCCGGCCCAGGTGGTGCAGGAAGCTGCTTCGAGCGGATGCAAAACCATTGCATATACGTACTCGGAACCATTGTCGTTTTACGATTATACATACGACACCGCAAAACTTGCAAGGGCCAGGGGGATCAAAAACCTTCTCATCAGCAATGGCTATATCAACGAAAAACCCTTGCGGGAACTGGCAAAATACATAGATGCGGCAAATATCAATCTGAAGTCGTTCAGGGAGGATATTTATGCGAAACTGAACGGGGGCAGCCTGGAACCCATCCAAAGGACCCTTAAAATACTGAAGGAAGAAGGTGTATGGCTGGAGATCACAAACCTTATCGTCCCCAACTGGACCGATAAAATGGAGATGATCAAAGAGATGTGCGAATGGCTTGTCTCGAGCGGCTTTGCCGATAATCCGCTTCACTTCAGCAGGTTCTTCCCTTTATACAAGCTTACAAGCATTCCCTATACTCCTTTATCCACCCTGGAGCAGGCCCGGGATATCGCCCGCAAGGCAGGGATCAGCTATGTATACATAGGAAATGTCCCCGGCACGGATTACGAGAATACCTACTGCCCCAAATGTAAAAAAATGGTTGTGGAGCGCAGGGGATTTACTGTGACTTCCAATAATATCAAGAACGGTAACTGCGGATTTTGCAGTACCAGGATCAACGGCGTGTGGGCGTGATACATCACCAATCACGATTCACGGTTCACGGTTCACGGTTCACGATTCACGGTTCACGGTTCACGATTCACGATTCACGGTTCACGATTCATTAGTAGCCCAGGTCAAGGCATACCGGGAGATGGTCCGAAAATCCGCCTTCGTACCTGAACCCGTTATAGGTCCTGAAGGGTTTGCTGCCGAAATATTTCTTGTCTTCCTTCAAAAGGAACCCTTCTGTGAAGATTTTTACCGATCCCGGTAAATACTTTAAATGTCGCGGAGTTCCAATCATGTTCCCGCTTATCATGAACTGGTCAAGAAGGCTCCAGATGCCTTTGTAGCGGTGAGAGCCCTGCTTCCCGCATAGCGGATACATCAGGTTCACCAGGCAGGGCCCGCACTTTAAGGAATCAGGGGAAACTGCGTGAAGAATATTGATAATGCTTGCTGATGTCGGCTCGTCGTTGAAATCACCCATCACCAGTATACCTGTGTGCTTGTTGGCAGCGAGAAGCGAATCAATGATTTTCCTGAGAACGGTTGCCACAAAATCCCTCCTGGGCTGGGACGCTGCATATCCTCCTCTCCGCGATGGCCAGTGGTTAATAAGCAGGTTGAGTGTATCACGGCCAAGTACTTGTCCCTTTACCAGGAGGATCTCCCTGGTTCGGGCCGAGGTGTCGAACGGGAATGATATGCTGTATGGCCTTGAATTGATTACCCGGAATACACTGGTCCTGTATAATAAGGCTACATCGATTCCCCTCAGGTCAGGGGATTCATGATGTATCATCCTGTACCCGAACGATTTAAGGGGGCTGTCGTAAATAAGCTTGTTCATGACAAACCGGTTTTCGACTTCACATAAGCCTATGATGCCGGGAGCATCCCATTGGCCTGCAGCGAGCAGGGTTTTTGCTACATGATCGAGTTTGAGACGGAATCGTTTATAGGTCCACCGCATGATTCCCCCCGGGGTAAACTCATTATCAAGCTTAGTAGTGTCATCGTATGTGTCGTAAAGGTTTTCCACGTTCCAGAAGACTACCCTGACAGATTGGCTTATGCCTGACGAACCTGCCCCGGGTTCCTCGGGAGAAGTCATCCGCCTGCAGAAAAATTCCGAATCATTTCGTTCAGTAAATGAATTATTTAGACTTAATAAGGTGAAAATTAAATATAAAACATTCATGTTTCGCACGGTTTTTGTTGTATGTAACTGACTGAAATCTATACAGGATTTCGTTGAATAATTATAAAGGTTCCCTACTTAATCCGGGATAGTCTAAAAGGTGATATGATAGCGAAAAAGAAAGCTTTAACAATTCTTTAACATATTCATTAACAGTTTTTAACGACAGGAAAAAAATATGGCATTCAGTGGGGCGTTATCTAATACAAAAAGCGAAAAGCGAAATATAAGATGACATGTATTCCAGGATTTTACTATTTATTCGCACCAATTGCTTATTTCATTTGCGTGCTCATTACGGCTTCGCCGAACACGATTTCGCTTTTCGCTTTTCGCCATTTCGCTATTTCTTAATTTTTTAAGCCATGAAAAAATACCTTGGAATTTTTTTGATCGCAGTCATGGGTGGAGCAGTATCTCTGGGGCTCTACAAGGCAATTGAAAGGAAAAGCACTGTTCCCTATTCAAAACCCGAAGGGATACCGGCCCGACAGGTCGCACTGTATAGCCCTTCAGGCCCTGGTAACCTTCCCGATTTTGAAACGGCTGCATCCATTTCGGTTCATGCGGTTGTCCATATAAAGTCCGATTTTCAGCAAAAGAGCCTGGTGTACGACGATTTCTTCCAGTTTTTCAATTTCGGCAATCCCGGAAGGCATGAGTATGTTAATCCATACAGCGCCATGGGGTCCGGAGTTATCGTTACAGCCGACGGGTATATTGTGACGAATAACCATGTGGTGCAGGATGCAGTTAATGTAACAGTTACACTAAACGATAAAAGGGTGTATAAAGCCAGCGTGGTCGGAACTGACCCCAGCACCGACATCGCAGTAATCCATATTGATGAAAAGGATCTTCCTTACCTCATATTAGGGAACAGTGATGATGTTAAAATAGGGGAGTGGGTGCTTGCCGTGGGTAACCCTTTCAACCTCACCTCCACTGTCACTGCAGGGATTGTCAGCGCAAAGGCAAGGGATATCAACATTCTTGGGTCCAAGGGCGCGGTTGAGTCGTTCATCCAGACCGATGCTGCAATCAACCCCGGGAACAGCGGTGGCGCACTGGTTAACACCAGGGGCGAGCTGATAGGGATAAATGCAGCAATCGCATCAGGTACTGGTTATTATACCGGGTATTCCTTCGCCATCCCCGTGAACATCGTGAAAAAGGTGGTTGAAGATTTCATGAAATATGGTAAGATACAGAGAGCGTTTCTCGGGATTGCCTATCGTGAGATCGATGATCAGTTTGCCAAGGAAAACGGTCTCAGCAGCCTGAGCGGCGTGTATATCCAGGAGGTTGTCGCGGGAGGTGCAGCTGAGAAAGCCGGAATAAAAACAGGGGATGTCGTCACCGGGATTAAAGACAAACCGGTGAACGGCAAGTCGGAGCTGATGGAGATTGTTTCACAGCTAAGCCCCGGTGATGTTGTAAAGATATCATTATTAAGGGGTGGTAAAAAGATCGATCTGCCTGTTACGCTTAATACTGAAAGCAGTAAAACAGCATTGGCGATGAACGATAACAAATTATCGATTTTCGGTGCCACATTTGAACCGCTGAGCGAAAAGGAGAAAGCAAAGTTCAGGCTGACTTACGGCTTTAAAATAACCCGGATTGAGCAGGGCAAATTCAGCGAAGCCGGGATCAGGACGGGTTTTATCCTGGTGAATGTCGACCGTCAGCCGGTAACTTCAACTTCAGGGTTAAAAGAGGCCCTTACCGGCAAGGATGGAGGGGTTTTACTCGACGGGCTCTATCCCAACGGGATGAGAGCTTATTACGGACTGGGCTTATAGAAGCAACCCTTTGGGCCTTTTACCGGTCTGTCATTAATACAGAGCCCCGGCGTTTAACCGGGGCCGGTCTCCACCCCTGAAGGGCGGAAAGTATTTGGAGATCTGCAGAAAGATGTGATTATGAGACAGCTTAAAATTTCGAAGTCCATCACTAACCGTGACACGGCTTCACTGGATAAATACCTGGCAGATATAGGCAAGGAAGAACTTATCACTGCCGAAGATGAGGTGAACCTGGCTCAACGTATCAGGCAGGGTGACCAGCTTGCCCTGGAGAAATTATGCAAGGCAAACCTGAGGTTCGTGGTGTCGGTTGCAAAGCAGTACCAGAACCAGGGGCTAAGCCTGCCCGACCTGATCAACGAAGGCAATGTGGGCCTGATCAAGGCGGCACGAAGGTTTGACGAGACACGCGGTTTCAAATTTATTTCCTATGCCGTGTGGTGGATCAGGCAATCGGTACTCCAGGCGTTGGCCGAACAGTCGAGAATTGTAAGGCTTCCCCTGAACCAGGTAGGTTCGCTCGGAAAGATCAGCAAGGCTTCGTCGAAGCTTGAACAAATCTATGAAAGGCCGCCTTCACTGGGAGAACTTGCAAGGGAAATGGATATCCCCGAGCATAAGGTTGCCGAAACCATGAAGATGGGTACCCGCGTTGTTTCTATGGATGCGCCCATCGACCAGGATGAGGATACCAAACTCCTGGATGTTTTCGTAGACCTTGATACACCCGATACCGACGAAAACCTGATCCGTGAAAGCCTTGCCATGGAGGTGCAGCGTTCACTTGCAACCCTTGCCGAGAAAGAGAGGGAGGTATTGAATATGTTCTACGGGATAGGATTCCCGCATGGCTATACCCTCGAGGAGATAGGTTCCGCCTTTGGCCTGACACGCGAACGGGTGCGTCAGATCAAGGAAAAAGCAATCCGCAGACTTAAACATTCTTCAAGAAGCAAGTTGCTCAGGGCTTACCTGGGCTGATCAGCCCTGATCAGAGGTAGTCGATCCTGACGGTCTGTTTGACGTCAGGATGGAGGCTCAGCGCTACAGGACAGTTCCTGCTGATATGCTCGATCACCCTTTTCTGCTGGTCGGTATATTCGTTTGGCGGAAAAGTGAGTTCAACGATTATTTCACCGATCCGCCTTGGATTATCAGCCATTATTTTAGTAACAGTCCAGCTTGCCCCTTCAATATTGAAACCGTGGGTCTTTGCTGCAATTCCCATGATAGTGATCATACAACTGCCGAGAGATGTTGCCACAAGGTCAGTAGGGGAAAAGAATTCTCCTTTGCCCTGGTTGTCGACAGGTGCATCGGTGATAAGTTTTGTCCCTGACTGAAGATGGGTTGCTTCGGTGCGAAGGTTCCCTGTATATGTTGATTTTACTGTTGCCATTGAGTTTGTTTTTTGTTATTTGTATTGAAGCTTGTTATTTATATCCAACAGCAGGGTAGCCTACCCAGTGTTTGATATTTGCTTTTGCTGTGACTCCCATTTTCAGATCGTCAACGGGAATTGGTTTTTGATTAATTGATGTGGAATATCCAATGAGCTGCCCTGAGGAAGGATTTGAATGCTGCAGTTTCTCAAGTTGCAAGAAGGTAAGCAGCCCGAAAGGGACAGAGTACCTTCCGCACCAGGTCCATTTGTAAGTGCGGAAGTTGGTATCCTGCACAGTATATTTTGTGAAATCCTGTATCTTTTTTTCACTGACCTGCCCAAGAAGGCATCCCCTCATGATCACGTATTCATGGTCGACGGCTTTTTTAAACCCTGCACTGTCGCAGCCATAAAAAGCATAATCGGCACCACCCCAGTCCTCACAGCCGTAATGCACGGCATCGGAAGATGCCACCAGGGCATAATCCCTGCCGATTTTCAGGTTCATGTCGTTGTATTCTCCAAGATCGTTGAGGGCTCCGGCCAGGGCAGACGAAAGTTTTTTCATGGTCTCAAACGACATAGGCGGGATGAGGATGGAAACTATCTCAACCTTGCTGTTGTAATACTGAAGAAAAGGGATGATGGCTTCAACCGAATGTTCGGCCTGCTGCAGGCTGTCATGTACTATATAAGTCGAACGGGGCAGTTTGTTCATAATGGCTTCCCTTAGCCTTGATACCTTCACCGGGCCGTATGGCTCCTGCCAGTAATCATAGGAGTCGAAGACCATCCTGTTTTCGACATTGAATTTTTTGGCCTTGTGGGCAACCCCGAACAGGATTACCGTCCCTGCTTTCACGTTGGCCAGAACTGAGGGATAAAGCCATCCAACGTAAGTATAATCATCATGCGGCGAAATGGCAAATTTCCAGGAAGTATACTTCCTGATCATATTAATATCCCTGGCTTCGTTGAGCTGGGCTGCCTGTATCCTGTTAATCCTCCTCATCAGTGAGTCCATTTGCCAGGAACGGGTGGCGAAACCGATAGGATCAACAGGTTTACGGATACGATAAGAGGGATTTGCGCTAATAAGGACTGTAAGGATGAGCCCTGTAAGAACAATATTGATGACTGCCTTCATTTTGTTGGAATATTAACGATATTTTTGCAGGCTTAAAGTTACGAAATGATATTGTAATAAAGATTCTGAGTGATGGATGTAGCGCCAAACGGGTATACTTTTCTTGAAAACCAGCCCAATTTTCGTTCCCTTGAGGGAATTCTTACTGCCGGCGGAAAGAGATTCAGGAAGAACCTTGTCTACAGGAGCGGCAGCCTGAATAAACTGAGCCCGGGGGATATCGGCAAGCTGCAGGATATCGGACTGGCCACGGTGATTGACTTCAGGTCCGACAGGGAAGTGGAGTCATATCCCAGCGAAATCATCCCTTCGGTAAAACAAACATTCAGGATCACCATTGCCGATGAAGCCCGCGACAGGGCTATGGAATTACTCGACAGGAACGATGCCAGGGGCCTTGAGCAGATACTGGTCACTGATTACAGGAGGATGATCAGGAATGACAGTGGGCGTTTTGCTGAATTTTTCAGGGTTCTTGAGCAGGCAGGTGATCTTCCCCTGGTTTATCATTGTGCGGCAGGGAAGGACCGGACGGGTATTGCAACTGTTCTGCTTCTTTCAGCTCTTGGCGTTGACATGGACACTATCATGCAGGATTATTTCCTGAGCAATGAGCGCCTGCAATCTTTAATCGGGAAGCTTATCAAAAAGCTCTGCGAACAAGGCAAGAACGGGGAACTCATCAGGCCAATGATGGAAGTAAGACCTGAATACCTCAGGGCAGCCCTTGACGAGATCGACACTTCATTCGGGGGCATGGAAAATTATCTCTCTAACATCCTTAAAGCAGATACTGCACTTCTCCAGGCCAGGTTCCTCGAATAGCCTTCGGCGATCGCTTTATTTCGCCTTCGGCGAACGCTTTATTTCGCTTTTCGCTTTTCGCCTTTATTCGCACCAATTGCTTATTTCATTTGTGTGCTCATTTGGGCTTCGCCCAACGCTTTTTTGTTTTGCCTACTCTGCAACCGGCAGCATCTTAAGTCTGTAACCCACTCCGGGTTCTGTAGTGAGGAGTTCCGGTACCGAAGGATTATGTTCGATCTTTTTCCTGAGCTGTGCGATATGAACCCTCAGTATCTGGGCATTATCGGCATAAGGGGCACTCCAGATCTCGCGGCTGATAAATGAATGGGTCAGCACCTTGCCTGCATTCCTGATAAAGATCATAAGAAGCGAATATTCGGTTGCTGTAAGCTTGACTTCTTCCTTGCTGAATTTTGTAATCCTGCTGTTGATATCAACTTCAAGGCTTCCCGAGCGGAATACCGGCGACTCGTCCATCCGCAGAGAATGCCGTATCGCAACCCTGATCCTGGCCAGAAGTTCACCTGCATTAAAAGGTTTTGTGAGGTAATCATCCGCCCCGGAGTCCAGTGCTTCGATCATAACTGATTCCGAATCCTGAACGGTAAGCACGATCAGGGGTACTGCCGACCATTCTCTCAGCCGGTGAAGCACGTTCATGCCGCTGTCGTCGGGCAGGCCCAGATCGAGCAGGATCACATCAGGGTGATTCATGGTGACCGCCAGCATGCCTTCTTTTGCGGTCCCGGCTTCAAATACCTTATATTCATTGCTTTCGAGCGTCATCCTGAGCATGCGGCGGATCTGCGCCTCGTCGTCAATAATTAGAACTTTATATTTTATCTTGTTCTTTTCCATATCATATTCCTGATTTGAATTTCATAGTGATCTTTAATCCACCCTGGGGATCATTTGCGGCCCTGATGATCCCGCCGTGCGCTTCAACAAAGGCCCTGACAATTGCCAGTCCCAGCCCGGTGCCACCGCTTTTTGAACCGGGAACCCTGTAAAATTTCTCAAACAGGTGTTCCAGGTTGCATTCAGGGACTCCCGGACCATTATCTTTAATTGTTACCAATACTGTTTCGGCCGAATCATTGCCTGCGATGATCTCAATCGTAGTTCCTGCCGGTGTATACATTATCGCATTCCTGAGAAGGTTTACCAGGATCTGCCGGAGGAGACTGATATCGGCAAGAATCAGTGAAAGGTTCTCGGGGATGCATATATTCAGCCTGTGATGATTTAACTCTGCTTTCAGGTCCAGAACAACCGAACCCACCAGGTCGGCAATGTCACAGACCTGCAGATTCAGTTGAAGCATGCCTGATTCTATGCGCGACATGTCAAGAATGTTCTCAACCAGGTTGTTCAGCCTGTTCGAAGCTGAATCCAGCTCGGCGCAGATCTGGTCTCGTTTCACAATTTCGGAAGAAGTCCTGGTATGTTTGAGATTGTCAACCGCTGCTGCAATTATAGCAATCGGAGTGCGCAATTCATGTGACACGCTGTTTAAAACAGCCCGGAAGAGTTTCTCGGAATGTTCAAGCAGTTCCTTCTCAATATCCTTTTCAACAGTGATCTCCCTGACAAGAGTCGATGCAATAATGGTGATGAAGGATTTAAAAAGCACTATCTTGTCCTTGTCGGCCGTCATGTCGTTACTGAGTACGATACCAATAATGCCTATTGTTTCACGCGGATCGCGTAGAGGATAGAATGTAATTCCTTCAGCACAGTCATTAATATCCCCCGGGTTCCCTGTGCTCGCCTTGAAAAATAAATCACAGGCTTTTGTAAATCCCGCGGGATTATGCAGGGACGGGTTGCCGTAAGGGAATTCGCTAAGCCTCCGGCTGTCCTTGTCCTTAAGATAAATAACTACTTCCTGGCCGAAATACTGCTTCAGGCCGCTTTCGGAGATCCTAACGACATCTGAAATGGATTTGGCATCGTTCATGAATTCCAGGAAATTATATAAGATCGTCAGCTTTTCCTGGCTGTTCCGGAGTATGGTCTGGCTTTTTCTGACCCTGGTGATCAGGATTACGAAAACGACTGCCACCAGCAGGTCGGCGATATTGGCAAACAAATCCTCCAGGTCATGTACTGCAATAGTGAAGAGAGGTTCCTGGAAAAAATAATCCCAAACCATTACATTGAGTATAGCAGCAAACAACAGGGGCCATCTGCCTAAAACAAGAGCCATCAGCGCCACAACCATAAGGAGGATCAAACCGATACTGTTGGTCCCCAGTACAAGACGGAATGGACAACAAATAGCAGCGGCTAAAGCAATGACGACAAATGCAATGATGTACTCACTGAAATCCGAACGTGAAGAATACTTCCGGAGACTGGTTCTAAGCATTTCAGGAATATTTCTCATTCAAACCTAATGATTTTTTTTCAGACTGAAGGAATTTTTTACGGCAGAGTTCCCCTTATTGAAGCGCGTGCGAAGAAAGTTATAATTTTATTAACTGCTGATAAATTTATTGTTAAGCCATATAAAGATTTGGTTAAGCCATAACAGGAATTTCCAAAAAATCATTAATCACATGAAAATCTTCGTATCTTTAACTCCTTAATTGTTAACCGATCTTTCAACAATGACCTCCAGATACCTTATCATTATCTGCTTAGTTTTTATGGCCATATTTTCAGGCTGTAATAAAAAAGAAAGCACGCCGTATGTGTCCTATTCCTACAATGGCCCTGGTGCAGCAGGCGATCTGCTGACGTTTAGCGTGAACGAAACCGTGGGAGGATATACTATTTATAACGAGACGAATAAACAATACGATAACGGTTCTTTTACCGTGTATACCAATGAACTGAAGGGGCTTTACAAAGTCTTTGTCAGGGGAGCTTTTTATTATGCTGTTGAAATGCCGGGACAGGTCTTTACCGGTAATTTTCCGACCGCCAGGGTTAGTTATAACCTCTCATTTGGTATCACTCCGAGTGCCCTTACCGGCAGCGTATTTGCAGGGAATTATGTTTACCTGCGTGTTGGCAGTGCTGCTGTTAACGGTAGCACCCTTAACAAGGAATGGGGAATACTGTCGATCCTTGCCAACGGAAAATGGACAAAACAGCCATATTGCAATGATACGGGTACGATTGTGGCACTGATGCCAGATGCATATTCAGGGCAGGTGCCTCCTGTAAATCCTTCTGATTCAGGCACATGGTCTTATAATACATTTTATTCCAACCGACTTGTCATGACCGGAGGTAGTTTGGGTGATTCACTAACGGGTTTTGCATACGTAAGTGACAGCGGCAGCGTTTTTAATATGGACCTTGGATACGGGCATGGGTTTCTTTATGGACTTAAACTGATAGACGCAAGTTCAAATCCTGTTAAAGGGAATTTCGGGTTTGCCGATATCCGTGATGATGCAACCATGGGAGGAGGGAAATTTGTATACAATGACACCACGCAAAATATGGGTTGGTGGAGGGCTGATTCCTATGGTAAAGTCAGGAACGGCTCATTAGGGCCCCTTAACCAGTGCCAGGTGCTGAAAAACGTATACTTCACGAAAAATGCCATCTTCGCAGGCGACACTGTTGACTTCTACAGTGTGGTTTCAGGGCCGTACTTCATGGAATTCCAGTTCAGGAACAACAAGTTCCGTTCATACGGACTTGGTGCCAGGCTTCCTTAGGGAAGTATTTTTTCGATCAGCCCCAGTTCCCCGTCAAGCCTGATTTTATCACCTGTTTTAAGGAATTTTTTTGCTCCTTTCGCAGCAACAACTGCAGGTATGCCATATTCCCTGGCTACAACCGCGCCATGTGACAAGGGGCTTCCGATCTCGGTGATCAGCCCCGATATTATACTGAAATAAGGAGTCCACCCTATATCTGTGAATGACGCTACCATGATCTCGCCTTCTTTCAGCTTCTCGGCATCGTCAAGGGAATGTATAATTCTCACGGTAGCTTCAACGACCCCGCTGCTGACTGGTGTACCTGCAAGCTGCCCTTCTTTAAGTTCAAACGATTGCTCTTCTTCCAGTGGTTCCGGTATTCCGAAGCTTATCTCCTCAAATACCAGTTTGTCAGTCTCCGCAAGAAGTTCACGACGCCTTGCTGCTTTGGCTTTCCATGCCGGATCTTTATCCTCAATAAGCCTGCCAATCTCCTCGTGGGTGAGAAAGTACACCTGGTCAGTATCATCCAGCTGAAGTTCTGAAACCAGCCTCAGCGCCAATTCATTATATCCTCTGCGGATGGTGTCGACCATCTTGATCGACAGCGCCTTGGTTATCTCACGCCTGGCAACGGCTTTTCTTGCAGTAGGAATCATTGAACGCAGGACGACCCTTGTAACTGGCTTGAGTTTTCTTAACGCATGAGTAATTTCTTTCCTGGTATCGTGAACCACATGCCTGACTTCGCCTGCTTTTACACGGGTCTGAAGTATCTGGATGAGCTGGGAGGGCTTTTCGGCCCAGGTCTTCTCTCTGAGCTCGGATTCCCTTACGCAACGGTGGCCATGTCGTTCAAGGAAAAGCCTGAACTGCTCCCGGATCTCTTCAGGGGCTTGTTTTGCAATCAGTTCAAGGGCCTCAGCGGAAGTGGCAGCTGTGAATTTTTCACAGAATTCTTTATGCGAACGGATAGTCCTGGCAAACCGCTCGAGTGTTTTTACTGCATCAGCACTTTCGATTTCAGGAATATCGAGGAGAAGCATAGTGGCAATATGGTGATCGGCGGCTCCGGGTTTTCTTTTATCCCCGGTCATTATTCTCATGAAGGCCGAATACATCGTGCCGCTCTGTGCCGATGCCATCAGGTGATGGCCGAAGCCTATTCCCAGCTGAAGCCTTCCTTCTCCGAGTTTTTTATGCAGTTCAGCCAGAGGCAGCGATATATCGATGCGGAAGCCGGCTTCGAGGGACCTTAGTTGTTCCAGTGACCTTGAAGCCCGCAAGGTTGTTGACATCTGCCTGGAAAAATTCAGAAACCTGACGGGAAATGAAACCTCGGGAACCACTGCAGGAAGCCCGTCGAAGACCTTCCCGCTCAGGGCAAATTGTACATCTTCAGGTTTATTCAGCCATATCCTTTTGGGATAGTCCATCATATTGCTCATATTGATGAACAGCCGGTTGTAGAACATCTGTATGTACCTCGGTCCCTTACGGTCACTCAATTTATATGCACCTCCGCGCTGTGCCAGCAGGACCATCCCGTAATCAATAGCTTCGGCGCTCACCGAATAGGTGAGAGGGGTGGCAACTCCTGGCATCATTTCGCCAATGTTGCCCAGGGTCCAGATGTCGCTGCTCTCTCCTTTGATCGTATCAAGTTCATTGAAATGAACCCCGCTGAGGGCTGTGACAGGCCTGACCTGAAGCCAGTGCAGGGCACCGGAGCCGTCAATGGCCCATTCCATGTCGACCGGTGCATTGAAGAAACTCCCGGCTTTTTTTGCCCCTTCAAGGATCTGGCTGAGCAAGGTTTTGTCAATGAGGTGGTTGTTCTTCTCAGCTTCTTTCACCAGGTTTGAACCGCTGCGGAATATTTCATAGTGAAATGCATCTTTCTTCCCGCTCACAAGGTCTTCGCCCTGGCCTGCAACAGCATTGACCATGATTTTATCACGGCGGTTATTGACAGGGTTAACTGAAAAAACCACGCCTGCCACCCTGGCATCAACCATGTTCTGCAGTATCACCGAGATCCTCAGGTCGGCATCGGAAAGCAGGCTGCCGGTATAAGATTTAACTCGTTCGGCTCCGGCTGCATCTATACATTTTATTATTGCAGATTTCACCTCTTCGAGGGATTGCAGGTGAAGGTAAGACTCGAACTGACCCGCAAAGGAAGCGGAATGACCGTCCTCGCTTACTGCGGATGACCTTACTGCCTTGGGCCCGGGACCAAGAGTACTCATGTGGTGCATGATGGCCGCATCCTGTAACTCGCCTGGTTCGGGATGAAGCAGGACCACTGCTTCGGGGACATTAAAACCCAGTTCCCTGAGGATCTTCAGGCCTTTTGCCTTTCCGCCAACCTGGTGACCGTCGATTTCGTTAAGCCGGAGTATCAATTTCTTTGGTATGGATCAGTCAATTTTGTATTTGTCGGCATGGAAACCGAACTCAACCATACCCAGGCCGTCAACACCATCGAATTTATAAGTGCCTATGGCTTCGAACATCTGGTATTTGCCGTCCATCATATAAGGGAAATGCCCGTTCCTCCTGAATTCTACTTTGTGCTTTGCCCCGCTGCGGCAGACGATATCTATAAAACCATGGTCGGGGAGCAATTTCTCACCAGAAATAGTTTCCAGGTCGGTGCATTCGATGATAGCATCAGTATGCCCGTCGGGATGCGTTATAAAACCGGCAGTCAGCCTTCCAAGGAAATCCCATTTAATCGTTGTAACCGTCCAGTGCATTCCTTTATCAGAAACCCCGGTGATCCAGTAATGCCTGTCCCACGAAAGCCAGGTCCTCGAACCGAAGGAATGATCGCGCGATGCCATCATCTCCAGAGGATATACCTGGTCATCCAGGGAAATTGTCCCTTTGAACATGCCTGTTTGCTCATAATGAGTCTGGTGGGTGTCTTTCATCAGGAAGAAAAACTTCCTGGTCCATTTTTCACTTGCAATTGCCCTGGCGATCATCTTCTGGTCGGAACTTCTTGCAAAATCATAAATCTCATGTTCACCGGTAAAAAGCAAATCGGTCTTGCAATGGTATGACTTGCCTTCTGCATCCGTAACAGGCCCATTATAGGTAATTCTCCATTCCTTTCCTACAACTGTATTTTCCCATTTCAGGTTCCCCATACTGAATCCTTCACCATCGGAACCCGGATCGGTTTTCAATCCGAAAAACCCTTTGCCACTGATAAAGAAATCAAACCACCATTCATGCTGCCTTTTCTCTCCCCTGAATGCCATACGGGCAATAAATGCATTCCCTGTTTTATCACCTCCATAGAAATAAGAGCTGTCGTTAGGGAAGGGCTGGTTAAGGTCAACGTGTTTCTGTTCAAGGTATTCGACCGGAAATAACCTGTTTTTGGTGCGCCTCACCATCTGGCGGGCAATAAAGAATTTTAACATAGAAATTTTTGCGGCAAACTTAGCCTTTTTAAGTGAATTTACGAAGAATTTCTTACGGAAAAAACGACAGCATCAGTCAATCGCCTCAGTGATCTTTTCGATCATGATGAGCCTGTTCCCGGCCAACGAAAGCCTGATGGCCTGCATGCCGAATTCGTAGTAGATTTCGAAATAAACCTTGTCGGGAGGCCTCACCAGGAATTTGCTCTGGCTGTATTGGATATCCTGGTCGAAACCATGGCTGGTGAGCCAGTTTGATATGAGCAGCGTCATCGAGGCTTTATCATCAACAAGTTCATTGATATTCCTGTAGGATTTCGTTGCCGGAATTATCTGTTTCTCGATAGGTTCTGTGAAAATCATGCTTTTCGTATTCAGCCTTGGCAGCTGAAATCTTTTATTGCCAAGGCAGGTCTGGATTTTCCTGAGCTCTTTGATTTTTTCTTCACTGAACCCGGGCGATCCCATCTGCTGCAGCGCCAGCCCCAGGATCAGCTCCATGTATCTGGTGTCGGTGCGGCTGCTCAAAGGCTTAAGATTAAGGAAGCGGTCAAAGTCAACAGAGGGGTCAGGGTATTTTACAGGTGGAGTTATTGATGACAGTCGCTCCCATTCAAGGAAATCCTTTCTCAGCTTACCTTCCAGCAGGCGGGAGAATGGTTTCATGCCCACAAAAACGGGAAGGAACCTGTACAACTGATCATACATCCTGTATATCGTATCGGATCTTGTAATCCTGGGTACAGAACCATAGTATGTTAAAAGCCTTGAAACTGCATGCATGTTATTGGTTTGCGATGCAATGTCAAGTGTGTAGCCCGGAAGGTCAAGAATATAATATCCTGCGCTGTCGGGATGGCCTTTTAAGAATCCCTGGCTGAATTCCCAGTCAACGATATGGCCCGCATAAGCCGTATCAAGGTAAAGCAGGGTTAAGGGGTTCATCAGTCGCTCAACAGCTTTAAGCCCTTCATGATCACCCATCCTGATGACCTCGTTACAATAGAGTATATCGGGCTTCTGCGGTGAATAGTACAGAGGCTTCACAAAAAGGATAAACAAAACCGTGACCCGCAGAAATAGCATAATCATGCGTTATTCAGGTTTTTACGAAAAAAAAAAGGAAATGTTACTCTGGCTACTCTATAGTAAAGAAGAAAGAGGCTCCCTTGCCTGTTTCTCCCTCGGCCCAGATTTTTCCCCCATGCCTTTCGATGATGCGTTTTGCAGTGGCGAGGCCGACACCTGTCCCGGGAAAATCTTCCTGGGTGTGAAGCCTGACAAAGGGTGTGAACAGGTTTGAAGCCTTTGCCTGTTCAAATCCTGCTCCGTTATCACTCACGCAGAATACCGTCTCATTGTCTTTTTTGATTTGGTATACCCTGATGACAGGATTTTTGGTTTTGGAAGTATATTTCCATGCATTGCCGAGAAGGTTTTTCACCACTACCATAAGCAGGCTGTGATCTGCGTTCAGGCTCATGTTCTCTTCAACCTTAATCTCTATTTTCCGGTCCGGGTTGTCCTGATGGATCCATTGCATAACCTTCAGGCACATCTCACTCAGGTCGATTGCCTGGGGGTGAATGTTAATGGTGCCTGTGCGTGAAAATTGCAGAAGGTCATTGATCATCTCAGCCATGGACCTGGTGGTTGAATGTATGGTCTCAACATAAGAGGCCCCGGCTTCATCCAGCTTATCCATATAATGCTGGTAAAGAAGCTGGGCGCTCATACTGATGTGGTTGAGCGGGGTCCTGAGGTCATGGGAGATGGTGTAGGAAAATGCTTCGAGGTCACGGTTCAGGGTAAGAAGGTGTTCATTGGATCTCCTAAGTTCAGATTGAGCTTCCATCAGCTGATGATTTTGCTGAATGGCATTCTCATATACCGACAGAAGAAGGTCGAGGATCTGCTTTCTCTCTGAATTGATCGCATACTTCTGGCCATTGAACATGATCTCAAGTACCAGGTCGCTTGTACCCTGGTCCCTGAGTTCCCTGTTTGCCAGAAGGTAATTGATACGTGATAGCAGGTACTTGGGATCGAAGGGCTTTGTGATGAAATTATCAGACCCTGCCTGCAACCCTTTTATGATGTCCATTGAATCCTGGAGGGTTGTCAGGAGGATAAAAGGGATTTCCCTGAGTTCCCTGCTGTTTTTAACATTTTCGCAGAATTCATAGCCATCCATTTCAGGCATGACTACATCACTGATTATCAGGATGGGAGCTTCCTTCCTGGCAGCTTCTAAAGCGGTAATCCCGTTTTCGAAATCCCTGACTTCATAATCATGTTTTTTTAACAGGGATTTCAGCATCATGGCCTGACTCCTGGAGTCTTCAACCACCATGATATAACCTTCCCTTTCGCCGTTAGAGAACAGGTGACTCATTTAGCCCATTTTTACAACGAGGTCGGCCATCCTGTTGGAATAACCGTTTTCGTTATCATACCAAGCAATGATTTTTATAAAATTTCCGCCCATGACTTTGGTGAGCTGGGAATCAAAGATCGCAGAATGTGTATTGCCAACGATATCTATGCTGACGATAGGTTCGTCGGTAAATTCAAGAACACCCTTCATCGTACCTTCAGCGGCAGCTTTCATGGCAGCATTGATCTCTTCTTTAGTTGTTTTTTTTGCAAGTTCGCAGGTGAGGTCAATGAGGGATCCGTCGGGGGTCGGGACCCTCACTGCAAATCCGTCAAGTTTACCTTCAAGTTCCGGGATTACAAGTCCGATAGCTTTGGCGGCGCCGGTCTTTGTGGGAATCATTGACATGGCAGCTGCACGGGCCCTGCGCAAATCTTTGTGAGGAGCATCAAGGATGATCTGGTCGTTAGTGTAGCTGTGAGTGGTGTTCATGAGACCCCTGACAATTCCGAAATTATCGTTCAGGACTTTTGCAACTGGGGCCAGGCAGTTGGTTGTGCAGGATGCATTCGAGATAAGCTGCATCTCCGGCGTCAGTTCATTGTCGTTAACGCCAAGCACTATGGTGGCATCCACATCCTCTTTGTTATCGGAGGGCACGCTGAGCAGAACTTTTTTTGCACCGGCGGTAAGATGCTTGCTCATTTTTTCGCGGGTGCGGAAAATACCTGTGCATTCCAGGACTGTAGTGACACCCAGAGTGCCCCAGGGAAGGTTTGCAGGGTCTTTTTCAGCAAGAACCTTTATCTTTTTACCATTCACTACAAGGAATTCCCCCTCGACTGCAATATTACCCGGAAACTTTCCGTGAATGGAATCATATTTCAGCAAATGGGCGAGTGTCTTGGAATCCGTAAGGTCATTGATGGCTATGACTTCAACATTTTCTTTTTTGATGAGGGCACGGAAGGTCAATCTGCCGATCCTGCCGAATCCGTTAATACCGACTTTAATAGTTGTCATATTATTTCAGGGTTTATAATTAGTTTCACTAAAGAATAAGGCTCCAAAAGTACTTATTTTTATCCATAGGTTAAAATTAAGAAATATTACTGAATCTTGTAAAAAAGGGAAAATAGGTATAGCTTTATTGTTTAATTACAATCGTGCCATGAATAAAGTGTATGTAGTTTCCGATGGCTCAGGGCGTACAGCTGAGCAGATACTAATGGCAGCGCTCACGCAGTTCCCCGATTCCAGTGTTGACGTGGTCCTGAAGACAGGAGTCAGGACTAAAAAGGCTATTAGAGAAATCGTAGGGGAGGTGGCCGATCAAAAGGCCTTCATCCTCCATACCCTGGTTTCGGAAACCCTCAGGGATTTCATGCTCAGGCTGAGCCGTATCCACAATGTAGATGCTATTGACCTGATGGGGCCATTGCTGTCGAGGCTTTCGCATCATTTCTCGGATTCCCCGAAAGGTGAGCCCGGGCTGTTTTTCAGCCTCAACCAGGAATATTTTAAACGGATTGATGCGATGCAGTTCGCATTTTCACACGATGATGGCCTCCGCGATTATGAGTATGAAAAGGCTGAGATCATCCTCGTGGGTGTTTCAAGGACTTTTAAAACACCACTGAGTATCTACCTTGCCTTCAAGGGATGGTTTGTTGCGAATTATCCTATCGTGCTGGGAAGTGATATGCCTGATACCCTGAAACATCTTGATCATGGAAAGGTCTTCGGGCTGATGACAGAGCCTCACGATCTGTGCACTCTCAGGTCGGTGAGGCAGCAGTACCTCGGTGGATTTTCCGATGCATATATTTCACTGGTCAATGTAAAAAAGGAGCTGAACTACGCTATGAATCTTTTTTGTAAAAATGACTGGCCTGTGGTTAAAGTTACCAATAAACCCATTGAGGAAATCGCAAGTGAGATCCTTACGATCAAGCGCATGATTGATCAGCCGGGCTATGTTCGTAAAAAGTGCAATGAGTGGTAAACTTATTTCCCCATGTTTAACGAAAACGATTATTTTTGTAAACAGTAAACCTCTTAGCGCCTTCTGCCATGTCTTCAACAAAATACATCTTTGTAACCGGCGGTGTTACATCTTCCCTCGGGAAGGGAATCATTTCTTCCTCAATAGCAAAATTGCTGGTCTCGAGGGGTTTTTCGGTTACCATTCAGAAACTCGATCCCTATATTAATATCGATCCGGGAACCCTGAACCCCTACGAACATGGCGAATGTTATGTAACAGAGGACGGGGCCGAAACCGACCTTGACCTCGGGCATTATGAAAGGTTTTCAAGCGTGCCTACGACCCAGGCCAATAATGTCACAACAGGAGTTGTATATCAATCGGTCATCAACAAAGAAAGAAAGGGTGAGTTTCTTGGCGAAACCGTCCAGGTCATACCTCATATCACCGATGAAATTAAATACAGGATCAAGCTGCTTGCGAGCAAACAGCATTATGATTTCGTAATTACCGAGATTGGGGGAACGGTTGGTGACATTGAATCACTGCCATTCATAGAAACAGTACGTCAGCTTCGATGGGAACTGGGAACCGACAGCGTGGTGGTTCATCTTACGCTGGTACCTTACCTTGCTGCTGCCGGTGAATTAAAATCAAAGCCCACCCAGCATTCAGTGAAAACATTGCTTGAACAGGGGGTTCAGCCCGATATCATTGTTTGCCGCACCGAGAAACACCTGCCCCAAAGCCTTCGTAACAAGATTGCCCTTTTTTGTAATGTTACACCCTCATCGGTCATTGAATGCATCGATGCGGAAAGCATTTATGAAGTCCCTGTGCTGATGAGGGCCGAAAACCTTGATGTGGAGATCCTGAGGAAAACCAATATGCCGTTTGACGGGGTGTCGGATCTCAAGGACTGGGAGGAATTCCTTTATATCCTTAAAAATCCAAAATGCAGCTTCAGCATTGGCCTTATCGGCAAATATGTTGAGCTGAAAGACGCCTATAAATCAATCAACGAGTCCATCATTCATGCCGGGGTTGCCAATGGCTGCAAGGTCAATGTCATCTCCCTTCATTCGGAATTCATCGATGAATCCAACGTGGCTGAGAAACTGGCCGGCCTCAATGGCATCCTTGTCGCCCCCGGGTTTGGTGAGAGGGGGATAGAAGGCAAGATCATTGCCATCAATTATGCCCGCACACACAACATCCCGTTTTTCGGAATATGCCTGGGAATGCAGTGCGCCGTCATTGAATTTGCCCGTAACATACTGGGGATGAAAGGCGCTCATTCCACGGAGTTCAATAAAAAGACCCCTTATCCTGTCATCGATATGATGGAGGAACAAAAGAAGATCATGGGGCTGGGAGGAACGATGAGGCTCGGGGCATACCCATGCAAGCTAAAAAAGTCATCCAAAGTCTACAAGATCTATAAGTCGGTGAATATCTCCGAAAGGCACAGGCACAGGTATGAATTCAACAATAAATACCTTGAAAAATACATTAAGGCCGGGTTTTTGCCTGTGGGGATCAATGAAAAAGACGACCTGGTGGAGATCATGGAACTGACCAGCCATCCCTGGTTCATCGGTGTGCAGTTCCATCCCGAATACCGGAGCACTGTTGCCAAACCTCACCCGCTTTTTGTTGCTTTTATTAAAGCGGCCAGGGAATATTCATCCAGATAAAGACATTTTCGTACCTTTGCACTCCCGAAAACCGCCTGGGCGGTAAATTAAATATCTTTCATGAGTAACAAAAACACGATTATCGGGCTCGTCCTGATCTTTGCAATTTTTATCGGGTATACCTACCTGATGAGTCCGTCAAAAGAACAGCTCATTGCGCAAAAGCGCAGGGTTGATTCCATGTACATGGTTAACATGCAGAAACAGCATGACCAGATCTCGGCCATAGCCAGGGAGAAGGCTATGTCTGTCGCAAAGGAAAAAGAGAAGTACGTCGCCAGGGGCGAAAAAGTCGATTCTCTAACACTTGTTAAGATGTCAATGAAAGGCGCGCTGGGGCCTTTTGCAAATGCCGCCGCCGGTAAAGATACCTTCTACACCGTCGAAAACGATGTCTTCCGCCTGAACTTTGTAAGCAGGGGAGGTAAGATCGGCAGGGTGGAACTTAAAAACTATCTGAGCTGGGATAAGAAACCTCTTATTCTTATGAACGGCGATTCCCTGAATTTCGGCCTTTCGTTTTTCTCAAATAACCGGACTATCAATACGAACAGCTTGTATTTTCAGCCTTTCTGGCCTGATCCCACACATACAGGCAAGTCCCTGATGAAAGTCAGCGGAAAAGATTCACTTCAGTTCGGAATGAGGCTGTTCACTGCTGCAAACGATTCAAGTTTCAACAAAGACCAGTATATAGAATTCCTTTACACCATCAGAGGTAATGATTACATGCTGCGCTACACCATTAATTTCGTAGGCATGGAGCAGGCGATCGATGCAGGGAACAAATTCCTGGTCCTTACCTGGAATGATTACCTCAAAAACCTTGAGAAATCATTGAAGATGGAGCAGATGACCAGTACGCTCTTTTATAAGTATGACCAGGATAAGGTTGATTACATTGGTGAAACAAAGGATGAAGAACGGTATCTCAAGAATGAAAAGATCAAATGGTTCGCCTTCAAGCAGCAGTTCTTTACCAGTGTACTTATTGCCGACAATTACCTGACCGAACCCCGTTTGAGGACACTGAAACCCGCATCAGGGCCACACAACCTGCTCAAAGCCATGTTTGCTGAGGTCGGTATCCCTTATTCCGGCAAGGAAACAAAATCAGTAGGAATGTCGATGTACTTCGGGCCGAACAAATTTTACACCCTCAAACATTACAACCTTGACCTTGAAAAGCAGATCCCGCTTGGCTGGGGCTTTTTCCTCATGGCCTGGATCAATATTTATGCAGTCATCCCGGTATTCACTTTCTTCGGGAACCTCGGCTGGAACTATGGTATCATCATCCTGGTCCTTACTATATTGCTTAAGACAATTCTTTTCCCGATAGCCTATAAAACCTACAAATCATCGGCCAAGATGAGGGTTCTGAAACCCGATATAGATGAACTGACCAAAAAGTTTACTAAAAAGGAAGATGCATTAAAGAAACAGCAGGCTACCATGGACCTCTATAAAAAGGCTGGTGTGAACCCCATGGCAGGATGTATACCCATGCTTCTGCAGTTTCCCATCCTTATAGCCATGTTCAGGTTCTTCCCATCTTCAATCGAGCTCAGGCAGCAGCCCTTTCTCTGGGCCACTGACCTTTCTTCATATGATTCCATCTGGACCTTCCCGAACGGGTTCAGCCTGCCCTGGTACGGGGACCATGTAAGCCTTTTTGCACTCCTGATGACAATCTCAAGTGTTATTTACACCAGGATCAACGACCAGATGATGGGAAGCACACAGCAGCAGATGCCAGGGATGAAGACCATGATGTATATGATGCCCGTGATGTTCCTGTTCTGGTTCAATGATTATTCCTCAGGACTCAGCTACTATTACCTGCTGGCCAACCTGCTGACATTTGCCCAGATTTATCTAATCCGTGCTTTCCTCGATGAAAAGAAACTCCATGCACAGATCGAAGCCAACAAGAAAAAACCTGTAAAAAAATCCGGCTTCCAGAAACGGCTCGAAGATATGGCCAAGCAGAGGGGAGTGTCTACAAAAAGATAGTTTCATTGTAAATTAGATGTGAATTTGAATACTCAAATAATCGAATAACGAATAACGAATTTTGAATGGGAAAGTCCTGTTCATTCGTAATTCAAAATTCGAATGTTCGAGTATTCGAGTATTCAATTTAATCTCAAATTCGAGTATTCATTATCCAGCCTTTAATTTAAAGGTACGAAAGAAACAGGTTAAGCCCCTCCTTTTTCTCTTTGTCCAGAGTGAAAGAGATATTCTCAGTCAGGTACTGCCTGCAATCGGCGTTTTCCGGAAGTTTTGTACTGAAGTAATCCAGTGTCAGGTCGATATTCTGAACCCCGAATTTCAATGCCTTATTTAACATGGCAAGTGTATCTTCAGGAACAGGTTTCAACGAAACCCAAACTGCGAAAACAAAAGGCATCCCCGTAAAACTTATCCATTCGCCTGCCAGATCATAAGAATAAGCGTAACGGTCGCGGATCGCAAAGGTCTTGTCGCCAATGGCAACCATGGCTTCATGTTCAGAGGCATCTTCGGCCTGCCCCGGTTTAAGCCTCTCAAACGAAGGGGCTATCTTCCAGTAGGATTGTGCCAGCACCTGGACAAGCCTGGCCGAGGTCCTCGAGTCAAAGTCCAGGTATATCTTTTTGATCTTCTCAAGTGGTTTATGTGAAAGCAGAAGAACGGTGATCACCTGCCTGACAGCACCTATGCAATAATCCGAAACAATATAGTAATTGCTGAAATCGGGAAGAGCGCCAACCGGAACGAGTGCAATATCAGCCTCCCCCGATTTCAACCTTTCTGCACATAATGAAGGAACCTCAAGAAACAGGTTGTAATTCTGGAGAAATCCGGATTGCTTTATACCATAAACAAAGGGATAGGTGTTCAGGTAAGAAACGGCAGACAGGTTAAGAGTTTTCATGAAGCCAGATCCATTGTAAATATAAAATCAACATATGTAGCTTAATTGCTATGTTTGAAAAAAAATATACTTTTGCACAACGAATATACGCATGAACAGGAAACTGGCCATATATTTTCTTCTGTCGCTGATGACTTTTCATACTGCGGGGTTCTACCTTGTATTTGAAGTAAACCGTTTCATGGTAAAACGTGAAATGGCTATGAGGATATCATCCGGAAGCAACCTGGTCCTGGAAAAAATAGTGGTCATGGGACAGACGCCGGAATTAAAGATCATCAGTGAAACAGAGCTTGAGTACAACAACACAATATACGATGTGGTTTATTCAAAAAACCAGGGTGGATATAAAGTGTTCTTCTGTGTTAGGGACGTCAGGGAAGATTTTATAAACAAGGGTATTTCACATATGATGAAGGACCATACGACGCATTTGCTTATTCCTGTGTTCGGTTCGATCGCTATCCTGCCCGAACGTCCCTCTATATTTAAAGACCCGGGAATGAACGTTATGTACGCTGTTATGATCACCGCTGAAGAATCTGCCAACAGGCGGATACCCGAGAGCCCTCCGGAGAACTGCTGATCCAACCAGTTTTATATTCTTATTTTTTTCAATTTATTTATTCATTTTAAAAACTTCGGGTAATGAATACACGATACTTATATGTAATTATTTTACTGCTCCTGGTGTTTAAAACAACAGGCCAGACCATTAAAGTTCTTGACAAAAGCGATCTTCAGCCTGTTGAAGGAGTAACCTTAACAAACCAGGCAAAAACCCTGCTGGTTTCGACGGACCAAACCGGTGTTGCCGATATTTCCGCATTTGCAGATAATGAAATACTGTACTTCAATCATGTAGCTTTTCAGCCTGTCCATTTTTCGAAATCCGACCTTAAGGCAGGTAACCTTACTGTTTATTTAACCGAGGATGTGATCCGCCTGGATGAATTTGTAGTTTCTGCAAACAAGAGCGAGGAAAAACGCTCTGATGTTCCCAACAAGATCGAGGTCATCCAGGCAAAGGGTATCGCTTTCCAGAACCCTCAGAATTCGGCCATCATGCTTGAACAGACAGGGCAGGTCTTTGTCCAGACAAGCCAGATGGGCGGAGGAAGTCCTGTTCTGCGTGGTTTCGAGGCCAACAAGGTGCTGCTGGTTGTTGATGGTGTGCGCATGAACAATGCCATCTACCGTGCAGGTCATCTTCAGAATGCCATTACGGTCGATCCTTTCGGTCTTGCCTCGACAGAAATTCTATACGGCCCCGGGTCAACCATCTATGGCAGCGATGCTTTGGGCGGTGTAATCAATTTTATTACCAAAGATCCTGAGCTCTCTGCAAGCGGGAAGACAGCCGTTCATGGCAGTGTGCTGGGACGGTTCTCATCAGCCAACCTGGAAAATACCGGAGGAATAAACCTGAATCTTGGGTGGAAGAAACTGGCCGTCCTGTTGAACTTTTCATACAGCGATTTCAGCGACCTCCGCGAAGGCCGGGTTTCAAATCCTGCCTACGGCACTTTCGGTCAACGTCTTTTCTATGCCGAACGAATCGACGGAAAGGATTATACACTTGCCAACGACAAACCCTGGATTCAGAAACAATCAGCCTATTCCCAATACAATTTCCTTGGTAAAGTCCTGTTTCAGCCAGGTAAATCGAGCAGGTATATCCTCAATTTCCAGTATTCCAATTCAAGCAACATCCCGCGTTACGACCGGCTGACCGAAATGCAGAACGACAGCACCATGACCTATTCGGAATGGTACTATGGACCGCAGTCAAGGCTTTTTGGTTCTCTTAAGGCGGAGTATCATCTCAACGCTGTCATTTTCGATCACGCTTCAATAATCCTGGCCTATCAGCATGTCAATGAAGACCGCATTCAGCGCAGTTTCGGTAGTTCGAAGAAAAAGTACAACCTTGAAAAGGTGGCTGTTTTTTCCGTGAATGCCGATTTCGACAAGAAAATCTGTACCAGGGATAACCTTCATTACGGAATAGAACTCAGTTATAATAATGTTGGTTCCGAAGCTTACAATGAGAATATTAACACCGGGGTAAAAACATACGACCGTGCCACCCGTTTCCCCGACCAGAAAGCCAACATGATGTACCTGTCGGCCTATCTCTCAAACATCTGGAGCATAAACAAAGTACTGTCCTTCTCCCAGGGGCTGCGCTTCAACTATATAACCCTTAATGCCGCATATTCCGACACTATGGTGAAAATCACACCGATCCCTTTTGATCCGAACATCAGCCAGAAGAATATGGCGCTGAACGGATATCTCGGCCTGGTTGCGACCCCCGGGCATGACTGGAAGTTTTCGCTTCTCGGATCCACCGGTTTCCGTGCTCCCAATATTGATGACCTCACTAAACTGAATGTGGTGACCGGCCAGACCATTGTTGTTCCGAACCCGAACCTGAAACCGGAAAACTCCTATAACGTGGAACTCACCATAGCCAAGACCATTGGGGGCAGGATTCATCTTGAAGGAACCGCTTATTACAACTGGCTTGACAATGCACAGATCATTAAGCCGATCCAATACAACGGCAGGGATTCTCTCGAGATCGACGGCCAGATGTACCAGACCCTCGGACTTACAAATACGGGACATGCCTATATATGCGGATTCCAGGGAAGCATCCTGGCGCAGGTTACCCGTAATTTTTCGATAGTCAGTAACCTCACATACACTTACGGTTATGATATGACAAACAGTGTCCCGCTCGATCATATTCCCCCGGTATATGGCATGACCTCATTCCGCCTCGAGCTGAAAAAGTTCAAGGGTGATTTCTATGTAATGTACAACGGCTGGAAACGCATCAGCCAGTACAGCAATAGCGGCGAGGATAACGAGCAATATGCCACACCTTATGGCATGCCATCATGGTACACCCTGAACCTGAAACTCAGCTACCAGATTGTGAAATATGTGAATGTTGAACTGGGAATGGAAAATATCCTGGATGAAAACTACCGGAAATTCTCTTCCGGTATCAGCAGCCCGGGCAGGAACGTGATTATTGCTTTACGGGCGAACCTGTAAGAGTTGTTTGTGCACGGCGATCACCTGGGGAATCAGCATCCGGGTGCCGTCGTTGATGATGACAAAGTCCGACAACCGGGCTTTGTCATCATTTTTTAACTGGTGCTGCATCCTTGCAAGCACAAGTTCCCTGCTGATCCCGTCACGTGCCATGACCCTTTCAATGGCTGTCGCATCAGGGCAGGAGACATGGATGATCCGGTCAAAATCTTTTGAATACCCGCTTTCGAAAAGGACCGCTGCTTCCATGATCATATAAGGCACAGGGGGAGCTGAGCTGATCAGGGAATTGAAATCCTGCATTACAAGCGGGTGAAGCAGGGCGTTTAGCTGTTCAAGGGCTTTTTCATCCCCAAAGACTGTTTCGGCCAGCTTTCTTTTATCGATCTTTTCGTTTGTGACTATCTGCAAGCCAAACAATGAGACCAGTGAGGCAATGACCTGCCTGGATTCCAGGAATTTTTTCGATTCCTCATCCGCATGGTATACAGGGATTCCAAGCGAAGAGAATACCGAAGCAACCAATGATTTGCCGCTGCCTATATTCCCGGTAAGCCCGACCCTGATCATGAAACAGGTTATTTAACTTTGTTAAGGTGCAGGCTGTCATGTTTGCCGGTCATGACATCGGCGGGCCTGGTCATAATTCTCTGGACCTTTTTCGGGACCACCCGTTCAAGATCAAAAAACAGGGTATCGGGCACGACCATATAAACTTCCGACTGAAAGTTCATCTTGTCCCTGATATCCCGGCCGACTTCGGCAGTGGGAAGATAACCAGTGACCTGTCCGTCATCGGAATGAACTTTGATCTTCCTGAGGCTTACGTAGTATTTGGGTGTTTTGGCGTGAATGAATTCCTCGGTGAAATAATCGAATCCCTGAAGCCTGATTTTTAGAGTAAGGATGCTGTCGGAAAAACCTGTCATCCTTAAGTTTGACGGGAGGTTTGTATAATGGATACGGTAGTTTATCGTATAGTAATACTCACGTGAAAGCCTGACCAGCGACCAGATAAAAACGGAGAGTATCAGGCAAACCAGGAAGATATACAACTGGTGCCTGAATTTTTCACCCCTGTTGTTCCTGGCTTTACCGATCAGATCAATAAACCCGCTTTTCAATTAGGATGGATTATTTATTCGTCTCAATAGTCTGGCTTGTGTCGATTGCAATTGCAGACTTCTCAACGCGTAACTTCACGTTGTTATCGACTTCAATGGAAACGGTGGTTTCCTGCATCTCGACGATCTTCCCGTGGATTCCTCCGATAGTGACAACTTTCTGCCCTTTGTCAAGGGATTCCCTGAATTTCTTCTGGTCTTTGCTTTTCTTCATCTGGGGACGGATGAAAAAGAAATAGAATACAACAATGATCAGTAACAGCGGTAAAAATGAATACCAGCCATTCTGGGCGCCGCCCTGGGCCTGGGGAGCCATTAAAAGGATGTTAAGAATACTCATACTTGATGATTGGTTTAAATTATTGTAATTATTTTTCTGAATTGGGACCGGTAACCTGGGCCTTGATCCGTAAAAGGGTCGTATTTGGCTGTGTGTTAGCCACTACCAAAATATTTTTAGCCTGAAAACCGAATTTTCCCGCGCTGTTGAAGCTTACCTTTATTGCTCCGGTCTCACCGGGACGGATTGGAGTCCTGGGGAAAGAAGGTACGGTGCATCCGCAGGAAGTGCTCACGTCAACAATGATAAGGTCTGATTTGCCTGTGTTTGAAAATTTGAATTCATAGGATACCGATTCGCCCTGGATGACCTTGCCGAAATCATGGTCGATCTCTTCAAATTTAAAGGCGGGTAAAGCCCCCGCATTCTTATCCCCGCCGGCAGTGTTAGGGTTTTTGACCAGGTCGGTTGAAATTTTTTCTTCCTTCCCGCCGGTAGAATTGCAGGATGTGAAATATAAACCGGTAATAACCAGCAGTATCAGGTACAAGCCCCGGAACTTCATAAACCTTATTTTATTCGGATTGCAAAGGTAGTAATAATTTTGCTCAAATTCGTACATTTACATTCAGAACCAGCAATCTTGAGAACCTATCTTATCGGCTTTATGGGCTCGGGGAAATCATCCCTTGGGAAGCATCTTTCGAAGCTTCTCGGCTCGGATTATACCGACCTGGATGATGTATTCGAGGAAAGGTACCATCTCAGGATCTATGATTTTTTCGACAAGTACGGGGAAGAAAATTTCAGGAAGATCGAAAGGGATCTTCTTCTTGAAACGGCCAGTCTCGATAACGTTGTTGTTTCAACAGGAGGGGGAACCCCGTGTTTCTTCGATAATATGGAGTTTATCAGGGATAACGGTATTTCTGTTTACCTGCGGATGACATCACGGGAACTGGCAAGCCGGTTGAAAAATGTTAAGAAAAAACGCCCCCTGCTAAAAGAGCTCGCTCCCGAAGGACTTGAGGAATGGATATCCGTACAACTTCTTAAGAGGGAGCCATTTTATCTCCAGGCAAACCATATTTTTTATCCTTTTAAAGAAGATGTCAGGGACCTGGCCCTTAAATTAAAGTAAGCAGGGCCACATTCTCGACATGCTGGGTGTGAGGGAACATATCCAGCGGCTGGCATTCAGCAAGGCGGTAGCTCTCTTTCAGAATCTGGATATCCCTGGCCTGTGTTGCAGGATTGCATGATACATAGATTATTTTAGCGGGCAGCACTGTAAGAAGGGTGCGAATTACCTTTTCATGCATTCCGTTACGGGGAGGGTCGGTTATCACTGCATCGGGATGCCCGTTAGTACTAATAAATTCAGGGCTGAGAAGTTTTTCCGCTTCGGCTGCGAAGAACTCCAGGTTAGTGTTGCCGTTCAGCCCGGCATTTACTTTTGCGTCGGCAACCGCCGAAGCTACGGATTCAATCCCTATCACTTTTGAAACGTAAGGGGAAATGTAATTGGCAATTGCCCCGGCCCCGGTATAAAGGTCGTACACCACTTCACTGCCGGTGGGAGAGAGGTAAGTGGCAGCCTGACTGAAAAGTTTAAATGACTGGAAGGGATTGGTCTGGAAAAATGAGACAGGCCCAATCCTGAATTTTGATTTACTGAAATTCTCACGGAAAGGCGGTACCACCTCGGTGATGAATTTTGAACCTGAATAATGCCTTAATTCAAGGTCGTTGATAATGTCATTCTTTTTTTCGTTCACCACATAGAACAATGATGTGATCTTTGGGAATTCTGCCTGCAGGTGAAAAAGCATAGGCAGTATTCGGTCAGGTTCATCCGCCCCGAAAACCATAATCAGCATAAGGTCGCCCCCTGTGGTACTCCTCAGTATCATATTCCTGAGGAACCCTTTATTGCTCCTTGCATCGTAGAAGCTCATCCCTTTATCGATAGCGTAACGCCTTGCCTCCAGCCTGATGGCGTTTACGGGTTCCTCCATCAGGAAGCAATGATCAATATCAAGAACCTTGTCCCACCTTCTGGGGATATGGAAACCAAGGGCAGGGGAGGAGTCACCGTCGGTCGGATTGGTGAACCAGCGGTGAGATGAGAAAGTGAATTCAAGCTTGTTCCTGTATCCTTTTTCAAGCCCGGATCCAAGGATAGGACGAACCAGGGGATCATCAATTTTAGCTATCCGCCTGAGACTGTCCTCAACCTGTTTTTGCTTGAAATGAAGCTGGCTGGCATAGTCCATATGCTGCCATTTACATCCTCCGCAAAGACCAAAGTGAGAGCAAAATGGTTCAACCCGGTTCTTTGAATGCTGATGAAACCTAACAATCCTGCCTTCGGCATATGATTTTTTGGACCTGAATATATCAATGTCCACGATATCCCCGGGAACACCAAAAGGAACAAACACGACCATGTCGCCATGCCTTGCCACTGCATTTCCCTCAGAGCCGGCGTCGATGATTTCTATTTTTTCGAGGAGTTTCATAATGTATAAAAAGCGAAAAGCGAAATGGCGAAATGGCGACATTTCTTATGAGAGAAAATTATTGTTTCCATAGTGTTTTCAAATCAGATTTTACTTTTAATATTTTTTATTTCGCTATTTCGCTATTTCGCTATTTCGCTATTTCGCTTTTCGCTATTTCGCTTTTCGCTATTTCGCTATTTCGCTTTTCGCTATTTCGCTTTTCGCTTTTTGAAGTGCCTTGAGTCTCCCCACTCCCCGTACCCTATCTCATCCCCTGCTGCGCGGATGTTCTTTTCGAGGGATTTCCTGGTTTCATCGGGCTGGTCTTTTACATTGGGTTTGTTTTCATAAAGCAGGTAATTGTCGCGGTACTTTACAGGAGTAAGGTTTGGCATGATCACATTGGCCCCTGCATGGATGGCTTTCTCCCTGCCTTTGCTGTCGAGGGTCTGCAATGCAGTGGTGGCTGCGATATTGATATCGGGCATGATGATCCTTAAAATAGAAACCATTTTGATTGAAAGATCTACGCGTTCTGCCACTGAAGGTAAAAGGTCCCGGTATTCCCATAATGGCGTGTCTTCATGCTCAACGTAAGGCCCCATGCCGACCATGTCGACATCCAAATCCCTGAAAAAACAAAGGTCCTCTGCAAGATCAGAGATGGTCTGGAACGGAAGGCCTATCATCACACCGGTACCTACCTGGTAACCTGATTTTCTTAATAATGAAAGGGCTTCCAGTCTTGCTTTATGGGTGTGCCTACTGTCACCGGGATGGAGTTTTGCATACAGGGCCGGGTTTGAAACCTCTATCCTGAGCAGGTAACGGTGAGCCCCGGCATCATACCATCTTTTATAGGTGTCTTCAGTTTGTTCTCCCAGGGAGAGAGTGACATGGAGCTGGCCTTTGGTCTCCTGGTGTATCTTTCGGAGAAGACCGTCTATGGTATGAGTAAATGCTTTACTGCTTTGTTCTCCGGACTGGATCACAATAGAGGCAAAATTATTTTCGTAAGCATACAGGGCTGCTTCAAGCACTTCTTCGTCACTAAGGGTATATCTCTGGTAACGATGGTTGTCCTTCCTGATGCCGCAGTAAAAACAGTTTTTGGTGCAAATGTTCGAATATTCTATCAAGCCCCTGAAAAAAACTTTCCTGCCAACCTGTGAGGTTTTAACTTCGTGGGAATGTTGGAAAAGTCTCGCAGAAACTGCAGGTGCAAGTGAAAGCAGGAGCCGGATATCATTCTTGTCTATATATTTTTTTTGTAAAATATTTTCAACAGTTTGAGACATTGTTATGGAAATATTAATATATTTACTTGCTGGTGCAAAGGTACTTTTTATTGAGTTACAGACCAGCAGCTAAAATAGCCTCTTTATGGAAGGAACTATAAGAACTGTTCTTGTTGATGATGATAAAACCAGTTTATTGACTCTGCAGTCATTGCTGGTCAAGCATTTTCACGAGGTTACTATCATCGGAACGGCTATGACAGTTAAGGATGCAATATCCCTGATTGATTCAACCAAGCCTGAAATGGTATTCCTTGATGTCAACCTGCCCGACGGGGAAGGTTTCGACGTCATGGAAGGAGTTACCTACCGCCGCTTCCAGGTAATCTTTGTCACAGCCTTCGATAAATATGCAGTTCGTGCTTTCGAATTTTCAGCCCTTCATTATATTGTAAAGCCTGCCACTCTTGACGGATTGCAAACAGCCTTTGAACGTTTCAGGGAAACCCGTGAAAAAGATGAGGATATTGATGACCGGCTTACCGTATTAAAAGAAAGCCTGAAAGGAGCCCAGGAAAAAATAATCATCCCTTCATCCGATGGTTTGAATGTGGTCAAGCTGGGGGACGTTGTGAGGCTTGAGGCCGACGATGTGTATACTACTTTCTATCTTGCGAACGGCCAGAAATTCGTTGCATCCAAGTCAATGAACAATTATGAGAAGATCCTCGAGGATCTGCCTTTTTCAAGGATACACAGCAAGCACCTGATCAATCTTGTATACGTAAAAAGATACCTGAAGGGGAAGGGCGGTTCGGTTATCATGGAAGATAATTCCGAAGTGGAGGTCTCAGTCAGAAAGAAAGCTGATTTCCTTGAAAAGCTGAAGTCTTTTGCCCGTTTTGTATAACGTTGATCCTCAGGTAACGAATCATTATTATTTTTCGCTACATCGCTAATTGATTTCGCTTTTCGCCATTTCGCATTTAAACATTGAAACGGATGTGCAGGATATCGCCGTCGCCAACGATATAATTTTTACCTTCAATAAAGAGTTTCCCTTTTTCCCTGCAAGCATGCTCGGTGCCTAAGGCTATAAAGTCGTCATATTTCATGACTTCAGCCCTGATAAACCCCCTTTCCAGGTCGCTGTGGATCACGCCGGCAGCCTGGGGTGCGGTCATCCCTTTGCGAATTGTCCATGCCCTTACTTCCTTGGGGCCGGCGGTGAAGAAATTCTGAAGGTCAAGAAGGTGGAAAGCCGCCCTCACCAGGCGGTCAACACCCGGTTCCGACAGGCCGGCGTCGGCAAGGAACACCTTGCGGTCTTCAGCCTCCTCGAGTTCGGCTATCTCAGATTCCAGCCTTCCTGCCACGATGATAACTTCAGCGTTTTCAGGCTGAACTGATTGAATAAACCTTGCCGAATGATCATTCCCGTTCACCGCCGCTCCGTCATCCACATTACAGACATAAAGAACGGGTTTTTCGGTAAGCAGGGCGATATCGGCAATATATTTCTTATCCTCCTCGTACACATCTGCCGTACGGGCGCTCTGGAAGGATTCAAGGTGAGATTTGTAAATATGCAGAATTTCAATACATTTCTTTGCGTCTTTATCGCCACCCATTGCAACTTTCTCAAATTTATGTATCTTCCTTTCAACCAGTTCAAGGTCGCGGATCTGGAGTTCGAGGTCAACGATCTCCTTGTCCCTGACGGGATCTACCGAGCCTTCGATATGGGGCATTGAGGGGTCGTCGAAACACCTGATCACGTGGATGAGGGCGTCAACATTGCGAATGTCGGCAAGGAAGGAATTGCTGCCGCCTTTTGAAAGACCTGGAATGTCTACCATTTCAATAGTGGTGGGAACGATTTTTGCAGCATGGATGAACCGGTCAATTGCATACAGTCTGGGATCAGGAACGTTCATGGTCCCAAGGTTTGATTTTGTCGCGGTAAAGGCCGCTTTATGGGTTTCGGCACGATTCGTGGAGATACAGTTAAAAAGAGTGGTCTTTCCCGAGCCGGAAAGGCCAATGATCCCGCATTTCAAAGGCATAGACTGAATTTTGCGGCAAAAGTACGTCTTTTATTGGTGGATTCAAAGATTCTTACTACCTTTGCACCCCATTTTGTCCGGGGTGGAATGGCCTCACGTTCTTTATCTTAAATCCACGGAAAACAAATTTTTTGTCAAACCCGGAATGCGCACCCGCGCTTCCACTTAGCCAAATTTAATACATGACTCCTGAAGAAACCAATGTCAACATGGAGCAGAACGTTAATCCTGAACCAGAAAACACCGCTGCAGAAGCACCACTCACCGAAGTAACCCCCGAGGTAAC
>Ga0208613_1000035_pt1 | contig 68069 bp, 57 predicted proteins | sample CryBogmetaGMA6M_FD_184543 | JGI IMG/M metagenome (GOLD analysis project Ga0208613, IMG submission 184543) | Freshwater microbial communities from Crystal Bog, Wisconsin, USA - MA6M (SPAdes) | ecosystem: Environmental > Aquatic > Freshwater > Lake | place: Crystal Bog, Wisconsin, USA | collected... | reverse complement strand
ACCGCCTATGGCTTATGTCCCGCCGCCTGAACCGATGGCCCCGCCACTGCCCTTTACTTACTTTGGCCGTTATGAGGACGCGACCTCGCAGATCATTATTCTGCTTAAAGGAGACAAGCTCTATAACGTGGTTCCTGGCGAAGTGATCGAGGGTACCTATCGGGTGGAGCGTTTACTGGCGGGGCAGGTGGAATTGATATTTTTGCCGTTGAATATCAGACAGACGCTCAGTACGGGCGAAAAATAATGAAAATCATGTTGCAGCACTTAAATATTTTGGAGAACTCATGCGTAGTATGAGATGGAAATTAAGCAAACACGCCGCGATTGTCATGCTGGCGGTGCTGGCCGGATGTGCCGGGGACAAGTTGCACAAGGAAGGTATTTCTCAGATACAGGATGGTCATGTCGAGGAAGGTCTGGCAACACTTGAGCAGGCGGCGAAGAATGAACCGCAAAATATGGAGATAAAAAAAGACCTGATGCAACATCGCGGTCAATATGTAAATCGTATTCTGTCAGCGGCGAACAGTGAACGTGCAATCGGTCATCTGGAAGCGGCAGAGGTTCAGTATCGGCGCGTGTTGAAACTGGCCCCGGACGATACTACCGCCCGGATTGGACTGGAATTGCTGATCATGGACAGACGGCACGATGCGATACTGGAGGATACTGCAATCCTGATCAAGAAGGGAGATCTGGATGGCGCTAAACTGGCGATTAAGCCGGTGCTGATTGAGAATCCCCGGAATGTGCGGGTGATCGCCATGCAGCGTCAGATTGAAGAATTGATCGCCAAAGAGCAAAGTGCGGTACAAACCTTACAGGCAAAATTCAGAAAGCAAGTCACGTTGCAATTTCGCGATGCCGATATCAAGATGGTGTTCGAGGCGCTGTCGCGTGCCAGCGGAATCAATGTGCTGCTGGATAAGGATATCAAGGCCGGGGTAAAGGCGTCGATCTTCGTGAAAAATGTCTCCGTGATCGATGCGATCGACTTGCTGCTGATGCAGAATCAACTGGCCAAGAAGGTGATCAGCGACGATACGCTGTTTATTTACCCGAACACACCGGCTAAACTTAAAGACTATCAGGATCTCAAGATCCGCAGTTTTCACCTGGTGAACGCAGATCCTAAGTTGATGCTGACCCTGATCAAGGATATGCTCAAGACCAAAGATGTGTTCATCAACGAGAAGACCAATTCGCTGGTGATGAGGGATACGCCCGAGGCGATTCGTCTGGCGGAAAAAATGATCAATGATCAGGATATCGCCGAGCCCGAGGTGATGCTGGAAGTCGAAGTGCTGGAAGTGAGCCGCACGCGTCTGTCACAGATCGGTGTGCAATATCCGGCGCAGTTGGCCATGACGCCGATTGCCAGTCTGGTGCCGGCTGCAGGTGCTGCTGTTGCGACGACGACCCAGTTGACGCTGGATAGTTTAAGGCGCTTGAATGGTGCCAGCATCGGGGTCAGTCCGATTCCTTCGCTGACGTTGAATGCGATGTTGCAGGATGGCGATACCAATATTCTGTCCAGTCCGCGCATTCGTGTGCGCAACCGTGACAAGGCCAAGATCATGATCGGTGAACGCGTGCCGATGATCACCAACTCGCTGACACCGCAGACGACGGGTTCTGCGGTGGTGACTGGTACGGTGCAGTATCAGGATGTGGGTTTGAAACTGGACGTCGAGCCGGATATTCATCTTGATCATGAAGTCACGATCAAACTTGGGCTGGAGGTCAGCTCGCTGGGGTCTCCTGTGACTAATGCGGCAGGTTCTGTGGTGTATCGGGTTGGCACGCGCAATACCTCAACCGTGTTGCGTCTGAAAGACGGGGAAACGCAGATTCTGGCCGGATTGATCAACGACAATGAAACCAACACCACGGATAAAGTCCCCGCGCTGGGCGAAATGCCATTGTTGGGACATTTGTTCTCCAATAAGAACGGAAATAAGGTCAAGACGGAAATTATTCTCTCCATTACCCCGCACATCGTCGGCAATGTTCGTGTGCCCAATGCGCGAGAAGAAGAGTATTGGACAGGGACTGAATCGACGTTGCGCAATGATCAGTTGATGATGAAGACGCATCCTGCGATCGTGCCAGTAGCTAAACCTGCGGTGACACCCGTATCGGCCATACCTGCCGCCCCCCAAGTACCTGCTGCCGCGAATGTTGCTGCACCCCAGTTATCCTGGGATGGGGTTGGGCAGGCGAAAGTCGGTGACCTGATCAGTTTGTCGGTCAATGCGCAGTCTGCACTGGCGATGAACAGTTTCGGCGTGCAAATCACCTTTGATCCTTCGGTATTGAAAGCGCTCGATGTGGTGGATGGCGGCTATCTGAAGTCGGCCAATACGCCGGCTACCTTGAATAAAAATATCGATCAGGCTACCGGCCTTGTTACGGCTGATCTGTCGGCGGGCACGGGCAGTGGTACGGGATCGTTGCTGACTCTGATGTTTGAAGTGATGGCGGAAGCGCCTGCGGCTGCCGTGTCGATTAGCCGTATCTCGGCTACCGATGCGAATGGTGTAGCCCTGTTGATTGCATCACCTGCGCCGCATCTGCTTGCCGTTGCAAAATGAGGTCAGTTAAGGTCAGGGGATTTACCCTCATCGAATTGATGATTACGGTGGCACTGGTCGGATTGCTCTCGACCATGGTGTTGCCGCTGACTGAATTGACGGTGCAGCGCAGCCGGGAGCAGGAATTGCGTTCCGCCTTGCGGGAAATACGCATGGCGCTGGATGAGTATAAAAAAGCGGTCGATGAAAAGAAGATTATCAGTAAAGCGGGCAAGTCTGGCTATCCTGACTCGCTTACCGTGTTGCTCGAAGGGGTGAACGATGCCACTAACCCGGACAGCAAACTGAAAATTCGTTTCTTACGGCGCATGCCGCGCGATCCGATGGCGACTGACCCGACTCTGAGCGCGGTGGATACCTGGGGGACACGCAGTTACAACAGCGAGTGGGATGCACCCTCGTCGGGTGATGATGTGTTTGATGTGTATTCCTTGTCCGATAAGGTGGGGATGAATGGGGTGGCATACGACAAATGGTAGACGGCCTGATGAAGAAAAAAATAACGGGCTTTACCCTGATTGAATTGCTGGTTGTGATGGCGATCATCGGTGTGCTGTTGACCATTGCTGTGCCGCGTTATCAGCACAGCGTGGATAAATCCCGTGAGGCTGTACTGCATGAGAACCTTGAGCTGACCCGTCAGGTAATCGATAAATATTACGGCGACAATGGCCGGTACCCTGATTCTCTGGAAGAACTGGTGGCACGTAAGTATCTGCGTGCGCCGCCCTTTGATCCGGTTGCCGGTAATTCAGACGCATGGATTATCATTCCTTCGGATGATCCTGCAAAAGGGTTGATGTTCGATCTGAAAAGCGGTGCACCAGGCGTGGCGCTGGACGGGACAGAGTACAAGAGTTGGTAATGGAAATTCAGGTTGTTTATAAAAAACAAAGCGTTAAAAAACGATCTGCATCAGCCGGTTTCACCTATATTGGTTTGCTGGCTGCAGTGGCAATCATGGGGATTTTCATGATGGTGGTTGGTGAAATTTGGCAGTCGTTACAAAAGCGCGAGAAGGAGAGCGAGTTGCTGTTTATTGGTAACGAGTACCGGCGCGCGATCGCGGATTATTACACGCAAACACCGGGTAATGCGCCGCGTTATGTGATGAAGTTGGAAGAGTTGCTCAAAGATGCGCGCTATCCGGTGACGCGGAGATATTTGAGGAAATTGTATAAGGACCCGATCACCGGGAGTGCGGAATGGGGATTGCTCAAAAACACCAGCGGGCAAATTTACGGGGTATATAGTTTATCGAACGCCGAGTCGTTTAAAAAAGAGCACTTTAAAAAAGATGATCACGATTTTGAAGGTCGTGGCAGTTATGCGGAGTGGGTATTTAAGTACGTGCCGACACAGGCAGCGGCTAATGCGGTGTTGAGTGCCGGTGCGTCAACGCAGGCTACACCGCTTGCAACACCGAAGCCCAATACGCTGACGAATTCCCCTTCGGGTTTTTCAAATGGCAGTTTTTCTAATCAACCCAAGATACCGGTCAGGAGATAAGGAGTGAGAATGAAATTATTTTTGATTGTGCTGACGATACTGTTGATGTCAGCCTGTGTGACAACCAATATTTACTTTCCCACACCGGCTGTCGAAAACGCCGCTGACAAGATCGTAGCGGATGTCTGGCCGCCAGCGGATAAAGTCGTTGTGACTAAGAAGGAGAAAAAATGAACTCGTTATTTCTCAAAGTGGGCGTGTTGTTTTTCTTGGTATTAAACACCTGTGTGGCCGTTGAGTTTGAATTTAATACGCCGGGTGTCAATGCTGTGATCTCAAGTATGCAGGCCAGGCACGAAAAGTTGGCTAAATATTACACCAGCGGCGCAGTAGGTCTGAACCTTGATGGAACGATTGCACTGCGTGATGAAGCATCCGTGCCCTTGAATTACCGCCGTCCGCTCAGTGCGCTGGTTGATGCGGAGAATCAGGATAGAGACAAATTGTATGCGGAAATCAGCAACGCCAACGCACACCCTGAATGGCGTGTGGAGGTGCATGCGGTTTTTGCTAAACGCTGGTTGATGTACGCTCATCGCGGCTGGTGGGTGATGAGTGATCACGGCTGGATACAGAAATAAGGTTGCCAGGCGGGTTGGAATTGAATGTATAGTGTTTTGATTTTTAAGGATAATTTGTGACGCCAACCTTGGTTTTTGACATCGAAACTGTGCCTGATATCAAAGGCTTACGACTTTTACACGGAATGGATGAGAGCGTGAGCGACTGGGAGGTGGCTGAGATGGCTTTTCAGCAGCGCCGTCAGTTGACGGGCAGCGATTTTATCCAGCATCATTTGCAGCGTGTGGTGGCGATTTCCTGTGTGTTAAGAGAGGGAGATAACTTTAAAGTTTGGTCGCTGGGTGAGTTGGATGAGGATGAGGGGGGGCTGATTCAATGTTTCTTTGACGTCATCGACCAATACACGCCGCAACTGGTGTCGTGGAATGGTGGTGGGTTCGATCTGCCGGTGCTGCATTATCGCGGCCTGATCCATGGTGTTCAGTGCGCACGCTACTGGGATATGGGCGAGGATGACAGAGAATTCAAGTGGAATAACTACATCAGTCGTTACCACATGCGCCATCTCGATTTGATGGATTTACTGGCGCTGTACACCGGACGCGCCAACGCGCCGCTAGATGATCTGGCCAAATTGATGGGCTTGCCCGGCAAATCGGGAATGGATGGATCGCAGGTGTGGGAAGCTTATCAGCAGGGGCGGTTGACGGAGATACGCAATTACTGCGAAACCGATGTGGTGAATACCTATCTGGTCTATGCGCGGTTTCAGATGATGCGCGGGGTGTTGAGTCGTGCAGCTTTCCAAAAAGAATGCGAGTTGGTGAGGGGGATGTTGACCGGGCTCAATCTGCCGCACTGGCAGGGCTATCTGGCCGGATGGCCGTGATGCTCAAGCACGTCTGGCTAACGATTGCCTGGGGGTTGGTGCTTCTGGTCGTGTATCTTTCACTGACTCCGCATCCGCCGGAACCGGTGAGCTTTGATAATGCAGATAAATTTGAACATGCACTCGCTTATGCCACACTCTCCTTCTGGTTTTGTCATATATACCGGTCAATGAGTTCGCGACTATTCGTGATTACGGCGCTGGTGGGTTTGGGTGTCGGATTGGAGTTTGTACAAGGGTGGACCGGATACCGTACGTTCGATGTAATGGATATGCTGGCAGATAGTGTTGGTGTGCTGCTGGGGTGGCTAATGCTGTTTACGCCTGTAGAACAACTATTTGTTTATATAGAAAATTATTTAAAGGCGCGCTGAATGCGTCTATCATAAAATGGAATCGAAATGACGACAAGAGTAACCATAGAATCGCTGGATCAAGAAGGTCGCGGTATCGCGCATGCAGACGGCAAGGTAATTTTTATCGAGGGCGCGTTGACTGGTGAGGAGGTGAGTTACGCCTCCTATCGCAAGAAGCCGGCCTTTGAGCTGGCGCAGATGACGACTTTGCATCGCGCCGCGTCCATTCGTGTCGAGCCTAAGTGTGCGCATTACGGCGTATGCGGCGGTTGCTCGATGCAGCATCTGGATGCACGGGTTCAGGTCGCGGTGAAGCAGCGCATATTGGAAGACTCTCTGGCGCGGATCGGTAAGGTCACGCCAGAAAACATCATGCCGGCGATTTATGGTCAGAGTTGGGGCTATCGCGAGCGCGCTCGAATTTCTGCAAAGTATGTGATTAAAAAGCAAAAAATGTTAGTTGGATTTCACGAGCGGCGCAGCAGTTACGTAGCCGATATGCAAAGCTGCGAGATTTTGGCGCCCAAAATCGCCGGCTTGATTAAGCCGTTAGCTGATTTGTTTGAAGGATTGACCATTCGAGAGCAATTGCCGCAGGTCGAAGTGGCGGTGGGTGAGCATGTCGATGTGTTGGTGTTGCGTATCATGGCACCGCTGTCTGTCGGTGATGAAGCGGCGTTGCGTGTTTTTGCCGATTTGCACAAGGTGCAATTCTGGCTGCAAACCAAGGGGCCTGAAACCGTGGTGCCTTTTTATCCGCTGGATGCGCCGGCGCTGTCCTATAGTCTGCCGGAATTCGCTATCACCATGCCGTTCGCACCGGGTGAATTTACTCAGGTCAACAGCGAACTCAATCGGGTGATGATTAGTCGCGCGATCCGTCGGCTGGAGCCGAAAGCGGGCGAGCGAATTGCGGACTTTTTTTGCGGTCTGGGGAATTTTACCCTGCCGATCGCACGCAGCGGTGCCGAAGTGCTGGGAATAGAAGGGAGCGATGCGCTGGTCAAACGTGCGGCGCAGAATGCGGGCTTTAACGGTTTGTCGGCGAACACGAAGTTTCAGGCGATGAATCTGTTTGAAATGACCGAGGAATTGCTCCTCAGTATGGGTAAATACGATAAGTGGCTGATCGATCCTCCCCGCGACGGGGCGATGGAGTTGGTGAAATCCATCACGCCGGCCATCGCGCCTTATCGCATCGTCTATGTGAGTTGTAATCCTGCGACGCTGGCGCGCGATGCCGCCGAGTTAGTGCAGCGCGGTTATGTGTTGAAGTCCGCAGGAGTGATGAATATGTTCCCGCAAACCTCGCATGTCGAATCTATCGCCGTATTTGAGAGGATTTAAATGCAACGCTATGCCGATCTTGTGGCCGATGCACTCACTCGAGTCAAGGAAATTCAACCCTGGGATTTGAGTAAGCTTTTGGCAGCGGGAGAATCACCTTTGCTGCTGGATGTGCGGGAGCCGGCGGAGTATGCGGCCTTGCACATTCCCGGTTCCATCAATGTGCCGCGCGGCGTACTGGAACAGTCCTGTGAATGGGATTTCGACGAAACAGTGCCGGAACTGGCTGCCGGGCACTCCCGCGATATTGTGGCGATCTGTCGTTCGGGCTATCGTTCTGTACTCGTCGCGGATGTGATGCAAAAAATGGGATTTGTCCGCGTGGTTTCACTCAAAACCGGGGTGCGCGGCTGGAATGACTTTGAACAGGCGCTGGAAGATGCGGCGGGAAATCCGATCGATGCGGATGTCGGGGACGAATTGCTCGCCTCCAGAGTGAGCGCTGAACAGCGTAAACCTAAGGATTTTTAGTCTATGGATCAGTTTCAAAAAAGGGTTAGATATTCTTTGAATATAATAGCTGTTTAGTAAGAAAAAACTTATCTAAACCTGCTAGGTTCGTAGATATGTCATGATATACTTTGCCGACATATGTAGTCATTAAATCGGCTTTTTGCACCCGAAAAATTTCAAAGGACACTTCATGAAACGTCATGCCTCAATGAATCGCATCTACCGTTTGGTTTGGAACGCAACGCTTGGTGTGATGGTGGCCGTCGCAGAAAATGCAAAAGGGCGTGGAAAGTCTGTGTCGGGACGGAAGTTGATTGCCGCCGCGCTGGCGTTGACGGGTGGTGCATTGATGTTGCCTCCGGCGATGGCGGGGCCTACTGGCGGACAAGTCAGTGCGGGAACGGGTGCGATTGCTCAAGCTGGTTTAAACACGACAATCACGCAGACGAGTCAAAATCTGGCCATCAACTGGCAGAATTTCAGTATTGCCGCCAATGAGGCAGTGCGCTTCAATCAACCTAACGCCAGCGCGATCGCGCTCAATCGCGTGACCAGTCAGAATCCGAGTGTGATCCTGGGTAGCTTGAGCGCAAACGGTAATGTGTTCGTGTTGAATCCTAACGGTGTGTTGTTCGGTGCGGGTGCGCAGGTGGATGTGGGTGGTCTGGTTGCTTCTACCCTGAATTTGTCTGATGCGAATTTGATGGCGGGCAAGCTCACGTTTAGCAGTGCGCCCGGGCAATCGCAGGGTTCTGTGGTGAATCAGGGTGCGATCAATATCGCGCCGGGTGGTTATGTAGCGCTGCTGGCACCTGAAGTACGTAATGAGGGAGTAATCATCGCTAATCAGGGCACAGCTTTACTGGCGGCAGGCGATAAGATCACGCTGAACATGAATAACGGTTCGCTGGTGTCCTACAGTATCGATCAGGGTGCAATTAACGCGCTGGCTGAAAATAAGCAACTGATTCAAGCGGATGGCGGTCATATCGTGATGTCGGCAAAAGCGGCGGATGCGCTGACCACGGCGGTAGTGAATAATACTGGCGTGATTCGCGCACGTACCATGCAAAATGTCGGCGGTACAATACGTTTGATGGGCGACATGAAGACCGGTACGGTCAATGTGGGCGGTACGCTGGATGCCAGCGCACCGACAGGCGGTAACGGCGGTTTCATTGAAACTTCAGCTGCGCATGTCAAGGTGGCGAAGGGTGCTGTTATCACGACTGCTGCGGCGATGGGACTAAAAGGGACCTGGTTAATCGACCCTGTTGATTTTACGATCGCTGCGAGTGGAGGAGATATCACTGGAACGGAACTCGCGTTACAGTTGGGCTTAAATAACATCGTTATTTCGACATCTTCACTCTTCCCTGTGATAGATCCTGTCACTCTTGTGCAGCTCATAGATCCAATCACTTCGCTTCCTGTGTTTTATGATCCTAAAGGTGGCGCGACTGCTGTGACCATAGATCCGCTCACGGGTGCGCTCAGTCCCATCGTGGATCCTATCCTGAACGCGGCAATTTATAATTTACCGGCCAATCCTGCCAACGCCACGACTGGGAATATCTACGTTAATGATGGCGTGGCTTGGGCTGCCAACAAGCTTACGTTGAATGCCGATAATAATATCTACATCAACGCAACGATGAGCGCATCGGGCACAGCCAGTCTGGCGTTGGAATACGGTCAGGCGAATGTGAATGCGCTCAATACCAGTAACTATTATGTGAGTAACGGTGCGCAAGTGAATTTACCTGCGGGGCAAAACTTCAGCACCAAGTTGGGTTATGACGGCACCACAACGCTCTACACGGTGATCACCGATATCGGTGTGGCAGCGGATGCAACATCTCTGGCGTCGCCCGCAGTGATGACTTTGCAGGGCTTGGCTAATCCGGCTAATCTTCCAGGCGGAAATTATGTGCTCGGCGCAAACATTCAAGCTGGAGCGGCAGGGTTACCCGTTGCAGATGGCGTTGCCTCTTTAGATGGCGCAACCAGTACTTGGAACGGCGGTGCGGGCTTTACCCCCATTGGTGGTTCAGCCACCGCCCTGACTAGTGCGGGTGGTTTTGTCGGTGTGTTTGATGGCTTGGGTCATACCGTTAATAATCTCACGATCAATATGTTAAGTTCTCCGACTCCGTCTGTCTATGTGGGTATGTTTGGACAAATTGCAGCCGGCTCATTGGTGCAAAACGTTAATCTGGTGAACTCATCCGTTAATGGTATCGGCGCGGTCGGCGGCTTGTCTGGAACTAATTACGGCACCATCAATAACGCTACCTCAACGATGGGTGCGGCTTATGGTACCGCGCTTGTCGGTGCGACTGGGACTTTTGCTTCTGTGGGTGGTTTGGTTGGTGCAAATTTCGGTGCGGTTAATGACAGTTCTACCACTGGTGCTAGTAACGCAGGTGTTTTCGTAGGTACTGTGGGTGCAGGGAATACGGTCGGTGAAGCCGCTGGGGGTTTGGTTGGGATCAACTCAGGGACGGTCGGTGGTACGCTGGGTGTTGGCAGTAGTTCGTCGGTCGCGGTCAGTGGTTACGGTTCTCAGGGAACCTTGGGTGGTCTGGTCGGAGTAAATACGGGTCTGATCAGCAACAGCCATGTAACCGGTAGTGTCAGTGACAAGATGGCATCTAAAACCTCCCGCGTAGGTGGTCTGGTCGGATATAACGCTAAGGGAAGGCTGGATAACTCTTTTTACGATATTAGCGCAGTGTCGCTCAATGGCGTTCTGGGCGTATTATCACCGGGCGGGCTTTATAATTCTCAGTATCAGGCTTGGGCTACGACCACTACTAACCTGCTTGTTACAGATCCTTTGTATCATGTAGCTTATCAACCGCTTGATATTGCGAACTATGCTAGTTTGCAGATGTTGCCGGCATTGCCTGGCGCGCTGACGGCCGTGTATGGAATCAGCGATGCGAAGGGCTTGAAGGATATGCTGGCTTTCTCAGAAAATGCCGGCTACAGCTTTCAGTTGACCGCCTCGGTCGATTTGAATGTTGTATTGCCTGGAGAGCTTGTGTCGCCAGCGGCGCAGGGATTCTTTGTGCCTTATTTTGCAGGTAACTTTGATGGGGGATTAAACCCCAATACCAATACTAACTGGACAATTTCCAATCTCTCGTTGAGAGATGCGACGGTGTCCGGTGTCGCTGCGCTTGGTATGTTCGGTCAATTGACCTCGACGGGCGCTGTCACTAACGTGGGTGTCACCAATGCCAATATCACCCTCACCTCTACGGGTGGTACGGTCGCGCCCAAGGCAATCGGCGGTCTGATCGGTTTGAATGAGGGTGTGGTTGGAAAGAGCTATGTGACCGGCACAGTGAGTGCGGCAGGTGAGAATAATGTCGGCGGTCTGGTGGGCGATAACGCCAGCACAGGGCAGATCAGCGGCAGTCATGCAACCGCCAATGTAACCGGTGCTAATAATGTCGGCGGACTGGTAGGGATTAATGAAGCGTCCGTATCGGCGGTCAGTTCCAATATCGATAATAGTTATACCGAGACCGGAACGGTGACCGGAAATATCAATGTCGGCGGCTTGATCGGCGCGAACTACGGCAATGTGGTCACCAGTTATTCGGCGGAAAACGTCACCGGAACAGTGCTGGGAAGTAATATAGGCGGACTGGTTGGTTGGAATGGTGCGGGTGGGGTGATTACCGATGTTTATGCGTCGGGTAGCGTGACAGGCGCAGGTAATACAGGTGGACTGGTTGGGGGGAACTACGGTAATGTTACCAATGCGTATGCCACAGGGGCTGTAACTGGTATTACGGTCGGTGGTTTAATCGGTGCGGACTTTGGCACAGGTTTTATAACGAACAGTTACTGGGATAACCAGACTACAGGTCAAATTAACTCTAGTAATGTAGCTCTTGGCGGGCAGACAACGGTGGGCGGGCTGACAACTGCTGCGATGCATGCTCAGGCCAGCTTTACCGGTTTTGACTTTACCTCCGCTACAGCAAACTGGGTGATGTACGAAGGATATACGGCGCCGTTGCTGCGTTCATTCCTGGCGCCGCTGACGGTAACAGCAGGCAATGTTACCAAGGTCTACGATGGTCTGACAGGTATTAACCCGACTAATCCCGGGTTGACATACACGGACGGGAACCTGATAAAAGTTACGCCTAATTATGCGGCTTTGCTGGGTACGGCTACGTTTACCGGTGCGGGAAGTGCTATCGGTGTTTATGCATTGACTGCACCAGCGCCTGATTTAGTGTTGAATCAACCTGCCAATACGGGTCTGTATTCGACTCAGCAGGGTTATCTGCTCAGTTATGCGACGGTGGCTCCAGCTACCTTGACGGTGACTGCCGCAGTTGCCACGCTTACTGATGGATTGGGTCCTTACTATGCGGGCTTACAGCTCGATGAGAGGCAGCATCTTAAAAATGATTGTGAATTCGATCAGGTTGATGATGATTGCTCAAAATTGCCTGGTGCGGCTAAAAAACGTTTGTTGACCGTGAAAGACGGCGGGATTTCGTTGCCGGATAATGGCGCCCATTTGGTTCTGCCGCAGATGTAATGTGACTGCAAACTTAACTATTCCACGGACAACTTGATAATTAAATCGCTAATATGAAAAATCAAACTACCCTTGTCGCGACGTTGACCTTATCAATGCTGGCTAGTTCTGTAGCGTTTGCGGCACCCGTTGCGCCCGATGCCGGACAGACCATACGTGAATTGCAACCGTTACCGGAAATGATCGCCCCTGGCGTGATATCTCCTTTACAAAGCGCGGAGCCGGCTCAAGTGGAAGCAGTTGTTTCAGCGGCTGAAGAAGTCACTGTGGATGTGACGGCGATACACGTCACTGGCAGTCGTGGCTATTTGGCCGCCGATCTGGAGGCGTTGGTCGCTGATCTGGTTGGTAGTGAACATACCCTTCCTGAACTCGAAGCCGCAGCTGCTCGCATCACGGCTTTTTACCGTTCGCAAGGTTATGTGGTGGCGCAGGCTTATTTGCCGCAACAAGACATTGTGGATGGTTCTGTGACGATCAATGTGCTCGAAGGTGCGCTCGGTCAGACACTCATCAATAATCAGTCCAGGCTGTCCGATGCACGGGCGACTGCGGATGCTGCAACGGTTAAGACCGGTGATGCTGTACAGGCGGAGCCGATTGATCGTATGTTGTTGTTGCTGTCCGATACCATCGGTGTGGGTGGCGTGCGCGCATCCTTGCAACCGGGTGCCAGTGTAGGCACGACGGATCTTTTGATCGAACTGGATCCTGCCAAGCCTTATGCTGCCAGCGTTGAAGTGGATAACTACGGCAATCGTTACACCGGTGAAAACCGTATCGGTGGTTCTATCGCGTTGAACAGTCCGCTGAAGATGGGTGATCAATTGACATTGCGCGCGGTGGCCAGTGATCTGAATATGCAATATGCACAGCTTTCTTATCGTATGCCGGTGGGCGTAGATGGTCTTAAAGTAGGTGTTTCATTCTCTGATACCACTTACAAATTAGGTAAGGAGTTTGCTCCGCTGTTGGCAGATGGTACTGCGACCAGTGCGAGTGTGTTTGCGACTTATCCGCTGATTCGCAGCCAGATGAGTAATCTGTACGGCACGTTGACTTATGAGAATAAAAAGCTGACGGACAAAACCGGTGGGGGTGTGAATACCACCAACAAGACGGTTGATATGGTCAGCCTGGGTCTGTCCGGGAATCACATGGATGCATTGTTAGGTGGCGGTATGTCTGCTTATGATGCAACCTTCACTTCCGGCAACCTGTCCATGGATGCGGCCTCGATGGCGGTCGATGCGGCTTCGGCTCGCAGTAATGGCGCCTTTACCAAGGTGGGATATAACCTGAATCGTCAGCAACATATGACCGCGAAGGATACGGTATCGCTCGCGTTTTCAGGTCAGCAGACTGACAGCAATCTAGCTTCTTCTGAGAAAATGTACTTGGGCGGTGTGAATGCAGTGCGCGCCTATCCACAAGGTGAAGCCGGGGGTGATGACGGTTGGCTGATGAATGCAGAAGTTCGCCATACTTTGATGGACAAGGTACAGGGCGTGGCTTTTTATGACGCAGGTTCTGTCTCGCTCAATCACAATGCTTATGTTGCAGGTGCCGTTAATACTCGTAGTCTTGCAGGTGCCGGTGTAGGCGTAAATGCGCAATACGGCTGGGCTCAACTGAAGACTTCCGTGGCATGGCGAACCACAGGTGGTGCTCCGCAATCCATCCCGTCTACGGTGAACAGCAGTCCGATGATCTGGGCGCAATTGGCCGGACAACTGTAACACGGCATGTCCGTACCTGCTTTTGTTGGTGTGACCGGCCTGCCCAGGGCCGGTTCTACTTTGTTGTGTCAGCTACTGGCCCAGCATCCGGAAATCAACTGCGAGGGTCAAAGCTCGCCGTTGTGTAATACCTTGTTGGGCATACGTCGCATGATCAGCGACGATTCTTTCTTCCTGTCGCAACTCGATAATTCCTTCGATACCAGTTACGCGCATCTGACTTCTGCCATGCAGGGTTTTTTGCGCGGCTGGAATCAGGATTGTGGGAAGAAACTTGTGGTGGATAAGAATCGCGCGTGGCTGCATGCCATCGAGATGCTGCTGCAGTTAGCGCCTGAAGCAAAACTCATCATATGTCTGCGTGAATTGGGGCAAATCTACGGCTCGATCGAGGCGCAACATCAGCGCACGATACTGTTGGATTTTATCGATCATCTGGCTGATTTCGACCGGTTTGGTCGTGCCGATATGCTATTCGCCAAGGATAAGACGATAGGTTCGCCGCTGATCTCGATACACGCGATCCCTGAGTTGCCCCGTGCGGTGCAGGAACGTTTGTATTTTGTTCGCTTTGAAGATCTGGTCGCGCAACCCGCCGTCTGCATGTCGCATATCTATGCCTGGTTGGGTGTCTCACCGTTACAGATCAATCCGGAAAAACTGGAAATTGGGATACGTGAGAGCGACAGTCACTACCGTATGAAGTATACCCATAAGCAGACTTCACGGATCAGCATCCCCAAAATGCACGACATACCGCCGCGCATACAGGCGCAAATCGAATCTGCCTGCGCCTGGTACTACCAGATGTACTATCCAAAAGCGAAGTAAACTCTATCTCGCGCTGAGCCGAACTATTTCTTGATCAGCTTCATTTTTACACCAAACTCCTTAGCGAATTTTCGCATGTCTTTTGCTGCTTCCTTGTCACCGGTTGCGCGCTCCAACGAATCGGACATGGACATCAGCGTCTGGTGATAAAACTTCTTCATCTCATCGACCTTCATTTCGCGTGTCCACAGGTCGATGCGCAGGGTGTTCTTCTCCGCAGTATCCCAGACCGATAACATGATCGCGTTACTCTCGCAGGTGACGCCACCATCCGTTGCGCTCCAGTCTATCTTCTGTGGCAGGTTGTTATCGTCGAGGGTGACGGTGAATTTAATTTCAGATTGTTTCATATGTAAGTTATTGATTAAGTTTTAGTTTTGAAAATGCGGAGGCCATGGCGCTAGGCGCCGCTGGTTTGGTGTTAATCGTTTTGGGTGGCGCAGCGGGTCTCTGACGTGGAGTTTGAGCCTGAGCATCCGGTTTAGGGGCGCTATCGGTTAGTCTCATGGTCAAGGCGATGCGCATACGTTGTGCGTCGACTTCCAGTACCTTGACTTTGACGATTTGTCCGGCCTTGACCACACTGTGCGGGTCCTTGACGAAGGTGTTAGACAGGGCCGAGATGTGCACCAGTCCGTCCTGATGAACACCGATATCGACAAAGGCACCGAAGGCGGCGACATTGGTCACTACGCCCTCCAGTATCATATCGGGCTTCAAGTCGGTAATCTTTTCTATCCCTTCACGGAAACTGGCCGTGGTGAACTCAGGACGCGGATCTCTGCCGGGTTTTTCCAGCTCACGGAGGATGTCAGTGATGGTCGGGATGCCGAACTGCTCGCTGGCGTAACTTGCCGGGTTGAGTGATCTGAGCAGCGCGCTGTTGCCGATGACGGTCTTAATATCCAGCTTGATATCGGACAGGATACGTTTGACCAGCGGATAGGACTCGGGGTGGACGGTGGAGGCATCCAAGGGGTTCGCGCCATCCATGATGCGCAAGAATCCGGCGGCTTGTTCGAACGCCTTCTTGCCTAGACGCGGCACCTCCAGTAAGGCCTGTCGGGTGGCGAAACGGCCGTGGCTGTCTCTATGGGCAACGATGTTCTGTGCGACGGTGCTGTTGAGGCCCGAGACGCGAGTCAGTAAGGGCGCTGAGGCGGTGTTTACATCGACGCCGACGGCATTCACACAGTCTTCCACCACGGCGTCTAGCGAGCGCGCCAACTGGCTTTGACCGACGTCGTGCTGGTACTGACCGACACCGATGGATTTTGGGTCTATCTTGACCAGTTCGGCCAGCGGGTCTTGTAATCTGCGCGCGATCGACACCGCGCCTCTTAAGGTCACATCCAGATCGGGCAATTCACGGGAGGCAAATTCAGACGCGGAATACACCGAGGCACCGGCTTCCGACACCACCGCATTGATGAGTTTGAGTTCGGGGCGCAATTTAATTAAGTCGAGCGCCAGTTTGTCGGTCTCGCGCGAGGCAGTGCCGTTGCCGATGGCGATCACCGAGACGCGGTGCTTTTCAGCAAGTTTTGCCAAAGTGTGCAGCGAGCCGTCCCAATCGTTACGCGGCTGATGCGGATAGATGACGGCGGTATCCACCACGCGTCCGGTCTCATCTACCACCGCGACCTTGACGCCGGTGCGCACGCCGGGATCCAGTCCCATGGTGGCACGAGGACCGGCAGGAGCTGCCAGCAGCAGGTCTTTTAAATTGCGCGCAAATACATTGATGGCCTCAGTTTCCGCCCGTTCACGCACGGCATTCATCAACTCGGTTTCCAGATGCATAAAGCACTTCACGCGCCAGGTCCAGCGCACCGTGTCGGCCAGCCAGCCGTCAGCCGGACGACCCTTTTGCGAGATACCAAAACGGGCTGCGATACGCGCCTCGCAGGGATTGTGTGGCGCGCTCATCGCCGGTTTCTCAGCTTCCGTGTCCAGACGCAGTTGTACGGTCAGTAACTCTTCGCGCCGCCCACGTAATATCGCCAAGGTGCGATGCGAAGGTATGGTTTTGATGGATTCAGAATAGTCGAAGTAGTCGGCATATTTGGCCGCTGCACCCTTTTTATCTTCGATGACGCGCGACTCAACCACGCCGTGATCCTGCACGTAGAGCCGCAAGCTTTGCAGCAGGATTGCATCCTCGGCGAAGCGCTCCATCAATATCTGGCGTGCACCATCTAGCGCAGCCTTGATGTCAGTGACACCCGGATTGTCACCCTGTTCGCTGGTGAAGGGTGCTTTCAGATATTTAGCCGCTTCCTGTTCAGGTTGCAGAGCAGGGTTGGACAACAGCGCATCGGCCAAGGCTTCGAGTCCGGCTTCGCGGGCAATTTGCGCTCTAGTGCGGCGTTTCAACTTGTAGGGTAGATACAGATCTTCCAGTTGCGTCTTGTCCGCAGCATGACTAATCGCATCCAACAGTTCGGGCGTCATCTTGTTCTGCTCGCTGATCGCCGCGATGATGGCAGAACGCCGGCTCTCCAGTTCGCGCAGATAACCCAGGCGGTCTTCCAGCAGGCGTAATTGCGTGTCGTCCAGCCCGCCCGTGGCTTCTTTTCGGTAACGCGAGATAAATGGCACGGTTGCGCCCTCATCCAATAAGGCGACGGCGGCGATAATCTGTGCGGGTTGAGCGGAAATTTCTGTGGCTAAACGTTGTTCTATGGTTGGCAGCATGTTTTTTTCTTTAAATGGGTGGGGTCAGGTCTTGCATTAACGCATATGCGTTAATGCAAGACCTGACCCCGTATACATTTTATTATTCATTGTGCAATCTTACAGTATGTAACAGGCATAAAAAAGGCGACCCGAAGATCGCCTTTTTACTGATGCGATAAGTGATTAGTCTTTTTCGCCGCTGAATGCCATCAACAGGCTGAGCAGATTAACGAAAATGTTGTAGATGTCCAGGTACAGCGTCATGGTGGCCATCACGTAGTTGGTCTCGCCGCCGTGGATGATCTGGCTGATATCGAACAGGATATAAGCTGAGAAGATCAGGATGGCAATTGCCGAGATGGTCAGAGACAGGACGGGAATCGCAAAGAACATATTAGCCAGGGACGCGACCACCATCAGGATCAGCCCGATGAACAAAAACTTGCCCATGAAGCTGAAATCTTTCTTGGTGACGGTTGCGATCGTGGCGAGGCTGAAGAAAATCAGTCCGGTGCCACCGGCCGCCATGCCGATCAATTGCGCGCCGTTTCTTAAGTGCAAGGCAACTTGCAGGATAGGACCTAAGAATACGCCGGCGACCAGTGTGAAGGCCAGTAGGGCTGCGATGCCCCAAACGCTGTTGCGCAGTGCTGTGACGGCGAACAACAATCCCATCATCGCGCCGAACATCAGCAGTGAACCCATGATCGGGTGTTGTGCCATGAATGAGAAGTTGACGGACAGGCCGATGAATGCGCCGATGACGGTCGGTATCATGGTCATTGCCAGCATCAGATAGGTGTTGCGCAACACCTTGTTCTGTTCGCTGACGAGTGCGCCGGTGTTGGCAAATTGATTTTGGTATTGCATGTGAATACTCCTGAAAGTTATACATAATTTCAACAACGGTGATGAGACTAGCGAACTATAGGAAAAGTTGCAATCCTGTCATCATTATTTACAGGCGATAACCTGTATATATTAAGGCTATTGCGGGGCGTCTTCCCTGGCGTTTTTTCTTTGATTACGCCTGACGTCCATCCAATAGGCAACCAGAGGCAGGATGAAAATTCCTCCTGGCATCAGCAGCGGAATCAGGTAGGGGCTTAAGTTTGCCAGGGCGCGCAAATCCCGCAGCAGGTCTGCGCGTTCAGTGACACTCCAGCGTTGGCCATTGCGGTGTTTCATCAGCAGAGGGATTAATCCGCGCACTTCGTTGAGTTCTTGGCGGATATGTCTGCGATGCGTCGCGCTGTTAGAGCGCATACTTATCAAACTTTTTTTTAGCATGGCAGCGTATTTGCTGTTATATCCTGTCATGCGGCTAGTTCGTGTAGCTAAAAAAATTATTTTTAATCAAAATTTTATGTTTTTCGGTTTTGTCTGAGTGTTCGCGTTGCTGCTGCACTGCATGAATATGAACAGTCTACAGAACACAGAACGGTTTAACAAATTGCAAGGGGGGGAAATGATCCGTTAGCTGAAAATAAATTATTCTTTTATGCGACCTCCTTTTAACGATAACTGAGGTATTTCACTTCAGTTTTTGGCACGCAGGATTCCATTTTTTTCGTCAGTGGGGGCGGTCAGCTCCTTTAGAAAGTCTGCAATATCCCATTCACAGCCGCCACAACCTGAAAGTGCACCCGTCCATCTGGAAATGGCATCCATATCCATGCCTTGCTCGTGCAGGTTTTGAATGTTTTTTCTCCGGGTGCCGCTGCAATGGCACATGACGCAATCTTCCGGATCATCTTGCTTGGTGTTCATGGTGTTTTTTAAAGGGGTTGAGCGGTGCTATTGTATCATTTTGATTTTTTGTAATAAATTAACAATAAAATCAATGTGTTAATTAAGTTTTGATAGTTATTCCTGTTGCCAAAGGTGCTGACTGTTCCCTGTGATTTGTTTGGCCAGCGCATCACACCCTTGTTTCATCGCATCCCCCGCCAGTTCAGGCCCGTTTTTGATCCAGTCTTGCAGCTTATGTGGAGGGCTTTGCCAGCTCACGGTGGCGATCTTGACCGCATGACTGGCAAATCGGGTTAACTGAACTTCCCCCTCGATGACTAAATGTACGGGAATCTCAGGTGTCGGCAGCCCCTCCGGTACCAGTGAAAATTTCAAAATCTTGCTTTGTGCCGAATACTGGTAACCTCGCGCCTCAAGATCGCTACCAGCGTTAGCGGATGTAAACGTATCCATTGTCGACATTCCAGAGAGGACAGCCATGCGCCCCTGATCATGCCATCGCTCGCCCAATTCCTGTTCAATACAGCGGGATAAGGCTGTGTGATCGAATCGCCTGCTTTGGGTCGATTCAACGATGGGCGTGACGGATTGTTTAGTTTTCTTTGCAATACTTGCTGACTGTTGCGCGTCCTTATCTAAGCTTGCGAGCAGTTCTTTGCCTAGACCTACGCTACCACCTATGACGGCACCGACTGAAAACAGTGCGGTGCAGGGCAACAGCACGGCGGGTGAACAGGCCCCTGTTTGACACACGCCGCATGGAATCGCGGTTACCATGCCGCCACTCATCGCCGCATCGCCAATTCGGGCGGCAGCACCCGTGTCGCGGGCCAGAAATTCCACCACCGGTTCATTCTTTTGCACGGTAAAAGCGATTTTTTCCACGACCGTATCAGGCGGGATTTTTGTGTTCAATTGACTCACCAGCGTTGAGGCATAGACTACGGTTTCACCGCGCATAGCCCATGATTCAAAGCTGTGCCGGGTGTATCCCGTTCCTGAACCGTTGCGTGTGGTGAGGCTAAGATAGCGATCGGACTGTTCCGTTTGCTTTGCCGAGATGATGTCGATATAGGGAATGTTGAGCCGCTCAACGTAGCGCAGTTCATCGGCTTCCAGAAAATGTAGCGCGCTATTACCCAGTATCAGGAGCCCCGGTTCCTGAAAAAATCCCGCGAACAGGCCGGGATTGCCCGACTTATCCGGATACCACTTCCACGGCGAACGGCTGCGCATTTCACCATCCTGATAATCGATGGTTTTGATGGTCACTGAGAGTTTGCCGATCGGGCTAAGACCGTGCCGGATTATCTTGCAGACTTTATCCCCGTCCTGTTCTAGCAGCGCGTTGGTCGTCAATATAATCAGGTAACTCGCCTGAGCGGGGGTTTCTACAACTTCGAAACGGTTCAGGTAGACGCCTTCATTTTGATTGAGTTCGCATCCGGATAAAGCTGACGTAGGTCCTATGGTTCGCTGTACGTGAAATTGTTCATCCAGGATCAACATCACCGGAGAAAAGGGCAGGGTGCCTCCGCCGCCCAAATTCAGTAAGTTGGCGAGCGTCCCCGGTTCGGTCGCCAGATAGCTTGCTACCTCGACTATAATCGGGCGAGGCAGTTCTTTGATTTTATAAGCCGAGAAAAAGCTTTTTCCGGTTGCAAAAGGATAAGCGGGAGATTCGACATTAATTTCAGATGAAATGACGCCGGCACTGGCCATGTTTTGGTACGGCAGTTGGGCGAGCGACTCGCAACAGCTAGGCGCATCGGCGAGCTTTTTCTTGACCGCCGCCGGGATATAGGCGTGGCTTTCGAAGGCGAGGATTTCACCCGGCTTTTGGCGAATTTCAACCGTTCCGCATCCGTTCAGTCCGGCAGCGATGGCGATGTATAACAAGATACGCGGGGGCATGGCCACTCCCTGATGATACTTGCGCCGATTGTTCTCCTTTTTTGCCAGTGGCGCAATCCGTCGTGCGTAGGCTAGGAGTGCCCGGTTGTCGGGTAAATATTTTAGTTAATTTAATCAATTAGTTGTAAAAATACTCATGCAGTTTAAAAACAAACATATCAAAAATATCGCCAAAGCGATGCAACACAAAGTCGAACAGGTGCTGGCGTGGACGGCTGACATTCAACCTGGCGACGGTAAACCCTATTTAACTGAACGCGACGGGATACTGGCCTTAAATTTTGACGGGATGTCGGTGCAGAGCGAGATGAATCTGGATAACCCTGATGAACTGGTGATCGGTTACACACGGGCGATGATGAGTTTTTTGCTGTTTGAACCCGCGCCCCGGCATGTCGCGATGATAGGTCTGGGTGGCGGCTCTATCGCCAAGTACTGTTACCGCTATCTGCCCCAGACCGAAATCACCGTGGTCGAGATCAATCCGGATGTCATCTCCTTGCGCAGCGAGTTCGCTATCCCTGAAGATGACAAACGGTTTCGGATACAGTTGGGCGATGGCGCAGCGTGGGTGGCAGAGAGTCAAGTTCGACCCGATGTGCTGATCGTCGATGGCTTTGATTCGGGCGGTTTGCCAGCTCCCCTGTGCAGTCAGCAGTTTTACGATGATTGTTACGCCGCGCTCTCGGATGATGGCATTCTGGTGGTCAATCTATGGGGCGGTTACCCGCATTTTGACGATTATCTGGAACGCATCCACAACAGTTTTTCCGACCGGGTGGCGATGGTCGGGACGGAGGAGAGCGTCAATAAAATTATTCTCGCGGTGAAAGGCGGCGAGTTTCCACCGGATCCGGCCATGATACGTCAGCATGCCGCCAGGCTTATTCAGTCGCATCCTTTGAATTTTCAAGCTAAATCTAAAAAACTGATACGCTCGTTGACCGAAGGCGTGAGTTGAGTAGTGACCATATCAGCTTGATATGCACACCATGAATCCATTACCAGATCCGAATAAAGATACGCTGTTGCATTCACCGCTATTTGCCCCCCTGCACCCGGTCATCTCCCGCCTGCAATCGGACGGATTTCCGGCCCTGGCGGCGCTGAACGCAGAGCTTGATCAACAGCCCATCGTGGTGGAATCCGGCTATACGCTGCGTTTTGTCGAACAAGGTGTCGGCAAGCTGGCGTTCGAGGCCCAATACGAACCGCGCTGTTATCTGACCGGTGAGGTACAGACGCGGCGGGATAACTGGCATGATTTGCTCAATGCCTGGGTTTGGCTGACTTTCCCCCGCGCCAAGGCAGCGATCAATCTGCGTCATTATCAGGCGTTGATGAGTGATGCGGTAACGGAGAGTCAGCGCGGTGCGGTGCGCGATACCAGTACACTGGTGGATGAATCTGGCGTGATCGTTGCTTACGCCGATGAAGAACTCGCCGGCTTGCTGCGTGATTTTCAGTGGAAAACTTTGTTCTGGCAACGTCGTGAACAGGTGCAGAGCAGTATGGGTTTTTATCTGTTTGGTCACGGCTTGTATGAGAAGGCGCTACAGCCCTATGTCGGCATGACCGGGCAGGGCTTGCTGCTGGCCGTCGTTGCGGAATTTTTCAGCTGGTCGCAGCCGAGGCAGTTGGCACATCTGGATGAGCGATTGGCTGAATATCTGGCTGATCCCGATCATTGTCGCAATACCCGTGAATTGTCGCCGGTGCCACTGCTCGGGATACCCGGATGGACGACAGATAATCAATCTGAGTCGTATTACGATAATACCGATTATTTCCGTCCCGGCCGTCGCAGGTAGTTTATTGATAGCGCAGCGCGTCGATCGGATCCATGCGGGCGGCTTTTTTTGCCGGATAAAAACCGAAGAAGATGCCGACCGTGGCCGCTACGCCAAACGCCACCAGCACCGAACTGGCCGAGATGATCACCATGGTGCCGGTCATCGATTCGGTCAAGAGCGCGCCGCCGATGCCAATTAGCAAGCCGATGCCGCTACCGACCACCGAGATGATGATGGCTTCGAGCAAAAATTGCAGCAGGATGTCGCGCTCCCTGGCACCTATGGCCATGCGGATGCCGATCTCGCGAGTGCGTTCGGTCACCGACACCAGCATGATATTCATGATGCCGATGCCGCCCACCAGCAATGAGACCGAGGCGATAGCACCCAGCAGGAGCGACATGACGCGTGTGCTTTCAGCCGCTGAATCGGCCACAGCCGTCAGGTTGCGCAGGGAAAAATCGGCATCCATGCCATCCCGGATTCGGTGACGCTGTCGCAGCAGTTCGGTCATGGATTTTTCTACCATAGGCATATTTTCCTGCGTCGCGGTCTGCACCATGATCATGCGTACGGTGCCCGGGAAGGCCGTGCCGAATACTATGCGCTGGGCGGTGGTGAGCGGAATGATGATGGTGTCGTCCTGATCCCGCCCGTCCATGCCCTGTCCTTTGGTGGATAGCACGCCCAGCACGATGAATGGACTCTGGCGGATGCGGATGGTTTTACCTACCGGATCTTCATCGCCGAACAGGTTTTGTGCGGCGGTTTGTCCTATCAGAGCGACGCGAGTGGCAGAGCGCACATCCGATGCAGTGAAGATGGCGCCGCTTATCACAGGCCAGGAGCGCGCATCCAGATAGGCCGGTGTGCTGCCGATGATGGCGGTGTTCCAGTTAGACGGGCCGTAGACGATCTGCGCGCTGCCAGGATGAATGGGTGCGACAAATTGCACGCCGGGCAGTTCGGCTATCGCATCCGCGTCACTGACCGTCAGAGTCAACGCGCCGCCGCTGCCGGTACGAACGCCACCGGCTTGAGAGCTGCCTGAGAGCAGGATGAACAGATTGCTACCCATCGCGCTGATGGTTTGTTTGATGGCGTATTGCGCGCCCTGGCCGATGGACATCATCAACACCACGGCTGCGACGCCGATCACCATCCCGAGCATGGTCAGGATGGTACGCATGCGGTTCGCGCCCATCGCGCGCCACGCTTCCCCTAACATAGCAAGCGTCATGCCGGGATCTCCTGTGCGGTTGCCTGATCGTTGACGATGCTGCCGTCGTGAAAGCGCACCTGACGTTTTGCGTGTTGAGCGATGTCATTCTCGTGGGTGACTAGTACGATGGTGATGCCCTCGTTGTTTAACGATTCGAACAGCGCCATGATCTCTTCGCTGGTATGGCTGTCCAGATTGCCGGTGGGTTCATCCGCCAACAGCAAACTTGGACGATTGACCAGAGCTCGGGCGATCGCTACGCGCTGTTGCTGCCCCCCGGAAATCTGGTTAGGTAGCGAACTCGCCTTGTCTTCCAGTCCTACCTTAGCCAGCAACTCGCGGGCGCGGCGGGATCGTTCTTCATGTTTGACGCCAGCATAGATCAGCGGCAGGGCGACATTGTCCAGCAGCGTCATGCGTTGCAGCAGATTGAAGCCTTGAAAGACAAAGCCGATAGTGCGGTTGCGCAGCAGCGCGAGTTCGTCGCGGTTAAGGGTTGCCACAGATCGCCCGTCCAGTTCATAGCTGCCGACGCTGGCGGCATCCAGACAACCCAGGATGTTCATGAAGGTCGATTTTCCCGAGCCGGATTGCCCCATGATGGCGACAAACTCCCCCGTTTGTATAGAGAGATTGACGTCTTTTAAGGCAGGAAACAGCCCCGCCGAGGTCTGGTAGGACTTGCTTAGCCCTTTGATCTGGATAACCGGATGATTCATCAGAACATCCTGGCCCTGACAGGTTGAGCGCCTGCCGCCGGCGCATTGCCCGTTGCCAGTGCATCGCCTGTCACCAGTTGATCGCCGGCTTTCAGTTCACCCGAAACTATTTCGGTGTTGCGATTGTCGGTGATGCCGAGCTTGACGGTGACGGGCACTAACTGGCCGTTTTTCAATACATACACGCGGCCCGTAAAGCTGCTGCGCCCGGATTTTTCACTATCGCCATGTTTTTTATTAACATCCTGATTATTTGGTTGTTTTTTTGCATCGATGGGTTTGAAACGCAGCGCGGCATTGGGGACGAGTAATACGTCACGGCGTTCTGCGACGGCTAAACTCACATAGGCCGTCATGCCCGGCATCAGGATCTGTTCGGGGTTGCTGACGTTGATCACCACATCGTAGGTGATGACGTTTTGCTGGTTGGTCGGATTGAGGCGCACCAGGCGAACGACACCCTGAAAGCTGCGGTTCGGGAAGGCATCCACGGTGAACTTGACCGCTTGTCCATCGCGTATGCTGCCGATATCCGCTTCAGCGAAGTTGGCGTCGATCTGCATCTTGGATAAATCCTGTGCGATCTTGAATAGCGTCGGGGTCTGCAAGCTGGCGGCAACGGTCTGGCCCACATCGACCGAGCGATCCACCACTACGCCGGACACGGGTGAACGGATCACCGAATAGGCCAGGTTGGCGCGGTCCTTTTCTACTGTTGCATGACTCAGATTGAGTTGCGCCTGGGCGGATTTTTTAGCCTGCACCGCCGTGTCCAGTTCCAGACGCGAAGCATATTCCTGTGTATACAGACTCCGGGTGCGCGCCTCATTGGCGGTCATCAGTTCCAGCGAGGCTTCGGCGTTCTGCACGTTTGCCTGATCCTGTTTGAGTTGGGCGGCGAGCAGCGCGTCATCCAGTTCCAGTAAAATCTGTCCCTTTTCGACGGTGCTGTTGAAGTCTACATAGAGCTTTTTGACCGTGCCGGAAACCTGCGTGCCCACGTTAACCAGCGTCACCGGATTGATGGTGCCGTTGGCCGAGACGGTCTGGTTCAGATCGCCCTTTTCGACTGTTTGCAGACGGTATAGTTGTTCGACCGGTATCGGTTTGTATTGCTGGTATGCGAAATAGCCAGCCAGAATGATCAGCGCCGCGACCAGCAACAGGGTGATTTTTGAGTGCAGTATATTTTTCATGATTGATTTTATTGTGCTTTTTTATCTGGCAGTAGCGAGTTCGTGGTCAAATTTCCCATGGCTTGCGCGAAGGCGGCGCGGCTGATGTTCCAGTTTAAATTGGCCTGTATGCGTTGCTGACGCGCACTGGCTAAGGTGGTTTGCGCGTTGAGCACATCCAGCATGATGCCGGCGCCCGCCTTGTAGCGACCTAGCGCCATACGTTCGGACTGTTCTGCGCTGTCCAGTAAATCTGCCGTGCTGCGTTTATTTTGTGTGGCCGTGATCAGATTTTGATAGGCCGTCCAGACATCCAGTGCCACTTGCAACCGTATCCGTTCCATCTGGGCACGGCGAGTTTCGATTTGCGCTTCTGCGGCGCGTATCCGGTAGGTTGGTGCGTAACCTGTAAATAACGGTACGGAGAGACTCAGTCCCATCGATGAAGCGTGGCTGGTGAGACCTGCGCTGTTGCTCTGATTGTCAGCGGCAGTCAGGGAGACGGTGGGTTTAGCCGCCGCTCGTGCCGCGTCCGCTAACGCTAGTGCCGATTTAAGTGTCGCTTCTGCCGCCAGCAAATCCGGCCGGTTACGACGAGCCTCCTCGATCAGTTCGGTGATGCTCTGCTCGAACAGCTTCATGTTTTCGCCATCGGAAGGTGCAGCACGCGATGCGGGCGGTTCGGTCAGTGTGACGTGAATGCTGGCGTCCAGCCCCAGCATATTAGCCAGATTCCCCTGGACGATTTTCACCGCACCGCTAGCTGTGATGCGATTCAAGGTCGTTTGCGAATAAGCGGTTTGCGCGGCGAGCTTATCGGCAGGCGTTGCACTGCCAGCCTGATAGCGTGCATAAGCTATGGCTAAACTCTCTTGCGCTGCGCGTTCCGAGACCACTGCCGCTTCCAGCGCTAATATCGCTGCCTGCGTCTGATAGAAATTTTGTACGGCGGTTAGAAACAGTGTTTGCACCGTACTATCTTCAGTGGCGCTCACCGAGGTGAGTAATTGCCGCGCGCTTTCCAGATTCGCCGCGCGCGCGCCGAAATCGTACAGCAGATACGACAGGTTTAATCCCAGATTACGCTGGCTATTGCCGGGCGAGTTTTGCGTGCCGGTCGCGCTGGCGCTGATCGAGGGTAAATAGCCAGCTTGAGTGACGCCGACTTGAGCTGCCTGTGCACGTGTGTTGGCCCACACTTCACGCGTCTGCGGGTTGTTGCACAGTGTCAGATTGACGACGGATGCCAAGTCTAGCGCATGATCCAACCGGGGTTCAGCGCAGGGTTCATTGCGTGCAGTACCATGCCGCAAGCCTGACTCTGTTGAAAACGGATCGCTTGCCGCCATGCAGTTCGATGACAAGGCAAGCACCACCAGATTTGCAGCAGTGATATGCACTAAAAAAGCCAAAGTTTGATTGCGTGCAGGCATGATGGAATAGTCTCGTTTTAACGTGAAACTCGCGTAGCGATTCACTTTCCCTTTCCCACCCTTGCGGGGGAAAGTTGAAAAGAGGGAACGGGCATGGCGAGTTTCATTATCAGGGGTGGTTTCTACTCCATGCCCGTTAGAATGACATTGTAGCGGTAAGCTGCGAGCAAGTAAGCGCTTAATTGTAAATAAGTCGTGCGGCGGTGTGGTGGAAAAACTGTTTTTCCGGTGCGACAATATGTCACATTCCCTATCTCTATGGCTTGCGGTAAAGTGTACCTATCCAGTCGATGGCATTTAAAGTGAAACTAGCGTAGCGATTCGTTTGCCCGTTAGTCGAATTCTCCTCCCAAGGTTGCAGGCCCTCGACTGGTTACCTGTTGATGTTATCCTTTGCCGGCGGATAGCGGTGTGATACGCTGGGCAGTGTCACGCAAGAGAACGTAGTCAAATGCATAGGGTTGTGGTTTGAGTAAATATTTTAGGGCTCTGAAGGCGGAGCAGTTAACGGGGCTGCTCTTCGTGCTGGCTTTGCACGGCGCGCTCTTGTACGGGTTGATCAGCTATCAAATGATACCGGCGCCGGAGGCGGCGATGACTCTGATGGTCGATTTGCTCAATCCGCCGGTCACCAAACAACCCTCCATGCCTGATCCTGTTAAGCCGGCCAAATCACTCCCTGTTGAATCGCACTTGCCGCAGCAGTTCGTGGCGGAAGCCCCCGTGGTTTCGCCTGCTGAACCGGTTGCCACGCCTCCAGTTCCAGTGATTTTGCCGATAATCGCAGCTGTGCCCGCGCCAGTTTTGTCGCCGGTGACGTTGAGCGGGGAATTGTCAGTTAGTTGCCCGGAACGCTCGCCGCCCGCCTATCCTTCATTTTCCATCAGGTTGAACGAGCAGGGGCGTGTGGTGTTACGCGTGGAGCTGGACACGGAGGGGAAGATAGCCACGGTTGCATTCAAGACACGCTCCGGTTTTACGCGACTGGATGAAGCCGCCGTGAGTGCGGTGAAGACCTGGCGTTGTCGGCCTGCGATAAGGGGGGGTATTGCTGTACCGGCGTTTGCTTTGCAACCCTTTGATTTTATTCTGGAAGGACGTTGAGATGGAAAGTAGTCTGGGTTTTGCACACTTTATTTCGCAGAGTGACTCGGTGGGTAAAAGCGTTTTGCTGGTGCTGTTAGCGTTGTCGGTCGCGAGCTGGTATCTGATCGTCACCAAGGCGATCGCCAATCTGGCCGAGAAAAAACGGGCAGACGCTTTTTTGAAACAGTTCTGGGAGGCCGAATCGCTGCTGGACATGCAAAGCACGCTCGCTGTGGGCGGGGAGTCCAATGCATTTGCGGAACTGGCCCGGCAAGCGCTACAGGTGAACAGCGGCCATCAGCGCGGTGCTGAAAAGTTGCTGGCAGCGGGCGGTATAGCGGAATATTTGACCCGCGTATTGCGTAACGGCATCGAACAGGAGGCGGCTAACGCTGAACACGGGTTGACCGTGCTAGCTTCTGCCGGTTCTGCAGCGCCTTTCGTCGGACTATTCGGTACGGTGTGGGGAATTTATCATGCGCTGGTGCAAATCGGCATGAGCGGTCAGGGTACGCTGGACAAGGTGGCAGGCCCGGTGGGCGAGGCGTTGATCATGACGGCGGTGGGATTAGCGGTGGCGATCCCGGCGGTGCTGGCCTACAATTCGTTTACGCGGCGCAACCGGCTCTGGCTGGCGAAGCTGGATAACTTTGCGCACGATCTGTATGCACTGATTACGCTGGGCGACAAAAAAGCCTGACGGATATTTCCGGAAATGCGGGAATCAAGACAAAAGAGGACTAAATATGGCAATGGGGAGTTTTGATACACGCCGCCATCAGGGGCCGATGGCGGAAATCAACGTGGTGCCGCTGGTTGATGTGATGCTGGTGCTCTTGGTGGTGTTTATCATCACCGCCCCGCTATTAACGAACGCGGTCAAGATTGATTTGCCCAAGGCATCGAGTGCTGCCAATATCACCCGTGCTGAACACATCGAAATGTCTATCCGCGAGGATGGTCGTTTCTTTTGGAACGGTGAGCCGGTTGCCGCCGCGATGCTGCCGGCACGTTTTGCCCTCGAAGCTAAAAAGCAACCGCAGCCGGAATTGCATATCCATGCGGATAAACTGGCGCACTACGAACTGGTGGCGCAGGTGATGTCGAATGCCGCGAAGGCGGGGGTGACTCGTATCGGTTTTGTGACCGATCCGGCTTCGCCGCAATAAAATTTAAAATTAATCAAAAGGTTAGCTATGCTAGTCAACGGTAACCCCAGGCGCACTATTTGGCCGACTTCTGATGGGGTGGTCGAAATCATCGATCAGACTCGTTTGCCGCATGAATTCGTGACCGTACGTCTGGAAAATATGCGCGATGCAGAACATGCGATTCGTTCCATGCAGGTGCGCGGTGCGCCCCTGATCGGCGTGACGGCGGCTTATGGCGTGGCGCTCTCGATGAAACATCATGCGTCCGATGCGGCACTGAAAGCCACTTGCGATATGCTGGTTAAGGCCAGACCCACGGCGGTGAATCTGCGTTGGGCGGTTGAGCACATGCGCGAGTTTTTGTCGCCGCTGCCGGCCGTTCAGCGCGGCGAGGCGGCCTGGAATGAGGCGGCTCGCATGGCGGATCAGGATGTGGCGATCAATGCTGCTATCGGGCAATGCGGTCTTGCGATCATCCGCGAAATTCATCAAAGAACACGCAATACGGTCAATATATTGACGCATTGCAATGCGGGTTGGCTGGCGACCGTCGATTGGGGTACGGCGTTAGCACCCGTTTATGCGGCGCAGGCGGCCGGCATTCCTGTGCACGTGTGGGTCGATGAAACCCGTCCGCGCAATCAGGGCGCGAGTCTGACCGCCTGGGAGTTGGCGCAGCAGGGTGTCTCGCACACCGTGATCGTGGACAATGCGGGCGGACATTTGATGCAGCACGGCCTGGTCGATGTGGCGATTGTCGGCACAGACCGCGTCACCGCAACCGGCGATGTGTGCAATAAGATCGGCACCTACCTCAAGGCGCTGGCGGCATTTGATAACGGCGTGCCGTTCTATGTGGCGATGCCGGTCTCGACGCTGGACTGGACTTTGCAGGACGGAGTAAAGGAAATTCCCATTGAGGAGCGCGGTGAGGAAGAAGTCACGCATCTTTCCGGGCTTTGCGATGACGGACAGATACGTCGTGTTCGCATCACGCCGCAAGGTTCTAAAGCGGCTAACTACGGTTTTGATGTCACGCCGGCACGTCTGGTCACGGGATTGATCACGGAGCGTGGGCTGGTTGCAGCGAATGCTGACGCGATACGTACATTATATGATTCCCCTCGGCCGCAAGCGGGAGAGGGGTTGGGGGAGAGGGTGTGAAAATGAATGAACAAGCGCTGCGCGCCGAGTTGGTGCGTATCACGAAACAGTTGGATGCCCTAGGGTTAAGCCACGGTACATCAGGAAATTTGAGCGTGCGTTACGGCGAAGGATTTTTGATCACGCCCTCCGGTTTCGGCGCTGATGATCTGGCCTGTGACGATATTGTTTTTGTGCATCTGTCCGGGCAGGCAACGGGGCGCTGGCAACCATCCAGCGAATGGCTGTTTCATCGCGATATCTATGTTCAGCGTACAGAATTCGGGGCGATCATTCACACCCATGCCACAGCGGCGACCACGCTGGCCTGCTTAGGCTACGATATTCCACCATTTCATTACATGCTTGCCTTGTTGGGCGGCAACAGTCTCCGATGTGCGGATTACGCGACTTTCGGTACGCAAGCCTTGTCGGATAACGCATTGATGGCGATGGAGGGGCGCAAAGCTTGTCTGCTGGCGAATCACGGTATGATTGCGGCGGGGGTAAATCTGGCTGAAGCTTACCGGAATACGCTGGAGGTAGAGAATCTGAGTGAGCTTTACTTGCGTACCATGCAGATTGGTAATCCCGTGTTGCTGACGATAGAGGAATTTGCCGATGCGCAGCAAAAATTCACCACCTACGGTAAACCTGCAGTTTAATTATTGATTATTAAGAATAGGAGAATAGGGTCAGTTCTCACATTCCAAAATAGGAGGAGAATAGGGTCAGTTCTCACATTCCAACATTTTCCAGGGAAAGGAGAATAGGGTCAGTTCTCACATTCCAACATTTTCAGGGAGAATAGAGAGTAGGAGAATAGGGTCAGTTCTCACATTCCAACATTTTCTACGTAGTAGGGAGAATAGAGTAGGGAGAATAGGGTCAGTTCTCACATTCCAACATTTTCTACAAACACAGAGAATAGCAAGCAGAGGGTCAGTTCTCACATTCCAACATTTTCAGAACAAGTAGCAGAACAGGGTCAGTTCTCACATTCCAACATTTTCAGAACACAGAGCAAGGAGAACAGGGTCAGTTCTCACATTCCAATAGGAGAATAGGGTCAGTTCTAGCAAGCAGAGGGTCAGTTCTCACATTCCAATATTTTCTAAATAGGAGAATAGGGTCAGTTCTCACATTCCAACATTCCAACAGAGCAGAGGAGAATAGGGTCAGTTCTCACATTCCAACATTTTCTACAAACACAGAGAATAGGGTCAGTTCTCACAGGAGAACAGGGTCAGTTCTCACATTCAGGAGAACAGGGTCAGTTCTCACATTCAGGAGAACAGGGTCAGTTCTCACATTCAGGAGAACAGGGTCAGTTCTCACATTCCAACATTTTCTGAGGATTTTCTGTTAGGCTCCGAAAATGACAAGGCCACTCCGACTGAAATTCGCAGGTGCACTCTATCGCGTCACTTTACGGGGTGATCATAGCATAGGGAGAATAGGGTCAGTTCTCACATTCCAACATTTTCCACGAACACAGGAGAACCAGCAAGCAGAGGAAAGGAAAGCAACAGAGAATAGGGTCAGTTCTCACATTCCAACATTTTCTGAGGATTTTCTGTTAGGCTCCGAAAATGACAAGGCCACTCCGACTGAAATTCGCAGGTGCACTCTATCGCGTCACTTTACGGGGTGATCATAGGGAGGCTACACCATGGCCGAAATTGGACGTTATTTTGGCGTGCGCTACATGACCGTCAGTAGAGCGGTACGAAAACACGAAACTGCACGGTGCGCATGAGAAATGTTGGAATGTGAGAACTGACCCCGTACCCGACGTACCCCGTGAGAAATGTTGGAATGTGAGAACTGACCCCGTACCCGTTGGAATGTGAGAACTGACCCCGTACCCGTTGGAATGTGAGAACTGACCCCGTACCCGACGTACCCCGTGAGAAATGTTGGAATGTGAGAACTGACCCCGTACCCGCGTGTACATGAGAAATGTTGGAATGTGAGAACTGACCCCGTACCCGCGGACCCCGTACCCGGACCCGTACCCGCGGACCCCGTACCCGCGAATGAAAAAGGCACGCCGAAGCGTGCCTTTTTCATTCAAGCTACTGAACGGGTATTACTTGTTGCCGTTGCGATTGCCACCGAAGCTAGGACGGTTGCCGCCAAAGCTTGGACGATCGCCGCCACGTGGAGCGCCGTTGCCGCCGAATGCCGGACGGTCGCTACGCGGTGCGCCTGTGTTAGCGCGAGGTGCGTTGCCGAAGCTGCGCTCTTGACTACGTGGTTGTTGTGATTGGCCGCCGAAAGCAGGACGAGCCTGACCGCCGAAACCAGCACCTTCGTTGCGAGCAGGATGGGCATGACGGCTATCCGGTGCGCTGTGATGGAAACCAGCGCCGCCGTTGTTGCCGTTACCAGCAAATGCCGAGCTGCGATTGCCGCCACCAAAACCACCACCGTTACCGCCGCCATTGCCGCCACCAAAACCACCACCGTTACCGCCGCCATTGCCGCCACCAAAACCGCCACCGTTGCCGCCGCGATTGCCAGCGTATCCGCCACCGTTACCGCCACCGAAACCATTGCCACGACCAGGACCGCCGTTGCCACGTGGACGCTCAGATGAAGGGCCGGTGCGCAGCTTGTACTTAGGCTCCAAACCTTCGATCGTGTGCATCTTGATGCTTTGTTCTGTGTAACGCTCGATACGCTTCAACAGTTGTGCATCGCGGTTAGACGCGAAGGAAATCGCGATACCTGATGAACCGCCACGACCGGTACGACCGATACGGTGAACGTAGTCTTCAGCAAATTTAGGCAAGTCGAAGTTGATCACGTGTGAGATACCACGTACATCCAGACCACGTGCAGCCACGTCAGTTGCAACCAGAATACGCACGTTACCGTTACGCATATTCAGCAGCGTACGATTGCGTTCGCGCTGGCTCATGTCGCCGTGCAAAGCAGCAACGGAATGACCTTGAGCAGAGAGTTGATCAGCCAGGCCGTCAGCATCGCGCTTGGTAGCAGTAAATACCAATGCTTGATTGACTTCAGTATCTGTCAGCAGGTGGCTCAGCATCTTGTTCTTGTGCGCTACGTCATCAGCGAACATCATGCGTTGTTCGATGTTTTCGTGCTTGTCTTTAGCGGCAGAAACATTGATACGCTTAGGTGATTTGAGCAAACGTGAAGCCAGATTGCCAACGACACCTTCCAGAGTTGCCGAGAACAGCAATGTTTGGCGAGTCGCCGGAGTTGCAGCAGCGATGCGTTCTACATCATCCACGAAACCCATGTCCAGCATGCGATCCGCTTCATCCAGAATCAGCATTTCCAGACGCGAGAAGTCAATACGACCGCGTTCCAGATGGTCGATCAGACGGCCTGGAGTGGCTACCAGAATGTCAACGTGGCTGGAGAGCAAACGGTTTTGTACAGGGTATGGCATACCGCCCAAGATGCTGATGATCTTGAAACGCATGTTTTTGCCGTACTTGGTCGCTGCGTCACAAACTTGTTGTGCCAGTTCGCGAGTTGGAGTCAATACCAGTACGCGCGGGCCTTTGCCTGGCATAGCGGATGGAGTAGCCAAACGGTTCAGTGCTGGCAGGATAAATGCTGCTGTCTTGCCGCTACCGGTTTGAGCCGATGCCATCAGGTCGTGACCGGCGATAACTTCAGGGATAGCCTGTTCCTGAATAGGAGTAGGTTCCGTGTAGCCGGACTCGGTAATAGCCTTGAGGATAAGTGGGTTTAAATTCAGGTCTTCAAATGTCATGTTGCTTCCTTTTTAAAATCAAAGGGATACTACTTCGTCATCAGGATGCGGCGCGCGCAATAGCGTACGCCGGATAAATCCGGAATGGCGAACTATATATGTAGTTCCCTAAAGTAAGCGCAGGTGATAGAGCTACCCGAATACGGGTAGAGGATTAACCGGCGCACAAAACATCGTTGCTAACCGGGAAACCCTGGAAATCCGTTAAAAACAACGAATTGTTGTAGAGTTCTTTAGACAGGTGTACAAAAAGTACACGAGAGGTAGGTCGGAAACGATGAACTAATGCCGCATAGCTTGCGGCAAGGCGCGCATTATATCTAATTATTCATTAATAGCTAGCGATATTTGTATTATTTTTAAATTATTTGTTTTGCTAGTTTCTTCCGGTTGTTTAAAAGTGGACTGTAATAAGGGTTGATAGGTTTCCGAACTAATCTATAATCGGCGTAGTGTCTTAATCCAAATTTTCAAATTCCGTTTTATGAAATTAATCCACACTCCTCTGAGCATCAGGCCGTTGTTGCGTTTGCGCGCAATATTGCTTGTGCTGTCAGTGGGGTGCGCGGGCGCTGTTCCGGCAGTCGAGATGATCGCCCATGCGGATGTGAAATCGCAATTTTTGACGCTCAATACGGCGCGTTCCATGTTTGGTATGCGTCAGTCAGCATGGCCTGACGGGACGCCTGTGCGTGTTTTTGTATTGCCCGAACATTATTCCCTGCACGCGGCCTTTTGCCGGGAAATTCTCAATATTTATCCCTACCAGTTGCATCAGTCCTGGAATCGTCTGGTTTATTCCGGAACCGGGCAAGCGCCCACCGAAGTGGGCTCTGAACAGGAAATGGTAGAAAAAGTGTCGAATACGCCGGGTGCAATCGGCTATGTCAATAAGGTTATGAATAATGATCCAGTTCTTCCGATTTCTTTACGTTAGTTTAGCCTGGCTGTTGTCAGGCGCAGTGGTTGCAGCCCAGTTGGAGGGTGTGCAAGTGCATGCGTTTGCCAGTCAGGGGGGTATTTTGACCAGCCAGAATCAATTCGCCGGTAGCACGCCAGGTGGCGCGGGTTTTGATGCGCGTGAATTGGGTGGCAATGTCTCATGGCAGGCGACGCCCGACTGGCTGGTGTCGGGGCAGTTAGTCTCGCGCCGGGCGGGTGCCATGGACAACGGCGCGGTGCGTTTGGATTACGCGTTTGTCGATCACTCCCTGTTTGAAAATGAGCAGCGCAATCTGGGTGTGCGGGTGGGTAAGGTGAAGAATCCCTATGGTTTCTACAATATGACACGCGATGTGGCGCATACCCGTGCCGGCATCATTTTGCCGCAGTCAATTTATCAGGATCAGATCCGCAATTTTTTCCTTGCTGCACCCGGTGTGTCGCTCTATGGTAACGAGGAGCGGGGTGTCGATTCGCTTTCCTGGCAGGTCAGTGTGCTGCACCCTGAAGTTAATAGCGCCAATCTGACGGCTTATATCGTGGATCCACAGTCCGGTCATTTCAATGGCCGTACCTCCATGCTGTCACAGTTGTTGTGGGAGCAAGATGGCGGAAAGTGGCGCGCCGGGTTGTCTTTGGGTCAATTTGACGTGCATTTTCAGCCGGCGACTACGGATTTCTTCGGCATGGGAAGTTTTGCCGGTGCAGGCGATGTGAAACTGAACACCGGGGTGTTGTCGCTGGAGCACAACCGTGAAGACTGGAGTTATACCGCCGAATATGCCAGTACACGCCAAATCAGGAATAATTTTAATTTGCCCGGCGCGCTGGCGATAATGGATAAAGACACCACGATCGAAGCGTATTATTTACAGTCTCTCTGGCGTTTCGCGCCGCGCTGGCAGGCATTGGCACGCTACGACGCGCTTTATCTGGATAAGCAGGATAGAAACGGTATGATTTTTTCCGCAGCGACCGGGTTGCCAGCGGCACAACGTTATGCCCGCGATGTGACGGTAGGTCTGCGCTATGAACCGACACCGACTTGGTCGTTATTCGCCGAGATTCATCATGTCAATGGTGGTGCCTGGTTGTCCAAGCTGGAAAATACCCCGGCAACGTTAACAAGCGCCTGGGATATGTTGTTGTTGCAGGCTGCCTGGCACTTCTAGCGAGATCATATAATGACTGCGGCTTATTTGAGTGTGCGCTGGAAAATTATTCTCTTGGCCAGTCTGGTGTTGGGCTTGACCAGCGCTTTATTTATCTGGCAACAACACAGGGAACAGTTGCGCGAATTCACCGACAATCAGGCCGGATTTCGTGAACGTTCCCATTACATCCTCGATTATCTGTTTCAGTCACAAACCGAACGGATGCAGTTGCTGGCGAACTTGCTGGTATCGCAGCCTAATGTGCGTGAGGATATCTTAAACCGGCGCGGAGACCGGTTAGCCGAGCGGGTAGATGCATTGGCTACCGAGATGAGCTTTGATCAGGGTGTGACAGCAGTGGTTTTTCATGACGCCGCTCAGCAGCGGGTAGGTTACTGGGGTAACCCTGATTACGCATCCGGTCTGCTTTCCTTTGTCCAGTTAGCGGCAAAAGAGGAAACGCCCCAAACGCATGTCGAATGCAAGGTGACGTGTATGCAGTTGACGGTGATCCCGATCAGCGATCAAGGTCGTACCATTGCGACCGTGTCTATCATGAGTAATCTGGAAAGCCTCCTCAGCGACTTGCACAGGCTGAGCGCTTCGGACGTCGCCGTGCTCAAGGGTCGTCTGCTCGCTGAAAATCAGCCGCTAGCCAGCATGCAACTGATTTCGGTTAGCGGTGGTGCGCCGATAAGAGACGTGCTCGCTGCGGCGCGTCAAAGCATATGGCCGCAGGGGCGATTTCAATTGAATCACGCAGGCCAAGTGCATCAGGTCGTCTTGATACCGGCCCCGTTAACCGGCGATGATCAGGCGAATTTTGTGCTGATACACGACGTCAGCAAACAGATCAATCAGATCGAAACTTATTACCATAATAACCTGATGCGCGGTTTGGCAGTGATGGGCTTGGCGATGCTGCTGCTCTATCTGATGCTGCGTCCGACCATGCGTCGTATTCAACATGTCAGCCAGATACTCCCCTTACTGGGGCAAGAGCAGTTCGCTCGGGTGCGTGAAAATTATGCAATCAGGCCGCGTGCGCTATGGTCTGGCGGGCGTTGGGCCGATGAAGTGGATGAGCTGGAAAGCCTGGCTCAGGCCTTGGCGGGACGGTTGGAACAGCTAAAGAATCAATCCGTTGAGCACGTGGACTCACTCAACCTTCATGCGCGTGAATTGATGCGCGAGCGGGATTTGGTCTCCGGCTTGCTCGATACTGCGCCTGTGCTGATTTTGAGCTACGACGGGGCGGGCCGGATACAGTTGGCGAATGCCTATGCGCTGAGTGTCTGCGCCAAAACGGGGCTGACAGGGGAGAGTTATCCGGTATTGTTTCTGGGCATGAGTCAGGATGAATATGCTGTCACCATGGCCAAAATAGAGGTCGGGGTAGTGCATCGTACAGAGTCACGAATGACCGCGCCGGATGGTACGGTGACCGATGTGCTTTGGTTTCACTCGCGCTTGGCCGAGGGGGTGGGCCAGGCGTCCAGCTATCTGTCCATGGGGATGGATATCACCGAGCACCGTATCAACGAAGCCAAAATTCATCATCTCGCCTTCTACGATGTCCTGACTCAATTACCTAACCGGCGGGGGCTTAGCGATTGCATACAACATGCGATGGCATCGAGTGCCCATCACCGCAGTTATTGCGGGTTGGCCTTTATCGATTTGGATTATTTTAAACTCTTCAATGACAGCCGGGGGCAGGAAGTGGGTGACCATTTGCTCATCGAAATGGGCACCCGGTTGCGTGCCAGTGTGCGTGAATTTGATACCGTCGCCCATCTGGGTGGCGATGAGTTTGTAGTTTTACTTGAGGAATTGAGTGAGGATGCCGGATTCGCGGGGATGCAAATGCGTATGATCGGTGAAAAGCTGCGCCTCGCCATCAACCAACCGTGTTCCTTGCCCGGTGCCTCTACGCCCTTCACCGGTCGCGTCACGGCGAGTGTGGGCGTTAGTTTGTTTACCGGTCACGACAAAAGTGTCGATGAACTGTTGCGCCACGCCAATATTGCCATGTCGCATGCCAAGAGTGCAGGGCGCAATACCTTACGTTTTTTTGATCCTAAGATGCAGTCCGGTATCGAGTCGCGCACCGCGCTGTACGCCGATTTGCAGCAGGCACTGTCTTGTAATCAGTTTAGCTTATTTTATCAGGTTCAGACTGACGAGCAGGGGCGCACCCTGGGTGCCGAGGCGTTGTTGCGTTGGACCCATCCGGTGCGCGGTGTGGTATCTCCGTTGGACTTCATCCCCTTGGCTGAAGAGTCCGGACTGATCCTGTCTATCGGTTTGTGGGTGTTGCAAGCCGCCTGTACACAGATCAAGATATGGGAGCTCAATCCAAAAGCTTGCCATTTGCAATTGGCGGTCAACGTCAGCGCCAAACAGTTTCACCAGGAAAATTTTATCGAGCTGGTGTTGCAAACGCTGGACGAGACGGGGGCGAATCCGGCAAGATTGAAGCTTGAATTGACAGAAAACGTGGTGCTTAATGATATTTCCGACTCCATACGGAAAATGCAGGAGCTGAAAAAACTTGGGGTGAGTATTGCGATTGATGATTTTGGTACGGGCTATTCGTCGCTCTCCTATCTGACGCAGTTGCCGCTGGACCAGTTGAAAATCGACCAGTCGTTTGTACACAACATCGGTGTCAAGCCCAGCGATGCGATTATCGTTAAAACCATCATCAGCATGGCGAGCAATCTGGAGATGGCAGTTATCGCTGAAGGGGTGGAAACCGAGACGCAGCGCGAGTTCTTGGAGGCGGCTGGATGCCTGGTTTATCAGGGATATTTGTTCAGTAAGCCGGTGCCTATCGAACAGTTCGAAGCCTTCTTGGCGTTGAAGGATAAATAAATCTTTTCATCCACGAAAAGCACGAAATCATTTTTTTGATCTGATTGCGCGTCAGTTTATGACAAGGAAAGTTTTAGAGCCTAAGTTTAGGCGTAGCTGAATCGTAGCTACAGCGCCTAAATCCAACATGTTTTAAGGTCCATGCTACACTCTCGCGCCATGAAACGTCTTGCCGCCTATTTACTGCTGATTTTACTTGCCGCCTGTGACGGCGGGCTTTGGAATAATCCTTATTCAGCCTCGGATGCCGGGCAGGCTATCCTCTATACCGCGTTCACCGAACGCCCGAAACATCTCGATCCGGCGCAGGCTTACAGCGAAAACGAGTATGAATTCATCTCCAATATCTACGCGCCGCCGCTGCAATATCATTATCTGAAGCGTCCTTACCAACTGGTGCCGCAAGCGGCCAGTGCGATGCCTGTGGTGACTTATCAGGATGCGCAGCACAAGGCGTTGCCGGACACTGCGCCTGCCGAAAAAATCGCTTACAGCGTCTATGAAATCCACATCAAACCCGGTATGCGCTATCAGCCGCATCCAGCCTTTGCGCGCGATGGTAAGGGTGAGCTGGAATACCATCATCTAACGGCGGCGGAGCTGAAGGAGATACACGCGCCGGGTGATTTTCCGCACAGCGGCACGCGCGTGGTGAATTCTGCCGATTATATAAATCAAATCAAAAGGTTGGCTAATCCGCAGTTGCATCTGCCGATTTATGGTGTGATGAGCGAATATATCGTCGGCCTGAAGGAATACAGTGCGACCTTGCAACAGGCGCTGAAAAATCATCCCGACGATTTTCTCGATCTGGATGCCTATCCGCTGCCGGGAGTTGAAGCGGTGAACGAGACGACCTACCGCATCACCATCCAAGGAAAATATCCGCAGTTTGCTTACTGGCTGGCGATGCCGTTCTTCTCGGCTATGCCGCAGGAGGTGGTGCGCTTCTATGCGCAGCCCGGCATGAAGGAGCGCAACCTGACGCTGGACTGGTGGCCGGTGGGCAGCGGCCCTTATTATCTGTCCGAGAATGATCCGAACCGGCGCATGGTGTTGACGCGCAATCCGTATTTCGACAGCGAGCGCTATCCGACTGAGGGCGAAGCGAGTGATGCGCCTTTGCTTAACGATGCGGGCAAATTGCTACCGCTGATCGATAAGGTGGTGTTTACACTGGAAAAGGAAACGATTCCCTACTGGAACAAGTTTTTGCAGGGCTATTACGACGCGTCCGGTATCAGTTCGGATAGCTTCGATCAGGCGGTTCAGGTGAGCGTTGGCGGCGAAACCAGCGTGTCCGATGCGATGCAGGCGCAGGGCATCACCCTGTCTACGTCGGTCGCGACCTCTACCATGTACACCGGTTTCAACTGGCTGGATCCAGTGGTGGGCGGGGCGAGTGAGCGGTCGCGCAAACTGCGTCAGGCGATCGCGATTGCGGTGGATTTCGAGGAATTCGTCTCCATCTTCGCCAACGGGCGCGGCATTGCTGCCCAGTCGCCAATTCCGCCCGGCATCTTCGGCTTCCGAGACGGCGAGGCGGGTGTCAATCGTGTCGTCTACGACTGGGTGGACGGTCAGCCTAAACGTAAATCCATACTGGAGGCGAAGCGCTTGCTGGCGGAGGCGGGCTATCCGGGCGGAGTCGATGAAAAGACCCGTCAACCGCTGGTGATCAATCTGGATACCACCGCCACCGGGGTGGGCAATAAGTCGCGTCTGGACTGGATGCGCAAGCAATTCGACAAGATAGGCGTGCAACTGGTGGTACGCAGCACCGATTACAATCGTTTTCAGGACAAGATCCGCCGGGGCGATGTGCAGATGTTCTATTACGGCTGGAATGCCGATTATCCCGATCCGGAAAACTTCCTGTTTCTGCTGCACGGCGCGCAAGGAAAAGTGGCGAAGGGGGGCGAAAATGCCGCCAACTACAGCAATCCGGAATACGACCGTCTGTTCGAGCAGATGAAAAATATGGAAAATAGCCCGGAACGTCAGCGCATTATCGACCGTATGCTGGAAATCCTGCGTCAGGATAGTCCGTGGTTGTGGGGCTACCATCCCAAGAATTACGTGTTGCAACATGAGTGGCTGCACAACGTGAAACCCAATGTGATGGCCAACAACAAGTTGAAATACTGGCGCGTGGATGCGGCGTTGCGCGATCCGTTGCGGGTAGGCTGGAATCAGCCGGTGCGCTGGCCGCTTTGGCTGGCATTGGCGGCATTGCTGCTGTCGTTTGCCGGAATGCGGCGCGTGCTACAGAAGCGGGAAGAGAGCAGGCAGTAGTGATTTATACCTGCTGCACGGGTGCGACTAAGCCGCTACAATAATTCATTGCGGAGAAAAATTCGATGAAAGATAAATATTTAAACCCGTTTACAGACTTCGGTTTTAAGAAACTGTTCGCAGAGGAGCCGCACAAGGATTTATTGATTTCTACATAATTGAATAACTCGGTGCGTCCCTAAGCTGTCACAGCGAGTTGCACCCCGGCTGCTGGCGGACATGTGATAGGATGCGCCATCAAAAAATATAAGCAAACAGGGTTTTTTTTGGTACTATTCTAGCTAAGGAGATGATGATTTATTCGTCGTCTCCGCGAAAGCGGAGATCCAGTGCCTTGATTTAACTGGATTCCCGCCTGCGCGGGAATGACAAAACAGAATAAATCAGCGCTTCCCTAATAAAAATAGCCGCCCTGCATAATAAAGTACATATTAAATTATTATTCCTTTTGAATAAAAAGCTTAGGGACGCGCTGATTTAATCGGTTTTGTCAGTTTCGGTGAATAAAGCAGCGTCTCTCAGACGCAGTCTGGCGCTTTTTTAAGATTAGCACGCGGCGATCGTCGTGGTTAAAGTCAAGTTAATGTGTTCATTCAAAGATGGGTTCAGCATGATTTTTAGTAAAAAATTGTTTCCTCTCATATCCGGTATTGTGATCACTTTGAGTGTTGCCGCAGCGTGGGCCGCTGAAAGTGGAAGCGGTGCTGCCTCAGGTGGTTTTGGTGGTGCTGCCGGATCAGTCGGCGGTTTTGGCAGTGCGGGCGGAGCAACTGGCGGTTTGAGCGGTGCGGCAGGAAGCATGTCGGCCGCAGCAATATTGAATTCGCTAAATACATCAGCCAGTCCCTCAAATTCTTCTGCCGGGACACAATTTGATTCGGCGGCAACCTCTGCGCGTAGCGATAAATCTGGAAGATCGCGGGATACGGGTAATAAAAATCAGGATGCATCCAAAAATGACCTGAATAATCAGGACTCGCTTGAGAAGGATGCCAAAAAGCAGGATGCACTTGAGAAGGATAAGGCTCAGGAAAAGGATCCGTCATTATTCAAGAACGAGTTTCAGGACTTTGTTGCGCAATCCATAGGCAAAACGCTCCCGCTGTTTGGCTATAGCCTGTTTCAAAACGCGCCCAGCACTTTTTCTCCTGTTGAAATCGCCCCTGTCACACCGGATTACATTGTCGCGCCGGGAGATGAACTCTCTGTGCGAGTGTGGGGGCAGGTGGAAGCAAATTTAAACGTTATCGTTGATCGCAATGGACAAATAAATTTGCCCAACATAGGTTCTATCAGTGTTGCCGGGGTGGCTTACAATAAGCTGTCTGAACATATCGGGGATTCGATCAGCGCTAAATTTAATAATTTTCAAATAGATGTGTCGATGGGAAAATTGCATTCGATACAATTATTCGTGGTTGGACAGGCTGTGAGTCCGGGTAGTTACAGCGTGAGTTCTTTGAGTACGCTAGTCAATGCGATCGTTGCCTCCGGCGGTCCGTCAGCCAAGGGTTCCATGCGCCACATACAGCTCAAACGTGGAAATAAAGTGATTTCTGACTTTGACTTGTACGATTTTTTAATCAAGGGTGACAAATCAAAGGATGTGCGTTTGTTGGCCGGCGATGTGATTTATTTCCCTCCTGTCGGCGCCATGGTTGCGATATCAGGAAGTGTTAATACGCAGGCCATTTTTGAATTAAAGGCGAATGACAAGTTGTCCGATGTGCTGAATCTGGCGGGTGGCTTGACCAACGTGGCCGCAGCGCAAACCGTATCGGTCGAACGCATCTACGAGCATACCGTTCGCAAAGTGGACGAGTTCCAATTGGATAAAAGGGGCTTGGAAAGTCCTATGCGCGATGGTGATGTGGTGTCCATCAATTCAATTTCCCCTCGCTTTGACAATGCCGTGAAATTGCAGGGTGCTGTTGCTTCACCGATGCGCTACGTCTGGAAAGAAGGCATGCGCATCACCGATCTGCTGAAGGACAATAATTCCTTGATCCCCGGTGCATATTGGGCTGTGCAGAACAGTGGCACGATAGACAGTCGCCATAACAAAAATCTGGTCAACTGGGACTACGCGGTCGTGCAGCGTATGGATAAGGATGAGCTCTCGAATACATTGATCGCTTTCAATCTGGGCAAGGCGATCAAAGGGGATGCCGTCGAAAATATGCTGATTCAACCAGGCGATGTTGTCACTATATTCCCGGCGGATGCGGCGTTACCTGTGGCGGATAATGAGGTGGTGCTCAAAGCTGGACGATTTTTTGGTTCAGACAGGCATTTTGTCTGGCGTGAGGGTATGCGGATCAATGACCTGATTCCAAGTATTGAGTGGCTGTCCGATTATATTCCGAACTTGAATAACGGCCAGATCAATACGAGTAAGAAGGGCGTGAACTGGGAATATGCAGTTGTTCAGCAGACGGATGAAGATAAACTGGTAACCAGACTGGTCTCGTTTAATTTGGCTAAGGCAATTAAAGGTGATCCGATTGATAATTTACTGTTGAAACAGGGTGAAATTGTTGCAATTTATGCCTCCGATGAGGACGTGCCTAAATCAATAAATTCCGTGTCAATCAAGAGTAAAGCCTTTCAGGCTGAGGCATCGCTGGCTTCGCCTAATTTGACTGTCCTGAACGCGCAAGCTATGCAGGGTTCGCCCGTTGCACAGGGTTCGCAGGCTAAGCAGGGTGCACAGGCTATGCAGGGTTCGTTGACTATGCAGGGTACGCAAGCCTCGCAGAATTCGCCTGCTTCGCAGAACGCACAGGCGCAAGGTACGCAAGCTTCGCAGGGTTCGCCCGCCGCACAGAATTCACAGACGCAGGGTTCGCAGGCTATGCAGGGCTCGCCAACTGGACAGGGTTCACAGACTTCGTCATCAACTTCCTCTGACTCGACATCTTCGTCGGAGTCTTCTTCATCAACGTTGTCGTATAGACGTTTTGTCTGGCACGAAGGCATGCGGATTAAAGACTTGATCCCGAATGCCAAGTGGTTTATCGATTCATTACCCGATTCAATGAATGATGATTTGTATAAATCCATTAACTGGGGTTATGCAAGAATTCTCAGGACGGACATAAATGACATTACACGAAAAATGCTGCCATTTAGCCTGGAAAAAGCAATTACCGGCAATCCGGCAGATAATAAGGTGCTGTTGGCGGGCGATGAAATAACAATTTATACCAGTAATGAAATCAAGGAATCTGGTGAAAAGGTTGTTAAATACGTCACGCTCGAAGGTGAAGTCAAAACGCCGGGCATCTACCCGATCGAGCATGGTGAAACGTTGCGCCAGTTGATTTCTCGCCTAGGAGGATTGACGCCGCTGGCCCATTTGCGCAGCGGCGTATTTACGCGTGAATCAATACGACAATTCCAGCAAAAAAACCTGGACGAAGCCTTGCGGAAATTTACGCGGGAGTTGAATTCAGCAGAAAATAAAACGACCACCTCGGCATCAAAAAATGATGAGGCAATGATACAAAAGAAAATCGAAAACCAGCACGCCTTGCTGGATTCACTGCGCGATATCAAGGCAACCGGGCGTATCGTTTTGGAATTGCCGGAGGAAAATGCACAATTAATTGATTTGCCGGATCTGCCACTGGAGGACGGAGATCATTTTAGCGTCTCTACTGTACCAACCACCGTGAGCGTTGTGGGAGCTGTTTATAATCAAAGCACTTTCATGTATAGACCTGACAGGGCGCTGGATGATTATCTTGAAATGGCGGGTGGAGCGACTAATGACGCAGATGCTGAAAATATCTACCTCGTGCTGGCAGATGGAACGGTCAAGTCGAACAGCTCAAAATCCTTCTTTAGTGGCGGGTTGCGCGGACGCAGGCTGCATGCCGGTGATCTTGTTTTTATGCCGCAGAAGATTGATGTGGATTCCTTTAGCGTAATCGGGGCGGTCAAAGACGTGACTACGATTTTCTACCAATTTATGCTCGGTGCGGCTGGTGCCAAAGCAGCCAAGGTGTGGTGATGAGCATGGAAAATTTAGTTAATCAACCCGTGGTAAAACAGGTAGATGACGACGAAATCAATCTGATGGATTTGCTGCTGGTCATCGCCAAACACAATCGCTTGATATTCAAACTGATGGTCGTGGCGGTGATGCTCTCGGCGCTTATTGCGATGTCGCTACCGAAAAAGTTTACCGCAAAAGTCACGATTATGCCGCCTCAACAGAGTCAGAGCTCAGCTGCCAGTCTTATGCTTGGTCAACTCGGTGGATTGGGTGGTCTAGCGGGAGGAGTTGGGAGTAAAGGTGCCAGCGAATTGTACGTCACTATGCTCAAAAGCCGATTCGTGGCAAATGCGTTGATAAAGCGCTTTAAGTTGATCGAACAGTATAATAGCGAATATATGGAAACGGCGCGATCCGCATTGAGCAGTAATACGGATATTCTCATTAATAAGGACTCCTCCATTTCTCTTGAGTTTGTGGACAAGGACCCGATCCGAGCGGCCGAAATTGCCAATTCATATGCTGAAGAACTGAACGATCTTGTGCTTTCGCTCGCAAACAAAGAGGCATTGGGAAGAAAGTTGTTTTACGAAAAGCAACTCGCTGAGGTGAAGGTTGCACTTAATAAGGCCGAGCTTGAAATGAAAGTTTTTCAGGAGAATAATTCCGTGTTCGGTGTTGGAGGAGGTTCACCTTTTGGCGCGGCTAATGGTGGAATTCCAAAGGCTCAGTTTGAGTTTGCTAAATTATTCCGCGAAGTCAAATTTCAGGAGACTATGTTAGCGGTGATGACTCAGCAGGTGACGACGGCAACACTAGATGCGGCGAAGGATACTACCAGCGTACAGGTCTTGGACAGCGCACTGACGCCAGAGTTGAAATCTAGCCCTAAGCGTGCGAGTATTGTCATATTTGCCGTTTTGCTGGCTTTCTTTGTTGGTGTGGTTTGGGCCTTTATTAAGGAATTCGGGGAACGAGCCGGGCAAAATCCCGAGCAGGCAGAACGGATGAACTTGTTGCGCCGCTATTTTAGATGGGGTAAGTAACAAGGTTGTTTTTTTGAGTCCGTCATTGCGAGGAGTTGGCGACTGTCATTGCGAAACCCGTAGGGCTGCGGCAATCCAGTGAATAAAGCGGAACCAATTGTAGTCTGTCATTGCGAGGAGTTTACGTCGAAGCAACCCAATTGGAGCCCGTCATTGCGAAGCCCGTAGGGCTGTGGCAATCCAGTTAGTTTCTGTCCGCTGTGCCTCCTCGCAAAGACGGTCAGAGCCTGTCATTGCGAAGCCCGCAGGGCTGTGGCAATCCAGCCTCCTCCTACATAAGTCTTGTTCGGGGTGGGTTGTAGATCACCTATCGTTTTGTAAGTTTGGAGTAAGTATTTTTTTGTGTAGGTATTTTTATTAATGTGTATCATTAATAAAAGCAGTTTCAAGCACCGTAAAAATTCATGTAACATAAGTAATCAATAAAGTGCCTGTTGCAAATTGCAGTATCAGCCTGGCTTTTTAGTAACTTCAATCCAGTCAGAGCCTGTCTTTGCTATGAGGCAAGATTGATGCAGCAACCTAGCCAGGGACTGTCTTTGCGAGGAGGCTGGGCCGACGAAGCAATCCAGAAAAAAATTCTCTGTATTGCTCCGTCTCGTTGCGTACGTGGATTACGGCAGCGCTTGCGGTCTTGAATATTTATGCAACAACTTGGGGCTTTGCCCCTTCGCTCAAAATAACGAGCGCGTAGCGCGACTATGTTTTTATGGGAAGCCTCCTTCATTCAGCAACAAGAGCTTTTGCTCCGTTGTTGCGTGGGAATGCCCTTGCGACATTGCCGGCTTTAACCTTGAACCTCTAAGTGATAACAATGACCCAAAATAGTCCTCAGCCTTCAGTCCTCATTCCTCAATCCTCAGTCCTCAGTCCTGATCCAACTAAGGTTGCTTTGATTACCGGTATTACAGGTCAGGATGGCGCGTATCTGGCCGAACTTCTGCTGAGTAAGGGGTATATCGTTCATGGTGTTAAACGCCGCTCGTCGCTGTTCAACACCGACCGTATCGATCATCTGTATCAGGATCCGCATGTTAAGAATGCGCATTTCAAGTTGCACCACGGCGATCTGACTGATTCGACCAACCTGATCCGCATCATTCAGCAGGTTCAGCCTGACGAAATTTACAATCTGGCGGCGATGAGCCATGTTGCGGTTTCATTCGATACCCCTGAATACACGGCCAATGCAGACGGCATAGGTACATTGCGCATATTGGAGGCGATCCGTATCCTCGGTCTGGAAAAGAAGACGCGTTTTTATCAGGCATCGACATCGGAGCTGTACGGTTTGGTGCAGGAAACACCGCAAAAGGAAACGACGCCTTTCTATCCTCGCAGCCCTTATGCCGTAGCCAAGATGTACGCCTACTGGATCACGGTCAACTACCGTGAGGCTTATGGCATCTATGCCTGTAACGGTATCCTGTTCAATCACGAAAGTCCTGTTCGCGGCGAAACCTTCGTGACCCGCAAGATTACCCGTGCACTAGCGCGCATCAAGTTGGGTCTGCAAGATTGCCTGTTTCTCGGCAACATGGATTCGCTGCGCGATTGGGGCCACGCCAAGGATTATGTCGAAATGCAATGGCTGATGCTGCAACAGGACAAGCCGGAAGATTTCGTTATCGCCACCGGCGTGCAATACAGCGTTCGTGATTTTGTTAATATCGCTGCAAAAGAACTGGGTATGGAGATTCGTTGGGAGGGTAACGGTATTGATGAGGTAGGTTACCTAATGGACTCGTCATTGCGAGGAGGCAAGGCCGACGCGGCAATCCAGACTGACTCGCCTCAATCCTTGCGCGCAATAGTGCGTGTAGATCCGCGCTATTTCCGCCCCACTGAAGTCGAAACCCTGCTGGGAGACCCGACCAAGGCGCATCAAAAGCTCGGTTGGAAGCCGAAGATCACCTTTCATGAGCTGGTTGCAGAAATGGTGCGCGAAGATCTAAAGGGTGCCGAGCGGGATGAACTGGTGAAAAAACACGGCTATGCCACATTCGATTACAACGAGTGATGCCGAGATGAAATGAATAGAAACTCAAAAATCTATATAGCCGGTCACCGTGGTCTTGTCGGCTCCGCCCTTGTGCGTCGCCTGCAAGCCAAGGGATGCACCAACCTCGTTACCAGCACCCATGCGGAGCTGGAACTCCGTGACCAGACAGCCGTGCAAGCCTTCTTCGCCGCCGAAAAACCGGAATACGTCATTCTGGCAGCCGCCAAGGTAGGGGGCATCCATGCCAACAACACCTATCCTGCCGAGTTCATCCATGACAACCTGGTGATCCAGACCAACGTCATTCACAGCGCATGGCAGAACAACGTCAACCGGCTACTTTTTTTGGGATCCTCCTGCATCTACCCCAAGAATGCACCGCAACCGATGACCGAAGACTGTCTGCTGACCGGGCCGCTGGAACCGACTAACCGACCTTACGCCTTGGCCAAGATCGCCGGCATCGAAATGTGCTGGTCATATAACCGCCAATACGGCACTAGATACATGGCAGCCATGCCAACCAATCTTTACGGGCCTAACGATAACTACGACCTGAATAATTCGCATGTATTACCCGCGCTGATCCGCAAGATGCATGAAGCCAAACAATGCGGCGACAAGGAAGTCGTGGTGTGGGGAACCGGCACGCCCAAGCGCGAATTCCTGTACAGCGACGATATGGCGGATGCCTGCGTCTTTCTGTTGGAGCAACCGGAAAGCAAATTAGCTAGTCTGTTTAACAACGAACAACCGCCCTTAGTGAACATCGGTTGTGGTGATGACCTGACTATCCGTGAGCTGGCCGAATTGGTCGCTGGTGTGGTTGGTTTTAGCGGGAATCTCACGTTTGATACCAGCAAACCGGATGGCACGATGCGCAAAGTCATGGATGTCTCTAAAATCCGTAACCTTGGCTGGAAACCGGAGATAGCTTTAGAAGCAGGAATAGTGTTAGCCTATCAAGATATGCTGAGCAGAATTTGATGACAACGCAAATTCGCGCTCAAAAGCGTAACCAAAAAATAATTAAAACAGCATGGTCAGGACTTGCCGCGAAAATCATAACGGTATCGGTGTCCCTGGTAATGGTGCCTTTGTCTGTCCACTACTTGGGTAAAGAGCAATATGGCTTGTGGGTGGCTGTTTCATCGCTGGTGGCGATGCTGGGCTTTATGGATGGAGGCGCTGGTAATGCCGTCATCAATTTGATTGCTCATTCCGCTGGCGCAAAAGACAATGATCTGCCTAAAATTGTTTCTACCGCCTTCTTCAGCTTATTGGCGCTCGCATTATTTGGCTGTCTGCTATTTATGACTGGATTCCCTTTTGTCTCTTGGGGTAAGTTACTTGGTGTGTCTGAATCGTCATCTTTAACAGAGCTAAATGCGGTTGTAATCATTGTTGGAATTTTCTTCTTTGTAAGTATGTTTGTTACGTTGGTTGGAAAAATTCAAAGAGGCTTGCAAGAGGGGAATCTGGATAATTTTTGGACTGCGTTGGCAGCAATACTATCGCTTATCTTCGTTTATATCGCTATTCAAAATAATGTCAGCCTGCTGGGATTTGTCATCACCTTTTTAGTCGCACCTTTGCTGGCCTACTTGGCGAGCAATATTCACTATTTTTTTATCCGCAGGAAAGATTTGCGTCCGCAGTTAGGCAGATTTGATCGTGTCATCGCAAAAAATCTCTTTGCTGTGGGAGGAATGTTTTTTGTGCTGCAGATAGCCGTTGTTTTACAGGGGCAAGCTGATAACGTGATCATTGCCAACATGCTGGGTCCGGCAGCCGTGACCGATTATTCAATTTGCATGAAATTATTTCTAATACCCCCTATGCTGTTCGGTTTGCTGCTAACCCCGCTTTGGCCGGCTTACCGTGAAGCCATTGGCAGTGGTGATATGCAATGGGTAAAAAAAATATTTATTAAATCCATGCGCGCGGCTCTATTGATCAGCCTCCCTAGTGCCATTTTGTTGGTGCTATTCGGCGGTCAGATTGTCGCCTTGTGGATGAACCATGGCGTGGTTCCTTCTGCGGGGTTGTTGATAGGTTGCGGGCTTTGGATGGTTTTTTTGATCATTGGTTCTGCTTTATCTACTTTTTTCAATGGAATGCAGATTGTTAAATTTCAAATTTATTGTGCTCTATTTACGGCACTATTAAATATTAGTTTGACGATTTATTTAGTTAGCACTATTGGTTCATCAGGAGCAGTATTTGGTAGTGCTATTGCTTGGTTCTTGTGCACATTGATTCCATACATTTTTAAATTAAATATTTTGTTTAAGACGATTGTAGTTTAATAACTTGAGGTGAATATGTTGAAAAGTTTTGTTATAAAATTCAGATCGGTAATGCTTGGAAGTAGTATTTCAAGTCTTCAGCAGTTAGGAGATTTAAGTTTAATTTCAACATGGAAAAAGATGCAATCTGAGTCTTCGAACCCACTCAACCAATTTGGAGCAAAGTATTTTTCTCAAAACGACGAAGATGGTTTATTAATTGAAATTTTGAGAAGAATTGGCCTAGACCGAGGTACTTTTGCAGAGTTTGGGGTTGGGGACGGGACTGAAAACAATACGCTCATATTACTTGCTAGCGGCTGGAGTGGATTTTGGGTTGGGGGTGAAAAGCTTGTTTTTGACCATGAGTTATGTGCAAATCATTTTTCGTTTCTTGAGCGATGGATCGATAGAGATAACGTCACAAGCAGATTCCGTGAAGGATTAAATTTGTTAAAGTCAGATGATATTGACGTTTTAAGTCTGGATCTTGATGGAAACGACATATATTTAGTTGAAGAGTTGCTGTTGAACAATGTAAATCCTAAATTATTCATCGTCGAGTACAACGCTAAATTCCCCCCCCCTATTAAGTGGCAGATCGAATATGACAGTCATCACTGCTGGAAACATGATGACTATTTTGGCGCATCACTATCTTCTTTTAATGAGTTATTTAACAAAAATAATTACACATTGATATGCTGCAACATTACAGGCGCTAATGCATTTTTTATTAGAAATGATTTTCTAAGTCATTTTGACGACACACCTAGGGATCTCATGTCGATATACTTTCCTCCAATGTATTACCTTTTTCAATCCTCAGGGCATAAGCCATCAGCCAAAACTATTGAACAAATGCTAAAGCTTTCAACCCCCTGTAATTATGGTGATTACATAACAAATTAAGTTTTTTAGTATATGACAATGGATATTAAATTATCTCCCTGCCGAGCTTGCACCAAACCAGCCGTGAAAATATTTTCAGGTCACCTTGTGGGTGCAGATGTTGATTATTTTGAATGCCCCTCATGCGGTTATGTTCAAACCGAATTTCCATATTGGCTTGAGCGTGCTTATACGGAAGCAATAAATGATAGCGATACTGGCATTATGGGACGTAATCAGGCTAATGCTAGGTTTGTACTTGCCACGTTGTTAATTTTAGGCAAGCTGGATGGAACTTTGGTAGATTGCGCTGGGGGCTACGGGATATTAGTTAGACTGTTGCGTGACTATGGTATTAATGCTTTATGGTCGGATAGGTACTGTAAAAATCTTGTGGCGCGTGGCTTTGAGCATGCTAACGAAAAAGCTGACCTTGTGACAGCCTTCGAGGCATTTGAGCATTTTGTTAACCCAGCAGATGAGCTGGATAAAATGCTTGAAATTGCACCTAATGTTTTGTTTTCCACAGAAATTATTGCCAATCCTGCTCCGAAACAGAATGACTGGTGGTACTACGGCAAAGAGCATGGGCAGCATATTGGATTTTTTACGACTAGAACGTTGGAAAAACTGGCAAAGGATAGAGGTAAATTTTTGGTTAGCAATGGTTCGTCGTATCATTTAATCAGTGATCGTCCGATAAATCAGGCATTGTGGAATATAATGATCCGAGCAAACAAGATAATGCCGCTGTTGTTAAAACGTAAACTTGTGTCTAAAACTTGGTCTGATCATTTGCTTTTCGCAGAGTCAGAAAAGGTACTAAATCATGCATAAAGCTAACATGTTATGAAAGCCCTAATTTGTGGTATTTCCGGCCAAGACGGTTCCTATCTTGCACAGCTTCTGCTTGAAAAAGGCTATGACGTCATCGGCACGTCACGCGATGCGCAGATCGGCAGTTTTTCTGGGCTGGAGCGATTAGGCATTCGTAACCGCGTGCGTATTGAATCGATGGCGCTGAATGACTTTCGCAGTGTCTTGCAAGTGGTGAAGCGCATTGCCCCTGACGAAATTTACAATCTGGCAGGGCAGAGTTCTGTTGGCTTGTCGTTTGATCAGCCGGTGGAAACGCTGGAAAGCATTGCTATCGGCACCATCAATTTGCTGGAAGCTATCCGCTTTGTTGAAGCGCCCATCCGTTTTTATAACGCGGGTTCCAGCGAATGTTTCGGCGAAACCGGTGGACTGGCTGCGAATGAGCAAACACCTTTTCGTCCGCGCAGTCCCTATGCAGTGGCTAAATCTGCGGCATTCTGGCAAGTGGCCAATTACCGTGAGGCCTATAAGCTATTCGCCTGTACGGGGATTTTGTTCAATCACGAATCACCGTTACGGCCAGAGCGCTTCGTCACCCGAAAAATCATTGCGTCTGTTTGCCGTATTGGCAATGGCAGCCAGGAACGCTTGCGATTAGGAAATACCAGCATCAAACGAGATTGGGGCTGGGCACCAGAATACGTGGATGCCATGTGGCGCATGCTGCAAGCGGACTTTGCGGATGATTATGTGGTTGCCACAGGAACAAGCCATTCTCTGGCAGAGTTTATTGAAACGACTTTTGGCTATTTTGGTTTGGACTGGTTGCAGTACACGGATACAGATGAATCATTGTTCCGTCCAACCGATATTCAAGAGGGGCGGGGAGATATCAGGAAGGCGGCTCAACAGCTCGGTTGGCAAGCTCAGACCGATATGGCTGGCGTGATTGACAAAATGATGGCGGCAGAGTTAAAGGGCTTGAAATGATTCGTGTTGCTTATGACCATCAAATATTTTCCACACATCAGTATGGAGGCATTTCACGCTATTTTTTCGAATTAGCTAACCGTCTGGACAATCATAAAGAATGCAAAGTGTCTGTGATTGCTCCTTTGTATGTAAACCAATATCTATCTGCAAAGAGTAATAGCGTCTTTGTTCACGGCAAATTTTTTCCGTGGACCTTTCGTGGATTCAGACGGGCTGTAAATGCAGCCAATCAATTGCTGCTGCCCGCGTATTGGGCGGGAGAACATTTTGATATTATTCACGAAACATATTTTTCAAAAACGTCCTATGGACATGCGAATTATCGAGTACTGACAGTTTACGACATGATCAGCGAACTGTATCCTGCACAATTTTACGAAATGTCGGAGGCAACCTGCATCAAACGAGCGGCGGTAGAGCGGGCTGATCACATTATCTGTATTTCAGAATCTACACGCCGAGATTTGATACGGATATTTGGTGTTGATAAGCGCAAAACCAGCGTAGTGCATCTTGGCTATAGCCTGAGTGCGGATTCTGGAGTTCGTGTTGCCAGGTTAGAATCTGGCAGGCCGTATCTGCTGTATGTCGGGATGCGCCAACCAGACTATAAGAATTTTATAGGTTTTTGCCGTGCCTATTCAACCTCTGCGCAATTGATGCGCGATTTTGATATTGTGGCTTTTGGCGGTGGCGGATTTACCTTAAGCGAGCGTGAAATGCTCAATAAGTTGGGCATACAGAAAAACGTGCATCAGGTGGGTGGTAATGACGCTGAACTTGGTGCGTACTACAAGGGTGCGGCAATTTTTGTTTATCCCTCTTTATACGAGGGTTTCGGTATTCCTCCATTAGAGGCCATGAACTTCGGTTGCCCAGTTGCTTGCAGCAATGTCAGTTCCATTCCTGAAGTTGTCGGTGAAGCCGCAGAGTTTTTTGATCCAACCAATGAAAGTGACATGCGGCGCGTCATCGAGTCTGTGGTTTATTCGGAAAGTCACGTTGAGCGCTTAAGGAAGCTGGGTGCTGAGAGACTGGCAACTTTTTCTTGGGATAAATGCGCACAAGAAACTCTTAGCATTTACCGATCACTAACTGAGCTTCCCCCCGAAAAATAGTCTTCGCGCATTCAAGTTCGAAGTGCAACAGCCGCTGGTTGCTTTGTGTAACGCATTTCTACCCCGAAGAATACCTCGTGCGGGGTTCTGAATCCAAGCACTTTTCGCGGTCGGTGGTTAAGTTTATCGACCGCCGCCAGCACTTGTGACTCAGTAATATCGGTCACTTCCATTCCGCGCTTACAACAGAATCACTGTTCACGTTCAACAGAATACGCAGCGACAACTGGTTTGACACCGGGGGGTCAAGATAAGGCTACAATTGAGCAATGAGAAAATATGAATAACTTTGCAAAGCTTTATGAAAAAATTGTGCATGATATATTGAGGTCTAAAGTATGAGAAATCCTGTGTTTATCAACTCGCTACCAAAATCCGGTACGCATTTGCTTTCCAAGTGCTTGACTATAATGGGATATTCAAATATTCCGAGTAGGTTCATTGCGGCCGATTGGGTTGTGAGCCAATCGCTTACAAAGACTGTTATTAAACGAGCATTATCCAATTCTCTTTTGACTCGAAATTCAGTGAATGTGGGATTGGATGTTTCGGCTTATGTTTCAGAACGGACTATGACACAGTTCTTGGCTGAGGCCGCTCAAGTTAAAACTGCAAATTTCATATTGGGACATGCTCCTTATAGTGATTTATTATTCAATATGTTGACTGCTCAACAGTTTAAATCTTTCTGTGTTATACGTGACCCTAGAGATGTATTGGTGTCATGGACGCATTATCTTTTAAAGCAGTCAACTCACTTTGCACATTGTGGACATGCAGGTAAAAATTTTGAGGAGCGAGTAAAAATGATTTTGGACGGAGGATATCTTTCTAATGGAATCTACGTCGAAAGCTTTGCGAGTATCCTGCGATCTATCATCGGATGGATGTCAACACCGGGTGTAATGGTGGTTCGTTTTGAAGATCTAATTGGTGACGAGGGTGGAGGAGAAAAATCTACACAACATCAAACAATTAGAAATATTGTAGATTTTTTGGGTGTGCTCAACGTTGACACTGATTATGTTTCCTCTAGTTTGTTCGGCAATAGCAAGACATTTAGATCTGGTCAGATTGCGGGATGGTGTCAGGAATTTTCACCAGATTTGAAGGCTGTGGTTAACGACCGTATTGGGCATCTACTTCCTATTCTTGGCTACGGAAAAGAGTATGAGTAAGCCAAGAGTGGTGATTTCTGTCATAGTGGTTGTATATAACGGCGCGAATACGTTGCAATCGTGTCTAGACAGCATATGTGGTCAGACTTATTCAGACTTCGAGATTGTCATTATCGATGGTGGATCTAGTGACAGAACTATTGATATAGTTCGAAAAAATGAAGGTTTGATTAATTATTGGGTCAGTGAGCCAGATAATGGCATATATGATGCAATGAACAAAGGTATTTCAGCTGCTAAGGGGGATTGGATTATTTTCATCGGCGCTGATGATTATTTATTTTCAAATGAAACTTTTCAAGTTTTTACTGATTGTGCACAAGCTGAACCAGAATTATGTAAGCTAGTATACGGTAGGGTAGCACAGATTGATTCAATGGGGAAAGTGATAAATTTGGTTGGTGAGCCTTGGATGTCAACAAAGAAACAGCTTAAATATCGGATGTCGCTATCACATCAATCTATTTTTCTACATAAAAGTTGGTTTGAAAGTTATGGAGTGTTTGATCCCACATATAAAATTAGTGGTGACTACGAGCTACTACTTAGGGGGTGGCCAATAGAAGAAGCTATCTTCATCCCTGATCTTATCGTAGCGAAAGTTGGGCAGGACGGGGTCAGCAGTAATCCAAAGAATTCAATGAAGCAACTAAGAGAAATTATAAAAGCACAGAGAGTAAATAGAGTTTGTTCGCTAAATATATTTATGATTATGATGTGGTTTAGGATTGCCGTACGTTTGGGAATGCAGTATTTGTTGGGAGATATGATTACACGTCATTTTTTGGATTTTGGGAGAGTGATTTTAGGGAAGGAGAAGTATTGGACAAAGCTATGATTGAGTTTGCAGATGTAAGTGTAATTATTCCCTGCTATAAAAATACTTCCAGCATAGAATGTGCTGTCGCATCGGTTGCTAATCAGATCGTGTGTCCTAAAGAAGTTATTCTTGTTGATGATGCTAGTCCCGATGAAGGTGCTACTTTGTTGTGTTTAAATCGGTTAAAGGATTTATATGTTGGTCATTTAAATATTGTTGTTATTGCACTGACGAAGAATGTTGGTCCTGGAGTTGCGCGTAATGCTGCTTGGGAAGTATGTACGCAACCATATATCGCCTTTCTTGATTCAGATGATGCATGGATTCCTGAAAAAATTAAAATTCAATATGGCTGGATGCGAAATAATAGTAGTGTGGCTATAACGGGCCATAGCTATAAGCGAGTGGATGGAGATCTTGTTAATCATATCATCTCGAAATTATTTGATCCGCGATTAGTAACTTTTTTTTCAATGTTGCTTTCAAACCGATTTCAGACGTCATCCGTTATGTTAAAAAAGTCAATATCCGTTCGGTTTGATGAGAAAAAAAGACTTTGTGAAGACTATCAACTGTGGATTGATATAATATTGGAAGCAGAATCTGCTTATTTTTTCCCGGTTGCATTAGGTAAGGTATTCAGACCCGTTTTTTCTAATGGCGGACTTTCTGGTGATTTGTTGGGTATGGAAAATGCTGAGTTGGGTGTGTTTAGTCGTTTGTACAAAAAAGGTCATCTAAGTCTTTTAAATTACTCATTTATTGTATGTTGGTCTATATCAAAATTCAGCTATAGATTTTTGGTTAATGTATTTCGAAAATTTTCAAAGTAATTATATGAGATTCTTACTATTTTTACTTTTGATAGTTTTTTCAGTCTTAACGGCTACACGTGATGCCGGTATTGGTGACGATACTCATAATTATATTTTTTTTTATGAGAGTATTAAAAATGGGAGAGAAGGAACAATTCGGGATGTTGAGCCACTTTTTCAATTTATAACGGAAATTATAAGTGAAACGGGGATTCCATATGAGGGATATTTTCTATGTATAACATTGATAATGCTGCTCGGAGCAATTGGTTTTTTTAGACGCGAAATTAATCAGATAGATGCTTTTTTTATTCTTGGAGTTTGGCTTTTATATCCTTTTTATTATTCTTTTTCGTTCAATGTTATTAGGCAAGGCTTAGCATTTTTCATTTATTTTGGTGTGTTTGTTTTACCTTGGAAAAATAGAGCATCATGGTGGAATATATTATTGTTATTTCTTCCTTTTATCCATATCACGGGTGCTATTTTTAGTCTTACTCATATTCTTTCTAAAAGGGTATCACTAAAATGGGCGGTAAGAATATGGATCGTTTCCACTTTCGTTTCAAGTTTGAGTATCATCAATAATATTTTTATGGCTGTTATGCCAGGATTGTCGTCTGTAAACTATTACATGAGCTACGCACCCACAGAAGCTTCCGACTATCATTCTGGTTTTAGGATTGATTTCTTCATTTTTAGCTTGTTTTGTATACTTATATATAGTTTTTTTCTTAAAAGTAAAGAATTTAAATTTAAATCTGAGTATGTCGAATGGTGCAATTGGTTGCTTGTTATATTTTTATTAAATAATGCGATTGGGATGAGTTTTTCGTTTTTATCTTATTACGATCGTTTTATGGATTGGTCTTGGGGGCTTGTTCCTGCATTGGTATACGCAATGTATTTAAACATACAAATGGAACCAAAAATAAAATTTTTATTTGTTTTTTTATTTTTTATCTTAGGTTCAATTAATTTCGCTTCAAAAATATTCTATTTTGGTCAAATTACATGATAATAGCTGTTACTGGCGGGACAGGATTTATTGGGAAAAAGCTTGTCAGCAAACTTGTGTCTCAAGGAAACATTGTTAAGTTGTTGACACGTAGTTTGCATCATGCTCATGTTCTCCCCCCATCGGTCGAGGTTATAAACTGTGACTTGGTTCACGCTGATGTAAGTCAGCTCGTCCGAATACTTGAAGGCGTAGATGTTCTATATCATTGCGCTGGACAAATAAGTAATGCAAGTGAAATGCATGCGCTTCATGTCGATGCCACTATAAAGTTAGTTCAGGCCGCAACTAACAGAGTTAATCATTGGGTTCAGTTAAGTAGTGTCGGTGTTTATGGACCTGTATTATGTGGTGAAATTACTGAGGATTCGCCATTTAACCCTGTAGGCCAGTACGAGATTACTAAAGCAAAATCTGATAAAATTGTCTTGGATGCAGTGCACAAAGGTGGTTTTAGCTGTTCCATTTTGCGTCCATCAAATGTATTTGGTGGAGAAATGACTAATCAGTCTTTATTTAGCATGGTTGCAATGATTGATCGTGGTTTTTTCTTTTTTATTGGTAAACCAGGAGTATCTGCAAATTATATTCATGTTGATAATGTTGTTGAGGCATTAATTCGTTGCGGAACTTTGCCATCTGCTAAGAACGAAACATATAATCTTTCAGATTGCTGTACATTGGAGAATTTTGTCGAAATTGCTGCTGCTGCGCTCGGTCGTTCTCCACCAAAACTAAGAATACCCCAATCAGTTACCAATTTAATTAGCGCCACTTTAGGCCGGTTGCCAAGTTTTCCTCTTACTCAATCTAGAGTAAATGCCCTGATTAATCGATCGACGTACCCAGTATTGAAAATTAAAAATGAATTAGGCTATGTTAATGTTATATCAATTGATGATGGAATTCGTGAATTGATCTCATCATATCTTCAAAAACGTCTTAAATGAAAAAAATCTGTTTTGTCGCCGCATCTTCGCTATCGCTACGTGTCTTCATGCGCAACCATATCTTGCGGCTAGCTGAAACGTATGATGTTACTGCGGTAGCTAATTTTAATGAAGAAGATATGGCGGTCGATTGGTTGCCTGGAGTTCTGTTGGTTTCTATTCCAATTTCGCGGCAGATTAATCTTGGTGCTGATTTTCTGGCTTTGGTAGATTTGATGCGTTTGTTTAGTCGTGAAAAGTTTGATGTTGTGCACTCTGTTACGCCAAAAGCCGGCTTGCTTGCTATGCTGGCAGGGAGGCTAGCTGGAGTGACGCACCGTATTCATTGTTTTACTGGTCAAGTATGGGCTACGAAAAAAGGTATCGGGCGATTTTTACTTAAAGTTGCCGATAGAGTGATTGCAGCCAATGCCAACCACATTCTGACGGATAGTTTATCTCAGCGAACGTTTCTCGAAAACGAACATGTGTTGAATAAATCACAGGCTATTGTCTTGGGTAATGGCTCGATTTCGGGTGTTAATCTTGATCGCTTCAAGCCTGATCTTGATATTCGTACTCGCACCCGGGCTGAATGGGGGTTGCCATCAAACGCTTGTGTCTTATTGTTTGTTGGTCGTTTGAATCGCGATAAAGGGATTTTAGACTTGGCGCGAGCCTTTGCCAGCCTTCCACGGGCCGAAGATTTCTGGTTGGTCGTGGTCGGGCCTGATGAGACCGGTATCGGATATGAGTTTGAGAAGTTGTGCGGTAAGCATTTATCACATGTCAGACGAATAGGATTTACAGCTTCACCAGAGCACGCCATGATGGCCGCCGATGTATTTGTTTTGCCTAGTTATCGTGAGGGGTTTGGTTCCGTGATAATTGAGGCCGCCGCATGTGGTTTGCCTGCGGTTGTTTCACGCATTTATGGTTTGACGGATGCTGTTGAAGAGGATGTTACGGGTTTGATGCATCCACCAGGTGACGTTGCTGCATTGTGCGATTGTTTGCAACGGCTTTGTGAAAATAGGGAGCTTAGGCTCCATATAGGTAATGAAGCTCGCGTCCGTGCACAAGAGTTGTTTTCTATGCATGTAGTTACCGCAGCGCTGGTTGTTTACTATGACAAACTACTCGGATTAAATTAGGAGAAAATTATTTTTAAGCGCTTTTTTGACTTTTTTTTTGCGTTTTTTGGTATTTTGTTTCTGAGTCCTATTCTAATAGCTCTGTTCTTTTTGATAAAACTTAAGCTTGGTAGCCCCGTATTTTTTACTCAATTAAGACCAGGCATATACGGTAGGACTTTTCGAATGGTCAAGTTTCGTAGCATGACCGATGAGCGTGATAGCAGTGGTGCTTTGCTGCCTGACAAAGATAGGCTAACTGATTTTGGTAAATTCCTGCGGGCGAGTAGCCTTGATGAATTACCTGGGCTCTTTAATGTGCTAAATGGTGACATGAGTTTAGTTGGTCCTCGCCCTTTGTTGATCGAGTATTTGCCGTTCTATTCTTATGAGCAAGCTCGCAGGCATGAAGTTTGCCCGGGGATAACCGGATGGGCGCAGGTCAATGGTCGCAATGCGATTAGCTGGGAAGATAAGTTTAAATTTGATGTCTGGTATGTTGATAATCAATCATTTTGGCTGGATATTAAAATACTTTGGCTGACTGTTTTAAAGGTTGTTCGTCGATCCGATATTAGTCAGGATGGGCATGTGACGATGGAGAAATTTCGCGGACACGATTCACGGAAGGATTTAGATTTACATGATTAGCTATAAAGTTCGGTTTACGTCTTTGCGAGGAGCGAAGCAACGTGGCAATCCAGATGCTTTTATTCAAAAGGCATTTTTTAATTGGCTGGATTGCTTGCCGCCACGCTTTACATGCGGTCGCAATGACAGTATTTTTTCGCAGTTTAAAATTGTGGCTGAACAGGTAAGTTTATGAGTGTACTGCTGATTATAGGTGCAGGCGGACACGGTAAAGTTGTTGCAGATGCGGCGCTTGAAACCGGGCGTTGGGATGAAATCGTTTTTCTAGATGACGCGTGGCCTGAAAAAATGACAAATGGCAGATGGGCAATCCAAGGCAAGGTTGATCAGATGCTGGAATGGAAGGATGGATGCGTCCATGCTGTCGTCGCTCTAGGAAATAATCAGTTGCGTATGAAATTACAATCTAGGCTGCTCGCGGCAGGATTTGAGGTGGCAACAATTATTCATCCCTCTGCACATGTTAGTCGATATGCAAAACTCGGAATTGGAAGTGTTGTGTTTGCAAACGCCGTTGTTAATGTGGATGCTGTGATAGGTGATGCTGTAATTATCAACACTGCAGCAACAGTTGACCATGATTGTCGTTTGGGTGATGGGGTTCATATTGCGCCGGGGGCAAATCTCGGCGGTGGCGTTACTGTTGGTAATTATTCATGGGTGGGAATAGGTGCCGTAGTCCGACATTATCAGTCTATCGGTGTGGGCGTTACCGTTGGAGCGGGTGCCGTTGTTGTCAATAATCTTGAGGATGGGGTAACTGCAATTGGCAGCCCTGCACGTCCTATAAATACGTAACAGGAGTCTGTTTTGTTAAATACACCATTCTCACCTTGGCCATCGTTTACAGCAAAGGAAGCGCAAGCCGTCCATGACGTATTGTTATCCAATAAAGTCAATTACTGGACCGGTAATGAGAGTCGTTCATTTGAGCAGGAATTTGCGGCATGGGTTGGATGTGAGCATGCGGTTGCTTTGACTAATGGGACTGTTGCTCTTGATCTTGCATTGCATGCGCTAGGTATTGGAGGCGGAGATGAAGTGATCGTTACTTCACGCACGTTTCTTGCATCTGTAAGCACTATTGTGAATGCCGGTGCAGTTCCTGTTTTTGCTGATGTTGATAGGAATACTCAAAATATCACCGCAGATACAATACGGGTAGTTTTGACGGAAAGAACACGCGCTATCATTTGCGTTCATCTGGCTGGATGGCCGTGTGATATGGATCCCATCATGGAGTTGGCTAAAGAGCACAACCTTGTTGTTATAGAGGATTGCGCGCAGGCACATGGTGCGAGCTACAAGGGAAGGGCTGTCGGTTCTATTGGTCATGTTGGGGCTTGGTCGTTTTGTCAGGACAAGATTATGACGACGGGCGGCGAGGGCGGCATGGTTACCACGAATGACCGAGCTCTCTGGTCGAAAATGTGGTCGTATAAGGATCACGGCAAGTCATTCGATGCGGTATACCATCAGCAGCATCCGGCGGGGTTTCGCTGGTTGCATGAAAACTTTGGGACCAACTGGCGAATAACCGAGTTGCAATCGGTAATTGGGCGAATTCAATTGGGCTATATGCCAAACTGGCATGAAGCGCGTAAGCGCAATGCCGGGATGGTTATGGAGGCGGCAAAACTGTGTTCAGCGTTGCGAGTGCCGGAAGTGCCTGATTCAATAGAGCATGCATGGTACAAGGCTTATGTTTTTGTTCGGCCTGAGCTCCTGAAGGATGGTTGGGCGAGAGATCGTATCATCGATGAAATCAATGCTCTGGGTGTGCCTTGTTATGCAGGCTCTTGTTCCGAAGTGTATCTTGAGCTGGCTTTTGACAATACAGGCTGGAGACCCGCAGAGGGTCTGCCCGTGGCGCGCGAATTGGGTGAGAACAGTTTAATGTTTCTGGTACATCCTACATTGACGGAGGGGGAGATGGAAAAAGCCTGCAGTGTGTTGCAGGAAGTTATGAGTCAGGCTGCTAAGTGATTTTTTTGCGTCATTGCGAACATCGTGAAGCAATGCAGGCGACATAAAATGGCTATTGATTTTCTTGATCGCCACAGCTCTTCGAGCCTCGCGATGATAAGTTGTAGTAAGGGAACTTTTGATTGACTGAATTGCCACGTCGCTTCGCTCCTCGCAACGACGGGGGGTGACTGGATGCCGAGCAGCGCGCAACGACGGGATGGTGTCCCCCTGTGTCAGACTAGTTGTCGTCATTGATCATGACTGCTGTTTAGGGGATGGCGTACACATCGCCACTGGAGTAAGTCTAGGTGGAGGGGTTGTTGTAGGTGATTGTTCGTGTGTAGGGATTGGAGCCGCCGTTTGTCACTCTGTTGAGATTGCGGCGAATGTTTCCGTCAGTGTTGGTGCAGTGCTCCAGTTGGGTATATTAGGATATAGAAAATGAAAATTCGTAACGCGTTGCTAATGTTACCGCGTAAATCAAAAATATTGATTATGCTGGTGGCGGATGCTTTATTTATACCGCTCGCTTTGTGGAGCGCCACTGCCTTGCGTTTTGGCGAATGGATGCCAGGGTCAAATGATTTGTATCTTCTCATGTTGCTTGCAGTCTTGGTGACGCTGCCTGTATTTATTAAAGCTGGACTTTACCGTGCCGTCGTTCGCTATATGGCTGATCAGATGGTTTTTACTATCTTCAAATCTGTTTCATTGTCGGCCTTGTTGCTGGTAACCATCAGCACCTTGTCCAATTTGGTGGCAGTTCCGCGATCATCCTTTGTGATCCACTGGGGTGTTTTATTGTTTTACGTTGTCGGAAGTAGATTTTTAGTTAAGATTTATTTATCACAAGTCATTCAAGGTAAGGCGGGAGCTGGTGAAAGTAAAAGTGTTGTTATTTATGGCGTCGGTGAAACTGGCGCTAAACTGGCGGCAGCACTTCATGCGGGTAATCAATTTCGTGTCGTCGGATTCTTGGATGATAAAGTAGCCTTGCATGGTAGCGAGGTTGGTGGTGTCAGTGTTTACTCAATGAATGCTCTCGCCGAAGTGATCGCTGATGAAGGCTGGAAATTGGATTCGATATTGCTTGCAATTCCTTCTGTAACACAGAAGCGACGCCAGGAAATTATTCTGCACCTGGAGTCACTACACATCCCCATTAAAACCATACCTAGTGCGGTGGATCTGGCTAGCGGAAAATCACAGGTGACTGAAATCAGGGATGTTGAGGTCGATGATTTACTGGGGCGAAGTGCGGTGTTGCCTGTAGCGTGTTTGTTAGATAAATGTATTCAGGGGAAATCGGTTATGGTGACCGGTGCCGGCGGTTCCATAGGCTCTGAACTTTGCCGTCAGATTCTCAGGCTAAAACCTACTCATTTGCTATTGTTAGAGCAATCCGAGTTTTCTTTGTATCAGATTCATCAGGAAATCATGCAGTTGAATGCTTTTTTAGGTGTTCCTGTCACGGTTGTTCCTATTCTCGGTTCTGTGACTCATCAGAATCGTGTTGAGCGGGTGATGCGTAGATTTGGCGTTCAGACGGTTTATCATGCCGCAGCTTATAAGCATGTTCCTCTGGTCGAAAATAATATGATTGAGGGGGTGCTGAATAATGTGTTCGGCACATGGCGTACAGCGGATGCTGCCAGAGATGCAGGTGTTGAAACATTTGTATTGATTTCAACAGATAAAGCGGTACGTCCTACGAATGTCATGGGGGCGAGTAAGCGTTTCGCTGAGCTGATATTGCAGGCCTTTGCGCGTGAAGGTGGTAAAACACGGTTCTGTATGGTGCGTTTTGGTAATGTACTAGGTTCGTCAGGTTCTGTGGTGCCGCTCTTTGCTAAACAAATTGCAAGTGGCGGCCCGGTAACTGTCACGCATCCTGAAATTACCCGCTACTTTATGACAATACCTGAAGCCGCCGAGCTGGTGCTGCAAGCGGGGTCAATGGGGCTGGGCGGAGATGTATTTGTGCTTGATATGGGTGAGCCGGTTAAAATTGCAGAGTTCGCTAAAAAAATGATTAAACTCAGCGGGTTAACCGTGCGTGATGTCAATAATCCAGGTGGTGATATTGAGATTCAATACAGCGGTTTACGGCCCGGCGAAAAACTTTATGAAGAGTTGCTGATCGGCGGGGCGGTGCAAGGTACTGAGCATCCTTTGATTATGCGGGCCGAGGAAATTGAATTGCCATGGCCTCATCTTCGGGAAGTGCTTGAAAGAGCTGATGTCGCATTCCATCTGTTCGATTGTGAAGCCGTCAGAAATATATTATTGGAAGTGGTTGATGGTTATACTCCGTCCGGTGATATTTGTGATTATGTCTGGTTAAAACCGGAAATTTTATCTTAAGGGTTATTGGTGTAAAATTGGAAACTCGTTTATTTGTCAATCACTTATTGTTTGCTGCCCTGATTGCCTGGCTGTCCGCTATAGTGACTTTTTATTTGGTGCGTCATCTCAGGGCGTTAGATATCCCAAATGAGCGATCCTCTCATACCAGAGTGACGCCACGTGGAGGTGGTGTTGCAATTGTTGCAGGGTTTTTGATCGGAATTTCACTCATTCAGTCTATTGGTGACAAAACGCCGATTTTTACGCAGTATTTTTTTGGATTTTTATTGTCCGGTTTGATGCTGGCAGTGATATCGTTTTATGACGATTTCCATACCGTATCGTTCAGGTTTAAGTTGGGCGGTCAGTTGCTGGCGATATTGCTGGCACTTTGGTCAGGTATCGTTATTGATCAATTGCATATGCCCATTTTTGGCGTGGTCGACTTTGGTATATGGGCTTATCCATTAACCTTCCTGTGGCTGCTTGGTCTGACGAACGCCTATAATTTTATCGATGGCCTAGATGGGCTGGCCACAAGTACGGCTTTGATAGTCGCATTGTTTTTTGCTGTGGTGACATTTTTACAGGGTAGTCACTTTATTTATTTAGCCTCATTGTCACTCGCCGCAGCCGCTTTAGGTTTTTTGATTTTCAACTGGTCACCTGCCAAAATATTTATGGGTGATGTTGGCAGTACTTTTTTGGGCTTCACTTTTGCAGTTATGGCAGTCATTGCCGCCAGATATGATCATGCGCACACTTCATTGTTTGTGATGCCGTTACTGCTTTTTCATATTCTTTTTGATACTGTTTTCACATTCTCAAGGCGTTTGATGGCGGGAGATCATGTATTCACTGCGCATCGCACGCACTTGTATCAATTGCTTAATCGAATTGGATACTCGCATAGACATGTGGCTACTATATACGCAGCTTTGGCTGTTAGTCAGGGAATTGCGGCAGCATGGATGGTGAGGTCTCTTGGAGCTGAGCGTGTCTATGTATTCATCCCCTTTGTGATCGCTTATGGGTTTGCCACTATTCTTGTGCTTCGTATGGCTAAACGGAAAGGAATTGTTTTATGAGTACTGGAGCTATTTTTGGTTTGAAAGAGGAGGCTCGGCCTGACGGTTTCGGTTATCTTTACTTGTCATTTAAAAGTAAAACCGATGGGCAGCAACTCGCATATTTTGACTTATACAAAACTTCCAGTGAGAAATTCAGAGATATTTTAAATGCGGTTCTTCCGAAAATTTTATCTGAGATTCATACCGGAAAGATCGAGTTGGTTAATTTTAAACCATTTTCTGCAGAAATTTTTTGTGAGGTAGCCGCTAAATACACTAATTGTGAGATTATTTTCTCTGAATCCGGAAGCGTTAAAATGCACTTCTGAGTAATTTCCCCCAAACTAATGCAGTTACAAGTTTCTATTTTCCACACCGGAATTGGTGCGGGATTTGATTATCGGCTTTGTTCCTGACGAATGGCTGCACAGTCTGGATTACACGACGCTGGAGAAAGTCCCTGGCAGTTATATCAGCGAAGATTTTCGCAGTCGGGCTGATGATGTGGTCTGGCGCGTCAAGGTGGGTGGTGAACTGGCTTCGGCAAAAAATCTGGTGGCGGCGGTTTTTCGCATCGAACATCCCAATTCCCCAGAGCGCATCGGTGAGTTGATCTCGTTGCTCGGTGTTTGGCTGAAGGATAGGCCAGATTTACGCCGGATGTTCGCGATTTGGATACGTGTGAAATGTTAGCGTTGCAAAAATTAATAACCAAAAGATTTGGTGTTATACCCGCCAGTGTTCTAAGTGTGATTGCGGGGGCTTCATCCGTGCAAATTGAGCTTTGGTTGGATCGGGTGCTAGATGCACATAGTCTGGATGACCTGTTTGCTCCAACGAATTATTAGACATTAGCAATTTAGTCCGGAAAAATAGGTTTTTTTAATAAAAACCTCTGGATTGCCGCGCCGCAGTGCGGCTCGCAATGACAGGATGTCAAACAGCGTGCAACACTTTCCAGATTAGGGGTGGAAACAGCGTCCAATAGTTTCCACCTCAGTATGTAACCATCCGGCTTTTGAGCCGGGGGTATCTGGAGTGTTTTATATGGACATCATTTATGAAATCCGCAGGCGGCA
>Ga0208613_1000034_pt1 | contig 71845 bp, 54 predicted proteins | sample CryBogmetaGMA6M_FD_184543 | JGI IMG/M metagenome (GOLD analysis project Ga0208613, IMG submission 184543) | Freshwater microbial communities from Crystal Bog, Wisconsin, USA - MA6M (SPAdes) | ecosystem: Environmental > Aquatic > Freshwater > Lake | place: Crystal Bog, Wisconsin, USA | collected... | reverse complement strand
CCAACAGGTGTAGGTTTTTGCATGGGTGTTAATAAACATCTAGTTGATAAAATTGGGTTTTTTGATGATGAAACCTTCCAACAGGGGTATGGGGAAGAAAATGATTGGTGCATGCGAGCTAAAGCAAGTGGCTATATCAACATTATAGTACCGAATCTGTTTATTTATCACAAACATGGGGGATCGTTTTCTTCAAAGCAAAAAAAAGAATTAGTGGAAAAGAATTATCAAAAATTATTGATAAAACATCCCACATACAATGATGTAATACAGAAGTTCATTCAAAGTGACCCCTGCAAAGATATTCGCACTTTTCTGAAGCTTTTGATTATATGTAAAATACCAAATTATGATAAAATTCTAATCCTTGACCATGATGCAGGTGGTGGGGCAAATGATTATAGAAAGAAAAATATTCAAGAAAAGAGAAATGAGGGAAAAATTATCTTCTTAGTATTGTATGATTCAGTACAATCCAATTACAAATTAACATTCTATTATCAGAATCATGTTCAAAACTTTGAATTTGTGGATTTTAACGAGTTCACTACCTTGGCAAGTTATATACATTTCACGGATATTGTTCTGAACGAACTTGTAAAATTTCCAGACACAATTAATGTAATAAATCAAATAATTTCACTGAAGGAGATGTATCATTGTAAAATTACTATTCCTCTTCATGATTATTTCTCCATTTGTCCGAGCTATACATTATTAGATAACAAATTTGAATTCTGTAATGTACCTGAAGATTTAAATGTATGTTCCTATTGTATAAAGCATGTTATGCACACTTCAATTGAATATTTCAATATTAAGAAATGGAGAGATCAATGGGGGCGATTACTGAGTATTTCCAACATTATATGCTTTTCTTTATCATCAAAGAAAATAATATCCAAAGCATATCCTTTTCTTGATGCCGATAAAATTAGTATGATACCTCATGAGGTAGATTACTTTACGCCTATTAAAATCAATAAAACATCTAAGGATTATTGCATTGGAATTCCAGGGAGTATAAATATCCACAAGGGTAGCCGTGTCATAATATCTCTAATTAATATTATTAAGAAAAAGCAACTTAAAAATCTTCATTTAATTATTATTGGAGAATTCTTTGATACTGAGGTTGATATTAAAAAATACAATGAGGTAATTATCACCGGTAAATATCAAAAGGCGGACTTAATGGACTTAATGAGGAAATACGAAATTGATTTAGTTTTTATTCCCTCAATTGTTCCAGAAACATTCTCTTATACAACTGAAGAAACCATGAAAATGAATTTACCAATAGCAGTTTTTAATATTGGAGCACCGGCGGAGAGAGTCATTAATTATCCAAAAGGGATTTTACTTGACAAAATAGATCCAGAGTATACACTAAATTGCATGCTTAACTGGCTTATAAACAACAGGGAATGACAATCCCAGTATTGATTCAAAGACCATGAAAATATTTTTTTATTTTCAACCAATAATTTAGAATACTTCTCTCAAACATTATAAAAGGTAATAAATATCTATAATTCATACTATAAAACATCCTCATCCCCTCAAACAGAAGTTTATTTAAATCTGAGGATTCGCTCCCTCCAACCTCATGGATGTATGCCGAGTTTTCATTGCTGAATAATAGATATCCTTGCCTGAGCAGGATCTTGGAGTATTGTATATCATCAAAATACAGAAAAAACGACTCATCCATCAATGGGGCATCAATATCCAGGAAAATACAGGATCCGACTATGTATTTGAAACAAGGCCAAACTGGTTTGAAAAAGGTTATGCTTGTTGGGATATGCAGGTAATGAAATCCGTGATGGTTGAGGATTCCATCGGGGCTGAGTTCTGTGGCTCCCATTGCGATCTTTTTATCGTTAGAACTGATTTGCAAATCATGGTACTTCGATAACATGCATTCAAGAAAATCCGAAGGAAGGATTACATCATTGTTGATGATCAGCAAATGGCTGAATATATTAAGCGACCGGGCATACCGTATTCCTATGTTGTTCCCGTATGAATATCCTCCATTTTTTTCAGCCTGGATGATTGCAAACCTGGGGAAATGAGCATTGTTTCGCGATTGATAACTTTCATTTTGAATTATGCTGAAATTCAGGTCGTTGGCTGCAAAATATGAAGAGATAATTTCTATGGAATCATCCGTTGAACAGTTATCAACTACAGCCACACTATGATTATCTACCGATTGCCCTAATATACTTTTTAGAGCGCTTACAGTCTTCAGTCCGTTATTGTAATTTAATACGATGATGCAAACTTTATCCATTTCCTCACTCTAATTCCTGGTTGTTTTCCGGAGAATATCAATCAAGAGGTTAGCAGACTTATTCCAGCTGAAATTCCTCAAGCGTATAAACGCAGCTTCGGTTAACTGGCGTCTATACTCTGTATCATTGAGAACCTTTATCATTCCATTTATAATGTCGTCGGTGTCATTGGGATCGAAGTAAGAGCAGGCTTCACCAAAAACTTCATGGAATACAGGGATATCGGACAAAATCACTGGACAGCCCAGAGCCATGGCTTCAAGCGGGGGGATCCCGAAGCCTTCATATATCGATGGGTAAACGAACAGGGAAGCATTCTTGTATAATAATACCAGCTCCTCATCAGTCACATACCCCAGGGATCTTTTTACGATCTCTGCCGACAATTCCATGTTAAAGATGGCATCTGTTTTTCCTGCAAAAACCAATTGATATTCTTCGGTCAATCCAGATTTTAAAAATGCATCCACTATTCGTGCGAGATTTTTCCTTGGATCTAAGGAGGATATCGACAGAATGTATTTCTTCTGAATGAACCCGTTGAACCTTGTGTTCTTCAGAGAATTTATATGCGACAGAGTTTCTTCGGGACTCGAAGGATCAATGCCCGTACCTGCGGTCTGTTTTAATGCAACAGCATTATAAATAACTTCAATCTTTTCTGCAGGAACATGCAGCAAACGGATGATCTCGGATTTTGAAAAATTGCTTACCGTGATAATCTTAAGAGACCTTCGCACAGCAACTGGTGTGACTAATTTATAATACCAATAATATGATCTGCTGAACCAGGACGGGTTTACAAGCAATGCAAGATCATGAATGGTGATGATCCTGTTTTTATAGAACAAAGGGCCATAACTTCCAAAATTCAACAACAATGGATTTCCATGAAAAAGAAGATATAATGGCAAAAGCAGGTGTTCCCAGAAAAGACCTTTTATGAAACCGAAACGGATTAATTTAAAATCAATGACATACTCAGAAAGAACGTTGGCAGGAGCCAGGACAATAAATGAAAATCCCTGATCATGCATGGCCTTGCACATTTCAAATGCAAACCTTGGAATGCCTGTCATCCTCTGTGCCAGGAACCTGCCGTTGATATAGATGGGTTTATCTGTCATGGCAGGATAATTTTCTGTACAAGGTCGTACACATCCTTAACCTCAATACACCCCATATAGCCTTCACGGTTTCCCTCCCTGTTGATGCCTTTGTCATTCTCAATTGCAAGGGGCAATTTTGTCTTATGAATGAACGTATTCCCGCTTCCGTAAGGTCCCCATAACACCGGACTGTTCGGACCAAACAACCCGATGGTACTGCATCCCTGTGCTGCTGCAATATGCAGGGGGCCGGTGTCATTACTGATATAAACGTTGCATCGTTCGATAAGTCCGAAGGTCTCTTTTAAATTAAATAGGCCAATTGAATTGATTGGCTTTTCGTTCATCAGGGAAATAATCCTCTCAATGATCTTCAGATTTTCAATGCTGTCAATGAAAATGACATCCGCATTCAATTCATTAATGATCCGGTCGGAAAGAGAGGCAAACCGCTCCTCCTGCCACTGCCTGTTTTTTGAAGAAGCCCCAACACCGGCTGTTATCCCAACTGTGAGTTTATTTTTCTTCCGGTCCTTCAGAAAAATATCAATGTTCTTTTCAATGGAATCCTCTACCAATAATTTTTCGAGCTGATCAGTATCCCATGAAATCTGAAGTTTCCGCAACAGATCCAGGTAATTCTGAACCATATGCTGATTCTTTCTGAAAGGAGTTTTAAGGGTATATAATACCGATCGCTTCTGGTTTGCAAAACCTATCCTCTGCTTCCCGACAAAAAATGCCAGGATTGCACTCAGGTTAAGGTAGGGTTCGCAATCGATCACTACATCATACCTGCGCCCATTTCCAAGCAATCCGACTACATCGGAAAGATTATCCAGGCTGAATATCTTGTCAACTGGATAACATTCAAAGATATCTTTCACCTTATCCCTTAACAATACATCCACTTTGGCGCCCGGAAAGGATTCCTTTATCCCTCGGATCAGGGGGAGGGAAATTACAGCATCACCAATGGCCCAGAGTTTAATCACCAGGAAAGTTTTATTCCCTGATGGCGTCCTCCCAAAATGCCTGAACAATGAAAGGGTTAAAATGATCAGCGATCCGAAAAACCTGTCGAGTATTTTCTGAAGCCTCACCATAACTTGTCAGTGAGATATCCCTTTGCGGATCTGGGAGAGCTGTTCGGCAAGCAAACCCAATAAGAAAAAGATCAAGCCTGAAATGATCCCCAGGAATGTCCCCATACTTACTCCACGCCCCTGAATAAGTAATGGAATTCCCCATGCAGCTGTAGTGAGAATACATAGCAGTGATATCGGCAGGAATATTTTCATTGGATTGAACAGGGTGACAATATTGATGATCTCCATCACTGTATGAAACGCGGTCTCGAGGGTAATGCTGCTTCTCCCCTGCTTTCGTGCTCGTATGCTGATGGGCTCTTCGAGTACGAGGTGGCGATTGTTGAGGAAGACAAGGGTGATGATGTCGCTGTAAGACATATTATCGGGAGCAAGATGAAAATACTTTTTCAATAGGTCAGTGCGATAAATCTTCATGCCCGAGTTGAGGTCGTGAACTGGTACGTTCATCAGGATCTTGGCTATAAGGCGGATAAGGGTGCGGCCAAACCCCCTGTAGGACGAATTCTTCAGCCCCTGCCTCGAACCAACCACCAGGTCGGCATCCTGCTGAACCATCCGGTTATAAAGCCTTTCAATATCTTCAATAACATGCTGTCCATCGGCATCGAAGGTGATGGCGTATTCGGTGGAACAGGCGCTGATTCCTGTTTTAATGGCAGCGCCATAACCACGGTTCATCTTGTGATGCAAGAGGTTGATCCTGGGCTGATCGCTGAACCTGCTTAGCACTTCACGCGTATTGTCCCGGGATCCGTCGTCCACAATGATGATCATAAAACCCAGCTTTGAACAGAACTCCATAAGCTGAGGCAGCAACAACTCCAGGTTGGCGGCTTCATTGAATGCTGGGATGATAACCGTTAATGTCTTTTGATCACTCATAAGCAATGAATTATCTCACATAATATCGTAAATATACAACCGTCAGCATCGTGAAAAGGCATGTGATTGAAAACAATATCAACAGCAAGGACCAGGTTTTTGTGAACAGCCGGGAATTCTCAATGTATCCTGCATCCCGGATCTTACCTGGATTGTTCATGCCAGAAACCCAATGATCCACCAGGAGATTCAGTTTAAGTTGCAGCAAATTATTCTGGAACAACAGGAAAAACAAGGGGGCCAGGGGAATGAAATACCTTCCCTGTATCCCGAACATCCTGTCGAGACCGACATAGGTCGTGTAAAGATACATCGACGTTTCAATGGCCAGCAAACCGGCCAGAAACACTATTAAAAACAGAACTTTATTTTTGTACCCGGCCCTGTAAGGAGGTGTGGAATCAACCAGGGAAGTAAACAGCAGCAACAGGAGGGTGATAGCTACCATGAACTGAGGTATATATGTATCAAGCCAACCCAGCGTGGAAACGAAATTATTAAAAATGTTGGAACGCATATCAACAAAGTTCGTCCGGGCAACCAACCCCATATAAGCCGAAAGATTATGACTTATATAATTTAACTGTCCTGCAGGATCAATTACCTGGTTGACTGCGGACTGGGTCGCGTCGGATACCCTGACCGCTTCCTCACTGGCGAGTTTCCCGGCATCCCTGAAAAGATTACTGGTGGTTTGTTGCGCAAACAACAAATACAAAACAGGCAGCACGATCGCCGATGCCAATATAATATACCTGGGCCACCGCCCGACTTTGGCAGCTGGCAGCATAAGAAACAGAAGGCCGATAAGGAAATAGGGAGGCTTGCATAAGGCAAGAAGAATAGTGAGGCCCAGCAGCAACCCCAGGTTTTTAAGCCTGATTTTCTGAACAGAAAATGAATAATGAAGAAAAAGAGAAATCAGCAGGAACGAAAGCCCTATAGTAACAGCATCATACGAAAGTGAGGCAAGCTGGAATTCTGTCTTCGGCATTAATGCAAGTAAAAAAATCACCCATTTGAAAAAAGGAATTTTCCTGATGGCCAGGAAAATCAGGAATACTGCGAACAGCAGATTTATCAGACGACCCAGGTAAAGGATGTTCAGTGTGGAGAAGTTCAGCATGCGTCCTGCAGCCACTCCCAATGACTGGGGGATGTATGGAATAATATAATCCGGGCCTGAGCTGGGGGACTGGGCAGCGGGATCAGGTTTTATTGCTGAAAGACTGTCAATTTCACGCCGGCTGGTCTTCTCATCGGGATTAAACTTGAGACGGGAAAACACAGATTCAAGCTGGAAAATTGAAGAAGGGACGTATTTGTCTGAGGCTGCCGGATGCAATGCCGAAATTTCATATGCCCGGCAAAAATGGACGAGCTCGTCGGGAACCTGGAACGGTGGCGTGAGAAAGACAAGGATGAGGCCGAAGGGTACCGCTAAACACAGGTATGCAATCTCTGGTTTAATATTGATCCTGACAATAAAAGACAGGATACTTTCAAAGAAAATAAAAAGGCAGGCTGCAAGAATGATGAGGATCAGCCAGATTATTTTTATCAGCCATCCGTTCCGGGCCGTGTCTGATTCATAGACCTTCAAAAGTATACCCCCGGGGTATCCAAGGGCTTTGTTTTGTATTGAATTGACAGGGTTCTCATTTAAAAGAACCGAAATATAACATGGGCCAAGCTTACACTCCGGATTGATAAGTGGTGCTATAGAATTTGCCGTATCCCCGTTTGATGAGAAAAGACATATATACAACCTGTGGTCCTTACCGGGTCTCAGGCTCTTCCCGAAATTGAACTCCCTGTATTTCTCGCTTTTAACATCCCCAGATGCAAATTTTTCACGGTACAGCACCGTCAGTGCACTGTCGGTGAGGAGGAGGATGTTTTCATTTGTATTTTTCCTTTTGAAAGTTTTAAAACGGATCGCAACCCCATTGATAAATTCTTTAGTGGTGGTAATCTCCTGGATTGTCATCACCCCATTTACTATCTTTTTTGCTACCAGGGGCCTGGGATAAACAGAAACCTGTGTTGATTGAATTAAAATGGGATCCTGATGCTTTACGAGAATAAAACCTGACAATGCAGCGAGTACCAGTAAACCGATATATCTGAATATTTTCAGTTTCATTTCTCCCCTATTGATCCGATTTTCTAAACACAAGCAAATAGTTCTTCGATTTGCGATGATATGCCTGGGCTTCACCATCCCAGGCATATTGGGTTGCGGCAGGGAATAAGATGTCGGCAACTCCGGATATGTAATAATGATTATTCTGCAAATATGAGGTCATCCATTTTATCAAAGGCTCCTTCTCGCTCTTTTGCGCAAGCCAGGAAAAACCCGATGAAACGAAAACAACGAATTTAGGATGGTTTGCTTCAACTTCCTTCTCCATTTCATCCTGCATGGTCCGTGTGTATTTATGCGGAAATACCAGGTCGTACATGTAAATATAGCCGCTGGCTGCCTGTCTTCCGGAATAAAAATAGATCTCGGGTTCCGAACCAAATACGAACACCCTGTCACCGGGCTGGGAATTCGCACGTATATACCTGGCAACGGGGATGGCTTCTGTAAAAGGATTTTCGGCCAGCATCCTGCTGCACAGATCTTCCGGCCTATCATTAAAATAATAATCCTTACGTTCATTCAGGCCCGCGATGATAATGAAAATCATTACCAGCAGCGACACTATCCAAACCTGCTTAAAAGAGCCTTTAATTTTACGGCTGAGAAAATCCGGGAATATTCCGCATAAAATGGCTGTAACTGGCAGAACCGTGACAAAGTAATGGTTCCTGAAATAAAATCCGGGGATAACAGAGCAAACAGAAGCCAATAAAAGCAGCCATATATATAGTTTGTTCAGTTTGGCCGCTGGATGGAGATATAAGGTGCCAATTCCAAGGCCGGCAATAATCCATAGTACTGTAAAGGATGAATAAACGATTGGAAAATTTGCTGAAAAGGTCGAAAAAGCCTGGCTCAGAGGATATCTTGATGCATAAATCGCCGGATAGTTCATTGTCCAGAACCAGAACTTTGAAAATACCCCGGATGTATAAAGCAAAATAAAAACAGTGAGCAGAGGGATGAAAGACCCTATGATATAAATAGTGAAATAGCGGGATGCGGGATACAGGATGCGTGATGCAAGATGCGGGATACAAGGCTGTGCGGATGGGGCATGGTGTTGGGGCGTATCAGCAACCAGGGCGGGAGTAGTCAGAAGGTAACGGAAAACAATCATCAGTCCAGAGGAAAAAATAAAAAACACTCCAGATTGCTTCATAAGAAAGGCAAATCCCGTAAGCAGTCCTGATAATAAATAAAAGACCAGGCGTGAATTATCCAGGGCCTTAAGAAGGAACCAAAGGCCTGCAAGCATAAAAAAAGTGACGAAATGGGTGGCATGTGCTGCCTGGCCTGCGATGGCCGGACTCACCATTAACACCCCGAAGGAAAGCACAGCACAGGAAGCAACAAAACCCTTGAAAAGCTTCCTTGCCAGGAAAAATAAAAAAACCAAGGATCCGATATTTAAAAACAATAATCCAAGGCGGATTCCCTGAACGGTTTGTCCGAACACAGCCATGATCATGGCATAGGAATAATAAGTGCCGGGGAATTTCAGATTGTAGGCCAGTTTATAAGGTGGTATTCCCTGAAGAATAAGTTGCCCGAAATATGCATATTCCCCTTCATCCCGTTCCAACGGAAAGGATAACAGGCGGATTCTTATAAAGGAAACGATGATTATGGCAGCAACCAGAGTGAGGTATGCAATGGTATCCGGGAAATTGCAGTCATCAACCTGATCGTTTTTTTCGGAAGGTTTTTTCTTTGCTGCCATTAATTATACCAAATCAACATTCAAAAGTAATCAATCAAATTGATTTTATAATTGAAGCCTCATTTTGGAAATAAATCGCGGAACTAAATTCAGAGGGGGTGTCAGTTCTGCTGTATCGAATTGATATTCTGTATGGCAATGAGCTGATCGGTATTTATGCCGCCCTGGCGGAAATAGACATAAATGGTATAGATATGCGGGGTCTCCCAGTGGCTGCCTTCAACCAGGGATTCATCACCTGCTGATTTTCCTTTCCTCTGCATTACATAGATATAATTGTAGTAGCCCTGTTTGAGCAAAAGGTTTAAATAATAGGTATGGTTTTCCTTATCGAACTTAAGCCTGCTGTTTTCGTCCATCCTCCAGTCGGTAAGCGCCCCCATCAGGTAAAAATCACCATCGGTGAATTCAACAGGGAAAGGAAGGAAAAAATGGACCAGCGCATAATCCGACTCAACGTTGAAATTCGTCGCGTTCACCTCGTTCTTTATAAGGAACCTTCCGCCTATGTCTTTATCATATACGTAGTTCTTAAAAGTCCTGGGCTTATCCTCTAGCAGCCGCACCTGGGTGATCGTGTCGTAGTAGATCTTGTCGATCCTCTGGGTCTGGGATACAAGAGTCTTGATGTCAAAGTTACGGTAGGGACTCCCTCCGTAAAAAACGTTGTTTTCATCGTAACGGTAATCCAGTTCTTCTCCCCTGATAAACCTGGGATAAATATTTCGCAATGCATTATCCCAGCGGTCGTCCTGCTGAACCACAACCACCAGTTCACGCCTGGTATCCAGCGACTTGAAACCATTCAGCCGGATAACAAAATCAAGCTCCTGCTTCGACAGGTGATCGCCGGGTCTCGATCCCTGCTGAACACTGCCTTCGATGGTAACCGGTGAAGCTTCCACGACCATAAACCTCCTGGTGAAGAGAGGGTCTGCAGGATCATCAAGATACACGATCAAAAGATAATTCCCCGAGATCAGCGGTCTCAGATCGGGTGAAGGAAATACGGCAGTGTAATGAACATATCTTACCGATGTATTGATGGAATACTGGAAATCCCTGATGTTTTCTTCGGTATACCCGCTGATATACTCCAAAGGCCTTAGTCCGGATGATGTTGTCCAGTCCGATTCACAATGCCTGATGGTATATTTATAGCCCCTTGACTGCACATCCAGGTCGTCAAAATCAAGGGCCAGCTTTTCGGTTGAATTCAATTGTATAACGGGAGACGACAATTCAAACCCCTGCTTATAAAGCTGCACGGTTTTTATGCCTGGATCGTAGTTGATATTCTCATTAGGAAAATCAGCGGCAGCAGACGGGAACGCGCTAAATAACAAGAATAACCCAAAGAAAAAACCCGAGATTCGTATCATATGCAAAGGCGGTAAAAATCAATCGGCCAACTTTGCAAAATTACGATTTCTAATACTGATAATACTCGGGAATGTTAACCAAAAGTTTTTCCAGGGCCTTCACCTGCTCGTCGGAATTTTCATCGTGGATGAATTTCTCCCTGAAATTTGATTCGGAAAATAATTTTATCATCCATGGATTGGTTGCAACCGGGTCAATTCTGATTTTTTTGTAATTCGATTGCTTTGCCCAGTCGATAGCAACTTCAAGCATTTTTTTGCTCCATTTTAGTAAATCCTTTGAAGGTTTTACATAAAACTTCTTGATCTCGACCGTATTATAATCAACTTTACGAAGCCCTATACAACCTATACTCTGATTATCGGCTTTGAGCAAAAATCCCACCCCCTTTGGCATCTTATAAATTTCTTTCATGGAGGCTGATTCCCGAAGCAACTGCTGGTAGTCCATCTCGAAATCTATTGAGGTGGCATGCTCGATACAAAGTTCTCTCATATCTGAAAAATCCTTGTCCCTGACTACCGGAGTAATAACCCTGGAATTGTTTATCGTTGTTTCCATTGCAAATTTTTATACCATTAATACTATAGTTTGTAAGCTGATCTCTTCCTCCGGCCTATTAACAAAAAAAGACCAATCCGGAAAGAATCCGCATCTAAAGTATTGTAAGGTTGACGTAAGAGCAACCTGCAATAAGTAAGCGTAGTCAAAATATAAGTAAATGTGATTTTTTTGCCGGTTTTGTACCGGCATATCTTCAAACGGAAATCATGAAATTCCCTGAAAACCGGAAGAACTCTCCTTTGTTAAATTATCTGATATTTCTCAATTACAGCCCCCTGCGCCTGAACTCTGAGATCACGACCGCTGTGGCTACGGCAGCGTTCAGAGATTCGGCCTTGCCGTTATCGGTTGACCCGAAGGATGGGATGTACAGCCGCCCAGTTACAAAACATGAAAGGGGATCTGAAATACCATGGGCTTCGCTGCCGATAAGTATTATACCCTTGTTCTCCAGCTGAATTGAATAAATTGAATCCCCCTGCAGGAAAGTCCCGTAAACCGGCAGCCGTCCTTTGATGTTTTCAAGAAACCGGCTAAGGTCAGTATAAAATACGCTTACCCTTGCCACCGAGCCCATGCTGGCCTGCACTACCTTGGGGTTATAAAGCTCAACACAATTCTCGGAACAGATCACGTTCCTTATCCCGAACCAGTCGGCTATCCTCAGAAGTGTGCCCATATTTCCCGGATCGCTTATACCTTCAAGCATCACAGACAATTCCTCGAAAAGACCGGGGATATTTTGCTCAGGTGAACCGTAAGCGGCGCTATCCAGGCCTGCAACCATGCCAGGCGGGATTTTAACTATTGCAAGCACCGGACTGGGGCTTGAGAGGGAAGTGATCCTTTCCATATCAGCAGGATCGGCCTCGTATACAGGAATGTTTTTATGCCTGACGACGTCCAGGTTGCCGGTAATCCATTCACTGAGAGCATAAACCCCGGCTATCTCATAACTGCTTTTGATAAGATCAGTGACAAGAGTATTACCTTCTGCAATAAACTCTTTGTATTCATCCCTGTACTTTTTAATCTTCAGGGCATTGATATGTTTAACCTGGCTGTTTGAAAGCATACTATCTCGTGAACCGTGAACCGTGAACCGGATCACGCTTCACGCTTCACGGTTCACGGTTTATTCGGCAAATACTTCAAACTTGATCTCAACCTGGAGATCCTTATGCAGGGTAACCTTGGCCTTGTAAATTCCAAGTTCCTTGATATGTTCATGATCCACGTGGATCTTGCGGCGGTCAACCTCGAAATTGAACTGGTCTTTAAGAGCCTGTGCTACCTGGAGGGCATTCACCGATCCGAAGATCTTCCCTGTATCAGCAGCCTTGGCGCCGATTTTGACAGTTAAATTTCCAAGAGCCTTGGCAAGTTCTTCGGCACTCTTGAAGATCTTCTGTTCCTTATGAGCCCTCTGCTTCATTGTCTCGGCAAGAATCTTTTTATTGGTTTCGGTTGCATTGATTGCAAGCCCCTGGGGGATCAAAAAATTACGTGCGTAACCGGGTTTTACATTCACCATGTCGTTCGCATATCCCAGATTGGGAACATCCTGTTTCAAAATAACTTCCATCGTTCTTCCCTCCTATTTTAACATGTCTGCAACATAAGGTAATAAAGCCAGGTGGCGGGCGCGTTTCACAGCCTGGGCCACTTTCCTCTGGTATTTAGTAGAGGTTCCTGTTATTCGACGTGGAAGGAGTTTCCCCTGCTCGTTAATAAATTTCATCAGAAAGTCTGCATCCTTGTAATCGATATACTTGATACCGCTCTTCTTGAAACGGCAGTATTTCTTCTTTTTAGTATCTACCGCGATCGGGGTGAGATACTTTATTTCGCCTTGTTGTTGTGTAGCCATTTGAACTGATTTTTTTAATTATTCCTGAACTTCTTTTTCCTTCTTCTTGTCTCTCGATTTTGCACGTTTCTTCTCGTTGTAAGCAAGTGAATGCTTGTCGAGAACGGTCGTCAGAAAGCGAAGGATGCGTTCATCACGTTTATAGGTTACTTCCCATTCCTTGATGACGGAGGTTTCGGCTTTGAACTCAATCAAATGGTAAAACCCTGTGCTCTTCTTCTGAATGGGATAGGCGAGCTTTTTCAATCCCCAATGTTCCTCGTGAATGATCTCGGCCTTTTTGGTGACGAGGAACTTCTGATACTTTTCTACCGTTTCCTTCATCTGTTCTTCAGATAAAACGGGAGTCATAATGAAAACGGTTTCGTACTGATGTAACATTTCTCGTTGTTTTTTTTAATGAATTTATTGGTTTTATAAAACGGGCTGCAAAATTACAAAGAAGAATGGAAATTACCAAACAGTCTGGAATTTAAATGTCTATCTTTGAAAACCTTTAAGCAGTAAACCCTGACCATGCCCGCCTCCAGCCAGGAAACAAAGCTGAAACCAAGGAGAGCCGTGAGTTCTTCACAGGCCGCTTACATCCTCATTATCATAGCAGTTATTGCATTGTTCGCCTGTACGAGGTTCCTTTCCGGCGATGGCAAAGGCTGGCGAAGCATAATCTCAAGCGACGGCACAGGGTATTACGCTTACCTGCCTTCCCTGGTCATATACGGCGACACCTCCTGGGAAAAATTTACTGTAGCCGAACGCAAGGCTTACGGCCGGCCCGATTACAATCCCAAGTACCTGGCCCTGGTCAACGGCCGCCTGGTCAACAAATATTTTTCGGGAGAGTCAATCCTGCTTCTGCCGTTCTTCCTTGTTGCATTGCTTTTCTCATGGATCAGCGGCTCAGAAGTCGACGGCCTCAGCTTCTGGTTCCAGTGCTTTATCGGCATCGGCTCATTATTCTACCTCCTGGCCGGGCTGCATTACCTGAAAAAAATACTGAAAACTTTCAGCTTCAGCGCTGATGTCACAGCTTTCGCAATGATTGCCGTTTTTGCCGGCACCAACCTGTTTTATTATGCCCTTGGACAGCCTTCAATGTCGCATGTCTATTCATTTTTTGCAATTAATGCCTTCACCTGGTCCATCATAAAATTCAACACCTCTCCCTCCAACCGCCTGAGGATACTGAGCGGGATCTTCCTTGCCATCATCATTCTGCTCAGGCCGACGAATGCCCTGGTCGTGCTTATTGTCCCGCTGTTTCTCAGCGCCGCTCCGCTATCCGCATTCATTAAACAAATGATCAACCTGAAACATCCGGGCTTTATCATTTCCTTTATCCTGATACTGGCAGTCCAACCGCTTCTGTGGCATCTTCAAACCGGCCGCTGGCTTATCATGTCATACCCCGACGAAGGTTTCTACTTCCTCAGGCCCCGCATCGCCGATTTTCTTTTTTCCTTCCGCAGAGGGTGGTTTATTTATACCCCGCTTATGCTGCTGATACTGCCGGGGATATTTCTCCTGCCCGGGAAAAAACGCAAGAACCTTTCAGCCTTCTTCCTGTTCTTTGCTCTCCTGATATACCTCAGCTCCTCCTGGTGGTGCTGGTATTACGCCGACGGTTTCGGCCAGCGTTCCATAATCGATTTTTACGGGCTTTTTGCAGTGCTTATTGCAGCCCCGCTAAGCCGAATGGAAGGAGGCAGGATGCGGCTCTTTGGCATTGTCTTCGCTTTTGCCTGCATCTGCCTTAATCTTTTCCAGACCTGGCAATACAGAATGAATTACATCAGCCCCGACAACATGAACAGGGTAAAGTATTTTCATGTTTTTTTAAGGACTGCCGATGAGTACCGAAACTGTCTCGGAGGTTGTACCGAAGAGCCTTTCTATAAATCGGATCTCAGGCATCCCCTGGCACGCTTTCTCACTGGTTTTGAAAAACTGCAACCCTACTGGATGAACTGTGAATCGCGGATCGTGAGCCGTGACTCGCGAATCGTGAACCGTGATCCGGGAGCAGGAGTCAACGCTGTATTCCTGTTCACGAATAACATGGAATTCGGGCCGGGGATTGCCATACCTTACGACAGCCTGCGCAAAGAACCTTCCCCGCTTTATTGTGACGTCAGCATGAAGGTTTACGACAGCATACCTGCCGCTTCGAACCAGGCCATGCTTGTGTTTGCTGTCGACAGCCTGAACCGTTCATACAATTATTACAATGCGGTTCGCCTTAATGATATTCCATTATCAGGTTGCGGCTCCTGGAGATCAATTCATTATTCCCTTAACCTTCCCAAGATCATCAACCCCAAAGCCATCCTTAAGATCTACCTCTGGAACCCCGCGAAAGGGATATTCATGGTGGATGATGTGGAGATAAGAATATTTGGGAGGGAATAAAAGGATGCGGGATGCGGGATGCAAAGAGTTTATTTCGCTACTTCGCTATTTCGCCACTTCCCCACTTAATAAGGCAACTGCATAAGCCGAAAGGCCTTCTTCCCTCCCGATGAAACCCAGATTCTCGCTGGTTTTGGCTTTCACATTGATACGCCCGGGCTCTGTTTCGAGTGCGGCTGCAAGGGATGTGATCATGGATGGTATGAATGCTGCAACTTTGGGTTGCTGGAGTACAAGTGTGCAATCCAAATTCCCTATCGAAAAACCTTTCTCAGTGATCAATACCAGGGTTTTCTTAAGCAGGATAAGGCTGTCAATACCCTTGTATTCGGAGGAGGTGTCGGGAAACTGCTGCCCTATGTCGGGAAGACCTGCAGCTCCAAGAAGTGAATCAATGATTGCGTGGATGAGGACATCTGCATCGGAATGGCCGGCTGCGCCTTTTGAATGCTCAATGTTCACACCTCCCAGCCTGAGCGGGAGCCCAGGCTCAAGCCTGTGTGTGTCAAATCCAAAACCTATCCGGAACATTGAACAGCATTTCTATTTCGCTTTTCGCCTTTCGCTTTTCGCTTTTTTATTGTGTTGTTTCCTGGGTGTTCTTCCCGCCCTTCTTCTGTGTATCAAAATTGAAAAGCAAGGTAAACTGCAGGGTGTTCTGCAGGGGATTGTTGTTCTTAACCGGTATGAGATACGAGAAATCAAGTCCGAAGATATTATACCTCAAACCTGCACCAAGCGTAAAGAACTGCCGGTTCCCTTTATATTTCGATTCATAAAAATAACCGCAACGGATAGAAAAGAGTTTATTATACCAGTATTCAGCGGCTGCTGAAACAGTAATTTCCTGCAGCTCTTCCTTGAAACCGTAAGGTGCATCATAGAAGGACTGGAAAATCCCTGCAATTGAAGACACATTGTTGTTTTTCCCGGCAATGATGACATATTGCCCGTTAACGCTGTCATAAACAGGAGGTGTAGGAACAAGAAGTTTATTGAGGTCAAAGGCGAAGCCGATAGTGTTATAGTCGTCGATACTCAGGGTAAAAGAAGGACCGAGCCTCAGGTTCGTCGGGATAAAATTACTCATGGTGGAGGAGCTGCTGTAGGAAATTTTTGCTCCTATATTCGATATGTCTAACCCGAAAGCAATGGTAGCACCACTCGTTCCCTTAATTTCCATCGGGTGACGATAATAGAAAGCAATATCTGCGGCTACTGAATAACCAGGGCTTACACTTGCATCATAGGCATTATAACCCGGGATGAGATTTGAATAAATAAACCTGGCAGCGACGGCTCCGGAGATCTCTTTTGAAAATTTCCTTGAATAGGTGGCATCAACAGCAAGTTCATTGGGTTTATAGTTCCCGAGGCTCTTGCCCTGGTCATCGGTGTATTCGATCTCTCCCATAGAGAAGAACCTTAACGACATTGCAATGGCCTGTTTATCGCCTATCTTGCCATAGCCGTATAATGAGGCCAAACCGATATCATTTACCAGTCCCCTTAACCAGGGAACATATCCTACGCCTATGCCGATGGTCTTTTCGCAGAATGCATATTTTGCCGGGTTCCAGAACATTGAATACTCATCAGGAGATGTGGCAGCACCAACGTTTCCCATCCCGCCGGCCCTTGCATCAGGCGCAATGGTCAAAAACGGTACGGAGGTTGATATTACTCTTGAACCATCAGTGGGTTCGGGGGGTAAAGTCTGTGCAATGACATTCGATAATGAAAAAGTCAAAACCAACGCTATGACCAGTCTGTTCTTAATCTGTCGCATTCCTAATTGATTATATGTATTTACTAAAACGGGTTGCAAAAATAACGAATTTACGCAGTCTATATTGCCCGGCCAGGGAAAATTAGAGGTTATCCATCAAACTCAGTGCAATATAACGATCTTTCCTGAAGTGTTTTCAAAGCTTCCGTTTGACCCGCTGAATTTAACAGTAAACGGGTATATCCCGCTGATCAGTTTGCTCCCGCTGCCGTCGGTCAGATCCCAGTCAATAATAACGGGTCCCTGCACTGATTCAGGGTAGCTTGCTGTAAATGACTTCAGTTTTATTCCATATAAATTAAAAATATCAATGGCCACGCTGAAACCGCCGGGAGTATTCACAGGGCTGAACGAAAAGTGTGTGATGGTTTTCGCAGGATTGGGATAGCAGAAAACATTCTGAATACTGATGGGAGATTCTCCTGAAACGAGGAAATAAATTTCCTGTTCGGTAGAATTATCATACAGGTCAAAAGCCCTGACTGTCAGTTTATGCTGGCCCGATTTCAACCCGGTGAACTGATAGCTTAAAGAACCGCGGGTATAACTTCCCAGCAGGGGGTCATAATAGTCATTAAGGTTGACAACATGGGCCCAGTCGTCATCGAGAACGCCCACGATATCATGTCCTATACCAAACCCAACTGCATTTACCCCTGAAGTATCAAAAAGATCGGCGATCAGCAATGGGTTGCTGCTTGTAGTGCCTCCCGATACAAAATTCCTTGAATCCATGAAAAGGGCAATGGAAGGCCCGTTGGTTTCAGGTATGACCGAAGGATCCTTTCCTCCGAAAATGGCATTCTTTGTATAACCATTTGCATCCTCCCTGCCGTTTTCGGCATAATAACTGATCTTCCCGCTTCCGAAACTGAGCCCCAGGCTTTTGGGAACCGTGAATGAAAAACTGAAATGCCCGTTTGTCACAGGAACTTTAACGCGGTTCATCAGGTGGTCCTGGAGCAGGAACTTACGGGGAAAACTTCCGTTATATTGTCCGTATGTATTCCCCAGGGTACTGTATATGACAGGTTTATCATACATTTTGGCTGTCATGACCCCGGTGAAGTCGTTAAGCGGATTACCCAGGTAGTCCTGTACATTGCCGGTGACAGTGAGGGTTGACATCCCATAGGCGGTATCAGGCTGGCTGGCAGGCTCCCCGTTAATCGTCGCAGTTACAACATTATTGTTTGGAAAGCCCATTTCAAGTGCCGGGTCGCCAAGCAGAACAAAATTTTTCAGCAGGCTGTTGTTGTTGGTATTGTTCTTCGACAGCATAAGGAGTTCACCCATCCTGATATACTTTCCGTCGCGCCGGTCCATCATATGACGAAAGAAACTCGTGTCAAGCGACTGGTTTGTCCCGGCGAAAGTAGTCCGGGTGGTTGAAAACATTGCAATGCCACCGCCTCCGGCACGGGCGATGATCTGCTCTCCAGCAGAAAAATGCTCAGGATTATCGAACCTGCTGAATTCACAGGTGGCTGTCATGAACACCGAAAGCTTATCGTTGTTGTCCCAACCATTGATATCCGCCATAGTCAGTACCTGACGGTTGCTCCAGCCCGTCTCGCCCCCGTGACCAATGTAGTTGATAAGCATGGTTCCTTTTTCCACTGCGGCGTTTAATGCTTTATTTGCTTCAGGGAAACGGTTGCCTGCCGGGATGGTCACCATCGGGTAAGCATCAAAATATATTTTATTGATATTGATAACAGGATATTTATTTGCTGTAATAGTATAAATCTCTTCTGAATTATCCACGAAGTAATTCCTGTCTCCCTCATCACAGGCCAGTGCCACATTATTTCTCCATTCCGAGTAAACCGTATCGTTGAAAGTACAATAATGAATGATCTTGTCAACCACATTTTTTGCCTGTTCCGGGGTGTTGACTGGGAATCTGCCTATCCCGATATCGATTGATCCCGATGCATCATATCCTTCGGAAGGTCCCATAATACCGAAGAAATCATCGGTAACGAATGAGGCAGTAGTCGACAGTGATTCATACGATTCAAAGGTTGTGATAAAATTATTATTGTTGGGCATCCTGTCCTTCGGATCAAACGAACCATCACCAAAAAGCAGCAGATACCTTGGCTGGGTTGAGCCCTGCCCCCTGTCATACAACATTTTCACAAAATCCCTGATCCCTCCCGGGTCGGGCTGACCGCAGGAAAATTCATTAAATATCTGGTTTACCGGCACGATCAGCGCATCAATATTATCATGACTCAGGTGAAATGCCGCCAACCTCTGGGCTTCTCCTTTAAAAACTTCAGGCGTAACGATGATCATTGCCTTGGGTTGGAGGGAATGAAGGTTCTGGTTTGCAACGAGGCCGGCAAAACTCACGGTATCATAATGTGATCCGTCAAAGGCAAAGAAAGTATGCAGTGAATCTGTTTTTAACCTGAACTTTAAAATACTGTCAGCTGCTATAGAGGTCCTGAGCTGGTATATGTTATGCATGTCGGTAATATCCCATACCGTGATACCTTTCCTGGCTTTCTTCATCCTGAATTCAGTTACAGAACCTGCAACCTTTGATGCGAGGTCGCGAAAAGTAAACTCGGGGCCAAGCCAGTATAGTTCCCTTGAAACCTGTAATTCCAGAAAATCAAGCCAGGCTGTTGAAGGGTCTGTAGGCGCATTGTATTCAAGAGTGATAATGAATTTAGAGAGACAATAAAAGAAATCGGTTTTGTCGCCACCGCCTGAGTCGGCATAGTTACCCTGCTGATCAAGTGTCACGGCAGTAAATGAGATGCTGTCGAGCCTTAGCTTGTCCTGGTAAATACGCAACTTGCTGATAACGTCAGACCGGCCTATCACACTGGTTTTCAATCTGGCCGGAGTGGTGCTGTCGATATAAGGAAAAGAAAGATTAAAAATCTTTTTGGGGTTAATTTTAGTTAGTTGCTCACCGAACCAGCGTTTACCCGACATTATGACATTCACTGTATCCAGCTCATGTACAAACAGATCGTCCCAGCGGGTAGAAGTCCTTGTGAACGAAGAATCCGCAGCGGGCTGGTAAGTCACCCTTTTCCCGGTTCCAAGATCAAATGTCATATAATAATACGTGACGTCGGAATAAAGGTTCCTGATATGATTCATCACGTTTGCCCCGCTGCCCCGTTTCCAGCTGTCGGGTCCCTCGCCGTAAAAAAATATATAATCCGGGGAATCAAATTTACCGTCACCTCCGTCATTCACAAGAATTGAAATTTCCCTGAGGTCGTCAATCCTTGCCGGGGCATTCGATTCAGGCACCATGCCGCTGCCGTTTGAAAAAATCCTGATATCGGCTGTATTGATCTTGCCGGGGTCTATCCCCATTTTTACAAGGTCATGATATGAGATCCTGTACAACCCGTTATTTCTTACCTTGAATTTATACCAGGTCCCGTTTGATAAAACAGAGGTTTGGGCCGGGCCGTTGCCTGCCATGAGGACCCAGGGTGCAAAAAGGAAAAGAAAAAGGAAAAGTAAACGGTAATGAAATCTCATGGCTGTCCTCTTAAAGTCTAACGAATATAAACAAGTTTCGCCGATTTCTTTACTGTGGAACCGTCGGGCAGGGCGACATTCAACCTGTAAACATATACCCCTGCTCCCAGCATCATGCCGTCATCGGACCGTCCGTCCCAGGTGAATGGCTCAACCCTGTAACCACCAGAATACATGGTGGTTTTGAAGGTCTTTTCAAGTACCCCGTAAATCGAATATATCTTTATCTCGATATCCAGGTTATTGTCGGTCTGGTTGGTCTGGAACGAAAATATAGTGTGGTCGTGGAAAGGATTGGGATAGTTCATGACCTGGTCAAGGGCAAAGGATGCAGTGGAAGAAACCCGAAAATCGATGCCTGCCTCGGTTGAATTGTTATATACATCCCATATTTTCAAATCCAGGTGATGCTGGCCGTCGGCAAGTTTGAACAGGGGATATTGTATCACCCCGCTCGCATAAGTATCGAGGCCGGTCACGTAATAATCGTTCAGGATCATCGGATTCTTGGTATCATTATCAAGGATTGCAGTGATATCGTGGCCTATTCCGTTCCCGACCGTGTTTATCCCCGATTCGTCCGTGACATCCGCAAGCAGCACCGGGCTCTGGTTACATATTCCCCCGTTGATAAAGTTCCTGTCGTTCATAAATAATTTAACCGAAGGGCCCGAAGTGTCGGGTATGCTGTTATTGTCGTAGCCTCCAACGATGAGATCTTCATCGTACCCGTTTGCATCAATACCCGTTGCGCTGGCATAATAGCTTATCCTGCCAATACCATATTTGTAGTCTATGTCTTTAGGCACAATAAAGGTAAAGGAGAACCTGCCGTTGCTTATATTTGATTTGCCGCTGTATACAATGTTTTTTCTCAGGTAGAAAGGGAATGGCGGCGCCAGCTGGTCATTTGCTTTTGTGATGATCAGTGATTTTTTATCATAAATAGTCGGCAAAACGGTACCGTTGAAATCAACTGCCAGGTTGCTGCCGTTCCTCACTTCTCCTTCAACAGTCACTTGGGTAAGGGCTTTCAGAGTATCATTCTCAGCCTGGGGAGTCCCAGTTTTGATCGAGGTGGTTACCACATTAAGACGGGGATATGCAATCATAAGGGCAGGATCGCCCAAAAGAACAAACTTCCTTGTATTGGGGTCATTATCAGTCTTTGAAAGCCTGATCAGATCACCCATGCGGTGGTATTCCCCGTTTTCTTTTTCGAAAAGATGGCTGTAAAAATTTGATGTAAGCGACAGATTGCCTCCTGCAAAAGTGGCTCTTGTCGTAGTGAAAAGAGCAATGCCGCCTCCTTTTGGATTGAGAAAGACATACTCGCCCGCAGAAATCACCGCCGGGTCGTCCATCCTGCTGAATTCGCAGGTAGCTGTAACGAAAACCGGGAGTTTATTATAGTTGGTCCAGTTCTGGATGTCGGGTACTTCCAGAACACGTTCATGCGCCCAGCCAAGTTCCCCTCCGTGGCCTACATAATTGATCACCATCGTTCCCTTGGCAATGCGTTTGTTAATTGCATCATTCACTTCAGGGTACCTTGCCCCGCCCGGCGTTGAAACCTGGGTGTATGCATCAAGGTATATCTTGTCTACATTATAGTTTGGATCAATCATGCTGGCAAGGGTCTCCGAATCCTGCATGAAAGTGTCTCCTCCACCATTGTCCTGGTCGTCGGCAACAAAAGTTATCATATTCCTCCAGTCCGACTGAACAGAATCGGAATTGCTGGAATAATGTATGATCTTGTCAACAGCATTGGAAGCGTCCTGTGAAGTCCTTACCGGGAACCTTCCGATGCCGACAAAAACAGAATCCGTCGCCCTTCCTCCCTTGATCAGTCCGTAGTAATCGTCAGAAACAAATGAGCTGATCGGATCAAGGGACTCAGTTGACTGGTAAGAGGGGATAAAATTAGTATTGTTCGGCACCCGGTTTTTATAATCATAGGATGCATCTCCAAGCAAAAGCAGGTATTTTAATTTATGCCCGCTTGAAGTCCTGTTATACAGCATCTTCATGAAATCGCGTATAGCCGAGATATCCTGAACCCCTGAAGAGAATTCATTGTATACCTTATCGGGGGTTGTCACAAACACGTTAAGCCCCGAATTGTTCCGGTGGAACTCTGCAAGCCGTTCAGCCTCTCCTGTAAAATCAGGATGTGTTATCATCACATAATCAATATTTGAGAGGTTATGCAGGTTCTGGTTGCCGACAGTTCCGTTAAAGGCAGGAGTTCCAAATGAACTGCCGTCAAAGGTAATGAACTCCCTTAACGAATCAGTCATCATCCTGATTGAATAAACCGACCCGTTTAATTGAGTTTCCAGGTTCCTTGCATTATAGGGCTGGGTCACATCCCAAACAGTAAGGGCCTCACCCTGGGTGGTTATCTGAAACTCGCTTATCCAGTTGCTCTTCCATGAGGAAGCATTCCTGAAATTCATCTGGCTGCCGCTCATGACAAGGAAGCGCTTGGCATTAAGTTCAAAATAATTCAGGTAGCCTACAGCACCTGAGACCATAGGACGGTATTCCAGGTTAATGTTCATGGTCTCGCCCGGGGAGGTATATGGTTTGCTGACCGTCCCTGAATGGGCATAATAATCTTCAAACGTGGTGGTAACCGGGTCGATCGAAAGCGTGGCCAACAGGTTCCCATCTACATTGAGCTTGAAATACGAAGCAACGTCTATCGACCTGGAAGCCGCATTCAGAATTATGGTTACCGGAGTTTGTGTATCCAGGTGGGGAAATGTAAAGGAATAATTCCTCGAACCTGTCATTTCAAAAATCTCCTTGTCATACCATACCCTGCCCGAACTTATAAGGTTGATTCCGTCCCTGTCGTAGGTTGTATAATCATTAAAACTGGTATACACCTGGTTGGCTGGTGCATGAACGAATGCCTGGGTTTGTATGCGTTTGCCCTCGCCCAGGTCGCAAGTCAGGAAATAGCAGGTAACATCGGAATAAATATTTCGCTGGTGATGGAAATTATTGTCAGCCTTGTTGAATTTCCAGCGGTCGGGCCCGCTGCCATAAAAGAGAATGTAATCTCCTTCATTGAACTGAGTGTTCGCCTGCCCGGAAACAAAAATTGGATTCTCAATCAGGTCATCAATCCGGGCACTGTCGTTCGATTCGGAGAGCATGCCTCCTCCGTTCCCGTATATCCTGATATTTTTAGGATTGATGGTGCTAACAGGAACACCCGCGTTTTTAAGGTCGGTGTAGGTGAGCCGGTAAACTCCGTCGGAAGGAATTGAGAATTTATACCAGTTCCCCGACGAAAGCACGGAATTTGATGTGAAATCCGTCTGCGCCAGGCCTTTTTTGGCCGGGTTAAAGAGAATCAATGCCAGGGTCAATAAGAAAAGCTTTGGGTGAAAAAACCGTTTAATCATTAGTTGCGCTTTACTGTCTTATATATATGACCACAATTTATCCAAAAGGGTTTGCTCCGGATAAAAATATTTTTGAATACGAAATGTAGCAGTTTAAACGTTTTATTCTATCTAATATTGTAGCATGAATAGGATACGTCAGGGGATTTTTTCCTAAATTTGCATCCGGCCGGGCGTTTCCGCAGAAAACAGAAATTGTGAAACTAAGATCAGGTTTTGTCGTTGTTTTTCTTTTTATCTGTATCTGGACTTCATTTGCCCAGGATCCTGAATTTTCACAATTCTATGCGAATCCCCTGTACCTTAATCCCGCTCTTACCGGGGCGACCATCTGTCCCAGGATCATAGGCAATTACAGGAACCAGTGGCCGGGGCTTGGAAAGGCTTACAGCACCTATAATTTTTCATACGACCAGTACCTTGGGATCTTCCACGGCGGGCTCGGGCTTCTTGTCACTGCCGACCGTGCCGGCGGAGGCAGCCTCAACACCACAACCATAGGATTGTCGTACGCGTATAAATTCAATATTACAGAAAAGCTCGATGCCAGCCTGGCTGTCAGGGGATCCTATTACCAGAGGAGGATAGTATGGGAAAATTTTGTATTTGAAGACCAGATTGACCCCAGGAGCGGAGATGTGATAAGGCCAACCAACGAGAAAGCACCCGACAACCCCTCCATCTCAGCCGTTGATTTCTCTGCCGGAGCATTTCTTAACTGGGACGGAATTGCATACGCAGGTTTTTCAGCCGATCACCTTACACAGCCAAAAAACGGCTTCTATAATGACAATGTCTCACACCTATATATTAAATACACCGCTCATGCAGGAAGCGTGATCAATCTTAAACAGGGTGCAATCAATGATGAGGAAAGGGAATTTTCGATTTCCCCCAATGTCCTATACCAGCAGCAGGGTGGTTTTCACCAGCTTAATATAGGGGCATACCTGACCGTAGACCCCCTGGTATGCGGGTTATGGTTCCGCCATAACTTTGAAAATGCGGATGCGGTGATCATTCTTGCGGGTATCCACTTTAAAAACCTCAGGGTGGGTTACAGCTATGACCTGAACGTATCGCGCTTATTCTCAGTGTCGGGCGGGGCTCACGAAGTTTCTGCCTCCTGGCAATTCCCCTGCATTGAAAGAAAAAGAAAGATTAGGGCAATAAAATGCCCAAGATTTTAGTTATATAATATATATTTGCAAAAATTTTCGCGGATGAAAGTTCAAAAATGGTTTCATGTAAGCGCTATCGTTGCAGCCTTACTGCTTACAGGCGCCTGCAAAAAAGAAGTTTCACGTACAACGGGTTGGGAGTATAACAACTCCAAGAACGGAGGCTTTGAAGTCAAGGGGTTCCAGGACCAGGGCACCGGTCCCGGACTGATCTTCATTGAAGGCGGTACATTCACCATGGGCCAGACCCAGGATGATGTATTATTCGAATGGAACAACCAGCCCAAAAGGGTTACGGTTACCAGCTTTTATATGGACCAGACTGAAACCCGCAACCTCGATTACCTTGAATACCTTTACTGGTTAAGCCGTGTTTACGGTGCCGATTACCCCGGCGTTTACCGTAAAGCCCTTCCCGATACCCTGGTATGGCGCGACAAGCTTGCCTATAATGAACCCCTTGTGGAATATTATTTCCGCCACCCGGCATACAGGAATTATCCTGTGGTCGGCGTAACCTGGCTCCAGGCCAATGATTATTGCGCATGGAGGACCGACAGGGTGAATGAAATGCTGCTTATCCGCAAAGGAATCCTGGCTATGGATCCTGCCCAGAAGAATGAAAACAATTTCAATACTGAAGCCTATCTTGCAGGCCAGTACGAAGGGCTTGTCGACAAGCCCATGCCCGACCTGAACCCCAATGGAACAGGAACAAGAAAAGTTAAAATGGAAGACGGGATCATGTTACCAAAATACCGCCTGCCAACCGAAGCCGAATGGGAATATGCCGCCCTCGGACTTATCGGGAACACAGTATATGAAAGGGTGGTTGAACATAAAAACTATCCCTGGAACGGAACCTACGTTCGTACCAACCAGTCACGTTACTATGGTACCTTCATGGATAACTTCAAACGCGGAAAAGGTGACTACATGGGCGTTGCAGGAAACCTGAACGACGGAGCCGACATTCCTGCCGCATGCGGTTCCTATTTCCCCAACGATTACGGCCTTTATAATATGGCAGGCAATGTGAGCGAATGGGTTGCCGATGTTTATCGCCCTCTTTCGTTTAATGATATGTCAGACATCCGCCCCTACCGCGGAAACGTTTTCACAACCCCCGTCAGGGATGCCGAAGGATTTCTTGCTGAAAAAGACAGCCTCGGCCATCTTAAATACAGGGATATAACAACAGCCGAAGCCAAGAACCGTAAGAATTACCGCCAGGCCGACAATATCAACTACCTCGACGGTGACTACCAGTCGAACATCAGCGGTGAATACTGGAAAGAAGCCCGTGACACCAGCGGTACCAATATGATGTACCAGTATGGCGTCAGCTCGCTTATCAGCGACAAGGCACGCGTATATAAAGGTGGCAGCTGGAAAGACCCTGCTTATTACATGAGTCCCGGCATGCGCCGCTATCTTGACGAATCGGATGCGTCCGACGCCATCGGCTTCCGTTGTGCCATGACCCGCGTGGGAGGAGCTATTCCCGGTAAATAAAGGTATTGCATTAACATAAAAGCTGCTTTGTGAATTCGAAGCAGCTTTTTTTATTTTTGATCTGTTTCAATTATAGTAAATTTACGCACCAAACATGAACTGATGTTCAGCAGCCTTACCGAAATTTATTCTGCCTTCCTTCAACATCCTGTGATAGTTACCGACAGCAGGAACCTGGTCCCTTCCTGTATGTTTTTTGCACTGAAGGGAGAACGTTTCAACGGAAATGTGTTTGCTTCCGAAGCCCTTGAAAAAGGAGCAGCCTGGGTGGTCATTGATGAACCCGGGTATAAGGTAAACTCTCAATGCCTGCTTGTCGAAAACGTCCTGGCTGCCTTGCAGGACCTCGCAAACCACCATCGCAGGCAGTTCAGCATCCCCGTGATAGCGATCACCGGGACCAACGGCAAGACCACAACCAAGGAACTGATAAGCTCAGTGCTGTCAGAAAAATATAATATTATCAGTACCAGAGGGAACCTCAATAACCATATAGGGGTTCCCCTCACCCTTCTCAGGATAGGAAGTGACACACAGATCGCTGTTGTTGAAATGGGAGCAAACCATCAGGGCGAGATTGATTTCCTTTGCCGCATCGCTATGCCGGGATACGGCCTGATCACTAATATCGGGAAAGCCCATCTGGAAGGTTTCGGGGGGTTTGAGGGCGTGGTGAAAACAAAGACAGAACTGTACCGCTTCCTGGCTTCCGTAAAAGGCAGGGTTTTCGTGAATTCAGGAGATCCCCTGATCATGAAATACTCCGAAGGGATTGAAAGTATCACCTACGGAACTGAAGATTCGGCCTGGCTGAGCGGGAAGCCTGACAGTTCACAGGACCTGGTGAGCGTTAAACTCAGGCATGAAAACTCAGGCGAATTGGTGGTTCATTCAAAACTGTTCGGCGACTATAATGCGATCAACATTATAGCTGCTGCATGCATTGGAAAGTATTTTGAAGTTGAGGATGATAAAATTAAGTCGGCCATTGAATCATACCAGCCTGCAAATAACCGTTCCCAGGTAAAAACCACCGGAAAAAACCTGCTTCTTCTCGATGCCTATAATGCCAATCCAAGCAGCATGGAGGCAGCCCTGAGATTTTTCGCTTCTTCATCCTATGAAAATAAAATGGTGATACTTGGCGATATGCTTGAGTTGGGAGATGAATCAGACAAGCTGCATGAATCGGTTCTGAAGCTCCTCGGGGAACTTTCCTTCAGCGATGTTTACCTGGTGGGGCCGGTGTTTACAAGAGTTAATACTAAAAGAGAATTTATCTGCTTTGACGATAGTGAACTCGCCAGGTTGTGGTTCGGCCACCACCAGCCTTCAGGGAAATCGATTTTGCTTAAAGGCAGCCGCGGGATCAAACTCGAAAACGTTTCAGAAATACTTTAAATGGCTCATTATAAAGTGATCGGATTGATGTCGGGGACTTCCCTGGATGGACTTGATTTAGCTTACTGTGAATTCAGTAATGATCCCGGGAAGTGGGAATATATTATCAGGTACGCCGAAACCATCCCTTATTCAGAAGACTGGTTCAGCAGATTGTCGTCCCTCACAGCCGCAACGGCTTACGAATATGCTTCTGCCGATCATGCCTATGGTCACCTGCTTGGAAACCTTACAAGGGAATTCATTGAAAAGCATGATATTACGGCTGATTTCATTGCTTCACATGGCCATACCGTGTTTCATCAGCCGGCAAGGGGATTTACATCGCAAATAGGAAACGGTGCAGCCATCAAATCAGAGACAGGGCTCCCGGTGATCTGCGACTTCCGCTCAGGTGATGTAGCAGCAGGAGGACAGGGAGCCCCTCTGGTACCGGCAGGAGACAAACTGCTTTTCCCTGAATTTGATTATTGCCTGAACCTTGGCGGGTTTGCCAATATTTCTTTTGACCGTGACGGTGAACGTGTAGCATTTGACGTTTGCCCCGTGAATGTTGTCATAAATAAAATTGCCAGGAAAGAAGGACTGCCTTACGACAGGGACGGCATGCTGGCTGAAAAAGGCCTGGTCGATACCTGTTTGTTAGGGCAGCTCGACCGTCTTCCCTATTATAACCAGGCAGGTCCCAAATCCCTCGGAATTGAGTGGGTGGAAGAAAATATTTTTCCCCTTCTCGAAAGATCCGGGCTGAATAATAAAGATATTCTTTGCACTTATTACACCCATATTGCTCACCAGATTGCTATTACCACCGGGAGTGATCTTTCTAAAAAGCTTCTTGCAACCGGAGGAGGGGCTCATAATAACTACCTTATCTCACTGATAGGGAAACATATTAAACCCCGACTTGTAAAACCTAACAATCTTACTGTTAATTTCAAAGAATCTATTATCTTTGCATTTATAGGAATTCTGCGTTGGAGAAATGAAATAAACTGCCTCAAAACCGTTACCGGAGCGGGGCAGGATGGTTCTTACGGGGCTATTTATTGACTTTTGCATTTAATTGTTTTATCTTTGTTACCATTGAGTTGAATCATTATATAATGAGTTGATTTTTCATACTAAAAAAACAAACAACATGAGTTATAAAGAAGCGGTTGATTATATGAACGCACGGCTCCCTATGTTTCACCGGGTGGGAGCTGCCGCGTACCGGGCAAACCTTGATAATACCCTTGCACTATGTTCAGTACTTGGAAATCCTCAGACAAATTTCAGGTGCATCCATATTGCAGGCACAAATGGCAAGGGTTCGGTTGCTCACATGCTCGCATCGGTTTTGCAGCAAAATGGTATACGCGCCGGATTGTATACCTCACCCCACCTTAAAGATTTCCGTGAGAGGATCAGGGTTAACGGGAAGAAGATCTCAAAGGCCTATGTTCCGTCTTTTATTTCAAAACACATGGAGGAATTTGAAAAAATCAGCCCTTCATTTTTTGAACTTTCGGTTGCCATGGCGTTTCAGTACTTCAAGGAGCAGCATGTAAATGTGGCTATTGTGGAAGTGGGTATGGGAGGAAGGCTTGATTCCACCAATATCATTACCCCTCTTCTTTCGGTAATAACAAACATAAGCCTTGATCACATGCAGTTTCTCGGCGACAACGTTACAAAGATCGCACAGGAAAAAGCCGGTATCATTAAACCCGGAGTTCCTGTCCTGATAGGAGAAAGACAGGATGGCGTTGATTCTGTTTTCAAAAAACAGGCAAAGCTTATGAAATCGGAGATCAGTTTCGCCACCGACCATTATTCTGTTTCCAAGATCCGTAACTGGGGCCGTAAAGCCATCCACCTGAATGTGGATGCTTTCAAGGATGATGCCATATTCATCAAAAAGATCCCCTGCCCGCTCGGCGGAGATTACCAGATGAAGAACCTGGTTACACTGTTGGGCATTATTGAGGAATTGAACAAACAGGATTTTGCGATCAGTGCCGAAGATGTTAAAAAAGGAATCAGGTACTCTGCAGTAAGGACCGGTTTAAAAGGACGCTGGCATGTTTTAAACCTGAAGCCTCTTACCATCTGCGATACCGGGCATAATGAAGCAGGTATCAAGGAGGTGATAGCCCAGATAGACAACATTCCTCATAAAAAGCTCCATTTTGTCTTCGGAACGGTAAGCGACAAAGACCCCTCACTGATGCTGAAGCACCTTCCTGCCAAAGCATCTTACTATTTCTGCAAAGCTGATATTCCCAGGGGAATGGATGCAGATTCGCTGAAACTGGCAGCTGCAGAGTTTAAGCTGAAAGGAAAAAGTTTTAAAACCGTGGCCCAGGCTTACCAGGCTGCCCGCCAGGCGGCAGCACCAGATGATCTTATTATGATCGGGGGAAGCACTTTCGTGGTTGCTGAAGTCATCTGAATCGTGAACCGTGAACCGTGAACCGTGAATCGTGAACCGGTTTACGGTTCACGGTTTTATCCGCCGCTCACCAGGTGAAGGACCATCACATCGTCCTTGTCCCTGACCAGGGCAGTGTTGTATTCGTCCTTCTTTACCAGGTTCCCGTTGATCCTTATCACAAGCATTTTGAAAGTGAACTTTTTTAATTTCAGGAGTTCATCAACCGTTATGATCTCCTGATCAAACTCCTCAGGAGTATTATTTAATATTATCTTCATCTTCAAATCTTTTCTTATCCCATTATCCTTCATCTTGTATCCTGCATCTCATCCCCCGCCTCAGGATTGTAATAAAATATCCAGCACCACATTTGCCTGCATATTTGCTACTATTCCCACCCTCGGGGCAAGCGGGGGGATATCGCTGCTGATCTCTGTCGTTTCATCCCCGCAGATATGCAGGTTGCCCGAGCGGCGGTAATGAATACTTTCGTTCATTCCCCAGCCGGCCATTCCCACACCCACAACCAGGGGTTTCTCAGGAAAAGCGGATAATACAGTCTCAATCAGCATCTCCTTTTCCCCGGCCTGGTCAAAGGCCTCCACGATGACATCACAATCCTTGAAATATCTCAGGATATGTTCGGGATCAAGCCTAATTTCATAGGCAATTACACTAACCGAAGGATTTATCTGGTGGATCACCCTTTTTAGCGCAGCTGCCTTTGGCTCACCTAACTGGCTGAGGAAATAATACTGCCGGTTCAGGTTCGATTCGGCTATCACATCAAAATCGGTAAGTATCAGGGTTCCGACACCCACCCTGGCAAGCGCAACTGCACAATTGGAGCCAAGTCCTCCGCAACCAGCCACACCAACCGTCTTGTTTTTGAGCTTTTCTCTTATCTCTGCCGATGTCATCTGGAAATGTTTACGGTTTTACATAAATATTTGCTGCATCCCTGTATCCTGCAAGGTTCTTGTACCAGTCGGGATATTGAACTCCTCCCGATTCGGCCCAGGCGCCGAAATGAAGATGGCCGCTGAGGATCTGAACTCTTTCCCAGGTATAGTCAAATTTTACAGGAATATTGATACCCCACGGGAGGTTGGTTGACGATTTGTAATATCTTCCCGATGCAGGATCAGAGTTGTCATTGGCGGTTCCGAATAATGACCGGTCAGCCAGGGCTGTTGGTACACGGTCAGGTAAATGAATTTCAACCGGCCTGCTCATGTCTTTTATCAGGAAAGGATTATAGGGTGGAGTTCCAACCGCCGATTGCGACTGGGGAGTTGCAAAATGAAGGTTCACGAAAACAGTATCTGAAATACCATAAGGAACGTCCTTTAAAGTATTATACAAGCCTGTACTTCCGGGCTGGGCAACATTGGTCCAGTTGTCGAAAACAATGACCACGGCTTGGGGCTGGTTGTTTTCAACACCATTTGCTGCAAGGCTGATATAATTATTCCTTAAGGTGTTGGCAGGCGTTAGCGTTACAGACTGAACCGCTGCAGCGGCCACGCCATCAAGCTGGAAACCGAAACCGTTACGCAGAGTTGCACCTGCCGCCCTGAGATAGAACTTAGGTTTCAGGTCAACAACCTTGTTCTGGGCATTAGTGATATACCAGTAATTGTAATCTATCACCACGTCATTCATGTCATAGTCGCCATACCCGGGCCATAGATCTTCAAATGCCAGGGACCCGAACTGGTTCTTACCAGGATAGTAGTTGTTATACGCACGGGTCGCATCGTTGGGATAATCGTCAAGATTATCAGGCACACCATCGCCGTCAGTATCAGTCGGGCCGGGCTTATTACCTATGCCATCGGGATTACAATCTCCGGTCGGAATATAATTCTGAATGTTGGCCCAGCTGACGAGAGTAGCCCCGTTGATGAAATTGGAAGGCCCCCCGTTACTGATTGTCCCGCTCTGGGTTGCAAATTCAATCGGGCCATTGACCTTCGGACCATTGATGGTAGCAGTGGTGGTTTTGACGGAACTTTTACTTCCGGAGCCGATAAAGCCCCCGTTCAGCATGATGTTCTGTGCGACCACCTCCGACTGGTTCTGCAGTTTAATACTGCTGGCATTAATATTGAGAGTCTGATAAATCTTAAGATACCCGTTGTTCATGGTAAAATTCGCAGTATTGCTGTTGAGTGTCTCATGAATAATGAATTTACAGTCATTCTCAACAACACAGTTGCCGTTAAGGTTCACAGAATGCTGCACTTCTATAGTCCCTGTATTTGTAAAATCATGATTGGCATCAAAACTCTCGCTGATATTCATTATCCCCGTATTTGTAAGTGTCCCGCCTCCATTGATGTTAAAACTGCCATTTACCGAAATGGTACCGAAATTTACCACAGGACCGTCAGGCGAAAAAGTACCTCCTATGGTACAATCCGGGGAATAATTGGTCAGGTTCGAGCCAAGGGTGTTCATATTGAGGCTACCGTTAAAATGAGCATGCGCGCTGGCATAGATCGTAATCCCGGCATTCCCGTCCATACTGAAGGAATTGCTGACGTTAAGTATACCTCCTGATGTTACGATGATAGCCGTGTTTGTGCCTCCGAAACTGTTAATGCTGCTGATGTTTGCAGTTGCTCCGCAAATCTTTAAAGTCCCTCCCCCGTTCCAGAATTCAAAATTTACCGTACCGCTGAAATTACTGGTTATACAGTAAGTCTTACCCCCGTTAATAGTCACGCTGTTCCCTGTAACAGTAACATCACAACCGCTGGAACAACTGGGTTCGTTAACACTCCCGCCGCTTTTTATCCCCGACTTCGAAGAAGAAAAGGTATAACTGATATTGTCCGAAACATTCACTTCGGCCTGCTGGGTTGATCCGTTCCCTGAAGTTACAAGCAGGTAAATTTTTGTGAGTGCAGTAGGCACCTTCAATTTTGTATCAAACGGGAAGTTATAGCCGGCAGATCCCGATACAAGAAGATTCCCTCCCTGCAGCGGGTCATTATCATAAACTAAGATCCTTGAAAGCAGCCCTACCTGTGATGCAAAATCCACGGCAACCTCCAGGTGGACCTCCCTGCTGCTCTCCCAGTTGAAGGACGCTGGAACCTTTAGGTTGAAAATATTTACAGGGGCCTGCGAATCAGAATTGTTCTTCCTGCAGGACGACAGGATTGCCAGGAATGTAAAGAGAAACAGAAGAAGTTTAACGGGTGTCATATCAGGATGATTTTAGTTTACAATTAAATTAACTGCAAACCTAAACTCAATTTATCAATTACACAAGCAACAACAAGTATGTGTAGCTACTTTATGTATTTCCGTTCATGGTTTTCGGGTATCCGGAATTCACCACAGGTCAATATGTGTTTTTTTGAATGGAATCAGAATTCCGCTTGCCTCAAACCAATGCATTTCGTTATGCAATGTAAAACATATCGAAGTTTTTGATTGTCGGGGCTTTGCGAAGATATTTTTCACTAAATTTGCAACGTTAAATTTTTAACAGATGCGAGATTCAGGATACAGGATGCATGATATAAAACTCACCATCCCTCATCCTGCATCCAGCATCCTGCATCCGTTTATCCAGCAATCGTGCATCCTAAACCCATACCTATGACCTTCTCAGAATTCCAGAAAACCCACAAACTCCTGGCCAGTTACAAATACACCTGGGCTCCTATCGATAAAGGATACAACAACAGGACCATTTATGTCAATGTTGGCGACCTTACAATAAAAGAAAAAGCGGTAAGCCAGCAGATGAAAGATAAATTCGTCGGAGGCAAGGGATTTGACCTTCGCTTATTATGGGATGCAACAAAACCCGATACAAAGTGGAACGATCCTGAAAATGAAATTGTGATTTCGGGCGGACCATGTTGCGGGATAACCCAGTATTCGGGTGCAGGCAAGGCCATCTGCTGCGCTATCAGTCCGCAGACAGATATTATTGTTGATTCCAATGTAGGTGGGTTTTTTGGTCCCTTCCTCAAATTCTGCGGGTTTGATGCGCTGGAAATACAAGGGAAATCTGACCAGGAAGTCATGATCGTTTTTGAAGAAGAACGTGAAGTGGTTGAGATTTACGAAGCAGCCGACCTGCCGACCGACAGCCATATCCTTGGGGAGATACTGCACGAAATGATGGCCAATCCCGAAAATGAGAAAGACAAGTACAATGTTTCCATCGTTTCAGCCGGCACAGCTGCCGATCACTCGCTTATCGGGATGCTTAATTTTACCTTTTACGACATCAAACGAAAAAAAGTCAGGCTGAAACAAGCCGGCCGTGGCGGTATTGGCACCGTTCTCCGCGATAAAAAGATTAAAGCCGTGGTAGCCCATGTAAAAACCATAGGAGGAAACCGCAATAATGTAGTCAACATGGAAGCCATACAGGAACGTGGCCGCAAGTTCAATAAAGAGATGAGGGATCTTGACGACAAGCAGTGCGAAATGCGTTCAAAAGGCACGGCCCATCTTACCCATATCATGCACGATTACGACCTCCTTCCGGTGCATAATTTCAAGTTCGGAAGTCATCCCGAGGTTTTCAAAATCAATGGAGAAGTATGGAAGTCGTTTTTTACCCAGAATGTCCCCGACGGCTGCTGGGTAGGCTGCAATATGGCCTGCGCAAAGGGTGTCGACAATTATGAACTCCGCAGCGGTCCGTATAAAGGCGAAAAAGTGATAGTCGACGGACCAGAGTATGAAACCACTTCCTCACTGGGCTCTATTGCCGGGATCTTCAACCCCGATTTTACTATCGAGGCCAATTTCTATTGCGATACTTACGGCATCTGTACTATTTCCTGGGGAACCATTCTCGGATTTATGATGGAATGTTTTGAGAACGGGATTCTCAACGAGGAACGTACCGGCGGACTGAAGCTGAATTTCGGAAATGCCGATGCAGCGATGGAATTGCTGCACCAGGTGTCACGCGGAGAAGGCTTCGGACTTATTGCAGGCCAGGGTGTAAGAAAAATGAAAGGGATCTTTGCAAAGAACGGCTGGGGTGACCCGGGTTTTATGCAGGACATCGGCATGGAGAACAAAGGCCTTGAATATTCCCAGTATGTATCCAAGGAATCCTTAGCCCAGCAGGGAGGTTATGCAATGACCAACAAAGGGCCACAGCACGACGAAGCCTGGCTGATTTTTATGGATATGGTAAACAACCAGATCCCGACTTTTGAGAAAAAAGCAGAGGCCCTGCATTATTTTCCTATGTTCCGCACCTGGTTCGGGCTTGCAGGTTTCTGCAAACTCCCCTGGAATGATGTGGAACCCGAAGACAATGCCCAGAATGCCGAACCTGCCAAGGTTCCTGAGCATGTCGATAACTATGTGACGATTTTCAACGCTGTAACAGGTTTAAAGATTGACAAGACCGAGCTGGTCCGTATGTCGGAGCGTGTCTACAATTTCCAGAGGATCCTCAGCATACGCAGGGGATATGGCTTGAGGAAGCATGACGCACAACCTTACAGGGCCTGTGGTCCTGTAACAAAAGAGGAATACGAATCCAGGGCCGATCGATACGACAAACAGCTGATCGAGAAAGTAGGTTTCGACCCGACAGGGAAATCCACAGAAGATAAAATGGCGGTATTAAGAAAGCATCGCGAAGAACAGTATGAAAAGCTTCTTGATGCGGTATATGAGCGTCGCGGCTGGACAAAGAACGGCGTGCCGAAGATCGAACACCTGAAGAATATTGGGATGGACCTGCCGGAACTTATTGAAGTGGTGGAACCACTTCAATAAAAGGCGAAAAGCGAAATGGCGAAATTTAGAATTTTCACTTTTCACTTTTTAATTTCCATCTCATGAGATCCCTCATTTGCATCTTTATATCACTGATCCTGCTTGCCGGGTCAATCGCCACTGCACAGCCGGGCTGCAATTATGCTGTTATTCCTAAAGGAGTGCCCATCGATTCGGTAATCAAGATTGCAGCATCGGTCAAGCCCGACCAAAGGCAGGCTGCATGGCAGGAAATGGAATTCACGGTTTTCTTTCATTTCGGGATCAATACTTTTGCAGATCTTGAATGGGGTAAAAAAGGGACTAAACCCGGTATTTTCAACCCATCCGAACTGGATGCGCGACAATGGGTACGCACGGCAAAAGAAGCCGGAGCCAAACTTGCCATACTGGTTGCAAAGCATCACGACGGCTTTTGCAACTGGCCCAGTAAATACACGGACTACAGTGTTAAAAATTCTCCATGGAAGAACGGGCAGGGAGATGTGGTGAAAGAGGTTTCAGATGCCTGCAGGGAATACGGGCTTAAATTCGGCCTATACGTTTCACCCTGGGATATTCACTCAGAAGTATACGGCAGCGACGCATACAACACCTATTTCAAAAACCTGCTCACCGAGGTCCTGACCAATTACGGTGAGGTCAGCGAAGTATGGTTTGACGGAGCCTGCGGCGAAGGGCCGAACGGTAAAAAACAGGTGTATGACTGGACGGGATATTATGAACTCATTCGTAAGCTTCAGCCTAAGGCAGTTATTGCCATCATGGGTCCCGATGTGCGCTGGGTGGGAACTGAATCAGGCTACGGAAGGGAAACTGAATGGAGTGTTGTCCCTCTCACACAGGCTTCACTTGAAAGTATCTCGGTTAATTCACAGCACAAGGCAGGCAAAGGAATTTTTTTACCGCCCGGAGACATGATGCAGGAAGACCTTGGCAGCCGTGAAACGATAAGAAATGCACCGGGACTGATCTGGTATCCTTCTGAAGTTGATGTTTCTATACGTCCCGGTTGGTTTTATCACGGAAAAGATGATTCATTGGTGAAAAGTCCGGAAAAGCTTGCCGACATCTATTTCAGTTCTGTGGGAAGGAATTCGGTGCTTCTTCTCAACCTTCCTCCCGACAAGCGAGGCCTTATTCATGAGAATGATATAAAAAGCCTCAGGGGAATGCGCGCCTTGCTCGATTCGTGCTTCAGCGAGAATGTAGCAGCAGGTGCAACCATCATACCGGCCAACGGTAATCTGAAATCCAAAGGGGAAAACATGACCGATCATAATCCATCTACCTACTGGACCTGCAGAAAAGGAAGTACCTGCGCATCATTTATCATGGAACTTAAAAAGATTTCACCCTTCAACTGCCTCAGCATCCAGGAAAATATAAAAAACGGGCAAAGGGTGGAATCATTTCTGGTTGAAATCCCTGACGGCAAAGCATGGAAAGTCATTGCATCGGGCACTACCATTGGTTATAAACGATTGCTCAGGTTCCCCCGGCTTCAGGCTGGCATGGTCAGGATCAGGATCACTTCATCAAGGCAGAACCCTGAAATTTCCGAGATCGGATTATTTCTGATCCCCGAACGTCTCATTCCAGTAAACTCGCAGTAAAATCAAAGCCGGCTGCCAGCAAATTTGTACATGGTACATTGTACATTGATTACCTCCCTATCCTGGTATGCTCCGGTTCATATAGGCTGAATAATCCCTGACCTTGGGGTGGTAATCCTCGTCCATCAAGGCGGAAGAGATCAGGTAATCGGCTGTTGAAAGGTTGCAGGCCGATGGTATGTTGTACAAGACCGAAATCCTGAGCAGGGCTTTTACATCCACATCATGAGGATGAGGCTGCATGGGATCCCAGAAAAAGATCAGGATGTCGACCCTTCCTTCCGAGATCATGGCCCCGAGTTGCTGGTCGCCCCCGAAAGGTCCCGACTTGAGCCTGATGATCTTAGGGGCGACTATTTTTTTCTTTTCTGTTTTGATTGCCGCCAGGGCTTCCTGTTCAAGTGCGCTTTCTTCCATCTTCTGAATCAGGGCATCGCTCACCAGCTTACCCGTCGTACCGGTACAGATCAGCTGGTGTTCCATCAGGATCTTCCAGTTCCATTCAACCCATTCAACGATATCGTGCTTGCAGTTATCGTGAGCCACCAGGGCTATCCGTTTTTTCTTTCCTGTTGCCATTGTTCAATATTTTGATCAAAGATACAACATCCGCGCTCGGTTTTTTATTGTTGACTGCGGATGTGTTTTCTCTATATCTTTAACCGTTTGTTTCTTAAAATATTTAGATATGATCCCAAACCAGTGGTATGTTATTCTTGAATCAAGTGAAATTAAAAAGAACCAGGTCAAAGGCTTTACAAGGTTCGGGGAAAAGATTGTTGCCTGGAGAGATTCCAGGGGATGTTTAGGCGTTTTCCGCGATCAATGCCCTCACCGTGGAATACAACTCAGCTGCGGCAAGGTTAAAGAAGATCATCTTCAATGCCCTTTTCACGGTTTTGAGTATGATACCACAGGACGTTGCACCCTGATCCCCGCGAATGGCAAGGCATCCAAAGTTCCAGATTATATAAAGGCAAACGCTTATCCTCTAAAAGAAGCCCATGGTTTTGTTTACGCCTGGTACACCAGCGAGCCACTGAACGAAAGGATCCCCGAAGGTGGTTTTCCTGAAGTTCCATGGTTCGACGACCTGGACGACAGCCTGATCTCTTCATCCTTTACCGATCTGTGGAAAGCCCACTATTCACGAGGCATTGAGAACCAGCTGGATATCTGTCACGTTCCTTTCATCCATAAAACAACCATCGGAAGGGGGATAGGTCCTCTGGTAAACGGGCCGTATACCAGGTCGGGGGATAACTTCATCTCATTCTGGCCTTCGAATGAACAGGATAAGGGGCAAAAGCCGCTACGACCCGACCAGGTTCCCGAGCCCGTGAAAAAAAGCACTTATCTCACGTTCATCTTCCCCAACATCTGGCAGAACCATATCATGGATTCAATGAGAATTGTAGTGGCCTTTGTTCCCGTCGATGAAAACCACACCCTGTTCTACCTGAGGACCTACCAGAACATGATAAAGCTTCCAATTCTGAGGAATATTTATTTTGCGGCAACGAATCTGCTTAACCGCATTGTACTGCACCAGGACCGCAGGGTGGTTGAGACCCACCAGCCACAGGCCACATCTCTGAAAATGGACGAACACCTGATCTCAGGCGATCATCCCATTATTTTATACAGGAAGATGAGGGAGCAACTCAAAACCGTGAATCGTGAACCGTGACTCGTGATCCGTAAACCGGATCACGAGTCACGGTCAATGGCATTTATCCACTTTCATATACGGATAGGTAAATTCCGTAGGCGGAATAAGGGTTTCCTTTATTGTTCTCGGGTGGGTCCAGCGAAGCAGGTTCAGGTGGCTTCCGCTCTTGTCGTTGGTGCCTGAGCCCCTGGCTCCTCCGAATGGCTGCTGCCCTACAACGGCGCCCGTGGGTTTGTCGTTGAAATAAAAATTCCCGGCTGCGTAACGCAGTATCCTGCAGGCGGTGTTCAGCGCATTGCGGTCTTTCGAAAAAACCGAACCGGTAAGCCCGTATGGCGAAGTCTGGTCGCAGATGTGAAGCGTATCCTCGAAGTCCTTATCCTTGTATACATAAACTGTCATTACAGGCCCAAAAATCTCTTCTTCCATTGACTTATAATGGGGATTGCTCGTTTTGATAATTGTCGGCTGCACGAAAAATCCCTTTGATTTATCCCCGGTTCCTCCGAATACAACCTCTGCGTCATCAGCTTTCTTTGCATGTTCGATGTACCCCATGATGTTGTCAAATGAAGCTTCATCGATCACGGCATTCATGAAGTGGCTGAATTCACGCACATCTCCCACGGTAACCGTCGACAGCATATCCCCAATCCTTGTCTTTACATCATTCCAGAGCGATTCGGGAATATAAGACCTGGATGCAGCTGAACATTTCTGCCCCTGGTACTCAAAAGCACCCCTGACGATCGCAACGGCTACCTCCTGGGGATCAGAAGAAGGATGTACAAAAATAAAATCCTTTCCCCCGGTCTCTCCCACTATCCTCGGATATGACCTGTAACCCGCCATATTATCTGCAACGGTTTTCCAGATACCGTTGAAAGTTCCGGTGGAACCTGTGAAATGGATGCCTGTAAGGTCACGATGACCCAAAGCCACTTTACCTATCATGCTTCCTGAGCCGGGAACAAAATTAATGACCCCGTCAGGTAATCCGGCTTCCCTGAAGATCTGCATCAACACATAGTTTGAAAGAATCGAAGTCGATGAGGGTTTCCATACCGTGGTGTTCCCCATGGCTACCGGGGCCATGTTGAGGTTGGAGGCAATGGCGGTGAAATTGAACGGGGTGACAGTGAAGACAAATCCTTCGAGAGGCCGGTATTCTATGCGGTTGATGATCCCGTTCTGTGAGTGAGGCTGCTCCTTGTATATCTCGGTTGTGAAATAAGCGTTGAACTTCAGGAAATCCGTGGTCTCGCAGGCTGCGTCTATTTCGGCCTGGTATACGCTTTTACCCTGTCCCAGCATGGTCGCTGCATTGATCCATTGACGGTGTTTCGTTGCAATGAGCTCGGCAGCTTTCAGGGTTATTGAAACTCTCTCGACCCAGGATATTGATTCCCATTCCTTATGCGCCTTTAGGGCAGCTTCAATGGCCATCCCCACTTCCTTCTCCCCGGCAAGGTGGTAGTTTGCAAGCACATGCCTGTGGTCATGAGGCATCACCACCTGTGCAGTTTTGCCTGTCCTGATTTCCTTCCCCCCAATGATAAGAGGAATATCCAGCACTTCGCTGCTCATTTTATCGAGTACTTCATTCAGGTTTTTTCTTTCCCTGCAACCCGGTGCATAATTCAGGGTATGTTCATTCTCCGGTCTTTCGAGATTAAAAATTGCGTTGTTCATTGTAAGTGGTTTTTATTTCTTTCTGATAATTCCTGTTTATGTGGACAACCTTTTGTTCTCCTTCAACGGAGCTGAGAAAGGCTGCAAAAATAATTCATTTTTCGATATGTTTAATTTTGCATATCGGCTATTTTTATCATAGCCTGTTCGCCCTTCCTGGTTTTCAGGAAGAATGCAAGCAGGAATAAAATCATCGCAATCCCGGCCATCAGAAGATAGGAAATGCCGTAACCCCTGGCCTCATCAGGAAAAGCGGAAGTAACGGCTCCGAAGAATGCAGCGCCTGCTATCTGTCCTATGCTTATGAAGATGATGAGCATTCCCTGGGTGGAAGCCCTGTCGCGGGAATCAACCTCGTTAAGCATGATGTAATTCAGCGATGCCCTTACCGAGAGCCCGAGGCCAAGGATGGCACCGGCAAGGTAAAAAATCAGGAGTTCAGGTTTTATAAGGCTCAGCATAAACAGCGAAAGGCCTGTCAGCAGCATTCCGGTAATAATGACAACCCTGGATCCAAAAGCGTCAACCAGCCTGCCGTTTACAGGCGAGCCCACAGCGGTGGCAAGCACAAGGGGAAGCAGCATGAAACTGGCCGAAGAGGGTGTGACCCTGAAAATGTCTACAGCCAGTTTGGGAAGGAAAACGATGCAGGACTGGAACAGGCCGACACCGATAGAGATGAACCCGACAAAACGGACCTGGCGCGATCGGAAAAGCTTCATGTTCAGGACAGGGTCTTCCTGTGTTTTCTCAGCGATCATGAGCAAGGGAGTCAGTATGGCCATGAGCAGGAGAAAAGGCAGGACGTTCCAGTCAGCGAAACTTTCGGGCAGCCTCCGGGTATCCAGGTTATTCATAGCAAGCGCAAAGGAAGTGAGCACTATACCCATCAATACTATGCCCACCCAGTCAAAACCAACCTTCGGGCCTTCTTTCCTTCCCGGGAGCAGCCTCATAGCAAAGACCATAAGCACCAGGCTTACAGGGATATTGATAAGGAACAGGGCGTTCCAGTCAAAATACATCAGCATGAAACCGGCAATGAAGGGGCCCAGGATAAAAGCAAGTCCGAAGACAGCTCCCAGGAGACCAAGCGCCCTGCCTCTTTTTCCGGCAGGGAAAACATCCCCAATGGTCGCAGAGGCTACAGGAAATATCCCGCTGGAACCGAAACCCTGGACAGCCCTTCCGATCAGAAGCAGGGTAATATTATGTGAGAGGGAAACCATTAAACTGCCGGCTCCGAAAATCGCAAGGGAAATGGTATATATCGAACGACGGCCGTAAAGATCAGATAATTTGGCCATGAACGATATCCCAACCAGGTTAAGCAATATGTAAATGGAATAGATCCAGGTAAGGTCCTTGTCGGTAAGATTTAGTGCCTTTTCGATGGACGGTATGGCCGGTCCCACGATCGAAATGTCGAGAGCCCCCATGAGAACCCCGGCAAATAACATGATCATTATACCTGCTGTGCGTTTTTCTGTTTTCATAGAAGAGCAAAGAAGACAGTTTGTTTTTAGTGTTTATTTAGACTTAATTAATTATGCCTACAAAGGTACGGATTTTTTATTTCATGGTGGATATGCATCTAATAGCATATCGCAAAAAGTAGTATTTTTGCTCATTACAGGTATCGATATTGAGAATTCTTATAGCGGAGAAACTATGGAAACAAAGTTCAAAGCCCGGGCCAGGGACATTAAACTTGATTACAAGATCTGGCTTGCCGACAGTGAGGGCAACGGCATACTTGGCGACGGCAAATGGCGCATGCTCAAGCTGATCTCCGAAAAAGGTTCACTTAAGGCTGCATGTGACGAGCTCGGTTATACCTACCGGAGGACCTGGGGCAACATCAAAAAAATTGAAGACTTCTTCGGTTTCCCTCTCCTGGAAAAGCACCGGGGAGGAGCAGAAGGTGGAAGCATGGCCCTTACCGAAGAAGGAAAACTCCTGGTGAAGGCCTTCGACAGGTTTCATTCAGATGCAGATGCCGTCATTCAAAAAGGATTCAACGACTTTCTTAATGAATTATCAGGAAAAGATTAATAATTATTAAACTAACACAAACTTTATGAAACGATTTTTTGCTGTCCTCTTATGCAGTATACTGCTGACTCCTTTCGCATTTTCACAGAAACCCGCAGATCTCAAGGGCGACCTCATCATTTTTCATGCAGGCAGCCTTTCGGTCCCGATGAAAGAGATAAAGGCAGGATTCAACAAGATCTATCCCAACGTCAATGTGCTCCTCGAATCAGCCGGCAGCGTTGAATGCGCCCGCAAGATCACCGACCTGAAAAAGCCCTGCGATATCATGGCTGCTTCGGATTACGGGGTTATAGATAAAATGCTTGTTCCCGCTTATGCTGACTTTAATATCAGGTTTGCAAGCAACGAACTCTGCATAATTTATTCCGACAAGTCGAAACTGAAGGACAAGCTCAATGCAAAAAACTGGTATGACATCCTGATGAAAAAGGAAGTTGCTTTTGGCCGCGCCGACCCCAATGCCGATCCCTGCGGTTACAGGACGGTGATGTGCTTTCAGCTTTCAGAAACATATTATAAAAAACCGGGTCTCGCAAAACAGATGCAGGAAAAAGACCTGAACTATATCAGGCCGAAGGAAGTGGACCTCCTCGCCCTGCTTGAATCAAACAACATCGATTATGTGTTCAACTACAGGTCGGTGGCTGTTCAGCATAAGTTAAACTACCTTCTCCTTCCCGACCAGGTCAACCTGAAAAACGCGAAATACAACGAAGATTACAAAAAGGCTGTTGTGGATATCAAAGGTAAAGAGCCCGGAAAAACAGACCAGGTGAAAGGCGAAGCCATGATCTACGGTATCACCGTGCTGAAGAACGCCCAGAACAAGGAAGCTGCTGTTGCTTTCCTGGAGTTCCTTCTTTCAAAGGACCAGGGGATGGCTATCCTGGAAAAGGACGGTCAGCCTTCGGTTGTTCCAATGGAAGAGAAGAATTACAGTCTTGTCCCCGACCGCCTGAAGCCATTTGTTAAAAAGCCGTAACCAGGCTGAATATGAAAACTCAACTCATCCTCCTGGCAGGATTATTATGGATCACACCCTTGACATTCATGGCGCAGGATAAGCAACAAAATAACGCAGCGGAAGGACTGAAGCTGGTTTCGGCAGCTGATCCGAAAGACAGGAACAACAATTTCTACGACAATGCCGATACGTATGCATTGCCGGGAGGTGAGATCGTCGTAGGCGGCGAGATCGAAAACCCGGGACCTGCCGGTCTGTCCGGCCTCAGCAAACATAGTGTAATCGTAAAGGAAGCTTTGCTGGGCGAAGACGGGAAGAACCATTTTACCGGTGCTTACCGCTATGACGGGTATTCCCTTTTTGACATCCTGACCAGCCGTATCCTTAAAAAAAAGAACAAGGATGAGTTCTCCCCTGTAATTGATCTGTATGTGATCATTGAAAATGATAAAGGAGAAAAAGCAGTGCTCAGCTGGGGAGAGATATTTTATCCCAACAACCTTCACAACTGCATCATCGCAACAGAAGTTACAAGGATTGTTCCCAGCAAAACGGGAGACCTCTGGCCGCTTCCTTCAGAAAGGAAACTGGTCATAGGCAACGACCTGCTGGGCGAAAGGAACATCAGCAATCCCACGAAGATCACGGTTAAAACCCCTTCACGCAGCATCCCTGTTAACAGGGATCTCAAGCCATTGTATTCCAACAAGATCAGTATTACTTCAGGTACAACCACCAGCGGTGTGATCGACAGTATCAGTGAAAAATCCCTTGTCACTTACAACACTATATTTTACGGGAGGGGAAGAGGGATTCACAGCACAACGCCCTTTAAAGGTGCCAAGCTTAATGAACTTCTCGCCGCTTACGTACGCCCTGACCATGCAAACCTGAGGAACAGCCTGCTGCTCATCGTCGGTGCCGACGGCTACAGGGCGGTATATTCATTAAGCGAGGTTATGAACCGCAACGACCAGAGCGAATTGCTGCTGGTCCCCTGTGAAGGCAATGAACACGGGGGAAAATTCAGAGTCTTTCCTGCCTGCGATTTCTTCTCCGACAGGGCAGTAAAGGCAGTATCCGAGATCTCGGTAATCCAGGCTGAATGAAACGCCAGACACTTCAATGGGTATTTTCATTGCTGGGAGCGATCATCCTTTTGTTCATCCTGGCTCCCGTGCTTGGCCTGTTATTTTCATCTTCCCCTCTGAAATTGTTTGAGACAGCCAAAGACCCCGAAGTAAAGAACAGTATCATGCTTACCCTGGGAACGTCCATGGGAGGTACCCTTCTGTTTGCCCTTGCGGCCGTTCCATTCTCATGGATACTTGCCCGTTACCGCTTCCCCTTAAAAAAACTGGTCACCGCCATCATCGACCTGCCTGTTGTCATCCCTCATTCCGCTGCAGGTATTGCAGTGCTCGGGTTTATTTCAAGGGATACCTGGCTTGGAAAGGCAAGTACAGCTGCCGGCTTCAATTTTGTCGGCCATCCAGCGGGCATCATGATCGCCATGGCATTTGTCAGCCTCCCCTACCTCATCAATGCGGCAAGGGACGGCTTTATCTCTGTACCCGAACGCCTTGAAAAAGCTGCGCTTACACTGGGGGCGTCACCGGTACGGGTGTTTTTTACCATATCCCTTCCACTGGCATGGAAGAATATTCTTTCGGGACTGATCCTGATGTTCGCAAGGGGCATGAGCGAATTCGGGGCCGTCGTTATCATCGCTTATCATCCTATGATAACTCCTGTACTTATTTACGAACGCTTTACTTCCTTCGGACTTAAATATGCACAACCCGTTTCAGTGATCTTTATCCTGGTAGTCCTTGTGTTTTTCATGATGATCCGGCTGCTGCTTTCATCTTCCAAAAAGAACTGACAGATGCTGAAACTCACAGGCATAAATAAAGACCTCCGGGGATTCTGCATAAAGGATATTTCTTTTACTGTGGAAGACGGAGATTATTTCATCCTGCTGGGCCCCTCGGGCGCAGGCAAATCCATACTCCTGGAAACCATAGCAGGTCTTCTTCGTTCCGACAGCGGGACCATTGAACTTGGGGGGAGGGATATCACGAAACTGCCTATACAGCAAAGGAAGGTCGGGCTGGTGTTCCAGGACCATGCCATCTTCCCTCACATGAAAGTGAGGAAGAACCTGGCTTATGCCCTGCATGGTCATCCGCATGAAGAAATAAAAAATAAGATCGAAGGGCTTAGTGCAAAGCTTGGGATAGAAGACCTGCTGGAACGTTATCCTTCAAGCTTATCAGGAGGTGAGCTTCAGAGAGTCGCACTGGCCCGCACCCTGATACAGGAGCCGGAGATACTCCTTCTCGACGAGCCCCTGGCATCTATGGACAGCCGGCTTAAAACCGAAATCAGGGTCTTGCTCCGGCAGATCCACAGGGGAGGTCAGACTATCATGCATGTGACCCATGATTACGAGGAAGCTTTGTCGCTGGGCAACCGAATCGCGGTGATGGACCATGGAAGCATTTTACAATACGGGACTCCCGATGAGGTGTTCCATCACCCCAGGAATGGCTTTGTGGCCCATTTTATAGGTATCAGGAACTTCATACCTGCAAAGATTAAAATGTACGGTGGACTTCCTTTTGCCGAAACCCGGGAAGGTATTAAGATCCGTCTTGGTTCAGGGCAAGAAAACCTGGAAGGCTTCGTTATGATACGAGGGGAGGATATCGTACTTTCGGCTGCTGCCCTGGATTCCTCGGCCAGCAATGTTTTTGAGGGGAAGGTTGAGGAGGTCATTGAAACCCCGAATGGTTTTGATATCTGCGTGGATGCCGGGGAAAAACTCCATTCCCTGATCACCGGCATCTCCCGTGATAAATTAGGTATAAGGGAAGGAATGCAGATCTGGCTTAATTTTAAAGCCACTGCGGTTAAATTTATTGAAGAATGATTTCATTTGAAGAAGCTTTAGAGATAGCGCTGAATAATGCCCATGTAAGCGGGGAAGAAGAAGTTTCCTGGGAATCTGCAAGCGGAAGGGTGCTGAGCAGGGATGTGTTCTCGGATATCAGCATGCCGCCTTTCAACAAATCGGCTGTGGATGGATTTGCATGCAGGATGCAGGATGCAGGAGGCGGGATGGAGTTAAGGGTGATCGAGACAATTGCAGCAGGTTCGGTCCCTCAGAAGCAGGTCCAGGCAGGGGAATGCTCGAGGATAATGACCGGCGGCATGCTGCCGACCGGCGCCGACAGCGTGATCATGGTTGAAGACACCGAGACCTCATCCGCCGACACCATAAAATTCATTAAAGAAAAGTCTGCCCCGAATGTTTGCATCAAAGCCGAAGACGTTAAAGAAGGGGAAAAAGTCCTTGATAAGGGAACCCTGATAGGCGCGGCCCATCTTGCCGTTCTTGCATCAGTTGGCAATACCAGGATATGGGTAAGCCGTCAGCCTCATGTTGGTGTGATTTCAACAGGGAACGAGCTGGTGGAACCTGAAGATAAGCCATCAGGTGCAACGATAAGGAATTCAAATGCCTGGCAGCTTGTGGCCCAGGCAAGGCAGGTCCCTGTAAAATGTTCCTATTACGGCATAGCCGATGACACTCGGGAAGACCTGCAGGATAAAATTGCAATGGCATTGTTCGAGACAGATGTAGTGATTCTTACAGGCGGTGTCTCCATGGGTGATTTCGATTATGTACCTGCTGCTATGGAAAGTCTCGGGGCCCGGATACTGTTTAAAAGCATTGCTATTCAGCCGGGCCGCCCTACTGTTTTTGCCCGTTACAACAAGCAGTTCATTTTTGGACTGCCGGGGAATCCAGTTTCATCCTTCGTACTGTTTGAACTGCTGGTAAAGCCTTTCATGATGAAACTGATGGGTTGCGAACAAAAGCCAGTAATCCTGAAGTTGCCGATGGGAGCCGATTTTACCAGAAGGAAATCGGCAAGGAAATCGGTTATCCCGGTAATGATACGCGATGGCATGGTATTCCCCCTTGAATATCACAGCTCGGCTCACATCAATGCATACACCAAAGCCAATGGCATGCTGATAATGGATATAGGGACAACCGGTATAAGAAAAGGAGAATCTGCCGATGTTCGACCGCTTTAACCGCAGGATCAATTATTTAAGGGTTTCCGTAACCGACCGTTGCAACCTTCGCTGTGTTTACTGTATGCCTGTCGAAGGCATAAAAATGCTTTCTCATACCGATATCCTTTCGTATGAAGAGATACTGGAGGTTATCCGCGTTGCGGTATCCATGGGGATATCCAAAGTGAGGATCACAGGAGGCGAGCCCCTGGTAAGGAAAGGACTGGTTCAATTTATATCGGAGGTGGCCGCCCTGCCTGGTATACTCGATCTCGGGCTTACCACCAACGGCATTTTGCTTGAAGAATATGCACAGCCTCTCGCCCTCGCCGGTCTGCACAGGATCAATATCAGCCTCGATACGATGGACCCCGGCCGGTTCAATGAGATCACCCGGGGTGGCGACCTTTCGAAAGTATTGCTTGGGATAGAAGCTGCGCAAAAGGCGGGCCTGAAACCAATCAAGATCAATTGCGTGATCAGGGATTCATCGGGGGAACCTGATGCCGTTGCAGTAAAAGAGTTCTGCGAAAGCCGGGGTTTTGAAGCAAGGTTCATTCACCAGATGAACCTTGGCGAAGGCTGTTTCACTATAGTTGAGAACGGGCATGGTGGCGACTGCGCCAACTGCAACCGCCTCCGCCTGACCGCAAATGGAAGGATCAAGCCCTGCCTGTTCAGCGACATGGAATTCGATATCCGCAAAATGGGAATCAAGGCGGCAGTGGAAGCCGCAGTTGGCATGAAGCCCGAAAAAGGCACAACCAATTCCTCGGATTTTTTTCATAATATTGGAGGATGAATAACCGTGAACCGTGAACCGGATCACGATTCACGAGTCACGAGTCACGGTTCAAGATGAGAAGTATGGGAAAACTAACACATATCGACTCCGTTGGCAAAGCAACCATGGTCGATGTTTCAGTCAAACCCGAGCAGTTGCGAACGGCAGAGGCCACGGGCCATATCACACTTGCAAAAGCAACTATCGGTCTGATCCGTGAGAACAAACTGAAGAAAGGCGATGTGCTTACGGTTGCAGAGATTGCAGGAATACAGGGCGGTAAAAAAACATCGGAACTTATTCCCTTATGCCATCCGCTTGGTATAACAAAACTTGAAGTCAGGGCAATCCTGGATAAAACAGGGGTACGGGTGAACAGCCTGGCCCGATGCACCGGGAAAACAGGTATAGAGATGGAAGCCCTTACTGCCGTTTCAGTGGCACTGCTTACAATTTACGATATGTGCAAGGCTGCTGATAAAACCATGAAGGTGGATGAGGTGAGGCTGATCAGCAAAAAAAAGGAAGACATTTAATACAGAATGAAACCCTTCATTATGGAAGAATTCAATGTTGTTTCTGTAAATATATCCGAAACCAAAGGAACGGTAAAAAAACCTGTGGACGGGTTAAAACTAACCCACCAGGGAATAGATGGCGATGCCCATTCAGGGCCATGGAACAGGCAGATCAGCCTGCTTGGCATGGATAGCATCAGGAAATTCGAAAAGCAGGCCGGGCGCAAAATTTCTCCCGGTGAATTTGCCGAGAACATCACACTGGAAGGGTTTGATTACACTAAGGTCCGTCCTTTGGACCGTTTGACCTGCGGGGAAGTCGAGATAGAGATCACCCAGATCGGCAAGGAATGCCACGGGACGTCCTGTTCGATATTCAAGGAAGTCGGCGACTGCGTAATGCCAAAGGAAGGAATCTTTGCCAGGGTACTTCACCCGGGGCAGATCGGTGCCGGGAACATCCTGGAATTTCATCCGAGAATGTACAGGGCGCTTGTTATCACTCTGAGCGACAGGGCCAGTTCAGGGGAGTACGAAGACCGCTCCGGCGCCAGGCTGCAGGAGATTCTACGCAACTTTTTCAGTGAAAAGGGATTGAACCTGTTCATCCATTATACACTTATCCCCGACGATCAGTATAAACTCACCGAACTGGTACACCAGGCCAAAGATGAACTTGTCGACCTGCTAATTACCACGGGAGGCACTGGAATTGGCCCCAGGGATTTCACCGTTGATGTCATCAAACCCATGCTGGATAAGGAAATACCTGGCATCATGGAAATGATCAGGATGAAATACGGCGCATTAAAAACCCAGGCCCTGATCAGCCGGTCGGTTGCAGGGGTAATGGGCAAGACCCTTGTATTTACCCTGCCGGGAAGTGTGAAAGCCGTCAACGAATACATGGACGAGATTCTGAATTCCCTTCTGCATCTCGAATACATGCTTCACGGGCTGGACGTCCACTGAAATATACCCTTGGAGAAAGCTCTTCAATATTCAATTTAAAGCCTCCTTTTTTCACGATTACTGGGCTGGTTTATCTGCACATTCGCCCAAAACAATCAAGTGGACTGCCTTTAAAAAACCGACAGAAGGATAATCCGAAACCACATTAACATAAATCATCTCAGGCTTAGGGAATATTGTGAAATCCCGGGGAAAAGAGTGCCAATCCGGCCCTTGAATAGTGTGTTCCCACTTTCAATTACAAACAAACTGCTTACAAATCAGGCCTAAATCTCTACACTTACAAATTGGTGCTTGAAACACCAGGCTGCATTGAATTACATTTGTATCAGATTCTTTGATTAAGTGACTACTTCACCGCAAAAAAGAAAACCAGTATAAAAATCATAATACAATGAAAACACAGATCAGATCCTTCGCCCTTGCATTAATTCTGATTGGACTTTCGGCCAGCTTGTTTGCCCAGGTTTCATCAACCAGTGCTGCTTCAGCCACTATTGTAACACCAATCACCATTGCAAAAACCGCCGACATCAGCTTCGGTAATGTTGCTATCAATGCAACTGCAGGTACAGTTTTATTATCAACTGCAGGAACCCGCACATCGACAGGTGGAGTCACCCTGCCTGCTGTTGCAGGAACAGTGACAGCTGCATCATTTAATGTTACAGGTGCTGCCAATTACACCTATTCAATAACTCTTCCGGGAACTGCCACCACCCTAACCAGCGGAGCAAACAGCATGACGGCAGGTACCTTCATCAGCAACCCCGCCACAACCGGCACTCTTAGCGGAACCGGCACCCAGACTCTTAAGGTCGGTGCAACCTTGAATGTAAGTGCATCCCAGGCTGCAGGATCATATACCTCGCCCACTCCGTTCACTGTTACAGTAAATTATAATTAATTGCCCGTCAGGAAGTAACGAACTTCGTTCTTTTGATAATAATGGGATTACTGGCAAATCGAAAAAAAATTTAGTATATTTGCCTAAGTTGAGTGGAATTTTTAAGCCCTCACGTTGCTAATCTTTTTAAAATGAAAACATTTACCTTTCAGGTTATAGTTCTTGCAGTTGTTTCTTTTTTAGCCATAAATAAGCTGCAAGCCCAGGTCAGGGTCACCGGACATGTTTCAGCCGAAGTTATTACATCTCTTGCAGCAATGGAAACCGCCCAGCTAAATTTCGGACGGTTTGCCCCGCAATCAGCCGGGGGTCAGGTAATTATCACACCGCAGGGGACACAATCGGCCACGGGAACTATTGCCCTGGGCTCAGGAACTCACAATGCCGCCAGTTTCTATATCAGCGGAGAAAGCGGCGCCCTTTTTTCAATAACATTGCCCAACGGGCCGGTAACCCTCACTAATACTACGAATTCAAAAACAATGGTTGTCACGAACTGGTTATCTTTACCCTCCCAGGGAATGGGAATTGTTATTCCCGACAGAGGATTCCAGGTTGTTTTGGTAGGCGCATCACTCGTTGCCGGCACAAACAATGATAATCCTGTCGGTATTTATACCGGAACCTACTCAATAACATTCAGCTATAATTAACGGGGAAGATGTGCTGAATAGCTTTGAGGATGAACACGATACACATCCCAAAGGTGTTCACAACAATTTAATAACTATTTTGAGGTATGATCACAAACAGCTTCTTTTCGCTTTAGGTTTGTATACATTTTAACCAAAATCACCTCTTATGCATACTTTAAGTTTCAAACAGATGTCGTTCAGGTTCAAAACGATAGCATATTTTTTTATAATTGTCTCAGGGCTGGCAGTTTCTCTGTTCGATTCATCCGCCCGATTGATGGCCCAGGGTAATTTATTACTTACTCCCCGAAGAATCGTTTTTGAAGGTGCTAAAAAATCAATGGAACTAAACCTGGCCAACACCGGGACCGATACAGCCAAATATGTAATTTCAATAATCAGGATCCGGATGACAGATGACGGAGCGTTCGAAACCATTACCGAACCCGATTCCGGACAGTTATTTGCCGATCCTTACCTGCGTTTCTTTCCCCGCACCGTTTCCCTCGGTCCGAATGAAGCCCAGGTAGTTAAAATCCAGCTTACCAAGACAACCGACCTCGTCCCGGGTGAATACCGTTCACACGTATACTTCAGGGCAGTTCCGAATTTAAAACCTTTGGGAGAAGAAGAAGCTCTCAAGGATACAACAACTATCTCAGTAAAGCTTACCCCCGTTTTTGGTATTACAATCCCTGTAATCATCCGCGTTGGCGAATCCACCACCAAAGTCAGTCTTTCGAATCTTGCCCTCGAAATGGTTAATGACACAACCCCGAGATTAAAACTGACATTTAACCGTACGGGTAATTTTTCAGTGTATGGTGATGTCATTGTAAATTATACTTCACCTAATGGGAAGACCACCCAGGTTGGGATGATAAAAGGGCTTGCTGTTTATTCACCTAACAAACTCAGGAATTTCCAGTTTGACCTGAATAAAACTGGCGAAGTCAATTATCATGCAGGAAAATTATACGTTGAATTTTCTACTCAGGCAGAGCCAAAAGCTGTGAAGCTTGCCGATGCCGAGTTGATTTTACACTAAACCTGCAACACTTAATAAAATGATTTATGAAACGGATCAGCACATTGTTATTGGTAATAACAATGGCTTTCATGATATCTGTTCAGGATGGAAACGCCCAAACAACCAAGACGGTTGGTAATACAGGCGCCAATTATTCCACATTAAAACTTGCTTTTGATGCCATCAACGCCGGAGCTATTACCGGCGCAATCACTCTTCAAGTAATCGCAAATACCACCGAAACTGCCACCGCCAAACTGAATCAGAGCGGGACAGGAAGTGCAAATTACACCTCGGTGAATATTAATCCCATCGTTTCAGGTCTGACGATAACCGGAAACCTGGCCTTGCCTCTCATCGATCTCAGTGGTGCTGATTATGTCACCATTGACGGAAGGGTAAATGCCACCGGATCTGCCATAAGCCTTACTATTTCCAATACCAGTACATCTGCGACCGCCGGTACATCCACAATACGTTTCATCAACGACGCAAGCAGTAACGTGATTAAGTATTGTACAATTAAGGGGTCTACAACAGCCGCCGCTTCAGGTATCATTTTTTTCAGCACAACTTCAGGAACAACGGGAAACGACGGGAATACAATATCCAATAACAATATAACCAATTCAGCTGATGCCAGCAGGCCGCTGAATGCCATTTATTCATCGGGCACTGCCGCATATACCAATAGCGTTAATGTAATCAGCAACAATAATATTTATGACTTTCTAAACAGGGCAACAGCATCTTTTGGGATAAATATAAACGCCAACAATACCACCTGGACCATTACCGGCAACAGCTTTTATGAAACAACCGCATTTGCTGCTACGGGGGCAGTTGCCTTTAATGTGCTGCAAATTATTTCCACAGGGACCGGCTTTACTGTAAGCGGCAACTATATTGGTGGGAAGGCTGCACTATGCGGAGGCGCTGCATGGACTAAAACCGGCCAGAATACCGCTTTTACCGGGATCAATCTGAGCGTTGGAACAGGTACGGCAAGCAATGTCCAGAATAATACCATCCAGAACATTTCATGGACCAACACAGGCTCTGCAACATGGATGGGAATAGACATTGAAGCCGGAGATGTAAACGTGGGCACAATCGGTGGCAACATTGTAGGTTCTGCCGCAGGAACTGGATCCGTAATTGTAACCGCCGCAGCAACAGCAGCGGTCGTGGATGGTATTGATATTACTAGTACAGGAATAGTAGTAATCCAGAACAATATTATCGGATCAATCACCGCAGCCAATACTTCCACTCTGGCAAGTAACTTTTATGGAATAAATAAGACAGCAGTAGCAGGAACCACAACAATAAGTAATAATACCATCGGAAGCAAAACCACAGCCAATAGCATCAGCGCCAGCTCGGCCAGTACCACTTCTTCCAATGCCCAGAGTGTTTATGGAATATATAGCGGAGGTACCGGTACTGTCAATATAACCGGCAACACAATAGCAAATCTGACAAACGGGACAACGAATACAACCACTGGCACGGCAGGGGTTATTAACGGCATTACATCGGTGAACGGCACAAATTCCGTCACCAACAATACTATCTACAATTTATCCATTGCCAATGCCAATACTTCCGCAACAAACACAGCCTCAGTATGCGGAATAGCCCTTAGCGCAGCAACCTTGCGGACCGTTACTTTGAATACAATCTATAATTTATCCAACTCCTATGCATCATTTGCCGGTTATCTTTTCGGTATCTATTTCACCGGCGGGACCGGGGTAAACAGCCTCAATGGAAATCTGATCTATAACTTGTCGGTGACCGGCGCCAGCTCCGGGGCTGCCAACGTAATCGGCCTGAATTTTAACGCCGGGACAGGTGCCAACGTGGTCTCAGGGAATTTTATATATAGCCTTTCGGTAACGGGTTCTTCTACTTCTGCTTCTCTGTATGGGATCAGGATTGTAACAGGAGTTGCCTCCTACTCCAACAACATTACAAGTTTAGGAGGGAATACTTCGACCACTGTTTTTGGCATTTACGATGCCGGGACAGCCTCTCAAACATGCTATCTCTATTTTAACACGGTTTATATCGGGGGAAGCCAGGCTTCGGGAGCCAACAATAAATCATACTGCCTTTACAGCAATGCTTCCTCAAACACCCGCGATTACAGGAATAACATTTTTGTGAATGCCCGTTCAACAGTAAGCGGGACAAGCAAGCATTATGCTGTTTATTTCAACTATGCCGTTAGCACCAACCTGACACTTGGGTATAATGATTATTTTATTTCAGGTACCGGTGGAGTTTTAGGATATTATAACTCTGCCGATAAAACTACATTGCCAATCATTACAGGTTTGGATGTCAGCAGTTTGGCTATCAATCCCGTTTTTGCCACCCCCGGCGGTACAACAGCAGTAAGTTATTATCCGTCCGCATCCTTGCCTGGCGTTTCAATAACGGGTATCAACACGGATTATTCAGGGACTACAAGAGGCTCGCCTCCAAAAATGGGAGCACTTGAGAGCAGCAATTATGTTTGGCAGGGAACAAACAGCACTAATTATGCCGATCCGGACAACTGGACAGGTAGCGCGGTTCCCCCCGATGGTTCAATCATTGCCTTCGCTTCGGCTCCGTCCAATCATTGCTTCATGGATCAGAACAGATCGCTCAGCAATATTATTAATGCCCAGGCAGCGAAAGATTTTGTAACGAATGGATATCAGCTTACAATAACAGGAAGTCTTGCATTTACGAACGGTGCGCAGATAGATGCCACTGCTGCATCGTCGGTTGTGGTATTTGCCGGCTCTGGCTCTCAGAACATACCTTCAGGTGCATTTCTCAATAATTCAGTCCAGGCCCTGACTATCAGCAACAGTTCCGGCGTAACACTGAACGGGGATCTGAGCGTGGAACAAACTCTGACACTTGCCGGCGGAGCTTTCTCGGTCGGGGCAAACAATTTGACAATCAACGGTGCGATCAGTACCACTTCCGGAACATTGCTGGGAGGAAGTTCTTCAAATATAGTTGTCGGAGGCAGCGGCACCGTCACAACCTTGCCTGCGGTTTCCCTAAACAACCTCACCCTGAACCGTGCCAATGGCTTAAACCTGGGAGGCCCCGTCGGCGTGGCAGGAATTCTTTTAGTAAGTAACGGAACACTGACTACAGGAGGATATCTTACCCTTCTCTCATCTGCTTCACAAACTGCGTTGATCGATGGCAGCGGTGCCGGCCAGGTCTCCGGTAATGTTACAGTTCAAAGGTATATCGTCACTGCATATGGGTATAACTATTATAGCATTCCATTCCAGTCGGGTACAGTCGGTCAGTTTTCAGGTTTTGTAAACCTTTCGGCCACATTCCCGGCTTTCTATCGTTACGACGAAAACCAACAATCCAATGGATGGATAAGCTATACTTCTTCCTCAAACTCCCTTGCACCCATGCAAGGATATGCAGCAAACCTGGGGAACTCAGGGTCGGCCGTTACGGTTTCACTGACCGGGGCCGTGAATAACGGCACACAAACCGCCCCTACCCTCTATAATCACAATTACCCGTATACTCTTGGATTCAACCTCGTGGGTAACCCTTATCCCTCCCCGATTAACTGGACTGCAGGCAGCGGATGGACCAAAACGAACATCGATAATGCCATATATTATTTTGATTCCAGTGATACCAACCAGTATTACGGAACATACAGCAGCTATGTCAATGGGGTTTCAAGTAACGGCATTGCAAACAATATCATCCCGGCCATGCAGGGATTCTTCATCCATGTGTCAAATGGCACCTATCCTGTTGCCGGAACCCTGGTTTTTAATAACAGCGTAAGGATCAACAATCTTAACCCTGTTTTTCATAAACCGGAGGAAGGTGACACCCAGCCCCTTGTGCGTCTCTCAGCCGGTTTCAGCAATCAAAAGTCCATGCAGGACCACGTCGTGGTCTATTTTGAAAATACAGCATCGCCGGCTTTCGATAACAACCTCGATGCACTGAAGCTGATGAACACAAGTGATCTTGTTCCGAATTTATATGCTGTTTCAACGGATGCGGAACGGCTTTCGATCAGTGCAATACCAAGCCCTCATGACAGCATAACTGAAATTCCTCTCGGGCTGGATTTAGCTCATGACGGGCAAATCAGCTTTAATTCCTCTGACATGGAACTGATACCTGCAGAATTTTATATCTATCTACTCGACAGGCATACAGGAATATATCATGATATGAGGGCCAGTCCTGAGTTCAGTATTTATCTGTTATCCGGTTCCTACGGCAATCGGTTTTTGTTGGTTTTCAGCCGTAAAGTATTAACGGATATCCCTGTTCCGGTTTCGGGATTTTCGGTATACAGCTTCGGAGGAATGCTTACCGTAGACCTTAATCTTTCTTCAGATACGGGGGGCGATATCATTATTTATGATCTTCTCGGCAGGAGTCTTTTTCAAAGGAACCTGAGAAGAAACGGCACTTATAAGATTGACGTGGGCTTCAGCAGCGGAGTCTATATTGTGCGTCTGTCATCAGATTCGGGGGTCCAGTCAAAAAAAGTCTATATATCCATGCTATGATCATTCCGAGAACATCATTTTTAACATGCAGGGCATTCCTTCTAATCATCAGCGGGATCATGTTATTCCTGCTGGGGCCGGTTAAAGTCAACGCCCAGCCTCAACCTCCTCGTCCAGTTAAGTTGTATACCATCCAATCGATGAATTTCGGGGCATTTTACCAGGGCTTTTCAGGAGGGACGGTTATTGTATATGCTAACGGCACGCGTTCCTGTGCAGGGGATGTTCATCTTCTGATGCTGGGATTCTCATTTTACCCGGCTATTTTCCAGGTTGATGCGATCGTCGGGACGATCGTTACAATAACAAACGGGGCCGACGCTATATTAACGGGGAGCAGCGGAGGATCCATGACGCTCCATGTCGGAGACTCGTATCCTGTCTCACCTTTCATAACTTCTGTCGCCCCTTCGGGACGAACGTCGGTAAGCGTGGGAGGCATACTTACCGTGGGCAACCCCGGGGCTAATCCGGTGGGTGCCTACAGCGGTACATTTTCGGTTACTTTCAATCAGCAATAATAACCGGATTAAAAAGGAAAGATACCTTGAGAAGCAAAAGACAACACAACTTCATCCAAGGTTATCCCCAGCTTCACCTTTTTATCTTATTATGGGTTTTCCCCGCAATGCTGATTTTCAACCTGCTGATACCGGCCCGGGCATATTCGCAGGATCAGCAGGATTACGAAGAAATTTCGGTCGGGCTTCATATTCAGCAACTTGGAAATGTTGAAATAACAGCCATTGTCAGGGAAAATAAAGCCTACCTGCCGGTGAATGTCCTTTTCGACTACCTGAAGATCAAAAATGACTGCAGCCGAGATTTTGACACTGTTTCAGGCTTTTTCATCACCCAGGATGCCGGTTATCTTATTGACCAGAAACATCATCGTATAACATTTCGCGAGAAGATTATTGAACTGCAGCCTGACGATATTATCATTACTGAAGAGGGCGTATTCCTTACCCTTCCTGTCTTAAGTAAGGTGTTCGGACTGAACTGCACATTCAGTTTCAGGAACCTGATGATCACCCTGACCACGAAAGTGGAGCTTCCGGTTATCAGGGAAATGCGACAGGAAGAACTGCGACGCAATTTAAGATATCTAAAGGGAGAAGGGAAAGCCGATACGGTGTTGAAGCGGAAGTATCCGGTTTTCCATTTCGGGATGGCAGACTGGTCGGTAATTGCCACCGAGATGGTGAGAGGACCTTATAACGTCAGGGTAAACCTTGGATTGGGCGGAGTTTTTGCAGGAGGGGAAACGGATATCCTCCTGAATTATAGTAACGGACAGCCTTTTACCGAAAAAGATCAGTTTTACCTGTGGCGGTATGCCGACAATTCTATCTCTGCATTAAGACAGATTTCGGTTGGAAAGATAACTACCCAGGCGACTTCTTCTATTTACTCCCCGGTAGTGGGCGCACAGTTTACAAACACCCCAACGACATACAGGCGTGCATTCGGTACTTACACCCTGAGTGACCATACCGAGCCAGGATGGATCGTTGAATTATATGTAAATAACGTTTTGGTCAATTTCGTAAAGGCGGATCCTTCAGGATTATTCACCTTCGAGGTTCCGCTTGTTTATGGGAATTCGATGGTTAAACTCAGATTTTACGGCCCATGGGGCGAAGAAAAAACCAAAGAAACAAACATCAATATTCCTTACAACTTCCTTCCGCTTCACGAACTGGAATATACTGTCAGCGGAGGTATGGTTGAGAACGGCATCCGCAGTATATATTCCCGTGCCAATCTGAATTACGGACTTGCCAAACGATTAACCGTCGGCGCCGGGGTTGAATACCTGTCATCCGTCACTTCCGGTCCGATTATGCCCTTCGCCAACCTTTCACTAAGGATCGCTTCAAGCCTGCTTATCTCTGCTGAATACACGTATGGGGTGAGATTTAAAGGCACCCTTAACTACTCTCTTCCATCAAGTCTCCAGGTCGAACTTGATTACACCAGGTATCATCAGGGCCAGACTGCAATCAATTTCAATTACCTGGAAGAAAGGAAAGCCATCGTTTCCATGCCTGTGAGGGCTCCTCACCTCTCTTTCTTTATGAGGCTGACCCTTGACCAGATCATATTACCTTCCACCAACTATACTACTGCTGAATTTGTATTGTCAGGCGCCGTTTTTGGTGTAGGCACCAACCTGACAACCTATGCGATTTTCCCCAATCCGGGTTACCCAAATGTATACAGCAACCTGTCGTTGGGTTTCAGGTTTCGCTCGGGGTTCACACTTACTCCCCAGGCACAATTTGACTATAACCAGCTGAAGTTCATCTCGGCGAAATGTGAACTTGAAAAACGCCTCTTCAAGCAGCTTTACGCCACTTTATCTTATGAACAGATCTTTGCAAGCCAGGTTTACAATATCCAGTTCGGCCTCAGGTACGATTTCCCTGCAGCACATGCCGAACTTCTTGTTAAGCAGTCCAACCAGCTCACAACTCTTTTCCAGTCAGCAAGGGGTAGTCTGATTTGTGATGCGAAATCCAAATATCTTGATTTCAACAACCGTGTCAATGTTGGCCGGGGGGGCCTCGTACTTGCGCCATTCCTTGATCTTAACCAGAACGGCAAGCGAGATACTGGGGAGCCTAAGGTCGGCGGACTTACATTCAGTATCAATGGTGGCCGGATTGAAGTTGACACAAAGGATACAATAACAAGGGTCTTTGATCTTGAACCTTATGTCACATATGTCATTGAACTGAACAGGAATAGTTTCGAAAATATTGCATGGCAGATCCGCAACCATACTTTAGCTGTAACGGTTGAGCCTAATATCTTGAAAATGATTGATATACCTGTCACTGTAGCAGGTGAGGCCTCCGGCACAGTCTCGATGAAAAGTTCCCATGGCATCAAGGGTCAGGGACGTATTGTAGTCTGTTTTTACCGTAATGACTCCGTCATGGTTGCGCGAACCATCACGGAACAGGGAGGGTTCTTCAGCTATTTAGGCCTTCCTCCCGGTTCTTTTACCGTTCGAATGGATACTTTGCAGCTGAGCAAACTTCAGATGACCCCGGTTCCTGCCGGCATACCTTTTACTATAAAGACAAGTACTGACGGAGATGTCGTGGATGGGCTTGATTTTGTGCTGCAGCCGAATGAAATCAGAAAAGAGAGCAGTGTGTTTCCGGTTGAAGGACAAAAGATGTTCAATCCCGATTCGGATTCAGTGAAAAGAAAAGCAGGCCGTTCAGACTCACCTCAGCTTTTAAAAGTTAAAATGCTTCCTTACCCTGCAGGGATACCTTTGAAATTAAAGAAAAACGCTGCAGACAATATGACGAAAATGCCTGTAACTGCATTCCCGTCATCAATTACCGGGGAAGTCCTCAGCCAGATTCCTTCCCAGGTTCCCGGCAAAGTGGTTCCAGCCCAGGTTCCAGTCAAAGCTCCGGTTCAGGTTCCTCAACAGGAACAGGCGGCTCCCCGAGAAGTCAAATCAAAGCCCGCAGCTGTGGTCAGCAAACCTGTTCCCCTAAAGCCTGAGAATACCAGGGATACGGTTGATTTCTCTCCTTTCGTAATCAGGGTAGCGAAAATCAACACCATTGCTTTTGAATATTATCAGCAGAGACAATATTCAAAAGCCATCCACCAGTTTGAACAGGCAAGGAAAATTGCAGCAGCAAATACATTGAAGGTTGCCCCTATTTACGACTCCCTCTATCACCGGTCATACAAACTATGGCTTCTTGAACAGATCTCCCTCGGCCAGAAGCTGATCCGGGAAAACAAAACTGACTCTGCCTTAAAATTCTTTCAGATGGCTGCAGCAACTGCCCGGCTTAACGGATTGGAGGGGGATCCGGAAATCAGGAAAGCACTTGCTTTGTACAATTCCCGGTTAAGTATTACCAACTGTGAGATAATTGAGGAAGGTTTGGCTGAATCCAGGAAACGTTCAGTGAAATGCATTGCACAGAAGGACTATAAACAGGGCGTTATGATACTTCAGAGCGCAATTGACGAAGTAGGACGGATTAGCAACTGTAACCCCGACATAAATGACCTGAAAGACACAATTAATAAATACAAGGATGCGGCCGAATACCAGATAAATCTTGAAAGCGCGAACAGGTATATGGCTTCAGAGGAATATGAAAAAGGTTTTCAGCTGCTTACGGCAAATGATAAACTATATGCAAGTAAAAGTCTTTATCATTTCGGAATACCAATGACTACGGTATATGACTGTGTGATGTTGAAAGCAAATGCAACAGTCTCAATGCAGGCCCTGGAGCATTATATCGCTAATAATGAACCTGAAGAAGCTTTGCGTTACCTGAGATTGCTTCATATGCAGGGAATATTTGAAAGTCTTGCAAATTATTACCAGGAGAAACTTGCCCGGATCCTTTCAGCAAGGGATAAAATGGCAAATGAAAGGGCCGATCCCATGAATATGGTATTGAAGTATACTTCGTCAAATGCCTGGATGAGCAGATTTACAGAGGTTTATATTGAGTCGTGGAAAAAATAATTACGCCGGTTAACAGGTGAAAAACCATGTCTGCTACGTACAGGACACCTAAAAATCAGGATACTTGAATGATAAATGTAATTCAATATTGAACAGCTACGAACAAAGCGTCTACAAAACCATGCTAAAAGACTACACATACAAATTACCGCTTGAACCGGGGTATGTGTTCACTATATCTTTGCTACATCAAACAAACAAAAACAACAAACCTTAAAAAACAAACACCATGAAAGCACAGATCAGAATCACCGCCCTCGCACTGTTACTCATCGGAATGTCCATCAGTACTTTTGCGCAGGTTTCAGCAACTGCAACCGCATCGGCTACTATTGTAACCCCGATCGCAATCAGTAAAACAGTTGACATGAACTTTGGAAACGTTGCCGTTAGTGCAACTGCCGGTACCGTCGTATTGACCCCCGCCGGTTCACGTTCACTCACAGGTGGCGTTACTCTTCCTACCGTAGCAGGTACTGTCGCAGCAGCCGCCTTTAACGTAACAGGTGCCAACAACTACACCTATACCATTACTCTTCCCGCAACACCCACAACCATCACCAGTGGTGCAAACAGTATGACAGTTTCAACTTTCACCAGCAACCCTGCCACAACAGGCACCCTAAGTGCAACAGGTTCACAGACCCTTAACGTAGGCGCAACCCTGAACGTTGGTGCAAGCCAGGCCGCCGGATCGTATACTTCAGCCACACCGTTTACAGTAACAGTAAACTACAACTAAAAGAATTTAACCCCTTCCCCATGAGGGCGAAAGTGGGGCTGATCTCGAAAACCCTGCTGACTCATTGTCGGCAGGGTTTTTCAGTTTATAGGGATGGGATTGCTTCGTGTTATTAGTTGAATTGTTTTGCCAGGCCGCTTTCAGCCTGATTCTGTATGCAACGGACAGAGAAACCGTCAATCTTGACGGCAACAAATCTGCTTACATCCACAACCTGATGATAAACAGATCGTTCCCATGCAAATGACGTGTCATATTGTGTTGACGACCAGAAATATCCATTGCATTTAATTTCACCAAAACCCTGGAACCTGTCCATATAACCGGCACCACGGGCTGTATAACCACTGCTGTTTGTAGCCCCGGTGTTAGGATCACACCAATGGGCAAGTCCCGTTTCCTTTAACTTTCCACCTGCAACGGATCCACCCCCGAGATAATCGGTTAATACTCTCCATTCTGAGTCGGACGGAATATGCCATCCGTCAGGACATATCCCCCGGGCCCCTTCAGTTGTTACAAACTGCATTACTTCATCCCATTGGTAGAGTCCGCCATAGAGTGTGCAATAACCTTCACTGTTATTATAACAGTATTTTTCAATAACACCGCTATTGGTCTGATCAAGTCCGAATGCTATCAGTCTGCCAATGTTCAAATTTTTATTCATCCAGCACTGTGTTCCTAATAAAACTGTACCATATGATTCGCCTCCATACTGAATGGTATTTCCACAATTCTTAGTTGAAAATTGCTTTATTTCGGTACTATAGGCTGTTCCTTTCTCGTTTGTGGCATATGCGGATACATAATAGGTTGTTCCCATGATTAATCCGCTGATGTTGCTTGTGAATGTGCCGGTTCCGGTTCCGTCTGTTGTATGAGATATTGAATTCTGAAGGGTTGGATGAGCAGTAGTGTCCCAGCATACACCCCTGGCAATAACTGTTCCGCTGCCATCTGAGGTTACTATACCCCCGCAAACGGCAGAAAAGAGCCTGATATCCTCAACGTCAGAAAGTGCAACCGAGGGGACGAACATTGGTGATGCCCTGAAGGTTTTAATGATTCCATAAGCTGTTCCCTGAGCGTTTGTAGCGTAAGACATCACATAATAAGTTTCTCCATCCTTAAGCGGTGTTAATACACCACTGAAGCTCCCTGTTCCAGACCCGTTGATTGTCTTCCCAAGGCAGGTGTCAATTGAAAAATTGACAGTTTCACTCCAGCAAACTCCCCTGGCAGTTACTTTCATCCCTCCATCGTTAAGCACTACTCCTCCTGAGACGGCAGAAGTATGGGTGATATCCAGTACGTCAAGGGTAATCACGTAGGGTTTGCCCGGTTTCAGGGTGGTGAATTCAACCTGGGTTCCATACAAGGTGTCTGCCTGATAGATGATATAAGGTCTGACATTGAATTTAGTACCGGAACTCAGATTGTCAATACTGCTTGTAAATGATCCTGGCTGCGACATCTGTCCAAGAGAGGAATGTGCATCCTTCAGTGTCGGATTAGTTTGAACACTCCAGCAATGACCATGCTGGTTTATTATTTTACCGCCAGGGAAACTTATCCCTGAAGTAAGGGACACATGAATATAAGATACCGAGTCAATCGAGGTTTTAAGGAATTGAACGTTGATTGAATCGGCCGTGAGATCATTAGTCTTCCGACATGAGAAAATTATTAATCCGAAAACGATAACAGCCAGGAAACTAAATAATTTCATTGTACACTCCTGTTTTGCCGGATATCAGCCAGGTCTGCGATTCTAAAATCTACAAGGTCAGCTGAATTATCATCCCTTCTATCTTGCCTGGATTCAAATTTAAGCATAAACCTGAGAATTTCATAATTCAGGCACTTTTTACTATAACTGACTTCAACACGGGGTATTTTTGGGCCAGGCCCGGCATCCGTTTACGAATTAGCTGTTCACAAAACCACCCTAAAACTCTACACATACAAATTACCGCTTGATCCGGGGTATGCGATCACTATATCTTTGCTTCATCAAACAAACAAAAACAACAAACCTTAAAGAACAAACACCATGAAAGCACAGATCAGAATCACCGCCCTCGCAATCTTACTCATCGGAATGTCCATCAGTACATTTGCTCAGGTTTCAGCAACTGCAACCGCATCAGCTACCATTGTAACCCCGATCGCAATCGCCAAGACAGTTGACATGAACTTTGGAAACGTTGCCGTTAGTGCAACTGCCGGTACCGTCGTATTGACCCCCGCCGGTTCACGTTCACTCACCGGTGGCGTTACTCTTCCTACCGTAGCAGGTACAGTCGCAGCTGCCGCCTTCGCAGTGACAGGTGCCAATAACTACACCTATACCATTACTCTTCCCGCAACACCCACAACCATCACCAGTGGTGCAAACAGTATGACAGTTTCAACTTTCACCAGCAACCCTGCCACAACAGGTACCCTGAGTGCAACAGGTTCACAGACACTTAACGTAGGCGCAACCCTTAACGTAGGTGCAAGCCAGGCCGCCGGATCGTATACTTCAGCCACACCGTTTACAGTAACAGTAAACTACAACTAAAAGAATTAAACCCCTTCCCCATGAGGGCGAAAGTGGGGCTGATCTCGAAAACCCTGCTGACTTATTGTCGGCAGGGTTTTTCAGTTTATTACTCCCCGTAGTTACGGAGAAATGCATACGCTTAAATCTCTCACAGGCCCCAACCGGAATATGCCCGGATTACCTAATGAATCTTTTGAATTATAACCCCCTCTACATTCAATTCCTCTGCAATAAATCAAATTCAGTCTTCATTTACGTATTAACTGCACACAAAACCACACCTAATCCCTACACTTACAAATTACCGCTTGAACCGGGGTATGTGTTCACTATATCTTTGCTACATCAAACAAACAAAAACAACAAACCTTAAAAAACAAACACCATGAAAGCACAGATCAGAATCACCGCCCTCGCACTGTTACTCATCGGAATGTCCATCAGTACTTTTGCGCAGGTTTCAGCAACTGCAACCGCATCGGCTACTATTGTAACCCCGATCGCAATCAGTAAAACAGTTGACATGAACTTTGGAAACGTTGCCGTTAGTGCAACTGCCGGTACCGTCGTATTGACCCCCGCCGGTTCACGTTCACTCACAGGTGGCGTTACTCTTCCTACCGTAGCAGGTACTGTCGCAGCAGCCGCCTTTAACGTAACAGGTGCCAACAACTACACCTATACCATTACTCTTCCCGCAACACCCACAACCATCACCAGTGGTGCAAACAGTATGACAGTTTCAACTTTCACCAGCAACCCTGCCACAACAGGCACCCTAAGTGCAACAGGTTCACAGACCCTTAACGTAGGCGCAACCCTGAACGTTGGTGCAAGCCAGGCCGCCGGATCGTATACTTCAGCCACACCGTTTACAGTAACAGTAAACTACAACTAAAAGAATTTAACCCCTTCCCCATGAGGGCGAAAGTGGGGCTGATCTCGAAAACCCTGCTGACTCATTGTCGGCAGGGTTTTTCAGTTTATTACATTACGTGAACAGGAAAATGAATTAGCACTCAACCTGTCATATTATAAGAATCGCAGCCAATTAAATGTTTACATTTCTTAGTCCCACCCAATCAACCCATTGATAGGTTGGAACTAATTCCGTCTGTCAGGCAATTTTTTCGTAACTTGTGATCAGTTAAATCGGATATAAAGGTCATGATTATGAAAAAAACAGCACTATTGCTCATGTTATTCTGTGGAATGCAATCCTGGCAATCCCTTTCAGCACAAAACAAGGAAGCCGAAGTTTCACAACTTGTAAACCGGATAATTGGTGAAAGAAAGTCCAGCAATGACCTTCTTTTAAAATATTGCTGGACTAGCAGAACTGAAATTCTAAAATCAAAGGAGGTCCTTAATATTATGATCGAGAAAAACCAATATGGCCCTGATGGCAAGGTTATTAAAAAAGTATTGAATGAACAGGGGGCTAAGATGCCAAAAGCATTCATCATTCATAAAATTGCTGAAGAAGAAAAAGAGAACATTGAGAAATTTCTTTTCGGTTTACGTGACTACCTTAAAAAATACACCCTGCCCGATGCGAACCAGGTAAAACAATTTATTGAAGCTGCGTCGTGGCAGGTGATTGATTCAACTCATGAATTTATATTTACAGGAAGGAATGTGGAAGAAAAAGGGGACAAACTTACGTGGTGGGTTGAAGACTTATTCTGCAGTACGGTGAAAATTGAAGTCCAAACTGTTTTCCAGAAAGAAGTCGTATATTTTACCGGTACGTTCATGAGACTAAAAAATGGTCTCAATTACATGGCCTATGCCGATGCTTATATTCCCGCAAAAAAAATAACACTCCAGCTGCATAATTACGATTATACAGTGGAATGAATTGATGACTTCAGTGGTCAGAAACCTTTAATCCTTATCGTCAAAACTTCAAAAAAATGGCTCTGTAAGTAACACATTTACAGAGCCATTAGCTATATTTGGCGTACCCCGGGCGGGACTAACCATTATGATATCGAATAACATCAATATGACATTTAAATATATTGATTATCAGTTGAATGTGAAACTTACAACATCCGGATTGATCCGGATAAATTCAGTTTATTGTTAATTTACCCTCCCCGCTACCCTCCCCGGTTTATAATTTTATTATCTTTGTTCAGTTCAACCTTAAATCTATTTTTATGGCTACGGTTCAATTTGTCCTCCGTGATCCTAAAGCGAAAGGAAAAACCTCAATCCACCTTATATTTTATTACGATCAGATAATGATCAAACTATCCACCGGCGAAACCATTAACCCGAAACTTTGGAACCGGAAGCAACGCCGCGCGCGCAAAATCAAATTTAATGATGATTTGGATAGCCTCAATAACCGGTTAAATATAATCGAATCCAACATTCTAAATGCATTCCGCGAACACCTTAACCAAAATAATGCCGTGCTTTTTGACCAACTCCATACCGAATTAAAAAATGCTATTCACCCTAAACCCACCATTAACCTGGTCAAAATGTCCTTCTTTAAGGCAATTACAGAATATATTGAAACCGTTAATCGATCACCTCGTACAAAATTAAGTTACGGCACAACCCTTAACACCCTGAAACGATACAGCAATGCCATGTTAAAAACTGAATTGGATTTCGATAGTATAGGTATGGACTTTTACAACGATTTCCAAAGGTATTGTTTCATTAAAGAAAATTTGGCCTTAAATACATTTGGGGGTTACATCAAAAACATTAAAGTCTTTATGGACTATGCCATTGATAAGGGTTACACCTCAAACACAGGGCATCATAACAAAAAATTCCAACGGCTACAGGAAACAAGTGACAGCATTTACCTATCCGATCAGGAACTGGAAACCATTTACAACCACGACCTTTCAAATAATCCAAAATTGGATCGAGTGAGAGACTTGTTTTTAATCGGCTGCCAAACAGGGTTGAGATACTCCGACCTTTCACAATTAAACGAAAATAGCATAACCGACGCTGGGACACGGTTGACTTTGAAAACAGCGAAGACAGGAGAACGGGTTGTTATTCCCCTTCATTGGCAGGTAAAAGCAATATTACAGAAATGGGACGGGGTGCCTCCGCAAGCCATAAGTAACCAAAAAATGAATACGTATTTAAAGGATCTGGGAAAAGAGGTCGAATTTACCGAAAGCGTCTCCCAGACCATAACGCGCGGAGGGTTTCCGGTTAGAACCAATTTGGAAAAATGGCAATTGATCACCGTACACACCGCACGTAGATCGTTTGCTACCAATATGTTTTTAGCGGACGTGCCAACCATTTCCATTATGAAGATAACCGGTCACCGTACCGAAAAATCATTCCTGAAATACATTAAAATTTCACAGGAACAAAATGCAGATAAATTGGCTAACCACCCCTGGTTTACAAAATCAACCCCGCTCCCCAGTCCTGAGAAAACAGAATCACAGGATAATTTAAATAATCCTCAACCTTAATTCCCTTCTTTATGCCAAATGCATATTCCGGTCAATCCTGTCCTCCCTACCTTCAATATTTCGATGTTCTTGTTGAGGATGATTCCCAAATGTTCAAGTCAGAAAGAAATCATAAAGACATCGTGGTTCCCCCCGACATATATCATGGAGACCTTCCCCGAGAATCGTTCGATATAGAAATTATCGAAAACGATAAAGAAAGTTTTGCCAGGGCCGAAGTAATATGGAATAAATTACATGAAAACACCGAAAACACCTTAAAGTTTATTCATGAAAAATTCTCTGTACTGTTACGTTTCAATATCCCCTTTATTTTAGAATTTTTAGAATACCATTTGGTCAGGTATTATCAGAAACATGGAAATACCAGGCCATTCCTCTATTTTTTAATAGAAATCCTTCCCGATTTCCAGTCCATTTCCGATCCGCGCCGCAAAACGATCATCGATTGGATTGAGGCCAAAAAGAATGAAATCAAAAACGAAGTTCAACCGGTTCAGCCCTTGAAAAAAATCAAATTTAACGGCACACCCTCGCAATTCGGATACCTCTTTTTGGAATTGATCAAACATGGTCATGTCGAACCTCCGCTGCACAATGGCGAACCCAATTATGCCGCTTTTGCCAGGTTATGCTTCGATTATTTCGACATAAACACAACCCTCGGAAACCTCACCAAGGAATTAAACCCATCGTCCAATAAATTATCCGATACCAAACGGGCAAAATTTTCAATTCCCGATTTATCCGATTTAGCCTGATTTCATTGGGGTTTTTTATGGTCTAGACCCTTCACGGATTGTACATGGGCTTCAAGCTGTGCCATATTTGCAAAAAAAACAAATATGGCAACAAGCGCTTTTCAGAACACCCCGATCATTTTACATTCAACCCCCATCCCCGAACTTCGCGCAATGATCGGCGACATTGTCGAGGAAAAACTCCGGCAATTCAAACCAGACTCTTCTTTACCACAATCCAACGGTGAATACCATTCCCGGAAAGAGGTCTGCGCCCTGCTGAAAATTTCAACCTCCACCCTTCATTATTGGTCAAAGGAAGGAATTCTTCAAGGGTATCGCATCGGAGGCCGCGTATTGTATAAATCGGCAGAGGTTGAGGCTGCCCTCCGTGAAATAGCAAATTTCAGGGGCAAGCACCAACAAACGAGGTCCCGCTGACCCACCATTTGATTTTGATCCTGACCAGGATCAGTTAATCAACTCCCCTATCATCGAACTGAGAACACCACTCAAAATCAAACAATATGACATTCCTTCCTATTACTTACGACAAAGTCCTTAAACAGCTCACTGCAACTGTTAACGAGTCAATGGAAATTAAGGTTGGTTATTCAATGGACGACAACACGGTTTCAGTGATTAAAAATGGCGTTGTTTTAAAAACTGACACTGTCCCGTACAATTATCCGGCCAGAGAGTTTGTCGAATACTGTTTTCGTATTTCAAAAGTGTATATCCTGTGAGAACCCTCACCACACTTCCTGTCAATATCACATTCCGCAACATCAGAATTCTTCTGGTGCAGGTATCCTATTTTGACAACCCCAAAACCACAATCCCATGAACAAATTCGAAACGTTAAACCTTAAATGCACCCTCACCGATGAGGAAATGCTCTCTATCTCCAAAGAGATGAGCGAACACATCAACAAAAAGAAACAGGCCGAGGATAACCTCAGCTCGTTCTCAGCCCAACTAAAAGCCGAGGTCAAAGGCCACGATGCCATCATCAACAAAACGGCTACGCTCATCAACGCCGGATCAGAATACCGGAATATCAAATGCGAAGTGATCATCGACTCCACCCATGATACCGTTTCATGGATCCGTTCCGATACGGGCGAAGTTGCACAACTCGAACGCCCCATCCCACAAAGGTATTTGCAAACCCAACTCGAAATCGATCCGCTATGAACATCCATATCAAACAGCTTTCCCTGATCAATTTCAAAGGGATTAAGGAACTTTCCATTGAATTTAACAGCGTGACAAATATTTCCGGTGAAAATGGTACCGGAAAGTCCACCATCTTCGATGCATTTACCTGGTTGCTGTTCGGTAAAGACTCCCACGATTCAAAGGATTTCAATATCAAAACCCTTGATCAGGTTGGCAAAGCCATTCCCATGCTCGAACACGGAGTTGAGGGGATCCTGGACATTGATGGCACAGAAATAACACTGAAACGCATTTACCAGGAGAAGTGGCAACGCCGGCGCGGCTCCGAAGAAAGTGAGCTCACAGGCCACGAAACACTCTGCTATTGGAACGGGGTGCCGCAACAGGCAGGTGAATTTAAGACAAAGGTGGATGCCCTGGTGAATGAAGGCCTCTTCAAGCTGCTCACATCAGCGTTGTACTTCAACTCGATGAAATGGCAGGACCGACGATTGGTATTAATCCTGCTTGCCGGTGAAATTTCAAACGCGGATGTACTGGCCAAAATGAATAAACAACAGGTTACCGAAATAACAGCCATTCTCAACTCCGGTAAA